>ERZ1740060.80-NODE-80-length-87151-cov-23.771080_pt1 | contig 87151 bp, 80 predicted proteins | sample MGYA00581743_ERZ1740060 | MGnify/ENA primary metagenome ERZ1740060 (study PRJEB43018, sample SAMN04849235) | marine metagenome | isolation source: floating plastic debris | place: Pacific Ocean | collected 2008-08-27 | study: EMG produced TPA metagenomics assembly... | reverse complement strand
ATCCACCCATCCACCCATCCACCCATCCACTCCTCAAAACCCACTCCCTCACCCTCCACCCCTATCCTCCCTACCCCGATCTCACCCTTTACCCTGGCGAAACCGTCCTGCTCAAAGGCGACAACGGTAGCGGCAAAACCACCCTCCTACGAATGATTAGCGGTTTAGTGCAGCCCACCATCGGCAGTATTGAATTACTCGGATGCCCAACTACCAAAAAGCGCATGGTGGAAATTGCCCAAATCGTCGGCTTCGTTCTCCAAAATCCCAATCATCAACTCTTCGCCGACACTGTGCAGCAAGAAGTGCAACAGCCCGGCATCTCTGCCTCCATGGCTGATGGCATCTTGACTCAACTCAATCTCCAAGATCGCGCCGAGCAGCATCCTCAGTCTCTGTCTCAGGGCCAAAAGCGTCGCCTCGCCCTGGGAGCTGTTCTCGCCAGGCAGCCCAGGCTATGCCTTTTAGATGAGATCACCGTCGGTCAGGATACTCAGTCTCTACAGCTCATGCTGAATTTACTGCAAACGTTTACGCAGTCAGGGGGCACGCTCTTACTCACAAGTCACGACCCGGCGGTGGCCAAGGCATTGAATGCGCAAATTGTCGAAGTCGGGGAGAAAGGAAGGTAGCGGTTGAATACGGACCTACTTTCTTGCAGGACATTGATCCCCCTCATCCAGCGCCTGCTCAAACTTCCCATCAGCAGGCTGAACTAGAACCCTTGAAGTCGCCAGTAGAACCGTTCAAACACCCCAAGCTTGATCAATCAATGAATGTATCGAACAGCAAACAACAACTCTTCGACCGCTGGGCACCCTTCTATGACTTCTGGGTTCCCTCACTTTTATATCAAGCCACTCATCGGCGACTACTGGAGTATGTCGAACTCCCCGAAGCCCCTAATGTCCTGGATATTAGCTGTGGTACCGGGCGTTTGCTTAATCGCCTGGCAGCTGCCTATCCCAGGCTACAAGGCACCGGGCTAGATTTTTCGGCGGCGATGTTGCGCCAGGCACGGTGCGCCAACCACCATCGCCCCCGCCTCATATTTGTACAGGGCCAGGCCGCACCTTTACGGTTCACGGATCAGCAATTTGATGCGGTTTTCAATACCTTTAGCTTTCTGCATTACCTTGAGCCCCAACGGGTCTTGACTGAGATGTATCGGATCTTGCGACCGGGAGGTACGTTTTACTGGGTTGACCCAACCACCGATACCTCGACAGGGGTGGGGTATGTGCCAGTCTCTCCCCATGGCATCCGAGTTTACAGCCCAGAAATGCGGCAGCAAATGGGCACACAAGCAGGCTTTAGACACGTCAAACATCGATACCTGTTGGGCAAAAACCTATTAAGTATTTTTGTCAAAGTGTAACCGGCCCAGAGACCAGGCAGCGTGCAGTCGAATTACTGCCAAAGCAAGCGAAAAAGTAGCTCTGCCCTCGATTCCGACTATTGAGATTAAACTCCAATCTCAGGCAATGCGATGCATTCGGCGAGCTGATCACTCGCATACCATGGGTTTGCCCTAAGCATCTTTCCCCCAGTAAGAGAGACCATTATGTAGCTGGTTTGGTCGGCGTATCTTCTAATGTCATGAGCGGTTTAATGCCGTATCCTCCGAGGGCAACGACTAGCCCGAAACTGGCAAACAAGGTCATCTGTAAAGCCATGCCAGCGCCAGCGCCAACACCAAATATCTGGCCCAGCAGCGTATCGGCTAGGAATCCCTCTGGTTGCAGGGCGGGCTCAAAGACCTGATCGGCTAAGGGACCAGCGATCGCCGCCCCGATTGGCGTCGCTAACTGCGTCACCAGAAATCGACTCGCAAACACTCGTCCTTGGACTTCTGGTGCCACCTGAACTCGCCAAATCGCCTGACTACAGCTCCCCGGAAAGGGCGAGCAAAATCCGCTAGCGAGGGCCGTGCCGATATGGATGGCAAAATTTCGGGTGATGGCCAGCACCATTAAACCCACCTTCCAGATGGCGCTAAAAATGAAGATTCCGTGGATGCGTCGTTTAGGCCCGCCCCAGATCCCCAGGGTCAAACCGCCGATAAGCCCGCCCATGCCAAAAAAGGAAAACAGCGTCCCCATAGCTGCCGCATTATTGCCGTTGCGAGCCAACACCATGGGCGCAAAGACGCTGAAGCTGGCACTGTTAATCAAGTTGCTGATGAGGAAAAAGCCCAAAAGTGCTCTTAGACCGGGATGCTGCCAGAGGTAGCGAAAACCAAAGGTGAGTGATTGCCAAGCCGATTCATCTAGTGCTTTGGGGGCTGGGGTCGGTTGGGGAATCTGAACGGCACTGAGGGTCGCGATCGCCACCCCAAAAGTGACTAAGTCAATGGCCAAAATCCCGCTGAGACCCGCAATCCCATACAGGGCTCCGGCGATCGCCGGGGCAATCACATAGCTGCCCGACATCTGGAGTGATTCGAAGGCCGAGGCGCGGGCATAGTGCTTGGACGGAATGAGTAGGGAAATAGAGGCGGAATGAGCCAGTCCTTGGATATAGCCGAACAGACCATTCACAGCTCCAGATACATAAAGCTGCCAAGTTTGTAGGTTATCTGTCAGCAACAAGCCCAATAGCGCCAGCGTGGAGAGCCCAGCGACGGCATCGCCTAACAGCATTAGCGTTTTGCGATTAAATTGATCTACCCAGAGGCCAGCAAAGGGGGAAATCAGCAGGCGGGGAATCTGGGTCGCCACCATGATGAACGAGAGCGGCGTAGCCTGACCCGTGACTTCCCAGGCCCAAATAGTGATCGCAAAGTTGGTCATCTCGGAGCCAAGGGATGAGGCAAATTGACCGAGCCAAATGATGAGGAAGGTACGCATGGATAATGATGTGTGCTCTAATCCGTCGCGATCGCTGGGCCGTTTAGATGCGCGAAAGATGGCCGCTGCAACAGATTAGACAAGGCGATCGCGACTCGCTAGGGGGGTTGACTCCGAAACGCATTATGACGAGGTTTAGAGATTTCGCTCTCCGTCATTTCAGGAAAAACTGACGCAGTTCCGCCAAAATCAGCTCTGCACCAGCAGGGCCATTGAGCGCATTCCATTTGTAGAAGGTGGCGAAATAGACACGGTTTGCTTGACTGGCGGTGAGAGATTGAGCGATCGCATTCGCTTCCCAATCCTGTTTAATCGCTTTCACCTGTTGCGTCTCAAGTCGCTCGTCTATTGACGCCTCATCAGATAGGTTTGAATTCTCCAACTGCTCATTAATAGCATCAAAGTCATAGCCCAGGATAATGATGGTATCGGCATCATTTAGCTCTGGCAGGGCTTCGATTGAAATTGGTGCAGTGTCGATGGCGTTAGGTTGAGAAACGAGCTGAAAGCCAACGCCACCCAACAGTTCACCCAAATAGCTATCTTCACTAATGACAAAAGCGCTCTCATCCAATCGGTTGGCTCCCAACAGCAACAGCTTGGGGTACGCAGCCACCACATCAGCCAAATCAGCATGCGCAGCAGCGATACGGGCCTCATACTGCTGAATGACTGCTGCGGCTTTTTCATCCTGCCCTAAGGCCGCTGCGATCGTTTGCAAACTCTCCTGCCATTGGCCTTTCGCCATGCGATTCTGCCATTGCAGCGTCGGCGCAATTTGCGTGAGTAGATCGTAGTTATCCGAGCGGCTGGCTTCACCGACAATCAGGTCTGGCTTAAGCGCTGCCAGTTTTTCTAGAGAGGGTTCGCCACCGCGCCCCAAATTTACCGGTTGGGTTGTGACCAGATGACCCAAATAAGGAATCTGCTGCACTGGCTGATCAAAGATCTCTCCACCATGGGGGCTGGAAGCGGCATACCCTGTCGGTTGAACTCCTAGGGATAGTAGCAAATCGAGGCTATGAACACCGATAACAGCCACGTTTTGGGGTTGCCCACAGACTTCGGTTTTACCTAAGTCATGTTCAAGTACGCGGCAATCCGTATCCGGTAGTTGGGGTGAAGCATCAACCGTCGGACTTGGGTCTGATTCAGGGCTCTCTGACAGCCCACACCCAATAATGAGACCTGCGGTGAGCACACTCAAAACTAACCAACCAATCATTCGTCTTAGTGTGGACATAGTATTCAAAATTCAATGGAAAATGAGCCAACTAACGTAAACCCCTCACCCGGAGAAATGAAAGACAAGCGATTATTTTGAGTCCCCTCTATATAATCCACATCAAAAAGGTTGCGAATGTTTAAACCCGCCTGCCAGTTATCACGTTCATAGGAAATCGCTGCATTAATAAGGAAGTAGCTGTCTAACGCAAAACTGTTGTCATTATCGCCAAATCGCTCACTCACATAGTTCAGACCCAGACCAAAGCCTAATCCCGTCAGCGGGCCGTCTTGAATGTCGTAGGTCGTCCATAGGTTGAAATTATGCTCCGGCACGCCAAACAAGCGATTACCATCAATATCGCTGTTGTCTTCAGTGATGTCGGCATCGGTATAGGCATAGTTGGCGATGATATTCCAGCCCGGCAAAACTGCTCCAGCCACATCCAATTCAATCCCTTGGCTGCGTTGCTCGCCAGTGGCAACCACAGAACCAAAATTGTTGGGATCAGGTGTCTCTACGTTCTGCTTAGTGGTGTTGAACAACGCCAGATTGGCCGTCAGTCTACCCGCTAGTAATTCAGCTCTGGCACCAATTTCAAATTGTTCGCCCCGTTCGGGTTCCAGCAGGTCACCCTCAAACGTTGTGCCCATGTTGGGCGCAAAAGATCGACTAAAGCTGCCGTACAGTGAAACCGCTTCGATGGGTTGGTAGACTAGCCCAATGCGAGGGCTGAAGGCATTTTCATTCTGACTGGTTTCAGACCCTATTGGATTAAAAAAGGTTGGGTTATTCGTAACTTCTTGGTCAACGGTTTCATAGCGCACCCCAAGCAGTAACTTCAGATTATCTAACAGACTGATTTGATCCTGAATGTAAACGCCCAGGGTATCCGTTTGGGTATCGTTATCAATAAAGATCGGATTCGTGGCTGGATCAGGACGTGAGTCGCTGTAAACAGGATCAAAAATATTGATAATTTCTAGTGAGAGCACGCCAAACGTATCAAAGCGGGGATTCTCACGACGAAATAAATCAACCCCAAACAGTAAGGTATGTTCAATGGAGCCGGTGTTAAATTCGCCCACCACATTGGTTTGGAGTTCAAAAACGTCTTGATCTTGACTCGAAGACAGCAGCGATCGACCTAAATTTCCGGTAGCTTCATCGAAGACAAGGGCAACGAATTGTTCTGAATTCTGTATATCAAAGCTATTGAATCTAAAAGCATGGCGTAGCTGCCAGCTGTCGCTAAAGCGATGCTCAAAGTCATAACCGATGCGTACCGTTTCACTTTGAAAGAAATCGCCGGGGCCACCTAAAACTCGATCAAACGGAATATCGGCGACTTCATCGCCCAAAGCAACTAGACCGACATCGGAAGGCCCCTCAGAATCAAGGTATTCAAAATTGAGGGTTAAGTCAGTGCGATCGCTAATTTGCCATCTCACAACGGGGGCAATGAAAGAGCGATTAAAATCGTTGTCAAAATCGCGGAAGCTGTCTTCCCTGCGATGGAGGGCATTCAACCGATAAAGCAGACGACCATCCTCAGTTAGCGGCCCAGAAAAATCAAGACTGGGTTCAATTAGAGTGCGATTACCTAACCGTACATTGAGGTCATAAAACGGTTCACTCAAAGGCTGCTTGGTGACTAGATTAATCACCCCACCCGGCTCCACCGAGCCAAACAGAATCGAGGCCGGTCCTTTCAGGACTTCTATGGTTTCGAGGTTAGCGAGTTCTTGAACGCCAGCATTGCCAACCCCGCCAAACGTCAATCTAAACCCATCCCGCAAAATTGCGGGATCATCAAAACCTCGGAGAATAAATCGTTGACTACTACCCGTTCGGTCTGCTGACACCACGCCGCTGACATTGCGCAGCGCATCATTCAGCCGAATCACCTGCTGATCTTCTAGCACCTCCCGGGGAATTACTTGAATTGATTGCGGCACATCGCGCAGTGGGGTGTCAGTGCGCGTTGCCGTTGAAGTATTCGGTTCAACGTAACGACTCCCTTCCTCACCAGTGACTACGACTCGCAGCGCCTCATCGTCTGCTGTATCGGCTGGGGCCATCCCTGGGGTGATCCCCAGAGTCAATCCAACTGGCGTCAGACTCAACTCTGCCGTCGGGGCGGTCTCTGTCCCGGTAATGACGACCTGCACCCGGCCATCGGGTAACCCCGTGACCTGTACCAGGGCAATGCCGCCCGCCGGTTCAAACTGCTGAAACTCATCGCCCTCTGGCAGCGCCAGCACCGCGTTGGGAATTTCGGCAATCAGGGCATTGCCTGACACGGTCGTAGTGGGTGCAGTTAGCTCACCCTCAGCCGTTTCTAAAACAATCTGCAAGCCTGCTGCGGTCTCTTCTAGCCGCACTCCAATGATTTGCACTAGCGAAGCCTCGATTTGTGCCAGCCATTCGTCAACAGTGGTGGCAGGTTGGGCTTCGACTCCGCTCAGCCCAACGATAGATAGAGGAAGCTCTGCTACTTCGACGGCTGTGTCTGTGGGGTTTTCTAACTCAGATGCGATTCTCTGCTGGAGAGACTCTGCCAACGCTTCCGGCTCCTCTGCTTTAGCCTCTAGTTCTTTGATATCGCCTGACGCTAAAGCGAACACGGCCTGTCTGTTGACGTCGGTTTCGGTTTCATCAACGTCTTCCAGCTCGGAGACAAACTGACCCGTCAGCACCTGCGCTTGCGCCATCTGTCCGCCTGCCAGACTCATCAGTGCCAGCAGATTTAAGCTCAGCAACACTTTTTCCATCAGTTTCCTCATACACGATGGCTCAGCTCAATTGACCACTAGCCAACTCCGTGAGCCAACTGCCATCTTCTTGAACTTGAAGCGAATTATTCTCAACTAAGGTATGGGCTAAGCCCAAAAATTTTGAATCCCAAACGCATTTCTTTAACGCCGGAGAGCCTATGGGTAAATATTGTTTGGGCAGCCAGCGGCGGCAATCGAGGACTTTAGCTGGCGCGACTTTGGGGCTGAGGCCCGTTCTGACTATAGAGCTGAAAGGTTTTGGGATTCAGGCCAAACTGCTGCCGAAAGGCACTGGCAAAGTTGCTGCGGCTGGTATATCCCACCTGGTGGGCGATCGTTTCAACGGCGAATTCTGAGGTGGTGAGGAGATGTCTGGCCAGCGCCAAGCGGCAGTTTCGGAGGTAGCGAAAAGGCGTCGTGCCATACACCTGATGAAAGCCCTGGTTAAGCTTGAGGCGGTTGAGTCCCACCTGTCGGGCTAAGTCATTGATCGACGGGGGATTGTTGAGATTACAGGCCAAAACCTTTGCGCCCTGGTAGATGCCGTCTAAGTCCTCAGTCACTAGCGGGTATGAGAGTTGCTTTAAATGGTTAAGCCCCTTGAGCTTGAGAGCAATCAGTTCTAGCGTCAGACGTTCTAAATAGGCCCGCCTAACTTGGCCGCTGTAGGGGCAGCTCAAAATTTGACTGATCACCTGATGCATCTCTGCCGTCATCGATCGCCAAGACCGGCCAAAGGCCCAAAAGTCGAGCTTCTCAAAAGGATCATCGGCACTAAAGGCCTGGGGTGAGGCGATCTGCCCCTGCAAAATTTGGCCGAACGCCCTCTGAGACGAGGCGGCGCGATACCCCCGTTGCGATCGATGCACCCAATGAGCCCAGTCATACAAGATGGCTTGGTCTTGAGGAGCCATGTGCTCAATGAGCGTCTGTGAGTAAGACTCAAACAGCGGCGGGCGGCATATCACCTCAACCCTAAACTGGGGTGGTTGAGCAGGTCGGACGTTCAATCCGTTCTGCGAGCCTAGATAGGGCAGAAAACGACTTTGACCGGCTCCTGGCCCGACCATCTGAAATTCCAGCTCTAGCCAACGCCCTTGAGGGCCGGGAACACGGCTCAAGCAGGTGCTGTGAATGGCGTAGTCCATGATGACTAGGCTCAGGCCCTCCTGCAAGGGAATCGTTTGGGTATACCCCTGCCCGACTTGGGGCGACCAGACCTGAATCTGGTCAGACGGGTCGGCATGAAATAACCTGGAATCACTAGGGCTACCAGGATGGAGATAGTCAGAGACTTGATTGAAAAACTGAAGCGCCATGCTGCGAGTAGACACCAAGGGCAGAGGTCAAAACAGACATGCCGTCTTAGTGATAATGATTTGCAATATCATGCCATGGCAATCTAAATGGGGCAACATGGCAATGAATTTAGCTTTGCCAGCATTTATAATTAGATCGCCCAGCTCTACAGCGCCACCATGAATTCTCCAGCGAATGGTATCCACGGCGATCGCGCTTAATTTTGCAGCCATAGTTATCTGAGCCATGTGCCCCTGAGGGCGATCTTAAACCCCAACTTTGGTGTGTTAGCGGTAGACCACGGCAAAAAAGCGGCTCAGCCCAGCTTTTGGTTGCCCTTAGTCGAAACTACACAATCCGTAATGTCTTTAGATGAAATGGGAACCATTGAGTTGTCTTTATCCTCGCGATACCTTCATTTATTTAGATGACGACTGACCCCATGCTAGAGCTGAACGAAACAGAGGACTCTCCTGAGCCCTCTACGACCGCGCAGACAAGAGCAGACCTGATCGCGACCCAAAATGCCCTGATCAAGATCACTAACCAAATTCGAGGGTCACTTGATTTTTCGGTTATCTGTGAAACGGTTAACCAAGAGATGCTTGATCTCTTAGGGGCCGATAGAGTAGCCATCTACCGCTTCAATCCAGATTGGAGTGGTTATTTTATGTCTGAGGCCCTGCGTTCAGGATGGCTCCCCTTAGTTGAAGCGCAAAAGCACAACGATTTAATTGCTAAAAATGTCAGTGACTGCAGTGTCAGACTGCTCAACACTCATCAAACTGCTGATACGCATTTTCAGGCCACCTATGGAGGCGCTTTTGTTCAGGGAAAAATATTCCGAGTTTGCGAAGACGTTCAAAATGCTGGCTTTAGTGACTGTTATGTCGAAGTCTTAAACAGCTATCAGGCTCGCTCCTACGCCATTATTGCCATCTATTTGAATAATCAACTGTGGGGCCTCTTAGCGGCTTATCAAAATTCTGGGCCGCGACAGTGGCAAGGGCATGAAGTGCAGTTGCTCGTGCAAGTAGCTGAACAGCTGGGTATCGCCCTCAAGCAGGCAGAGTATGTCAAAACGATTCAAAATCAAACCACCGCACTCAATGAAACGCTGCAGCAGTTGAAGCAGTCTCAAGCGCAGCTGGTTCAAGGTGAAAAGATGGCGAGCTTAGGCCAGCTAGTGGCGGGTATCGCCTATGAGATTAACAACCCGATTAACTTTATCGATGCGAATCTGTATTACGCCGAAAGCTATGTGAACAGTTTGCTCGGGCTACTGCCATCATCCCCGCAGGGAACACCAGCAGCGGTTAGTGACACGATCTCAGATTCTGCCGGTGAGGCGGTCGAGCTCGATTTTATCCGAGAAGATCTGCCCAAGATATTAGCCTCTATGAGGTTAGGGTCTGCCCGCATTCGTGAGATTGTGCTGTCACTTCGCAATTTTTCGCGTCTGGACGAATCTGGCATCAAGCGCATCGACCTCCATGAGGGCATTGAGAGCACTCTAGTGATTCTCAACCATCGGCTAGTCGCGAGTGGCAAACATCCCAAAATAGAGGTCACTAAGGACTACACGGCGATGCCGCCCGTAGAATGTAATCCGGCCCAAATTAATCAAGTCGTCTTGGCTGTGCTCACGAATGCTATCGATAGTTTAAAGACTGCCTACAGAACCCAAAAAAGTGACAGTGAAGGGGGTAGTCAATTGCCTCAGATTCAGATCAGTACTCAAATCAACGACCAAAACCAGGCAGTGATCCGAATTCAAGATAATGGTTTGGGGATAGAAAAGAGCCAGCAAGCAAAAGTATTTGACTACTTTTTTACCACTCAACCGGTGGGCCAGGGGACGGGCTTAGGGCTCGCGATCGCTCGACAGATTGTGGAAGACAATCATGGCGGAAAACTCAGTCTGGATCAAAATCTAGAGCCGGGAGCGGCATTTATTATTCAGTTGCCCATTAGTCGTTAGAGCGGTGCTGTTATACCAGTTCTCAATGATCGAACTCTCAATGCCATCTTGAAAACGCAGGAGGGCGAAGGGGCAGGAGAGCTCAATCGGTAGCCTTGTTGCAGAGAATCGGTATTAGATCACGGCGGCTCTCGCCGGCCTCGCCGATGGTTGATCGCCCTACAGCAAGCCGTAGTTTGATCAGGCCATCTCAAATGGCTGCAATCATTATCTAGCAGACTTTTTAACTCCGAATTTCGAACTCTACATTCCGTAGGGCCTTGCCCTTCCCGAAGGGTATTCTGCCATACCTCCCCGACTCAAGTAGAAAGGGGCGGGCGCTCTTGGAGGACATTAGGGGGATGCGCGATCGCGCCTGACGAGGCCGGTCACAATGGCGAGCCCAAAGATGCCGAGTAAGGCAAACCCGAGCAGCAACCTGCCGCCTTCGAGCAGGCCCGCCCCGAGTGCCACAATCGGTGGATTCGAGAGGGCAATGCTAATCACCAAGGCCGGGGCAAACTTGAGCACCGGGGTTTTGGTCAGCCCTACCGCATAGCAAACAAAATCGAAAAAGCCCGTCATTAAAAAGCCCGTCATGAGGAAAAAATTGTTTTCTAAATGACGTTGACTGAGGGCGTTAATGCGCGTCATGAAGCTCGCCCCCACAAAATATTGCACGACGTTACGGCCATAGCGCCGCGAGAGGGCAAAGCTGATGGCGCAGGAACAGAGATCGGCTAGACAGATAATCAGTAATCCTTGGGTAAAGCCCAGCAGTCCCCCGGCGAGCACGGAATAGGCCGTTCCTGGCAAGGCTGGAATCACCACGCTGGTAAACCGCAATAAGAAAATGCCCAGCGGTGCCCATACACCCAGTTGCTCAACCTGCGATCGCAATTGCGCGACGCCATAGCGGTTCACGGCCCAAATCACGAACACTAAAAACAGCACAGCCGCCAAAAATCGCACAGCCTTGACGAGAGATCTTTTCTGCACCGCATCCTCCCAAGAGATGTTGTTATCCGTGGTCAAAATTCCCGCGATGTCGGTTGGCGCCACCTCGGCTGACCGCTAGGCCGGGGGATAGTACCGTTCGTCTCGCAGTTCCCAGCCGGTTTGTTGCTGCACATAGGCGTGGGTGCTGAGCCCCAATTGTTGAGCCGTTTGCGCCACGTGTCGATAGTCTAAGCCTAAGCGATCGCACAACTCTCGCTGGCGTAATCCGGCTGGTGTAGATGATGGAGCCGACTGTGATGAATTAGCGGTCATAAAAGCTTGAGGATAAATGAGCGGTAATAGCTTTTGTAACATCAGCCGCAGTAGTCGGGTGCCATTGCCCCAATGCCAAAATTGCGGCACTTCAAACACCTGTTGCGTTTGCACTGCCTGGAGGGCTCTCCAACTGTGACTGTGGTTGAGCCCTCGCAATCCGGCTGCGCCATAGGACTGCACAAAAATAATATCGGGATCGACTTGGGCAATTTGCGGCAGCGATAAATAGGCGAGGCCCGGCTCGCCCTGGTGGGCCACTGGTTTTAGCCAAGGAAAATGGGTGAACTGCTGGAGCACGCTGCCCAGGGTGCCAGTCTGAGTCTCTACCGGGTAGCGATCGCTCCAACGACTCAGCCGCGAGGCGCCCATCATCAAAACTGTTTTTCGCGGGGCGGCTTGGAGACGCTGATGATAACTCGCCAATTGCCCATCTAACTGGGCGATCGCCGCCTCAGCGGCGGCGGTTTGCTGGGTCAGGCCCGCAATATCTAGCAGGCGTAAAACCGCCTCTTCATAACCACTGCCCCCCATCAAATAAGTAGGTGCGATATCGGCTAACCAATGGCGATAAAACCGATGGGGAAACTGCCAGCCTAAAATCAGGTCTGGCTGCAGTTGACAGATGCGCCGAAAGTTAGGCAGTAGCCAAGCCCCGACCGGGGCCCACTGCTGCGATCGCTCGCCATAAAATTCAGGTTGGGTAGCCACCTCACTGCGTAATCCGCCGACTGGGGCTAAGCCTAATTCCACCAGCACATCCAGCCCCGAAGCGCTGAGACAGACAATTCGCTGAGCCGGATGCTTCAAATGAATCACCGCCGTGGTGCTGTCAGCCACCAGATGGGGCCTGCAAGCAGATTGATCAGAGGGAAACATCATACAAACCGAATGAAGGGGGGAGGCACAGGGTTCAGGATTGAAGGTTTAGGAGAAAGGTTAGGGGGAAAAGGTTTAGAGTTCTGGGTTCAGACCTGGTACCTGATACCTCACACCTCCCCTGCCTAAAACCCATAATCTAAGCGTGGTTTGATCTGATTGGGATACTCAAAGAGCCGCCAGATCTGAGCGATCACAGCCCGAAAGCGAGTCTGATACTCCGATAGCGGTGGAGACTCTCCCGCGAACTGACCACCGGTGGTCGAAAACGACCACTGCGGATCAACATGATCGTAACCATCGGCTTCCACCTGCATCAGTTGGCAGGTGGGCCGTAAGAGCCCCTCAGAAAACTGCACTTTTAACAAGATGTAGTTGCAAGCTAAGCCCGGATGTCGTTTCGGAAAGAAGAAACTGAGATCGATGGAATGCGGATCGAGTTGCCGCTGCGTTTTGGCATCGGTCAACCAGGGATTTAAGTCAACTTCCACCTCCGCAAACTCGGCTCGAAACAAGACTGCCAGATGAGCAATCTTGCTGGTCAACTCGACAGTCACCGCATGGTTGGCTGCGTTCATAGGGGTTGCCACTCTCCAGAAAATAGAATTGCATTGATTCTCAATAAGCTTGGGTGTTTTCTGCTATTTTAGAGAGCAATCGCTCGGACTCTCTGTCTCTAAAGTCACCAATTATCCCGACAAAAAAGCGGCAAGCCCCTACTATTACTGGAATAAGCTCCAAACAACGGGTCAGGGAGACTGATGTACCTGCCTCAGAAGAGAAATCACCAACGGTGAAAACGCAGCCTTTGACAGCATCACTTAATGAGAGTATATATCAACAACCATCTATTCAAGATGCGGTCTGCGACCAGATGATTCTCAGTCCCCGCATAGTCATCTCCGGCCCAGGCTGCGACTAGCAGGCTCGCCCTGAGACCGGGCAGCAGCGACCATCTCGTACTGAGGCCGCTCAACCACACTTGCTCCAGCGGACTCAATGCCATAGCCCTGTCAACTGAGGCGCAGATTCCAGCGCACCGACCCCGGTTGTCCAAAAGTGTTCAGCGTTCAGTGCAGACCACTCCCGGCAGATGAAACATCTGCCGGGAGGTTTTTCTGTGATCGTTTTCAGCAGCTGGGTCAGTGCTCAATCATGAGGCAGATTACGTGCTGGCGGGTGGTGTCGATGTCCTGAAACCAGACGATCAATCTGTTCCGCTTGTCCTCTATATACCTAAAATTCGTCGGATTCACCTTAGGCAGACGTCTCTGGCGTCAGACCGGAGATCGTTCCCGTCGCTCTGGCCCGCTGAGTTTTGAGCGAACCAATATTGCTCGTGAGCAGAAAGCTCGTAAAGCTGGCGATCGCAATTACGGGCAAGATTGTGGTGTCTGACAGTACGGTCAGCATGATAGTTGGACTCACCGGGGTTTTGGTAATGGCGACGTTAATGGCCGCCATGCCGCACCGCACCGCAATCGTCGGATGAATCGCCGGAATGCCAAAAGCAATCGCTGCCCCTCAGCTCGCACCCGTGAAAAATAGCGGAAAAATGAAGCCGCCTCGAAAGCCGCCGTGAATGGTGAAACAAATGGCTAGCATCTTGACCCAGCAAAGACCCAACAGGGTGATCACGCCCAAAGCAGCCGACTTGGCTAACAACTGCGTTGCAATTTGTTGTGCACTAAAAAAGAGCGTAGCGGGATCAAGTACCGCAATCCAACCGATGCCCAGTCCACCCATCAGGGCCAGTAGAATATGCCGATGCTCAATTTTTTGAATCATCCAGTTGAGTCGGCGAAATAGCGCGATAAACAGAATGCCCGCCAACGCCCCTACCAGCCCTAAGCCGATGCCTGTTACTCGGTTTACCCAGTTCAGGATCGACCACTCACCAAACCGCCCAAAATTATCGATGCCGCCCACTTCGAGCCTGGTGCCGATGCGAAAGACGGCAAAGCTACAGAGACCGGCCACCATCGCTGGAATGATCGCTTCGTAATATGCCAACTCGCGATGATGAGGAATCTCTAGAGCAAACAAGGGGCCGCCGACTGGGTCACCCCAAAAAGCTGCGAGGGCGGCTCCCATGCCGCAGAAGGTCAGGATGCGCGTGTGCTCCGTCGAGAGTTTGAGCTTGGCTGACAGCCAGCTCCCTCCACTCCCGTTGATTTGCACCAAGGGGCCTTTGGCCCCAAGCTACCGCCAGCCGTAAGCGAAACGAGAGATGTGGCGATCATGCCAGGGGTTTGTTTGGGCTCTAGCCGACCGGCATCATGCCCGTGATCGATCACCAAGGCCATTTCCCCTGGCAGTCCGAGCAAATATAAGCACAAACCGATCCCGCCCCCCCATCGTGGCGACTATCCAGGTGTCGTGCCAGGGGGCAACCACGCCGGAAACCAAGGCACAATCGACGCTCTACTGGTTTCCCAAACCAGCTCTGGCAAAAACTCTAGAACAAAATAATAGACAGTGGCGGTAAGGCCACCAGCGGCACCAACAACTGCAGCGTAAAGCAACGCGCGAAAATAAGTTAGTTCTTGAGTGCCTTTAGTCTCGACCAGGTTGTCGAGTTCTGTGGTTGCAGTCGTCATAAAGGCTCAATTGAGTCGGGTGTTTTGGGATAGTCATGAACCTGCTGGCCGCCAAAGCGTAATGGCGAATACCGCCCAGCTTGGTTGATGCGCAAAGACGATAGACATCATGCGTTGCTCGCATATTTGTGTCGATTCCTGACCGATGTCGTTAAGGGCGATCGCATTTCACCCCGCAGTAGCGAGCAGACTGGTCAGCATGACACAGCGAACAAATGAGAGCTATTCTCAACCTGCTCAACCCCTCCAGCTTCTGACGACGACCAGCGCCAGTTAGGCGTGGGATGCCAAAAGCATGTACAGATTGCCGGAACTGATCATTGCCAAGCCCTGACAGAAGCCGCTTACATGCTGAAAATGGGCTTAAGACGCAGCTCCTTTCCGGTAGACTCCTCGGTATTCCAGCATCGCAGTGAACGCCAGCTTTACTTTTTGTTAATAGGAATAGATCGCATCAATCTGAAGTTGCGGTATAGTGAGCTAAAGCTATTGAGAAACAAAATCAATAGTAATCGAAGCGCCGGATAGTTCGTTATTCCTGAAGTCCTTTTCTCTAAGGGGTTCCAGTCTCTCCTTGGCGGCTATCTGTCGTGATGAAATCAGCAGCTTTATTGACATTGAAAGAGTACAAATCATGGCAAAAGTTGGATTGTTTTACGGTTCCACTACCGGTAAAACGGCCGATGCAGCGGAGCAAATGCAAACTGCATTAGGCGGTGATGCCGTCGTTGATCTACATGACATCAGCGAAAAGAGTGCGGCTGATTTGGCAGACTACGACTACCTCATTATTGGCTGCCCCACCTGGAATATCGGCGATCTGCAAGACGATTGGGATGCCATCTTGGATGACCTTGATGACGTTGACTTTAACGGCAAAACGGTAGCCTATTTCGGCACAGGCGATCAGGTCGGCTACGCCGACAACTTTCAAGATGCGATGGGAATTTTGGAAGAAAAAATTGCGGAGTTGGGGGGCAAAACAGTCGGTTACTGGTCAGCCGATGGGTATGACCACACGGACTCTAAGGCAATTCGCGACGGTAAGTTTTGTGGTCTCGCGTTGGACGACGACAACGAGTCTGACAAAACCGAAGAGCGCATCAGTACCTGGTGCGGTCAGATTAAATCAGCGATGGGGATTTAGGTGGGGCGTGCCGGGCGACAGGTGCAAGGTCTGAACCCTGAACCTTAAACCCTGAACCCCAAGCCGCCACTCCCTGGCTCGATAGTTTGGTGGCGTTTAACGACTAGGCACCTTCCTTTGTCTAGATTTTGGCTGGCGGCGGCTCCAAGCGGGAGGTGGCGGCCGCCAGTTTTTACTCAATTTGGCTAGCGCTTTATGTCAACGATTCCGGATGGTCTCTGGCTCTGCGCCAACCCTACCCTTAAACACTTTGATCGGCCTTTGCTGGGGCAGCTGAGTCAACAGGCTCATCTGCACTGTTGGGAGTATGCTCAAAGTGCTGATGAGCCCTGCGATTTGGCGGTGGCGATCGCGCTGCTGCATGACTACCTGCAATCTTTGACGCACCCAGTGCATCTGTTGGGCCACAGCCTCAGCGGCCTCTTAGCACTACTGTATGCCCAGCAACACCCAGAGCGGGTGCAATCGTTGACGTTGCTCTCGGTGGGGGCTGACCCGCAAATTGGTTGGCAAAGTCACTATTACACCCTGAGAAATTTGCTGCCCTGCAGCCGTAAGACCGTGCTAAATCAGATGGTACGGCTGTTGTTTGGCCCCCAATCGCCCAAAATAACGGCGCGTTTTACGCGGATGCTGACGCGGGTGTTAGATGCGGAACTGGCGCCTCACAGCTTGATTGCTCGACATGACCTGACGTTGGCACCGGTGGCGACCCCGCTGCTGGCGTGCCACGGCAGCCAAGATGTAATTCTTGATCCGAATGCTCAAATCCAGTGGAATTCGGTGTTCAAGCCGGGCGATCGCCGGTGGCAGTGCCCCGCCGGCCGCCATTTTTTCCATTACGAATATCCCGAACTCACTGGCCAAGCCATCCTCCAGTTTTGGCAACAACCGATTTGTCAACCGCGTTTCAGTCTGATAGAACGCCCGCTATGAGCTTTTGGCAGACGAGCTTTATGGTCATTTGCTTAGCGGTTTATCTACTGAGCATGCTGGCATTTTTAACGGTTTGCATCAGCGAGCTGGTGAGCAAAGTGCTCGAAAAGCGTACCCTCAGGCGACAGAGCCAGCACTTTCCCTGCGGTCGCTGTCGTTACTTTTCTAACAACACGTTGCTCAAATGTGCGGTGCACCCCGTCGAGGTCATGACCGACGCGGCGCAAAGCTGTCGGGATTTTGAGGCAGTTGAGTCATCTGCACAAAACCTCCAGTAGTGGTAGATTTGCGGGGTAAGCTGCGTTTTATGGCAACACCCATGCTGAAATTACTGCGACGATCTGGGTTGACTGGGGCGATCGCAACGACGGCGATCACGGCATCAGCCACGGCATCAACCGCCGCCACCTTGTTTCAGACCGAGCTGAATGGCTTGCAAGTGGTCTCGCCGGAGTTTCCCAATGGCATTCCCACGATGGCCAGTGGCACCGCGACGTTTGCTTTGAACGACGCTGAAACAGCGTTGATCTATGAAATTGATTTAGATGGCGTAACGCTCAAGCCCCAGCAGGCTGACCGCACTGACCTCAGTGACGTCACCAAAATCCATATTCATGTGGGAGAGTTTGGCAACAACGGGCCGCACGTGCTGAATATCTTTGGCCTACCGCGAGAAGATGACGCCGATCTGACGGTCGATTATGCCCAAGGCATTTTATCGGGTATTTGGGATGATGGTGATGCCATCAATCCGAGTACGGGTGAGCTGTTTGACCCGACTGCTGGTGGCACGACGAAACTGTTTTCCAACTTTGTCGATGAGCTGAAAACCGGTGGCCTCTATTTACAAGTGCACACCGTTGAGTTTGATAGCTCCACCGTGCCCGGCGAGTTACGCGGACAGATTGAGGCGACGGAGCCCGCGTCAGTGCCCGAAGGCTCAACCGTTGCCGGAATTTTGCTAGTTGCCGGTGGCTTACTGTGCTCTGCAACCAAACGGCACACCGCGGCTTAAGGCGATCAAGGCTGACGCTTTGAGGGGCATGACCAGCGTGTCTTGCTAGACAGCGCCGCGCTCGCCATGCAGTGAGGACTGTAGCCCTAATTCAACGTTGGGGGCTGCTTGGGTCAAGGCCTCAGCAATACAAGGCGCGACCAAGTAACGTCCTGTTTGTGGCTGAAGATGCTGGGCTGATTTTCCAATCGCAAAACACACGCTAACCCGCAGGCTTGCGCCTGCTGAATCGTACACCTTGCGTCAGTGGGGTAAATGCAGGTGCCCAGGCCCGCTGGGCCATGGCGCAGGGAGAGGGCACATCTGCCCCCAGACTTTAGCAGCAAGGCGAAGCGAGCCATGGCACTCGCTCGCTCTGACTCATCCAGATGATGCCAAACCCCATCGACCAGAATAAAGTCGAATTGTGCTGACGCTGGCCCTAACTGCTCAAGTCTCGGCAAGCTGTCGTCTAGCCACGTGATTGGCAGGTCAGCATATGTAGTCCGCGCTGCGGTTAAAAAGTCTGACATGGGTTCAACCGCAACCACCGAATGCCCCATTTTCGCGATCGCGGCAGCGTTCTGCCCCGCGCCGGCACCGGCATCTAAAACCTGCCCAGGCCGCAGAGGCAGGTAATCTACGAAGGCTTGGCAAACCTTCGCAAAGTCCAGAGCTTGGCTACTGGCAATGAATCGCTGGATTGACCGGTCGTAACCGGCAGTACCTGGAACAGTTGTCATCGGTTCTCTCTTGCAGCCTCGCTTCGTCATGAATAGTGCGAAGCATATATGGCCTGGTTAATGCAATCTAATTTCAGCTGAGGCTGGGCGATGAGCTCGTTCAGACTAATTAATTTTGGAGAAATCCTAGGGACTTGGCTCCATTTAGAAGATTCTTCAGAAGGTAATCCTATCTATTTTTATAGTGCTGTCATCTATTTAATCGCCGATCATATCTGTAAAAAATCTGATCCTTTATTGACAATTGATCTCGCACCACAGTAATGTCTATACTGATTTTCTTATTGCAAGCAACTCCCAATTAAGATGGCTCATCAACTTAAGTCTACAGAGCTTTTTTTGACAACTGTATGTTTGGCCCTTGGGGCCCATGGCGCGATCGCTGCCGACTTAGTAGAAACCACGTCCCCTGAAGCCGCAGATGTCGCTTTAGAAACGTTGATTACTCAAGGTGGCGAAGGCGGCGAGGGCGGCGAAGGCGGCGAAGGCGGCGAGGGCGGTGAAGGTGGCGAAGGCGGTGAAGCTGGCGAGGGCGGTGAAGGCGGTGAAGGCGGTGAAGCTGGCGCTTACTCCGGTGAATTTGTCAGCCAGCTGGAAGGCACCGCTTTGCGCGATGAACTGCGGCAAGGTGGATACGTCATCTACTTTCGGCATGCTCGGACTGAGAGTGACTATGCCGACCAGGCCGATCCCAACATTGTCTTAAATGATTGTTCGACTCAGCGCACGCTGAGTGAATATGGCTGGCGACAAGCCAGAGTCATTGGGGCAGCCTTTGAGGACTTAGATATTCCCATTGACCAAGTCATTTCCAGTCAATATTGTCGGGCTTGGCAAACCGCCTTTTTGGCTTTTGGGGAGTATGAAAAAAGCCCTGCTCTCAACTTTTATCCCGCCGAAGAATACACTGACGAGCAGTTCGCCCAAATGCGAGATGCCGTGATGCCTTTCTTGACGGCAGTGCCGCCAGCGGGGACGAATACCATTTTGGTAGGGCACGATGACGTTTTTGAGTCCGCCACGGGCATTTATCCAGAACCTCAGGGTGTGGCCTATGTCGTCAAGCCAGATGGTGATGGAGGGTTTGATTTAGTGGCGAGCATGATGCCCGTCGATTGGGCTCTGATTCCGGATTAAATCCAGAGTCACATAATCGCCCGCAGGCTGCTACGTCAGAAAGTCCTAGCAACCTGCGGGCGCTTTTGATGGAGTGCGCTTAACGACCTCGGTCAAGCGTGACTGTCATTATTCGTGACTGCCTGTCAGTTGGCGTCAACTCAACAATGAGCTTCGAAGCAGCCCTAGGGTGACAGTTTTATGCCCAACCCGGTCACGGCAAAGATAAACCACACTAAATAGATGGGGAACCAAACGCCCCACCAATCGGTTGAGAAAAACAGAGCAGTCGATGGATTAGCCGCAGAAGCAAGCAGCGCGATCGCGTTTAATGAGATCACGATAGTAAAGCCCATGATTCCAAACCACAGCATCGTATTCATAGGCTCTTACTGGTGTTCTCAAGGGTTGATAAGTTCATCCTACAAAATCTTGGTTTTGAGTACGGATGGCTAGGCTCGCGGCAGTCCTAGAGACCTGCCTTTGACTTCAGAGCGTCTTGAAGTATCTAGCGACTGGCCACATCTCGAAACCGACCTTTTCATAGGCTTGGCGGGCTGGGGCATGACCGCGATCACCGCCAGTCTCCACCATGGCGATCGCCATCCCAGCATCTTTCATCCAATTGAGAGCAAACTCTAGCAGCGCCGTACCAATGCCCTGACCTTGAAAGTCGGGGTCAACTGCGACCATATAGACTTCTCCTATGCTGTCTTCTGAGTGTAGTTTCACCGCCATGAACCCCACTGCGACATCAGTGGCGATCGCCACCCAGACGTGGGTATCGACTGCAGCGCAGACCTCCTCGACAGCGGCCTGCTGGCTCACCCGCCAATGATCGGGATAGAACGCCTGATACACGTCGGCGTTCATCGTTTGCTGCATCGCATCAAAGACGGGAGTCCAGGCCCGCAGCGAAAGTCGAACAATTGCCTCAAGATGGCCAAGGGCGTAGGGTTCAAGGCGCATTTCCAGATGAACTCCAGTCAATTCTGCCAGCTTCAGGAATATACTACAACGTACTACAGAATTGATGCTCAGGGCTCTGCAAATTGAGCCGTCGATGCATCGGCAACCAGAAGTGCGATCGCATTCACTGAAAATCTGATGCGAGCCAACCTGTTGGTTACTTGTCAAAGACTCAACCTTTTGCGCTCACCACCTCGATAACACCATGCCAAACGCCAGTTGACTCTTGCCATGACCTGCTGCGATGCGCTTGAAAATTGATCGATAATCCCTCAATGGTCGAGGACATGGCGTCGTCATACGGCCCTCGACTGCAAGTCTTCTAGGTTTTCTTCACCACGGTAGACTGCGAAGCTCAATGCTTCCATCAAGCCACTCCTCTCGACCAAGCGGCAACATCATGACGAGCAGAGGCGCAGGAATCGCTCCCGTCGGCTGTTCGATCAGCACGGGGTTTTCTACTCTCTGCCATCTCAGCGCTTCGTAATACGCCACCATTTCTGGCAGACAAAAGAGTAGCCCAGCGGCAACTTGCCATTCGCGCGCCAAAAAAATTGCCGTATGCTGCATGAGCTGACGTGCCAGACCTTGCTTCTGTGCTGCCGGTACGGTTACAACGCCGCCGACACCGCCGACGGTGATCGCCTCGCCATTGACAGTAATCTCATGTTTGAGAATACCGACATGACTGATGGCCTTGCCATCTGAATCGAACAGGAAATGCAAGTCTTTCGGTCTCCAACTCAATTGGAGGGGCTCCACACCAAAGACATTCTCCGCCCAACCAAAAAGCTGCTGCTTTTCTTGAGCAGTTAAGGATTCGACTTGCCTAATCACTTTCACCCGATTTCACCCTGCAAGTTATGAGACTCGTAGCAGCAAAATGTTTTGGCGCTGAGGGGCGCGGCAAAAATACGAGAGGCAACCCATTGCACGAGCACCCGTGTCTTCTACTGTGAGGGGTTAGGCAACGTCAGCCTCAAGGAATTTGCGGGCTGCCGCAACGCCAGCCGCAATGTCCCAGCCGGGGACTACAGCCTTCAGTATGGCATCTGTCACATCGCCATCAGCAGCCACCAGTGCAGAGAGGGCCCTAGGGTCAGGCGGTTCTCCTTTGAGACCGGGAGCATCCACCACAAACTGGCTCAACAACTCGGTCCTGCCGACACTGCAGGCTCTGAGCAAACCAACCTGCTCAAAGCCATCGCGCTGATCATAGGCAGCTCGCTGCCAGCGATCACCATCCCAACCATAGATAAAGCTAATCCATTCACCCAAGGGGGGTGGGTCTAACTCTCGACTCCACCAGTCAGGGGCGTCGGCCAGCAGGTCGGTCTCTTCTTTCTCAAAATACCTGGCGGCTTCACCAAAATAGGTGTCTGAGTATTCATGGTCGTGGCCTAACAGCACCGCTCTGTTCTGATCTTGAAAACGCAGACCAGCCCAGTTGCCACCGCCATCGTGATATAGCCATTGGTTGAGGGTGGCGTAGACATCACCGTCCCATCCTCGGGCAGCGAGGACTGCTGCCATTGCCGCCCACCCGCCTCGCAGTGACTTGGGGGTGGGCAAATCTAATTCAATCAGGGGCATGTTCTCTTGAGCACTGTTGTTTGTAAGCGGGTGAAGCCTGACGGTCAGATGCAGCGGCCATTGATTTTTATTCTAAGCTTTGGATTTTTATATAACATTTGATTTCGCTACCATTCCTGACTCGGACCATGATTGATTTGTCTAGCGATTAGCTTTGCCCATTGTTGACGATTGGACACGACAAAGAACTCTTCTTGACCATTCGTTTTCTGAATGCGGAGTCCGTTTGGCACAACTCCAAGGGTGAGAGCACGAGTAACTTTAGCAACTTCTTCAATACTCAGATTTACCGGCTGATTTTGTAGATTTGCACCATGCGATCTGAAGGCTAGGCGAGATGGCGTAAGCGTCAACCACCCCCCTATGCCTTCTCTGTTCTTGAAATGGTTAGCTGGGCCTTGAAAAAGCACCCGTTCGCCTTCAAAGATGGCATCCTTAGCCTCCATTCTTTCTCGTTGGAGCCTTGTGAATATGGAAATAGCAACCCCAAATAGCAGACCACTGGCAATACCACCGACTATTCCAAAGCCAGTTCCATAGAATAGACTAAAGAGAAGTCCCATAAAAATCCCAAACGGGATGCCTGCTATCACTACGTTTTTCATGGTTCTGATGGATGTCTTGTCTTATTTGAAAAATTTGACATGCTAGTGCTTTGCATAGCTGTATTTATGATTTAGCCGAGCAAACTTGTGGTGACATTTCAGACCTATGAAAAGCGATTATATCGGTCATCTAAATTCATGGTGATGGATAAATAAGCTCATCCTTGAAGAGTCTTAAGTAAGCTGCCCAAAGCTCGGAATAGAACTGCTGGATGCCAAAGGGAACCAGTAACTCTATGAGGACTGCTCGGGGCGGACGCCTTTGCCGCTATTGAGGAAGCCAGCGATCGCTACACGAGCCCTAGCATGAAAATTTTGGTGGTACTCGTCAAGAGCACCGGCTGCCCGAGGATGGGACTGCGCCACAACTGGGCAACAGCTATTAGCAGTGACGTTCTAAAGCTGTCGCTAGAATTGCTGACATGCTTTGAAAGCCAGAGTTTCAGAACTGCAGCGCCAGGGCTAGCGCCCTGACCTATTAGCTAAGGTTTCATATCACCAGGCCTAAATCTATTGAGAATCTTTAGCATTTATAAAACTGATCTTTAGAGCTTTACGACGCTATTTGACCAGCTTCTCAACAATCTCTGACTTCATTAGGGCTCTAGAGGAAGCGAAGGACGCACATAGTCAACTCATAGAGGAAAGCTCTGAAAGCTCCTATTCGAGAGGATTTCCTGAGCAGTTCACCTCCTTTGAGCAGTTCGAACTCAATGAATTACCGGCTGTTGGGTCGTCGTCAACCTGAATCTTCAATATAAGTTAACAGACGGCTTATTGAGAAAGATTCTAGAGTATGCTCAAATCATTCTAATGAGAATCTGAGTCATTAAGAATGTCCTTTTGCCAGTGCTGAGGCTCAGAACCGGGTGACTGTTCTGCCGGCTTTGGCAATCTATCTGTCCTGATTGAAAGGAGCTGCTATGACCAACGGACTCTTGGGGACGCCATTGATGCGATCGCTGGGCTGGTCTTGCCAAACCACTGCCGCCTTGGGTGCGCCTTTGGTCGCGGTCAACATCCGCATTAGGGAGGTAAGTTGATGAACCATTCGACCCTGACTACGACAGTATTTTCGGGGGTGCCTCGCACCCTGTTGTTGACTACGCGGGCGCGAGTTGACGAGCATTACCGACTGCACAGTATTTTGCATGATCCGATGATTGCTGAGTGGTGGCCAGCGCTCACATGGGATCCTGTCTTGGATGGACTCTATCAGCCCTTGAGTCAATTGGGATGGGCCTTGCGTGCCCACATTTTTGATGAAATCGTGCAGCGGCATCTGGCCGTGCAGCCCCAGGCGGTGGTGGTGGAACTCGGCGCGGGCTTATCGACTCGCTATTATCGCGTTGGTCAACAGAGCCACTATTGGCTAGAGCTGGATTTGCCAGAAGTGATTCACCTGCGTCAGCAATTTGAGACTGAGAGCGATCGCTATCGACTGATTCCGCGTTCAGTTGTGGACTGGAGCTGGCTGGATGAAGTACCTGATGGCCCTCCTGAGCAGCTGTTGATTTTGGCCGAGGGGCTACTGATGTATCTGGAGCCTGATGAAGTTCAAACCTTCATCACTCAACTAAAGCAGCGCTTTGCTGGAGCGACTCTCGTGTTTGATGCGGTGGGCGGTCTCACCCGAGGCCGGACCGCTAAGCAGTTAGCCAGTTTGGATGCCCCCCTCAAGTGGTTTATTAACCATGAACGAGACCTGACGGCCATGGGTTTAACGGTGGTAGAAGCGCGATCTCTGATTCAGGAAATGTGCCATTATCGCGATCACATCGGCGTTTATCGCTGGGTGCCGTGGCTCAGCAAACTGCCCCCCCTTCGCAACTCGTCGTTGCTGATAGAGAGTCGGGTTTAGGCATGATGTCTTCACCGATTTCTGTCGCCTGTGGCTTTTTGGGCGGCACGATTTTCTCCGTCGAAGGTGGCTATCGGGTGCTGCAGCATCCGCGTCCCGAACGAGTGTTCGATCGCATCGCGGATGCCCGTTGGTTTTTGGCGGTTAGCTGGTGCGATCGCTGCGACGCTCCGGCCGCGATTCTCACTCACGATGGCCAGCTGTCGTTTGCGAACCAGGCTACCCACATCGTGGGTGAAGCTGAGTTTCTGCCGTTTGCTGATCGATCCAGCATTTTTCAAGCCGGACTCTCTGCCGAATCGGGCCAGTTTGCTGGCTTCACCGTGCGTCAGCCAGACAATCGCCGCGATCATCAAGTCAAGATTCTGAATCTAGCGATCGATCCGCGCTACGGCTCGGTGGCGATTGTCCAGGCCCTTGACATGGCAGTGTTGCCGGAGCGATCGCCGTTCTAGAAGTTGTCCTTAGTTACCGCTCAATCGCTGATCACGCGACTCGCTCAACCCACGGACTAGCTATGGTTCACTACGTTTCTCAGCTCAATGCCAATGCGGTCATAGCTTTACTCTTCCCCGGCTTGATTTGGACGGTGATGCTGGCCTTTCTTTGGTCGGTGATCACAGCCCTGCAAGAAGGGATCAGACATTTGCAGCGATTGCATCAAATTCCCTGCGATCGCTGCCAATACTACACCGGCAGCTATCACTTGAAGTGCCCTGTTCATCCGCTGACTGCTTTGTCAGAAGACGCGATTGGCTGTGACGATTTTGAACCGGCCACGGGCTGTCAGCCTCAGCTTTGCTACCGTCATCGGCAGACATCGCCAACCGCAGGTGAAGATTGGCGCTGAAATTGTTAGAGCGCGCCGCCCGGCTGACAAGGCTGACCTCTAGAATGAAGCTGGCGTCTGGTACATGACCTTCGCGCCTCTACCCGCTTTTGATGGAACCCCCCGATGCCTGTCATTTATGACCTTGAACATGTCACCACCTATCGCTATCGCCACCCCGTCAAGTTTGGGCAGCACCGAGGGATTTTCTTACCGAGTGTGGGCTACGGTGGCCGAGTTTTGAATTATTCTCTGCAGACCAACGTGCCCTCCAAAGTCCGCTGGATGACGGATACCCTGTCTAATAATGTGGCTCTGATTGAGCTGCCAGACCCGAGCGACGAACTGACCGTAACGTATCGCTTTCGCGGCGAGCATTTTGGGATCAAAAGCATTCAGAATTTTTCGCTGGCCAGTCGGGCTGATGAGGTGCCCGTGCAGTACACCCCCGAGGAATGGATCGACCTGTCTCTATTTATGCGTCCCCACGCCACTGACCCCGACGGGCGGGTCGCGGCATGGGTCAAACGCTTGGTGGCGGGCGACCAGGATGAGACCCTGGATGTGCTGACCCGCATGATGGACGATATCTGGAACACGCTGAGCTATCAAGCGAGGGAGGTTGAGGGTACGCAATCGCCGGGCGAAACGCTACAAAAGCAGTCTGGCACCTGTCGCGACTATGCTTGGCTGATGATTGAGGGATTACGGCGACTTGGCTTTGCTTGCCGGTTTGTCAGTGGTTACCTTTATGATGAGTCTCTCGATGGCGGGGCGGTGGGCATGACGGGCTCGGGGGCGACCCATGCTTGGCTACAGGTCTATCTGCCAGGGGCGGGTTGGCGCAGCTACGACCCAACGAATCGGATTACGGCGGGGTTTGATTTAATTCAAGTAGCGATCGCCCGGCATCCAGCGCAAATTATTCCCCTGTCGGGTGCTTGGACGGGCGGGGCAGACGACTATCTGGGGATGGAGGTCAAGGTCAATATCCACAAATTAGGAAAAATCCCGGAATTCGCATCGCCCTGACCGTTCCGAAGAAAATAAGCGACACGTTTGAGGGTCGCGCCACGAGCCGCATCAGAGTGCATCGCTGCGCCTAAGTAGCTGGACTAATTCAAATGTAGGATGGGTTAGCGATAGCGTAACCCATGTGGGCGTTGGGTTTCGCACCTCAACCTCAACCTACAGCGTCTTACGTTTAATTGGAACTTCCTACTTACCTGGCTCCTGTCCTCAGTTTACAAGCACCCTCTCAGGGCTTGAGCATAGGGGCTTGGCTTAGCGGGTGGTCGGCTCAGAAATTTGGCGAGGAATTTGAACCCGAAAGCTTGAGCCCTGACCGATCTGACTACTGACCGTAATCCAGCCCTGCATCATACTCACTAAAGAATGCGTAATGGCTAACCCGAGACCGGTGCCTGCATGCTTGCGAATGATCGATTGGTCAACCTGGCGGAAGGGTTGAAAAATACTTGCAAGTTGCTCGTCGGCGATCCCAATACCCGTATCCTGTACGCAAATTTCTAGGCTGTTTTGGGCAAGACTATTCACCTCGATATCGATAGTGCCCTGATCGGTAAATTTGATGGCGTTAGAGAGCAAATTGATCAGAATCTGCTTGAGCCGTTGGCGATCGTTGTAGACGACGCCATCTTCTAAATTGACAAGGGCTTGGATGGCCAGCTCTTTTTTGCTGACCATCCAATGCATTTCTGACAGCACTTCTTGAATTAAAACTTTTACATCAAAAAAGTGAGGCGTCAGGTGGAGTCGATTTGACTCAATTGTAGACATATCTAAAATATCGTTGACCAGATGCAGCAAGCTTGCGCCATTGGTGTGGATACAGTCTGCCATCTTTACCTGGTAGTCGTTGAGTGGCCCTTTGGTTTGGCTTTTCAAGATCTGAGAGAACCCCAAAATTGAGTTGAGGGGGGTTCTTAACTCGTGACTCACCGTCGCTAAAAACTCAGCTTTATGCTGGTTCGCCTCTAATAGCTGTAGATTCTGTTGTTCAATCTGCTGCCGCTGATCTTCTAATTCTTGATTTTGTTGTCGCAGCAGCAGGTTGGTCTGCTTAAGTTGCTCTTGAGCTGCTCTGGTGCGCTGCTCCGCTCGATAGACCGTCATCGCGTGGCGAATCAAGCTGCTTAAGGTGTCTGGCGATAATCGCGATTTAGAGAGGTAGTCAGAGGCCCCGGCCTTCATCAACTCGACTGCCGTTTGCTCGTCTCCTTGCCCAGTGAAGACAATGATGGGCAAACGATTGCCTTCTAAGCGCAACTGCTTGATAAATGAGAGCCCATCGGTATCCGGTAACCGGAAATCGAGGAAAATACAGTTGAATGGTTCACTCGCCAACAACTGTCTGGCCACCTGCGCATTTTCGGCTTCGGTCATCGTTGCCTGCAACGGCGTTTTGGCCAGATACCGCCGAATCGCCATGCGATCGGTCACATCATCATCGATGACTAAAACATTCAACGTTTCATTCATCACGGCTTGGGAAATTAGAGCAGGTGAAGGTTTTGTCATGACCAATCAGGGCATTTCGCACAGAGTCCAGTAGTTGTTGAGGGCAGCCATGACCTCAGCAAAACTTGAGAAGGTTACCGGCTTTAAAATGTAGCCAGCCACATTAAGTTTATAGGCCTCAATCCGATCTTGATCTTCATCTGAAGTGGTGAGAACAATCACTGGAGTGGGCGCTAATGCCGGGTCTTGCCGCAATTCTTGTAAGAACTCAATGCCGTTCATCTTCGGCATGTTGATATCGAGGAGGATGATCCGTCGAGTGTCAGGCATCTTGGGCCTATCCTCAACTTGCCCTCTCAGCATTGCGAGCGCTTCTAGTCCGTTACCAGCCACAAAAAGAGGATTAGTGATGCGATTGCGCTTAAACGCTCGCCTAACGTTCATCACATCGACTTCGTCGTCTTCGACCAGCAAGATGTTGACAACTTTTTCCTCCACTGGCTTCTCCCCGGCAGGTGAACTTAATCAAAAACTACTCGAACTGAGGCTACATTACCCAGTTCATAATACTCATCCGGCAATGTTTTGCCGTCAGCCATAAGTAAGAGTGTGTAACATATTGAGCCTCATACACGCACAAGTGAGTCGTTAAGTGTGAGCAACCCTTAAGGCGATCGCGGCCAGGTAAATCGAAAGGTGCTGCCATCGCCTGGGGCCGATTCTAAAGTGATGCTGCCACCAGCTGATTCCACCGTCTTTTTGACGATCGCCAGGCCAATGCCCGTACTTTCTAAGTCGTCGCGGGCTTTTAACGTTTGAAAAATGGTGAATACTTTCTGGTGATACTGGGGGGCAATACCGGGGCCGTCGTCTTGAACCGTGAACTCGATGCACTGCTCTTGTTCGGTCGCGGTGATGTTGATCTGGCCATCCTCGCGATCATGGTGCTTAATCGCATTGCTGATTAAGTTAGAGAACACCTGATTGAGGGCCGTGCGGTTGGTTTTTAAACCGGGCATCTGTTCCGGCAAGGCAATGATGAACGACTCTGGCGGGGCCATCAGGTCAATGGTTTCGAGCAGCATTTGGCGCACATCGACCCAGCTGACCTGCTGCTCGCGGCGGCCAACACGAGAATATTCCAGCAGACCGTTGATGAGTCCTTCCATGCGGTGCGCTCGGCTTCTGAGCAGGGTAAGCTGTTGGCGGTTTTCTGCTGGCAGGTTGCTGCCCAGATCTTCTTCCAACCATTCCGAAAGATTGGCGATCGCCCGCAGCGGCGCTTTGAGATCGTGAGAGGTGACATAGGCAAACTGGTCGAGTTCGGCATTGCGGTTTTCGACCATGGCATTGGTGACGGCGAGCAAACTATTGACGCGCTCTAACTCATCGGCGCGCTGCTTGAGTTCCGCAGTGGTTTGCTTGAGTCCGCGAATATCCTCAATCACGGCAATAAAGGAGAGCAGGTTCCCCTGTTCATCCGTTTCCGTCGATACCGTCACCATTGTCCAAATGGGGGTGCCATCTTTATGGCGATAACGCTTTTGAAAGCGACAGACGTCGATCTGCCCGGCCACGAGCTGCTGATAATAGTCCTGATCTTGCGCCAGGTCGGCAGGCTCGGTAAATTGCTGAAACGGTTGGTCAATCAGCTCTGCTGAGGCGTACCCCAGCAGGGTGCAGAGGGTGTTATTCACTTGCAGCCACAGGCCAGCAGGTGACAGCCGGGCCATGCCGACGGCAGCCTGCTCAAACACGGCGCGAAACCGCGCTTCACTAGCGGCTAGGGCCAAAATTGCTCGCTTCTCCTCGGTGGTTTCTTGAATGACCCCAATCATCTGATGGGGCTGATCATTCGCGTATAAAAACCGGCCCTGAGCGAGGACCCAATGCCAACTTTGGTCAGGCCATTGCACCCGATACTCTTCAGAAAAAATGGCGTGGCTGCTTTGTGCGTGAGCGATCGCCCCTTCTACTCGGGCCAAATCTTCTGGGTGAACGCATTGCCGCCAGCTGTCATAGCTGACCTCGTCTGCTCTCTGGTCGAAGCCCAAAATGCTGATGGTTTTGGGCGACCAGTGCAAAGCCTCATCGCTGAGACGCCAATCCCAAGTGCCCATTTGGGCGGCACTCAGCGCAATCTTCAACCGCTCGGCAGTGTCCTGCTGGTTTTGTAGGGCGACTTCAAGTGCCGCGCGCGCTCCCTGCGCTTGATATAACAGACGTTTATCTGCTTGTTTTGACTGGGTAAGGGTGGCGGTGCGACGTGCCACCCGCCCTTCTAGTTCAGCATCGAGTTGCTGATCATTCATCTCGGCCAGGTTCCCCTCGGTGCTCTCTGGGGCGACAGCCTGATGGAGTGGCTCTAGCGGGGCGGTGTTGAGCCGGGCCAAAACGGCGGGGAGGCGGGGCCCGAAGGCAACGGCGGTGACTACAGCCAGGAGGGCAGTGACCGCTTTTACACTGCCGCTCACCCAGGATGGCGGAAACCAGAGAGTCCCCATCGCCAGGGTATGCGTCAGACCGCCGACTGCGATGAAGGCTCCCAAGAGCCAGAATAATCCTCTAAAAGGCAGGTCTGGCCGCCGCTGAACACCGTAAAGCAGGGTTGCGGCGATGGCAAAATAGGCGATCGCCGTCGTGCCGTCAGAAACCGCGTGCAGCCCCACCAGCCCCGACTGCCCAAGATTGTCATCTCCCTGGGGAGCGGATGAGTTGAGCGCTAGCACTGATGCGGCATCACTCAATCCCCAGTCGGTCGAAACGTTAAAAAATAGGCCTGACACAGTTATCTCTGAGCTAATGACGGCTGAGAACTCGGATGCGGATGGGTCGATGCCGTTGACCGATAGCTTTGGGCGATCGCCAGTCAAGAGCGCATCCTAATCAACCAAGATAGATAATGTTGGGAACAGCGTACCTAGACTTAAGGTAGATTTCGAACTGCCTGAATTTCTATCTTGAGAGGTATGAATATTAAACTAATCTAATGAATAGTAAAAATACTGATGTAAGGTGATGTCGTCCGCATGGCGGATTGACGTCGGCCTTGATGCTTAGGAACCTAACCATGTCTATCCGAATTGCCTTGATTGAGGATCATAATCTCACTCGTATGGGCCTCAAGGTTGCCTTTAATGAGCAATCCGACATCGAACTCGTTGGTGAGGCTGCTGGTGGTGAGGCCGGGCTGTCGCTGCTGCTGTCACGACAGCCAGACGTCGCGGTGGTAGACATTGGTTTGCCCGATATTGATGGCATCGAAGTCGTGCGCCGCTTGCGTGAGCAGACGCCTGCCGATGCGAAAACCACGACCAAGATTTTGATGCTGACGATGCACGACAGCGAAGACTCCGTGATGGCGGCCTTTGCTGCCGGTGCAGACTCCTACTGTATGAAGCAGACGGAGCTGTCTGAATTGATGATCGCCGTGCGCGAGACCTGTGAGGGCAACTCTTGGATTGATCCGGCGATCGCCAGCATCGTGCTGCGCCAGATGCGTAAGAGTCCGGTCGCGGCGGGCGGCGTCGAGTCGACGGTAGAGATCAATGCGCTCGATCCGGAATACACCCAAGTCCTCGACAACTATCCCTTGACTGAACGGGAACTAGAGATTCTAGAGCTGATTGTCGGCGGCTGTAGCAACGCGGAAATCGCTGAGCGGTCTTACATTACTGTGGGCACGGTGAAAACCCACGTACGCAATATTTTGAACAAGTTAGGCGTGGACGATCGCACCAAAGCTGCGGTACGAGCCTTGCGGGCTGGCCTAGTGAATTAGGGGCGCGAATCTCGCCCACAGTTGGCGACTAGGCATCAGGCGGGCGCATCATCAGTGGGCGCGTTGACGAGTTCAAAAATTGTTTGGATCAAACCCTCAATCTCAATTGGCTTGGCAACATGGCGCTGAAACCCATGGGCCAAGCTTTTTTGTTGGTCTGCGGCACGGGTGTAGGCGGTGAGGGCGATCGCGGGGATGTGCCCCCCGCTCTGCTCCGAGAATGAGCGAATTTCCTTGATCAGGCTATAGCCATCCAGTTGGGGCATGCCCAAATCACTAATGAGAATATCGGGCTTGAAGGTGTGAAACTGCGCCAAGGCTTCTTTGGCGGAGGCCACGATGAGCACTTCGGCCTGATACTCTTTGAGGATCGTGGCCATCAAATCGCGACAATCGGGGTCATCATCCACCGCGAGGATGCGCACGTGAGACAAGTTAAACGCGTCTGCTGCTGGCTGGGTGGGGGTAGCTGCGACCGTCGCGGGCATCAAAGGCAGAGCGACAGTAAACGTCGCGCCTTTGCCTACGCCCTGACTGTCGGCTGTGATCTGGCCGCCATTAGCCTCGGTCAGATATCGCACAATCGCCAGCCCCAACCCCAGACCGCCGTGCTCCCGCGTGATGGAAACGTCTTCTTGACGAAAAGATTCAAACATGTGGGGTAAAAATTCTGGCTGGATGCCCTTACCCGTATCGATGACTTGGATTTGGGCCACCGCCTCGGTTTGCGTGAGTGAAATGGTGATCTGCCCTTTCTCAGGGGTGAACTTAATCGCGTTAGACAGCAAATTCCAGACAATCTGCTGTAGCCGCCCCTCGTCACCCCAAACATGGCCCACCGCCTGCAGATCGAGCTTGATCGTAATGGCTTTGGCGGCGGCGGCGGTCTGCACAGTTTCGATCGCCTCATTCACCACCAAGGCTAAATCCACCCGCGCCGGTGCCAGCTTCAGCTTGCCACGCAGAATTTTGGCAATATCTAGTAGATCATCAATGAGTTGGGTTTGCAGCTTGACGTTGCGTTCAATGGTCGACACCGCTTGCAGCGTGGTCGCGCGGTCTAACTCACGAGTGCGTAAGAGTTGTGACCAGCCCAAAATGGGATTGAGGGGTGATCGCAGTTCGTGGGATAAAATCGCTAAAAAATCGTCTTTGACCCGATTGGCCTGTTCGGCAGCGGCGCGGGCAGCCTGTTCTTGCGCGAGGAACTGTTCACGCTCTGCTTCGGCCAGCTTGCGATCGTGAATGTCGGTCGCCGTCCCAAACCAATTAACCACGGCCCCAGTGTCGTCCATCAGGGGCACGACCCGAGCCAGATGCCAGCGATACACCTGGTCATGGCGTTTCACTCTGGCTTCGACTTCATAGGCAATTTTGTCGGCGATCGCCGCCGTCCGCACGGTCTGAATCGTGCCTATATCTTCGGAATGAATCACCTCGGGCCACGCACCGATGGCAAAATCGCGCTCTGTGAGACCGGTATAGTCATGCCACTGCGCATTGAAGAATTCGATCTGTCCATCGGCCTGGCTAATCCACATGAGTTGAGAAACCGCATTCGCTAAGGTTCGGTAACGGGTTTCACTCAGCCGTGATTGCGCTTGGGCGCGCTTGCGATCGCTGATGTCTAAGTGAATACCCGCCATCCGCAGCGGTTTGCCCGCCTCATCACGTTTGACCACCTTGCCGTAATTCGCGATCCACTTCCAATCGCCTGACTTCGTCATCAGCCGATATTCAAATTGATAAGGGTGCTGCTCATCTTGCAAATGGGCATACAGCTTTTCCATCACCATCGGCTTGTCATCAGGGTGAATGAGCTGTTCCCATGAGCTGTATTTGTCAGGCAACTCGCCCGCCTCAAAGCCCAGCATGTATAGCCATTCCGGACTGAAGTAGTCCTCATTGGTCGTAATCTGCCAATCCCAAAAGCCACTGCCCGACCCGGCGATCGCCATCTGCAATCGTTCTTGACTGTCTCGCAGGGCCGTTTCGGTCTGTTTACGCTCAGTGATATCCATCACGGTGCCAATGAAGCGCTGCGCGGTGCCGTCGGGAGCAAAGTACATTTGCCCTTTAGCCATAATCCAGCGCTCGGCCCCATCGTCAAGCCGGATGACGCGATATTCTGAGGCATAACTGTTCCCGCTGGCTGGATTCAGGCTGGTGGCGATCTCTTGCTGTAGCCGCTCACGATCATCGCGGTGCAACGCCTGAAAAAACATCTCAATCGTGACGGTCGCCTCGGCGGCCAGACCAAATATCGCCTTACATCGGTCGTCCCACACCAGCTCGTCATTAACGAAGTGCCAATCCCAAGTGCCCATTTGGGCTGATTCTAAGGCCATGCGGAGCCGGTCTTTGCTGCGGCGCAAGGCGCGTTCAGCTTTTTTGCGGCTGCTCAAGTCCAACACAAATACGACGGCTTCTTCGCGCTGCTCGCCCAGCAGGGTGTAGCCGATCAGCACCGGTACCCGTTGCCCATCTTTGCGAATGTATTCCTTTTCGTAGGGGGTGCAGGCCCCGCGCGCTTGGGCTTCGGCAATCCGTTGTTCGTCAAGGGGCAGATACTCTGGAGGCGTCATTTCAATCCACTGCAGTCGCTTCGCCGCCAAGTCATCTGAGCTATAGCCGACCATCCTCAAGAGTTCATCATTGGCCTGAAAGATGTTGCCATGGATATCGCAGTAGATAATCCCCACCACGTTGGATTCTACAAAGGCCTGTAAACGAGACTCATTGGCTACCAGAGCCGCTGCCGCATGCTGCCGCTCGGTGATATCTTGAGCCACGCCGACCATGCGAGAAACTGCGCCATCGTCACCCTTCACGGCAAACCCGCGATCGCGAATCCACCGGATGCTGCCGTCTGGCCGGATGATTCGATATTCCTGCTCTACCACATCCTGATAGATGGACTGGGCCGCTGTGGCAAGCACCCGCTCGCGGTCGTCGGGATGCAACGTGTCGGCCCACAAGTCGTAATTTTGGTAAATCGCCTCCGGCGAGCGCCCCCAGATATCGGCATAGGCCGGGCTCACATAAAAAACCTGCGGAATCCGAAAGTCCGCAATCCAAAACACATCCTGAATGGTTTCGGTCATTAATTGAAAGCGCTGTTGCTGCTGGGGCGCGGTGAGTTCACTCTGTGGCTGCTCAGTCGGTGCCGCCGAATTCATCCGAGTTGCGGTCGCTGATTCCTGCTGGGGTGCGCCCGTGGCCAGGGCGGCCCTCACTTGGTCGGCGGTGACGCGATCGCGCACCCAATAATCGTGGGCTCCCGCTTTCATCGCTTGCACGGCTAGTTCAGCGTCGTTGGCACCCACCACGATCACGACCGGCGGTGTGGCGGTCCCGGTGGCGGTCAGATGCCCCAGGGTCGCCAGCAGTTGCGGGCAGGCGATCGCGCAGTCGAGAATAAGCGTCGCCACCGGGCGAGCCCAAAGCTGAGTCATCTCAGCCACTGCTGCCGTGGGAGACGTGACCCGCTGCGCAATCTGGCTCCGCTCAACAAACTCGCTCAGAAAGGCCGGGGCCGCTTGCTGAGCATCAGACGCGATCGTAAGTACAACTACCGGGGAGTTAGACATGCAGTCAGGGGTTGCCAATAATGAGGAGCATAGAACTGACGCCCTCGCCCTCGGTATCCCTCAATGCTGGGGGCGGTTGAAGCCGCTTACCCCCCAATTTGAGGGCCGAGGCTCATCTCTGGCAGCAATGGCGTCAGTTTAGGAGACTTGAGACCCAGCCTACCGCCATCATCGCATTGACTGCTGGCACGAGTCTCTGATTGCAGGATGGCGGGTCGATGCGCCGATGTTGATGAGTCGGCAGGCACCATCTCTTGCCGACGAGGTTTCGCCTCGCAGAGACGCTTCGCGGTGGTCTTGCCTGCCCGTAGGGCTGACGACTCCGCTCAAGCCTCAACTTCCTACTTAGCCCGCCATTGAGCGGATTGAGCGGAGTCGAAATCAGCGACTGGCTAACATTTAAGTCGGCCGAGCGCCTTAGCTAAGGCGCTAAGAAGCCTCAAGGGTACTGACCTGCAACGCCCTGCGGATGCTTTGCGCCAACTGCTCAGGCACCTCTAGCGGGATCAAATGCCCGACCTCTGACAGCTCGATGAGTTCAGCCTGCGGCAACAACTGCATCACGTCTTGCTGAATGGTGGCCCAAGGAATGACGGGATCATCCGCAGAGGCAATGACCGTGACCGGCACTTGGATGGTGCTCATCTGATCGGCGATTGAATGATTCATACCGTCCAGCAGCCACCAGCGCCAAGTGCGATCTTCGGTTTGGGTGTGAGTGCGTATGGCGATCGCGCGACGTAGCTCTGGCAGAGTTTGCTGGGCGGCACTATCGACGGTGGTGCTAGCGACGTCAGGCTGGTGATGATCTTTAAGCATGCGATCGCGTTCTTCCGCTGGCATCGGTTCTTGCGTGGGGGGGGAGGGGGCCACTAAAATCACCTGCGCTAAACCGGCCACCGGCCCATCTGCCGCGACCTGCAGTGCCAGCTTGCCCCCCATCGAGTGACCAATCAGCACCAAGCGATCGATCCCTAACTGCGATAACGCGGTTTGAATGAAAGCGCTGTAATTTTCTAAGCTGGGCTCAGCTAACGGTGGCGCATCGCCAAAGCCTGGTAAGTCTAAAGCCACGCAGTGAAAATCGGCCTTTAAATGATCGGTGACCCACTGCCAGCTCGCAGCGGCGCCGCTGAAATAATGCAGAAAGACCAGGGTGACCTGCCCGTTGCCTTGATTCGTTAAAGATAGTTTTTGATGAGAACGTTGCCACATAAAATCGATTTTTCACCCACTCACCGGCATTTGACTTTGTCAAAGTCCAGACCTGCAGCTTCATCGGTAAAAAAGCTGCAAGCTTTGATCGGGACTTGATCTAAAACTCAGTTGGCAGCTTAAAAGTTGAGCGATTAACTGCACCTCTATCTTTCTGTAGATAGACTGCAATTTCCTACCCCAGGGAAGACGCGCGAGTCCTTCTAAAGTGGCAAAGTCAACTCATCAGTATTGTTGGATTGACGATGTCGGATACCTATACGCTGGGCGTTGAAGAAGAATATCAGCTCGTGCAGCCCGAGACCCGTGAGCTGTGCGGACGCGCGGGCAAAGTGCTCGCGGCGGCTCAGCAAGCGGCGGCGGGCGATCGCGTGCAGCCCGAAATGCACCGCTGTCAGATTGAAATTGCCACCGATGTTTGTGGCGATTTGGCCGAGCTGCGCGAAGAGTTGCAGCGATCGCGCCAAGTCGTCATCGCCGCCGCTGAGCAGCAGGGGGTAGCGGTCGTTGCCGCCGGGACGCATCCGTTTTCTTGCTGGCAAGAGCAAGCTCTGACCGACAAAGATCGATATCAGGAGCTAGCGCAGAATCTTCAGCAGGTGATCCGCGAGCTGATCATTTTTGGGTGCCACGTCCACGTGGGGCTAAATGGCGATCAGTTTCGCCAACAGCCCGCAATTGCCCTAGAGGTCGTCAATCGCTGTCGGCTATGGCTCGGCCCCCTGCTGGCGCTGACTGCTAACTCGCCCTTTTGGCAGGGTGCTGACACCGGCTATGACAGCTACCGCACAGAGCTGTGGTGTCGGTTGCCCACTGCCGGGCCACCCCCCCATTTCCAAGACTTTAGTGACTATGAGGCGTTCATTCAAAGCCTGATTCAATCGGGGGTGATGCCTGACACCACCATGCTGTATTGGGACATCCGCCTGTCGGAGGCGTTTCCCACCATTGAGTTCCGCATCCCCGATGTGTGTATGACGATCGAGGAGGCGGTCATGCTCGCCGGATTGGTGAAAGCGTTAGTGCGGACCAGCTATGCCGAGGCGGTGGCCGAGCAGCCTTACCCAGCGGTGAAATCAGAGTTACTCAAAGCCGCCCACTGGACGGCGGCCCGCTACGGCCTGTCGGCAGAGCTAATTGACCTGAAGCAGGCGATCGCGGTGCCTGCCCCCGCCCACATCGCTCGACTTTTGGCCTATCTGCGTCCGGCCCTCGAAGCCGAAGGTGACTGGGATACTGTCACCGCTTTGGTCAATCAGGTGTTGCTACAGGGCAACGGCGCGACGCGTCAGCGGCAATGGCTGCAAGAAACCGGCAGCATCCGTCAAGTGGTGGATGGTCTCATCGCTCAAACTGCGGCTGGCGTTGCCCCTGTGGCCTATGTCTAAAGCTCCGCCGTGGTGCAGGCCCTCGGTGCCAGCGGCATCGTGATCCCCCTTTTGCCCCCTTCATTCGTAAATATCAAGGAGAAAATCATGTCCGAAATCTTCACTGGGCCACTGATCAGTCAGCTCGCCCAACTCGCCCAACCCGGTATTGATACGCCCGAAGAAGCTGCCCTAATCTTTTCGGGGCCGCAGTTTTTTATTGCCTTGTTGTCAGGCTTAGTCCTGGCCTTTGGCTTTCAGCTCCTGCTGACTAATCTATCGCTCGCGGCGGGCATTTCCTACGTGGGTCATTCCTCCTCGTCTGCCTCCAATGACAAGTCTTCGGGGGGGCCGAGCTTCGGACGCATTAGTCTGGCCGTCGGCTTTTGGACTTTGATTACCGTTAGTTTGGCGCTGTTTTTTGCCTGCTGGCTAGCCGTCAAGCTGAGCCTTTACAACAGTGCGCTGCTGGGAGCCATTACCGGCCTCGTCATTTGGGGCACCTATTTTTCGCTGCTGTTTTGGTTTAGCTCCACGACAGTGGGGTCGCTGATGGGCTCCGTCGTGCGGACGGCGACCGCCAGCTTTAACTCGTTAGTGGGTACCGCTACCTCCGCGTTTGGGGCCAAAGCTGCTAGCAATCAAATCTTTGAAACCGCTGAGGCCGTGGCCGCCACGGTGCGCAAAGAGCTGGCCCATGGCCTCAATGACAGCGACCTGCTGGATTCTCTGCAAGACTACGTCGCGACCTTACGATCGCCCCAACTCCAGACCGATGACTTAGAGCAAGTATTTCAAGACTTGATCAAGGGGTCTAACCTCAGCACCCTCGGCGATGCGGCAGCCCTCAATCAGCTTGATCAGAGCACCTTTGAAGAACTCGTCCGCAGCCGCACCGATCTTTCCCGGCAGGAATCCGACCGCGTGGCGGGTCGTTTATACCGGATTTGGCAGCGAGAAATCGGCAAGGCTTCTGGTCAGCAGCCGCTAGTCGATCTGGTGGACTATGTAAAATCAGCTCGTCCGGGTGATCGCATGGCGACCACAGTGGGCGATCGCCTCGATCAGTTTTTAGAGGAGTATCGCCGTCGTGGACAGCCGCAGCAATCTTCGCCGGGGCTATTATCTCAAGGCTTAAATACCCTGATGGGGGCCGTGATGGGGAGTGCCAACCTGTCTGACCTAGATGCCGAAACCATCACTACGAAGGTCAAGCAGGTGAAGTCCGAGCTGGTGTCTCAAGGCAATAGCCTAGCGACTCAGTTCAGCGACCCGTCTGAGCCCTACCGTGTGGTCAAGGCCGATGTCGAAAATTATCTGCTAAACACTTATCCCTGGCAGCTGCAGACCGAGCGGCTGCAGGCGCAGTTTCGCGATGTGATTTATGACGTCGATGCCAGTACCGAACTGCTGCGTCAAGAACTCCAGCAGCTCCAGCGGTCTGACTTTGAGGCCGTATTGAGCGATCGCGGGTTGCTTACACCCACCGACATCGAGCGCACTTCTGAAATTCTCGAAGGGGTGCGGCGGCAAGTGCTGAAGGAAATTATCGACGTTGATCGATATGTCAAAGCCAAACAGCTGCGCAGCCAGCTCGAAGTCTTTTTGCAGCAGACCCCGAAAGCTGAGCTAATGTCTGAAATGGGCAATCAAGCGTTCTCGGCGTTAACTGCCGATGAGGCGGCCAGCTTTGATGATCTGCAGGTGCGATATTCCGAAATTGATGCCGAATTGATGGCGCACAATCTGAGGACTCGCCCTGACTTTAATGATGCCGAAGCTGAGCTGCTGGTTGCCCGTTTTGAACAGCTCAAAAACCAACAGCTGACAGAATCGCACAACCAGCAAGAACGCGTGAAGCTGCAAGTGCAGGATCAGTGGCATAAAGTGCAGGAACACTTGCGCAATACTGGCCGCTCTGAACTCAACCCTGACGGCATCCAACGCGAGTTGAAGATCTTGCTGAACGAGCCGAATGTCGGCCTGCATCGCCTGCGTCAGCGGTTTGAGCAGTTTGACCGGGAAACCTTGATTCAGCTGTTGAGTCAGCGTAATGATTTGAGCGAGCAGGAGGTACGCCGCGTCGTACGAGATGTGGAAGGCAACTGGTATCAAGTGGTGAATGCACCGGCCCGCTTGACCGCTCAAGCCCAGGCCAAATATGACGAAGCCACCAGTGCGATCGCTAACTACCTGCGCCAAACGGGCAAGCCCGAACTGAATCCCGACGGCATTCAGCGTGATTTGCAGACGTTGATGAATGATCCGGCGGCGGGGGCAGAAGCAATTAAGGCCCGTCTCACCACGATGGATCGCGACACGCTGGTACAACTACTCAGTCAGCGCGAAGATTTGACCGAAGCCGAAGTCAATCGAATTATTGACGATATTCTGGCCACGATTCGCCAGGTGCTCAAAGCGCCCCAGCGGCTCGCCAAACGCGCCCAGCGTGAAGTCATTTCCTTCGAGCAAGCTCTAGAAGATTATCTGCGCAATACCGATAAAGCGGCGCTTCACCCCGAGGGCATCAAGCGCGATCTCCGACTGCTGCTGGATGATCCGCAATTGGGTAGCCAGCGACTAGGGCAGCGACTGGCAGCCATTGACCGCGATACAGTGATCGCGTTGCTGGCCCAGCGGCCTGATATGACTCGTGAGGATGCGGCGGCGGCCGTCGACCAGGTGCTCGCTGTCCGCGATGAGATGCTGGCTAAGCTGGAGCAGGTGCAGGCCCAAATCAAAGCTATCATCAATCGCCTGCTGGCACGGGTGCGAGCCTATCTCAACTCTCTGGAACGGCCTGAATTGAACTATGACGGCATCCGACGTGATCTGCGTACGTTGTTCGATGACCCGCAAGCGGGCTTCGACGCCCTGCAGCAGCGGCTAGCGCGGTGCGATCGCGACACCTTAGTCGCCATTATGAGTTCCCACGATGCCATTTCGGCCGCGGATGCTAATCGCGTCCTCAGCCAGATGGAATCGGCGCGGGATGGCGCTTTGCAAAAGGCAGAGCAGCTAGAGCGTCAGGTCGAAAGCCGCGTGCTTGCCCTCAAGCAAGAGGCTCAGAATCAGGTCGAGGAGGCCCGCAAAGCTGCCGAAGCCGCCGCCTGGTGGATTTTTTCGACCGCGACAATTTCCGCCATTGTGTCGGCGATCGCGGGCAGCTTAGCTGTCGCTAGCTAGCCCTGAACACCCAAGCCAATCGTGCTCTCAAGCAGCCTTTAACAGGCTGCTTTTTTATGGGCGATATTGGCTAATCCCAACCAGTGCTGGCCAGGGAGGCGATCGCTGTCGGTTTCGTCAGGTCCGACGCAACGTCTTGCTGGAGGCCTAACGACACGCCTACGATACAACCAGGGCAGAATTTCCCGCTGCTCGCTAGCCTATCGGTCAACCCCAACCACCGGCACTGATGGCACCTGGCTCCAGCAACCAAGGCTTTTGAGAAGCGAACACCGCATCGCGATTACCGGCGATCGGTCAGCAGGAGAAAGGAAGTGTCTCTATCGAGAACTCCTCAGAAAACCCTATATCCATGACTGGCAGCATGACCGCTCCATCCCGTCATCGGGCATCGCAAGCCTGCGCCTCTATCGAAGGACTGATATTGCCGCCATTCAAACTAGACTTTAGAGCCTTTTAATGAAGCTGAAAAAAATATAAGATACTTATAGATTGGAATCATGCAATATGCAGTTGAGTTAAGCAGATTAGACTAATTTAGCTACTTGATTCAACCGTTTAGATTTGCCGCTCTCAGATTCACTTGTTTGTTCACGATTGGTTGAAACTTTCAGGGTTCTGAAACTCTTAACCAGTAGTCACCCTCTTTTTATATATCATTATGACTAGCATAACGACTCAAACCAATACACGCGGGAAAGCTCAAAGAGCATTAGCTCAAAAGGTTCAGAGACTCTACAAAAATCAGATTGGCCACTCTCCCGGCAAAGTGACATGTCAAATTATCGACAATACCATCACGGTCATTGCCGAAGACTCTTTGACCAAGCTAGAGCAGCTTTTACTTGAAAGTGAAAAAGATGAGTTAACGCCTTTGCAAGTTGATGTTGAGCAGGTGCGCTCTGATCTTGAGACCGCAATTCGCCCTTTGTTCGTTGACGTTATTCAAGAAACGCTGTCAACTAATGTCGTTGACGTTTTAAGCGACACCACCCTTGAAACGGGGAGAACGGCGATCGTCGCTATTCTGGCAGATAGTCCTGAATTCACCTCAAACGACCGATAAGTTTGGCTAGAGGCTTCTGTAATTTTGGTCGTGTATGGCTGGCAGCGAAGCGCTGCCAGCTTTTTGCTTTGAAAGCAATAACGCACCAATTCTCTTGTCGGTAGAAATTAATTTATGCCTAGCGAACTGGCTTCTATCAGGCTCGTTCGCTGTTGAGTCAAGAGCGCGATCGCGGCCCGGCTCTCTTTGCAAGATGCCTATATCGGGCTGCTGGCCAATAAATATCGCTCAACCACCGCTTGAAGATCGACCAAGCTGTAGGGCTTACAAATGTAATAGTCAAATCCGGCTGCTAGCAATTTCTCCTGTTGGTGCTTACCAGCGAGCGCTGTGATAGCAACAACGGGAATCAGAGCAGTCTCTATCGAGCTCTTTAACTTGCGGATAATATCAAAGCCACTCAAACTAGGCAGTCGCACATCGAGCAATATCAAGCTCGGTTTGAGGGACAAAATCATATCCAACGCCGCTTTACCGTCCGTTTCGCAAAAGAAGAAGCAGGGTAGCTCTTCAATGATGTAACTCAGCAATACCAGACTGTCCTCATCATCATCGACGGCAACAACCGTCGGGGAAGCCTGATAGGCCTCGGCAACCCGGTCGCCGAGAGCGATGTTGTAAGTTTCCATATTCATGAAGCCTTAAGCCTTGAGGTAAGAGCAATCAACCTAAACGAGAACAGCTCGAAAAGGCATTCCTCAAGTGGTGCAACAGCACTTGAACAGAGTGGCTTCAGCTTCCATAACGACTAACTCCTGACCAAGCGTTAGCAACGCTGCAGTAGAAATAGTGCGTCTTAGGGATCTACTGGGTATCCTAACACCTGCAGAAAAATACTTTGATAGGAAAACAACATTTGCTAAGCAAGTGGCCAACCTTACACAATTCGCAATCTAAAGTGCGGCCAGTTTAAAGAGTCGTATCAATTTATCTTGGGTTTTCAGCAACAAGCAGCCCCAACAATGGGGCTGCTCAAGTGGCCAAGTGACCGTTGGAGAATACCTAACGACCGGGAATGACGTTTTCTAAAATGTCTTCTGCTTGCTCTGCGACTGTTTTCGGCTGCTGTGAATTGGCCGGCGCGTTCATCTTTTCCAGATTGGCGTTACCTTGAACGGCGTTGGAACCCTGCTTGGCTTTGTTCTGCACTTCCTGGAGGTTGCGAGGCTCATTGCGAACCGCATCCTTAGAGGTTTCCTTCATCTCGTTCATCTCCACCAATCCCTGAGAACTATCGCTGGAGCTATTGCCAAAAGCCATCGCTGGATAGGCTGTTCCCAGCAGTATGAAAGCACACATCGCAACAGCCATAAAAGCTTTCACAAATTGGGCGCGAAAAATATTCAAGGTTTGCATTCTTAACTCCTTACTTTTACAAAAAATGCGGCTCAAAATTGGCTTGATTTAGACTCGTCCTAGTTGAAGAAGTCTTTGACTGAATCAATCAAGCCTTCGCTGGTATCTTCGATCTGCTCAGCGGCATCTTCTGCAGCCGCTTGAGTCCGGCCAATATCTTTCTTAGCTCGGCCTTGAACCTGCTTGGCGGCTCCTTCTACGCGGTCTGCAGGCTGGCCAGTCACTTGACCCACCTTGCGTTGTACACGACCTAAATCTCCTTCGGCACGACCTTTGATCTGTTCTGCTGTCCCCGCACCAGCGACTTCATCCAACGCTTGCTCAGCTCGGTTTTGGGCAATATTCGCAGCTCTATTACCCGCAAAAGCTGGCTGAGCCGTGCCAATCACTAGGCTAGAACACAGTAGTAAAGCCATCAGACAAACATAAAATGAACGCTTAAGCTTTGACGCGATCGCTGAAATTTTCATAATTCAACCTCCTAAAAAATAATGCTGTCAAATTAATCAACAACATCGAACAATCAATATTGTGAGATTCGCGACCCAAATAAACATCGTCCCAAAGATACATCCGTATGAATCGACTAGGTGGACTTCGTTCAGGGTCATAGTTTTACGTTTTTGATATCTTCTTTTAGAAGATAATTAAACAGTCATTAAAGAGTTTTCAACGGTTCTACAGCTAGAACTTTTTATGCATTTAAATGACTCGCGCTCTCTGCTTTTGAATTAAAAAAGCCAGGCATGTCAGTACATACCTGGCCAAATCGTGCTGAAGGGAAAAATAAAGGTCTATCGCTTCAGAATGATCCAAACTGCGTGAATAATCCCTGGAATGTAGCCGAAAAGCGTAAGCACCAAATTCAGCCAAAACTGTCCGCTCAAACCGACTTGTAGAAATACGCCTAGCGGGGGTAAAAGAATTGCCGCAATTAATCTCAAAATATCCATTTTTAATTATCTCTTACGTTCATGCCAATTATCGGTAAAAAGGCTTTGCCAAGCATCTATCTGCAGATATGCCCTCCGTCTTTCCAAAGGGGGAACTCTGAAGAAGAGGCGGGGCGCCGATAGCTCTGTGGTGATTGCCTGCCAGCAAGGTGATTGATGAACTCAATGCCGAATTGCAGCGCATGTCTGCCCTGCTAGAGTCGCTCAAATTGAGTGCATCCCAATGTGGGATGAATAGTCCTGCCGGCGGGCAAGATGTCAGCCCTAAACTGCAAATTTGGGATGCTCCCATCAAATTATTGCGCCTGTAGGATGAACGGTGTCTGAAGAAAGTGATCTAAAGTGATCGGGTGAGAATCAATCTGCCTCGCCAATTTATGCCTTTGGACGAGTAGGCAAAGAGCGTTGATTCGGTCAGAAATAAAGAGATGTCATCACTCGCTGCGTTGACCGTGCAGAAGTCAGATCAACAGCTCGCCCGCCAGTCTGGTTTAAGGTATGTGACCGATCAGCAGCCCGGTTTTACGCGGCAAAAAGTCGGTCGTGGGTTTAGCTATTTTGATGTGGAGGGGCAGCGGATTAACGATCGCCAGTGCCGCGATCGCCTCAAGCAGCTCGCGATTCCTCCCGCTTGGCAAGACGTGTGGATTTGTCCTGATGAGCAGGGACACTTGCAAGCGACGGGACGCGATGCCAAAGGCCGCAAACAATATCGCTACCATCCCGAGTGGCAGCAGCTTCGGAGTCGCGTCAAATTTGATCGCCTGTTGCCTTTTGGCCACGCCTTGAGCCACATTCGACAGCAGACTGATCGCCATCTGAAGCTGCCGGGGCTGCCGCGCGAAAAGGTGTTAGCGCTGGTGGTGCAACTGCTGGAGGAAACGTTAATTCGGGTCGGCAATACCGCCTATGCCAAGGCCAATCAATCCTACGGACTCACCACCCTGCGAACTCGCCATATTACGGTCGAGGGGCATCAGGTCGAGTTTGAATTCACTGGCAAAAGTGGCATTGAGCATCACATTGAACTCACTGACAAGCGCCTGGCGAAGTTAATCCAGCGCTGCTCTGAGCTGCCGGGCTATGCGGTATTTCAATATCTCGATGAGGATGGTCACCGCCAGTCGGTAGATTCTGGCGATGTGAATGATTATCTGCAGGCCGTGGCGGGCAGCGACTTCACCGCGAAGGATTTTCGCACCTGGGCGGGCACGATTTTGATGGCTCAAACGCTGACTCAGCAATCCCCTGAGGTAACCGCTCAGCCCACGGCAAAGCAGGTGACGGCAGCCATCAAGTTGGTGGCGCAACGGCTCGGCAATCGCCCCGCCACCTGTCGGCAGTATTATGTGCATCCGAAAGTACCGGATACCTATCTGGCGGGGCAACTGCTGCCGCTCATGCAATCTACGGAGCAGACGATCGCCTACCTCGACCCCGGTGAATGTGCGGTGTTAGAACTGCTCTCCACCTAAACACCTCGATCAGCAGAGAGAGCAGTATCTCTAACAGTAGAGGGGTGGCCTGGGCGATCGCCCACCGGCTTTACCCAAGTGATTACCGTTGTATGGTGCACCCCTTGCACCTGTTCGATCGCGCTAAAACCTAGACCGTTGGCATAGAGTGTGAGGTATTCTCGTTTGAGCTCATCGCTGTACCCTCGGTGAGGCTCATCGGCGTCAATAAATTGGCGGCCACAAGCCACACAGATGTGGTTCTGCTGACCGGTTCTGTGGCCATGCTTACGGATGTGAGTCGTCCGTACTCTGGACATGGCATCGCAAATTACCCTGGTGCATCTCCTAATGATGCAACGCTGGTCGTTATTGGTTAGGTGCTGCGGTTTTGACGCTGAGTTCTTTCATCAGGCTGGAGTAGGCAAAGCCCGCCAGCACTGCCCCCAAAATTAGGTGCAATCCCAAAGAGTCACACTCGGCTCAGTAAAGCCCCCCAGCAAAGATAACTGGGGTCGCCCCTACTCTTCGGGGTTGACCTGCAAATTGACCGCTAGCTCATCCTGCAGCCAGTTGATGATTTGCAGGCGCTCGCCTTCAGTTAGATAAAATTGCCCAGTGCGGCGCAGGCGATCGTTAATATCTTCCATATCGGCCAGGGTAAACAGTCCGGCTGTGGTGGCGATATTGCACAGCAAATCGTCCCGCCCTTGCTGGTCAAGGCTGTCGTAGCGATAGCGAGCAATCTGTTTGCTAAGGCGGCTAAACGTGGGGCTACTCCAGTCCAACCGCTGCTGCCGTTCTGCCGAAATCCGCTCACCGGCTGCCATTTTGGCGTAGTCGGTATCTAAAATATCGAGATGGACGATTTTAGGTCGCTGATTCACAAGCCAATAAAATCCTAAATATCTCCATAGGCTTAAAAGTGAGCAGGGGTGAACCTCGTATCACTTCTGAGCCCGATGCCCTTGCTTCACCACAGGATAGTGTATTTTTCGGGGCAAGTTGAGCCCCATCAGCATTTTTTCATGCCTCGGGGCGCCATCGGTTCACTAAATCGACTCACTGGATTGACAAAGGAGTGGAAATCGCTCTGACATCGTTCCGCGCTATGAGGGCGATCGCGGCGATCCCGGCCAACGTTACGGTTCGTTGCATCCATCCCTGGCCAACCCCGGTGCCGTGATACGTTCGGTAGTGTTGAGATACCGCGTTCTGTTACGGAGAGAATCAACTGTGTTGGCATCTTCCAAGCATTCTGCTGAAGTCGCTGAGTCTGCTCGCGAAGCCTGTAGTGATTACGTTGCTCACCTGCAATTGCACATGGCGCTTCAAGCCAAGAATTTGGTTCCTTCTTTAACCCAAAACAGCGATCGTCGAGAGCATATGCTTCATCAAACTCAGGCCGATCTTGAGAAGATGATCTCGCGCCAAGGTTTCTAAAGTCCCATCATTCTGCACCTGTCTAAGGTTTCTCTGAGAGCATTGAACCAGGACAGGGTCTGGACTGAATAGTCCCCACCCTAGCGGCAACCTCATGCAAAGTCCCTTTTTCAAGACTGAAGAAGGGACTTTGAGGTGTTAGGGCCATGCACTGCCGTAAAATTTCAGAACGTCAACGGTTTCTGTGAGGGTTTGGCAATGCTAAACCCCATACTCAGCATGCTTTTCCTCAAGGTGATCGCTCAGACAATCGCCGTCCGGCAGTACCCGCAGACTAGATCTACAATCGCAACAGCCACAGGCCGGTAAAGGTCATGCCCGAATCATCGGGCCGCACCAGCAAAAAGTGCAGACCTTTGGCCTGCTGCTGGCGATCTCGAAAGGTCTGACCGGCCATGGTGACCTGCGCGTCTTCAAAGGTGGTAAGCACCCAGCGATCGACCAGTCCCGATTCGAGCAGTACGCCATCAGGTGGGCCTGCCTGGTAATTCAGCGCCACGGGCTGCTGGGCTTGTAGCCACTGGCAAAGGGGTAAGGCTCGTCGCCCCGCGTCAATCACCACGCCCGGAATGGCAGCGGTGCTGGGGAGGCCCAGGCGCAGCGGCAGCCACTCAGCCGGAATCGCTGGAAACGGGATCGGCTCATGTACCAAACTCTCTTGAAAATCTTGCGCTGAGAGACTGGCAAACTGCCATTGCTCACCCCACAGTGATTCTGGAATCGGCACCGGCGCGGGCCGCTCTAACGCCACGGGCTCGTAGGGTTCGCCAGAATAGGTTGGTTGCGACTGATACCACTGCGCTCGCTGCACCAGCCACTGTTTGAGTGTGGGGGTAAATCGGGTGGGCTTGACCACGAGGCCGAGGGGCTGTGCCCCTGCCTGCAGTAGCGAGACGGATTGGGGCCGAAAAACGCGAATTTCGGTCGGTGGCTGGGGCGCTTTTTGCCGGGCAGCGGCGAATTGCTGCTGTAGCCACTGGCTGTTGACCGCTTTTTGGGGGGCTGTGGCCCCATAGGTAAAGTGAAACTCGCGATCGCAGATCAGCAGTTCCCACAGCGGGTTTTGCGCTTCATCCCGCAAGGGACGACGATAACAGTCGGCTTCCCAAATAGTCATAGTCAGGGGGCATCGGGGTGAAGTGAAGCGATTTCTGGCGAACGACAATTCCCGTCGGGGTGGGGTTTATCGATACCTCAACCGCAGTGAACTCAGGGTTTCTGGCTCAACCAGCCCTGGCAATACCGGGAGCTGGTTCCGAAATTGCCTTAAGCGACCTGCCCCGCCTTGAGGGCGGCAGCATCAGCGGCCGCATCTGGCAGGTAGTTTTGGGTCACATAGTCGGCGACCATGCGATCGCTGTTGAAGTTCGGAGCATTGGTGCGAATCGAGGCCTTCATCATGGCGACCCATTTATGGGGAATGCCGTGGCGATCGCGCTCATAAAATAAGGGCGAAATCTCGCGCTCTAGCAGCGTATAAAGGGAATCCGCATCCACTTGATCTTGCAGCTCTTGGTCGCTGCTGTCGAGGGCTTCGCCAATCGTCCAACCGTTGCTGGGTCGTCCCAACTGCCCCGGTTGATAGGCTTCACACCACCAGCCATCGTCAACGCTGCAGTTAATCACGCCGTTAAACGCCGCCTTTTGGCCACTGGTGCCACAGGCTTCAGTGGGGCGACGCGGCGTATTCAACCAGACGTCTACCCCATGCACCATCAGCTTGGCCGTAAACAGGTCGTAGTCTTCGATAAACGCCACGCGATCGCGCAGCGCCGGATGACGGCACCATTCCATCAACCGCTGAATGATCCGCTTGCCTTCATCATCACCGGGGCGCGCCTTGCCCGCCAAAATGATTTGAATCGGGCGCCGCGCGTGGGAAAAAATCCGAATCGCCCGCTGTAAATCTTTGAACAGCAGCGCCCCGCGTTTGTAGGGGCTAAAGCGTCGGGCAAACCCTAGCGTCAAGACGTTGGGGTCGAGCAGTCGCTCAACGGCCATGATGTCGTCTTTGGCCTCACGGCGCTCCAGCCGCGAAGCCAACACCCGCGATCGCGTATAAGCAATCAGCCGTTCTTTGAGAATACAGTGACGTCGCCACAGTTCGCGATCGGGTAAAGCATCCACGGTTTGCCAAAGGGTTTGACTGGCCCGCTGCGACTCCGCATCTTCCCACGGCTTCGTGCTGTCAAACAGCCGTGCCCACTCTTTGCCTAAATGCTGGCGATATAAATCGACTAAGAGCGGCGCTGTCCAGCTACGGAGATGGGCCCCGTTCGTGACATGACCGATGGGTACCGCAGCTTCGGCGCGGTCAGGATACAAAATTTGCCACATTTGTCGCGAGACTTCGCCATGGCGACGGCTGACGCCATTGGCCTGGCGGGTCATACGCAGCGCCAACACCGACAGGCTAAACGGCTCCCACGGGTCGCCGATGCGGCGGGCGCCTAAGTGCAAAAAGTCTTCTCGGGTCAGCTCTAGCTGCGGCCAATAGTGCCCAAAGAAAGAATCCATCATGTCGGCGGAGAAGGCATTGTTGCCGTCTGAGACCGGCGTATGGGTCGTAAAAACGGCGTGCTCGCGCACCCAGGTTTGGGCTTCAGCGAACGTACTGCCCGAAAATTCCATTTCTTGGCGGGCGACTTCTAGCAACGCAAAGGCCGAGCTGCCTTCATTGAGATGGTAAATCGTGGGCTCAATTTCGAGGGCATTCAACACCTGCACGCCGCCAATACCGAGCAGGATCTGTTGCGCCAAGCGAGTTTCTCGATTACCGCCATAGAGCTGCCCCGTGAGCTTGCGGTCAATCGGGTCATTATCAGCGCGGTCGGCATCCAACAGATACAGGTCAACTCGGCCAATCCGCACTTTCCAGGCTTGCACTCGCACGGTCCGCTGCCGCACCGTCACTTTCACCGTGACGGGCTGGCCGTATTCATCGCGCACCAGCTCTATCGGCATATGCTCAAAATCATTGTCGCGATAAAAATCCTCTTGCCAGCCACTGCGATTGAGCCGCTGACAGACATAGCCCTGCTTGTATAGCAGCCCCACGCCCACCATCGGGATACCCAAGTCAGAGGCCGATTTCAGGTAGTCACCGGCTAGCACCCCCAACCCCCCGCAATAGGTATAGAGCGATTCGTGAATGCCATACTCCAGACAAAAATAAGCCACGGGCTCTTCCGCAGAGAGATCAGGCGCGACCTGACTGCCCCAGGTATTGGGCTCACGCATGTAAGCGTCAAACTGGTTAGCCAACACCTGCAAACGTTTCAGATAATCGGGGTCTTCGGCAATTTGCGAGAGCCGCTCATAGGTGACGGCCTCTAGCAGCGCCACCGGATTGTGATAGTAGGTCTGCCAAATGGTGGGCTCAATGCTGCGAAAGAGGGACATGCGATCGGGCGTCCAACTCCACCAGTAGTTGTAAGCCAAATCTGCTAAGCGACGAAGGGGCTGGGGCAGTTTGGCTTTGAGCTGAGTAATGGGATTCATGGCACAGTTAGGAGGCAATGCGAGCTTTAAGGTATCAAAGTGTGCCCGGTCTTGAGGCTCAGACACAACCTGAAGTGATGGAAGTTCGTGGTGTGACCCATGACCCTTTGACCCATACCGAGAGGGCAACTGGCGATCCTTTAACCCGCGTGAAGAGCGGTGCCGCTAAACCCGCCTGTAGGCACTTGCAGATTTTCCCAGCGTAACGTGGATGCCTGCTGCAGGATCACTTATTTCCGACGACCCCACGAAAAATTCATGGTTTTGTTGACCCTATGTAAGACAGTCGTTGAACGGGCTGCCACCGATGGAATGAAGACCGCCTTTCGCCGCTGCCAATCGCCCCAGCGGCAAGCGCCTGGCTGAGAGATGCTCCCGTCTCCGCTAGCCCAGCCAGCGGCACCTCAATTCCAAGCGTCCTAATTAAGTCTTCCGGAGCGACACCACCTCAGATACAAATGGGATTAAAAGCCATCGAAAACCTGATATCGTCAGCAATCCAATGACTTTGAGAGTCCATCACTCTAGACAAAAAGATTCTCTCTAACTAATAATTTGTCAGCCGTTTTCTGATGACGACTTGAGACCCTCCACGCCTAATTCCGAGATGAGTAGTGTCGCAATAAAATTCTTGAGCCATGGTGCACTTGACACTGAGACTTTGAGATGGCTAATATAAACCAAGCGCTCGATATAAAAATGCCTAAGCTAGTTAACTCTGAGCAGTACCGCAAAGAAATTCTGAGCAAATGTTTTGATTTGTTTGCTGAAAAAGGTTACGCCAATGTCACAACGAGGCAATTATGCAAGGAGCTTGGTATCTCAACTGGGGCAATGTATCACTATTTTCCAAGCAAGCAAGCTTTGTTTGAGCAACTTGTGGAGGAAATGAGTATGCAGGAGTTTCAACTATTCAAAGCGGCTACCTGTGGGCATACGCTCTCAGAGCGAATTCAAGGGCTTGAGAAGCTTTTGATTGATAATGAAGAGCATTTTATTAAGCAAGCTGCGATTTGGATGGATTTTTATCAACATCACGAGATAGCGGAAATCGATAAAAACCCAGTCTTTCAAAAAATCGACAAAAGAAGCCAGCAAGAGATTTCGGAGTTTTTAAACCTTAGAGATCTGAAGCTAGCTCGATTTGTTTGGACGTTGATCAACGGAATCTTGATTGAACAATTAGAGGGAAATGACAACTTTTCATTTGAGGAACAGATTCACTTGCTCACTCAAATGCTGACTGCCTACTTCGAGAAACATTTTCCAAAGTAGAATACAAAGAATTCCCTCCATTAGTTCCACAGTTTTTTTCGACCTGTATAAACCAAGCGCTCGATATAAAAAAACAGATTTAAAGTTGAACCATATTGGAGGGCACTGCCAACTCAGTACGGCGACATCAAAAAAAACGGGGTCAAGGGTTACCAGAAACTGTCTTTATCTTTCCTGTTCATGAATTTCGTGGTCCTCATCTTCAGTAAAAAAGTATAGGTTGAAATGAATATTGATTTCACTCGGTTCAATGAATTTGTAGAGGCATTTGACATTCTCGAATTGATTAGTCTTGTCTTTCTCGTCGCCATTATTCTTGAAGCGATTTGGGATATTTTCACGGGTCGCCGATCTAAAGGACAAACGTTTGCCAATTTTGGTATTGCCTTTGTTAATTATCTACTAGATCGCACCGTTTATGGGCTCGTTTTCGTTCTTGGTCTATTTGTCGTCGAAAACTTTATTTTCTGGAGAATTTCCTTGACCTGGTGGAGTTGGGGGCTCGCTCTTGTTCTGGCAGATATCACCTATTATTGGATGCACCGATGGGAGCATGAAATACGCATTCTCTGGTCGTATCACAGTGTTCATCACTCATCTCCCGAGTACAATCTCACCACATCACTGCGACTGGCATGGATCGAGGGGTTGATTGAATGGATCTTCTTCGTGCCTATGATTTTGATCGGCTTTGATGTTATTCAGACCCTAATTGCATTGGTGATTGTTCTGATTTATCAAACCTGGATTCACACAGAGAGAATTGATAAGCTAGGCTGGGTAGATCATATTTTTAATACACCATCCGTTCATCGTGTTCATCACGGAAATAGTCCAATGTGTATTGACAAGAACTACGGTGGAATTTTTATTGTTTGGGATCACCTATTTGACACCTACCAAGCTGAGGACAAAAAAATCGAATATGGTCTTACCAAGCAGATTAGATCAGTCAATCCAATTGTCATAAACTTCTATGAGTTTTGGCAGATTGCCAAGGATATTTTGCACTGTAGACGATTCACTCATGCTCTTGGCTATATCTTTGGTAAACCGGGTTGGCAACCAAATGTTAGGACTAGAAGATAACGTAAGCGTTTCTATCTCATCGTAGCTGAGTATATATCTGCTTACAGCATCTAAGAGAAACTGTCATCATGAGAAAGAAACCTTTTTTAATGCTAGGGATAGCATTAATCACATTTTTTATCGCAGTCTTCGTTCTGGATGATTCATCAGAGTATAAAGAGCAAAAACTAAGCTTTGCATTTGAGAGTGAACAGCTTAGTGCCACGCTTATCCTTCCCAAAAATCATACTCCTCCTCATCCCACTGCTGTTTTTGTGCATGGTGACGGTGCATTGCCATACGATGCTTATGGCTACTACAGACCTTTTTGGAATCACCTGGCAAAACGAGGTATTGCATCATTTGCCTGGGATAAAGCTGGGGTAGGCAGCTCAAGCGGCAACTGGCTTTCGCAAAGTATGGAGGAGCGTGCAGAAGAGGTGATTGCGGCTATTGACTATCTGCAGCAGCATGATGATATTAAGCCTGATAGTATTGGCCTGATCGGCTTTAGTCAGGCGGGTTGGGTCCTGCCACTGGTCGCTCAAAAGTCAGCCTATCCAGACTTTATGGTGAACGTGTCTGGTGCTGTCAACTGGCTCGATCAGGGTGACTATATGATGCGTGTCAGACTGAGAGAAAAAGATCTGTCTGAGGTTGCAATACAGCAAGCTATAGAAGAGAATCGCGAAAGACTTTGGGTGTTTGAATCTGACAGTAGCTATGAGGACTACCTAACCGCCCATGGGGCTTCAGAGGATGAGCCCATGAGTGAGGATCGATATCAGTTTGCAAAACGCAACTGGCAGTTAGATAGTAGAGAAAGCATCGAGTCTATTCGCAGTCCATTCTTAGCCGTTTTTGGCGAAGATGATAGAAATGTTGATGTAGCTGAAAGTGCAAGAGTTTATAGAGATATTCTCACGACCTCACAACATCCAGACGTTACTATCAAGACCTGGGAAAATGCTCAGCACGGGCTGCTCAAGCCTCACCTTTTTGACACAGCTAACCCAGGAATCATTTACCTTGTAAAACTCCATATGCTGGGGGAGGATGCTTTTGCAGATGGGGTTTTAGCCTTTGTGAGTGATTGGATACTAGATCGTGTCACAGGCCATCTCCGCACTAGCTAGTGAGTCTCTTAACTCTGCAACTCTACTACCCCAACAAATAGATCTTTGAGACACATCCGTGCGCATAAATTTCCTGAGGCAAGCGGTCATAGCCGAACAACACCCATGCACACTGACCGCCAAAGTGCCTCGGTGCAGGGGATATCTGCGACGGGTGATGGGCAACGTCAGTAGGCTTTGCAGAGAAACATCGCGATCGCCCTCGCGTTTGGCCAAGCAAAAAGTTGCCGTTCAGCGATCGCCCTGAATTCACAATTAGAGTAAAGCTACGGTTGCAGAGAGGTGTGCGATGACTCCACAACTTGAGGCCGCGTTGTCTGCTGCCCGTAACCCCCTCCGCCCCTTCGTTGTATGCAAGTCCGTGCTTAAAAGGTGACCTGCCATGCACATCACGATCAACCGGCAACCTGATGACGAATTGGATCTGACCTTTACCGCTTATTGCAAAGCACTAGCATCAAGGTCACACTTCTTGCTACCCTCAAGGAAAGCAAATAATCGCTTTTTGCAAGATGAAGTAGGTTGTCAGTAAAATCAGGCAACGGTGCTGCTGGTTAGCCTGGCATCAAGCCTCTACCGACTTTGGTCAGCTGCCTTTGCGCAAGAAACAGAAGGGTTTTGACGGCTTAGTTAGTTGAGACTCTTAGGCAACAGTTAACGTTCACTTAACCTGCTGTTTTGGCGATTACCCCGGTATCGTTATGTCTTTCATTCATCTAGATAAGTCAATCATCACCTTCCACTTCAAAGAGATTTTGGAAGATGGTCATTTGGGTGGGCCACTGACGCTATTTGGGTTGGGAGCCCTGGTCATCGGGCCAAAACTGCTCTCTAGGGGCTCGACTACTCGTCGCCCCAAGGCTCAGAAGCGACGGGTATCCAGTTCGCCTTATCGGCCTCACATGAGTCTGTCGGCATGGGTGGCCACCCATGCTGCACAGCAAAAAATGTCCTCTCACCCAGGTGAAGATCAATCAGCAATGCCGCTGCATATCTTACCTGAGCAGAAAGAGGACTTTGCGGCATAGCACCTGCTAGCCGGGCTCAAAAACTTGAGGCCGGCTGTAACGTTGTCATGCCAGTTTGCCCCTGGTGCTCGTACTTGACCGCCCTCTTTCAAGAGTCGGTGCGATGCTGATTCTCGACCGACTATGATTCAGCGTTGGTCGCTTCTGCAGTGACGACGGGGGCAGGGCTGTGATGACTACTCGACTCAGCTTGCACTTCGGCTCTCGCTTCAGCCGCCACATCCGCGATCGCTTCACCCGTTTCGGCGATCGCGATTTTGGCCTTTTCAAACGCGGTGACGCCCGTTTTGATCGTGGCCTTGAGCGCCGGCTTAACTAGTGGCAATACGAAGGGCGTCACCGCTACTGCAGTGGCCCCAATGACGAGGGCTTTGGCATTGGGGTTAGCCATCAACTCGTTCACCCGGCTTCTCAGTCCAACGGGGGAGTTTTGTGTCGTTAACATGGTGTCGTCTCCAGAGTCAGAGGGCGTTTTTGCAAATGCCCATCCTTTATCTTAATCCCGTTTTCTGCCCCTGTGATTCTGGCATTCACCGGTCGTAGCATTCATGGCACGAGGAATTTGAGGGCGGCGATCGCTCCTGACGATTCCGGGCCCACTGGCCCACCCAAAGATGCCTATGTTTCTAGTCAGGGGCCAGGTAGTGAGGTCTGGGGAGTGAGGGATGAGGCGCTGTCAGAAGGCCTCAGGTACAAGGTCTGACCCCGAAGCCTAACATCTTGAACCCTGCGCCCCAAACCGTCTAAATCTGGCTTTTGGAATTCAGTTCATCCTGAAATTAAGCAACGCCAAACGTCCATCAGCACGGTGTGTTCTCAAAAGTCTATTTATGAAGTGGGAAAAGCTGTCTTCCAGGAACACCCTCTACAGCGATTGCTTAAGGCAAAATCTGTTTAAATACCTCATCAAACAGCTGTGCTATGAATAAATGCCCTTCTCTTGGATACCCATATAACTTGGTTTGGGGGATCTGCTCGTCAAAGTACATGGCATAGCTGTAGGGGGCAAATCTGTCTTCTTCGCCATGAAATAGGTGTACTTCTACTGATATCTCCGCAACGTCGAAACCCCATTCCCCATACAAAATGATGGCATCATCCGCTGGCCCTCGCACGCCTTGTCGAAATCCTTCTGCGATGTCGTCTGCATAGAATTGAGCTACCGCTTCATCGGCTATGAGCTGTTTATCCGCCACACTCATCGAACTTTCGATCACTTTCATAAATCCCTGAGGTGACATCCTTTTAGCGGCATATCCCAGCAAAGAAAAGGGCGCATAAAATACCCAAGGCACGCTTTTAGCCAGCTTGGCAAAGAATCGATCTAATTGCGCCATCTCCTGCCGCAATTTAGGCTCGGTAGCCACTGGCCCCCAACTGCCCATCAAGACCGAAAACTCAAGTTGCTCTGGGATAGCATAACTGCACGCTAGCGCGTACGCGCCTCCTCCTGATGCCCCAATAACGCCAAATTTTCTGACGTCAAGCTGCTTAGCGACTGCTTTCACATCTTGCGTCCAATCCAGCAATCTCCTGGCTTTGACGTAATCTGATCGCCCTATTCCAGGTCGATCTAAGGCAATGATTCGATAGCCATAGTCTTTTCCAGCTTGATCCCCAAACGAGGGTTCATACCGTGATCCTGGCGTGCCATGAAAATAGAACACGGGTTTTCCCAGTGGATCACCGTATTCGCAATAGGCAATCTGCCGCTCGTTCCCCACGCGAACATACTTTGTCTCAGGTTTGTGTATCGGTATCTTCATTGTGATCTCCAAAGACAACTACGCCAATACGGCCTAATGATGGAGTGCAACGGCGGCAGTAACTGTGGCTCCCGATCAACTGCTAGTGCCCAGCTATGGCGATGCAGGGTTAGCTGGCTGGTGGCCACAGGGGATTCGGAGAATCACCACGGCAGTTCTCTGGGTAGGAGAACAGGTATGAGTTACAAGACTCGTAGCGGGATACCGATTCAATATGCAGTGGCGATCGCTCACGGCTGTCGACATGTCTAATCTAGCCCAACCCAAGTTATCGATACCCGACCCTTCAAACGGCGTCCTAACGCTATCAGCAGCAGCAATGATCTGCTTGATCATCACCGATGCATCAGTCACCCTCATCGGTATCAAGACTGCCAATAGCCGCTTGACCAAGTTTGGCAAAGCAGTTTTCTCCGGTCAGTTATCCGAGGGCAGGGCTTTTGACGCTACCAGCCGGAACATAATGGTTGCACCCTATGGTGATTGATATGGCACCAGGCTTTCTCAGGCACTATCGGGTTGTTGCGTCTGGCTGGGTACCCGTTTTGCACTAATCGATATCCAAATCAATATACCTCGCAGGATACATGATAAATTCTCTCCATTCTTGAACAATACAGCACCTTGGAAAAGTCAGCTTTGGTGTGGCTTAAGCCACACCAAAGCTGACTGCGATTGCTCCTAAATTCAATGCGATGTTCGAATAAAGTTGTTGAATGAAAATAGGATTTAATAGGCAGTTAAGATAATCTATGCCGTGCTCTCTCAAAGGAGAGATAAAGTTAAAGCTGCCTTCATTCATCAAGTTTTGAAAATATCATTTTTTAAGCCAGGCCAGGTTTTATGCACTCCAGTATTGAGTGCGATAAGTTTTATACCTTCTGGCATTGAGCATGAGTAATTTTTTGAAAATAACAGCAATTCTAAATTCTCACTCTACAATGAGGAAAGGCAAAAATGATTTTCCTCAAACGCAATCTACAGGGTTTTGAGAATATTTCTGCAACGTACGTGTCCGCAAGAATTGAGCTCGATTCTTAAATTGTTTTTCTAATTTGAGTAACGCAATGAAATTTTCCATTTCGTTCAAGTCTTTCAATAAGCTAGCTGGCTTGGCAACAGCACTAGTCATTGTGCCAGTAGCTGTAGCTTGTGGAAATCAAGCTGCTGACACGACCTCTGAAGCCCCCGTAGAGACCGAAATGCCCGCAGAGACTGAAGTGCCCGCAGAGACTGAAGTGCCCGCAGCAGCTGACCCTATGCCGACTGAAGGCGAAACCGTTGTCGATGTGGCCATGGCTAACGGTTCATTTAATACTTTGGTGGCTGCGGTACAGGCAGCTGGCTTGGCAGCAACCCTCAGCGAGGAAGGCCCTTATACGGTTTTCGCTCCGACTGATGACGCTTTTGCCGCCTTGCCCGAAGGAACTGTGGAAGCGCTGCTTTTGCCTGAAAATCAACAGGTGCTCACACAAATTCTCACCTATCACGTGATTTCTGCAGAGGTTCCCTCTAGTGATGTGGCAACGGGGACGGTAACAAGTGCGGCTGGAGAAGACCTCAATATTGTTGCTGATGAAAGTGGCGTGACCGTAAATGAGGCGACTGTCATTCAGACTGATGTTACCGCCAGCAACGGTGTCATCCACGTTATCGATGCTGTCCTAATACCTCCTTCTGTCGATCCTTCAGTGCTGTAATGCAGAGTTCTTGACTCTGTGAGAATAATGAGGGGGTGGTAGATTGCAAGACGTCTACCTCGATGTCAATTTAGCGCTCGTGGACCACCCCACTCAATTCAAACAGTGGCCTTTATGATCGGCTCGCTGCAGCGATTTGCAGCGGATGAGGGTGACGAATGGGAGAGCCATCCCACTACCCTGCAGGAAGAGCACTAGACGCGTAGCGGCTTCTCGTTCGCCAAAAGTATTCGCGAAGGGTAGAGTAGCTCAACATCCCCCCACCCCTTCTCCCCGAAAGCAGGGTGGTTTCATCCCAGCGTAGAAAAATGAGACTGGACTGAGTTGTTTCAATACCAAGCAGCCGATGTCCCCCATAGAACAATTAAAATAAATTCCCGATTACCCTCATCTTCGGGGGCGGCGGCATCCTTGATGGCTGCTGCTGCTCCTGAGTTTGCTGGGATTTTTTTGGGTTATCGTGGCGATCGTCTGTTGGCTGATTTCTGTCTTCAGCATGAAGTAGATGCTCCGAGCGTTGCTGGCGTTAGAGTCGTCACAGCCTCTCCCATCCTATTCCACGTTTTGTCGGGTCTCGCCCTTGTCGGGGTGATTCAGCGCACTAGCGATCGCTTAATTTCTGCACGCCTGATCATTAGTCAGTTCTCGTCCGCCGCAATGCACTAATGACGGGTCATGCTTAACCGTAGAGCCTTGATATATCTGTCCAACCATAGGCAACTTCGGTGAATATTGCGCCGCCTCTCTCAATCGCTTTTTGTTCAACTTTTTGTCCCCCGATCGCCTCATAGAATCGACAAGCCGGATTATCTTCCAGAACCCACACCAGCATGGTTTGAATGTTTATCTGAGCGAGTTGGCAGGCGATCGCCTGCACCAGCTCACGGCCAATACCTTGCCGCTGATGGGCTGCCAGCATGTAGATGGCATAGAGTTCACCTTGATAGACTGAGTGGCCTTCGCGCTCTAAAACACCACTGGCAAAGCCAATAATCTGGCCTAGTGGATTTTCCGCCACGTAGGTGAATTGATCAGCTCCTGGCGCCTCAGCAAAAATTCTCCGCCAGCTATTTTCACTCTTCTGGTAGGTCAGAGTCTGCAAGACTTTAGCGGGCAAGATTCCTCGATAGGTCGTTTGCCACGCATCGACATGGACGCGCGCGATCGCCGGAATATCATCATGGGTGGCGGCTCTTAACATCATGGAGGCCTCGACTATCGCGTGAATGGCGTGAACTCGAACGCCCTCAACGGCTCCTCAATGCCGAATTAAAGACCTCTAGGCTAGGGAATTGCGGGGCATCTGCCCCATCTATGCCAAGCCTGACTGATGTGTAGGTCTTAGGAATAGGGCGATCGCCGACTGCAATTGAGATCGCGATGAATACGGTCGCCAAGCCGGTGAAGCTAAGACTGCCGAGTCACTTTGCTGATACGCAAAGGCTGCGGGTTCCAGGTTCCAGGCCAACCTGACATCTTGCCCCCGATACCCTGCAGCTTAAGCCCCTGACCTAGCAAATAACTGACTGGGCCAGAGTCTCTGGCGCGTAACCCGCGCTGAGCAGTTGGGCCAAATCGGCCCCTGGTTGCCAGCGATCGCGCAGTGCCTGAGCCGGGGTGGTGCCTTGCTGCACCATTTGCCAGAGGGGCTGCAGCAGCGATCGCTCCGAATCATCGGTCAGGGCTTGCTCAGCGGCACTCAACAGCAAAATCGCCTGATCGCGCAGTGCCGCATCTTGAAATCCAGCCAGCGCCGATCGCTGATGGGCAGCGGCATCAGGCACCAGGGCTAGCCCTGGCAGCGTTTGATCTAGCACCAGTCCTTTCATCAGCGCCAGTAAACTGCCATAGAGGGCAAAATCGCCACAACTGTCGCATGCTTTAAACTCAATCCGCCCCACCTCGGCGGGTAAGCGGGCAATTTTGGTAAGCGAAGGCGTACTCGCGATCAAATCTTCTGGCCGCTCTAAAAACACCATGACGGCTGGCCGCTGCCCCGTGCGCCGGTGAGTGCGGACTGACAACCCCGACCAGAGTTGCCCGCCATAAAAGGGCGAACTAAAGCTAAACGGCACGATTGCCGGACTGTAATAGGTCAGCTTTTGGCCCACCCGAATCAATGACTCAGGCGAAAGCCCTGCTACCGAAAAGTTGAGATCGGGGCCATAGGTCAGCATCGGAATATGGGCCGTGCGTTTTTCGGGAGACGCTTCTCGACGGGCACTTTCGTAGCGGTTTAAGGGCGGCTGGGGCAGAAAATCTGTCTGTATGGGGTTGAAGCTGGTCAGCACGGGCAGCCAATGGGCCGGGGTGGCCACCTCACAGAGTCGGGCAAAACTTTCCCGCAATTCTTGAATGGTGCCCGCGATCGTCGGCTGGATGGTCGTGCGAATTTCAATGCCTTTAGGCGTGCAGTCCAACAGTGCTCCCGTTTCAGAAAACCGCTCGTAACCTTCGATATACCAGCGTTTTCGTTTAATATTCATATCCCCAACGCGCAGCTGAGGATAATCAGACGCGTATTCGGGGAGCTGGGCAATCAACCGATCAAACTGGTCGAAGGCCGTATTAGTAAAGTCCGCAAACTGATGGGTCTGTAAATTCCAGAACGCCACTTCGTGCTCAATGCCGAAATGGTACTGGCCCATCAGGGAGTTCGTCACCTGATCAGTCATAGCAATACACCTGATGTTTAGCCTCGCTGCCAGAACTGGTGGAAATAAGCAGCGATGCCATATTCTAGCCGCTTGAGAACTATTCGCAAAAGCAACGAGACTCTATTTAAGCGTGAATCTGAGGGAATCCCTCAGAGCCTGCATTAAAAGGCTTTTTTGAGGCAGAGAGAGGCTTTTGCGCTGAGGCTGTGAGCAAAAGCCATTTTGAGAATTTGCTTTTCTAGATGAGAACTTATATCATTAACGAATTAAGATTTAGAGGGTGATGAAGCTAAGCCCGTAGCGATCGCTGCGGGTTTGCATCGTCTCTTACCCGTTGGAGTTAGCGCGATCACCGCATGGCTGGCTTTGGGTTCTGTCCTCAAGGTCATTTTGCAATAAGGGTTTGTCCGATGAATGCGTCCATCGTCTCAACCACATCATCAGCCGCCTTGATCGGGACGGCGGTTCCGGCTGCAACCTTTGTGTTGCTAGAGGTGCCACCGCCTTGGGATAAACCGGCTCTGCTCTCAACCGGGGTGCCCGAAAGCTTGAGACAAGTCATTAAGCCGCTGCTAGAGTTGCCAGCTAAGGTCAGGGTGCATCTGATCGCCAATGAGCAGACTTCGACCCAGACTCAGCGCCGCGTGCTGATTTTTCAGCAAGAGCGCCGACCAGCACCGCCTCAGGGCCATGCCGCCGTTAACAGTCAGCTCAGCCGCCAATATGTCGCTTGGGAAACCCAAGTGGCCACGCCCGCCGAGATGGCTCCGGCCCTAGACAGTTTTTTTGATCGTCGTTCACAGAATGAGTCCAGCGGCTTATGGCATCGCTCTCAACAGCGGCACCTGATGATTTGTACCCACGCCAGCCACAATGAGTGCTGCGGGGCCTATGGCTATCCGTTTTATCAAGCGGCGATCGCCCACGTTCAACAGTGGGGGCTAACGCCGCAGGTGCAACCTTGGCAAATCACCCACATTGGCGGCCACCGCTTTGCGCCGACGCTGATTGATTTTCCCCAGGGTCGCTATTACGGCAATCTGAATGAGCTGTCTTTACGGGCTCTACTGCAATCGCAAGGTGATATTGCGCCTTTGCTCGCTACCTATCGCGGCTGGAGTTTTTTGCCCAAACCGCTTCAACTTTTGGAAGCTAAGTTGCTACATCAATACGGCTGGCGTTGGTTTGCCGCCTCGGTGGCAGGGCGCATTTTGAGCTGTGATGACACCCAAAAACAACATCAGGTAGAACTCTGCTTTCAGTTACCCAATCAGGCCTTAAAGCGCTGCCTTGCCGATATTCGGCATCACCAAGTGGTTGACTATGTTGTCGAATCTCAACGCGAACTCGACACCCCACATTGGTCAGAGCGCAAAACGGGCTAGCATCTGCAGAAAGCTGAAGCGATCTGCGGGCGCGGGTTCATTCATGCTTGCTAAGCCAATCTGTATTAACGCTAGTTCGGGTTAAGCTAAACCCCGTTGCTTGCCCCTCTGGGGAGGGGCTAATGGGGTGAGTTGAACCCCTCTCAGCGGTAGGATCGACACCCGCCCCGCCTTTAGCACCCCTCTCCAGAGGGGATTTTCGTCTCAACTAGCGGGTCAGCGTGCCTGATGCCCTGATCTCGAACGCAGGTTGTATTCGCAGGCATCTAGTAGACATCCTTGAAATATGGTACAAATATACCATATAATTCTTGCCTCGGGCAGGGGGAATCATGAGTCTCGCCAAAACAACGCCGATCCTGCGGATCTTTGACGAAGCGAAAGCCAAAGAGTTTTACGTTGATTTCCTGGGCTTTCAGGTGGACTGGGAGCATCGGTTTCAGCCCGGTATGCCGCTGTATTGCCAAGTTTCCAGAGACCACTGTGTTCTCCACTTATCAGAACATCATGGCGACTGCACTCCTGGCGCCGCGATGAGAATTGAGGCGGATGATCTGGATGGCTTACAGGCCGAGCTGCTGGGCAAAGACTATCCGTCTTCGCGACCCGGTATTGAAGACATGCCCTGGGGCAGCCGCGATATGTCGATTAATGATCCCTTTGGCAACCGCCTGACCTTTACCAAAGCTGCACGAATAAAATAAGGCCCCCTGCCGTCCCCCAAAATTTGGGGGAAACTGTTCCTGCCGATGCTGCCTTGCTCTAGATAGAGGCTCGAAAGTCCCTGCGAATTGGGGGCTTAAAGCCCTCCGGGCAGACAGGAAAAGGGGGCATCAGAATTGATGCGAGAGGTCTAATGCCCCCTAGCCCCGAACTGGTTTTTACTGCAGCTATTGGCCTTGCAAGTAGCAATGACAGTCCGGCTTTTCGATGAGGGAAGCGGCCAGTCGATTTAAGACCACGGCGGCCAGGAGTCCACCGCCCAGGGTGCCTTCTACAGTGATGTAAGGAATATCAAGCTGCATGAGTTGGCGCTTCGCTGCTGGGGCATGGCTAAAGCCAATCGGCAAGCCAATGATTAGAGCGGGGCGATAGCGGTGCTGGGCGATCGCCTCACACAGCTTCATCAAGACCGACGGGGCATAGCCGACCACCCAGATATTGCCGTCAATCAACGGCATCAGCCGGGCTGACCAGTCGGTTGACTGCCAAAAGGTGTGCTCAGCCTCAGCCGCATCGTTGACATGGGGATTGTCGATCAGGGTCGTCCACTGACAGCCGAGATGGGCTAACCGGGTTTGATCAAGCGTATTGGTCACGGCAGGCACGTCGCTGACGACGGTGCAGCCTGCCTGCAAGGATTCACGGGCGGCTTTGATGGCATCTCGGCTAAATTTCACAAACGCGGCCAAGCTCACATCCCCGCAGGCAAGCACCAGGTGAGACAAAACATCCACCTCAATTTCGGGTCGCTGAGACAAATCGGGTAGCAAGCGTTGGAGCGCCTCTGAGAAATTTTCGGGATGGTCGGCGGTGGTGGCATCCAACTGTGCCCAGAGGGCTTCACTGATGGATTGGGCGGCTTGGGTTTCCGTGGCTAACAGCCGGAGCTGGGCGATCGCCGCCGCCTGCGTAGACTGACAGCCGCGATCGCGCCCCAACAAACCCTCCAGCGCCATGGCCGTTTGCCGCAATTTAATCAACTGCTGCAACACAGTTTGATACTGCTGCTGAAACTGCGGCAGTAGCGCCTCCGGGCCTTGCGATGCGGCTGAGTCAGACAGCATGTGCTTGATATGGGTTAGCTGAAACCCCTGCTGTTTCAGGGCCACAATGCGCTGCAAACGCTGGATATCCGCCTCGCTGTAAAGCCGATAGTTGCTGGTGGAACGCTCCGGCGGCGGCAGCAGGTCGATTTGGTGATAGTGCCGCACCATCCGAGGCGTGATGCCCTGGCCGACGGCTTGGGTGAGTTGTTTTATGGTCAGCATAGGCTTGACCTTAACATCAATGTCAAGGTTTATCCTCGATCATGACGTGACCCAGAGACTGAAAACGGCATGGTGACTTCCGGTCTAGCTCCCCAAACTCAACAACCCTGGTGGCGCTGGTTGCCCACCTTTCCTGAAGCGATCTCGGCGGCTACCTGTGGCTTGCTAACGCTGCTGGGCTGGCTCGCTCTGGGCGGCAATTGGGTTGGCGTAGGCATCTGGGTGTTGTTAGCGGCTTATGTGATTGGCGGGTTTGACAGTGCCCGCGAAGGCTTGACGACGCTCTGGCAAGAGCGGGAGCTGGACGTGGATCTGCTGATGATTGTGGCAGCGTTGGGGGCGGCCATTCTGGGTCTGTGGCAGCAGCAATATTACCTGCTGGTGGATGGCGCGGTGCTGATCTTGATTTTTGCCACCAGTGGGGCACTGGAAAGTATTGCCATGCAGCGCACAGAGCGCAACATTCGCAGTTTGATGCAGTTGACCCCAGATACCGCCAGAATCATTACCCAGAGCTCAGAGCGCATAGTGCCCACGTCTCAGTTACAGGTGGGCGATCGCATCTTGATTAAGCCGGGGGAGCTGATTCCCACCGATGGCCTGATCCAGTCAGGACACAGCACCGTGAATCAAGCGCCGATTACGGGGGAGTCGATTCCGGTGGAGAAGGCGATCGGTGATGAGGTATTTGCGGGCAGCATCAACGGCACTGGCGCATTGACCGTCGAACTCCACAAGCCCCCCGAGAGCAGCCTGATTCAGCGGGTGATTCGCCTGGTGGAGCAAGCCCAAAGCACCGCCCCACCTTCCCAGCAGTTTTTAGAAACCTTTGAGCGCGGTTACGCCAAAATCATCGTCGGGGTGGCGCTGTTGCTGGCCTTCCTGCCGCCGCTGCTGTGGCAGTGGAGTTGGGAAACCACCCTTTACCGGATGCTGGTGTTCCTCGTGGTGGCCTCTCCCTGTGCCTTGATGGCGGCGATCATGCCGACGCTGCTGGCGGGCATTGCTCGCGGCGCGCGCCAGGGCATCTTGTTCAAAGATGGGGCGCAGTTAGAAACCATGGGGCAGGTGCAGGCGATCGCCTTCGATAAAACCGGCACCCTGACCACCGGCCTCCTTCAGGTGAGTGACTTGATTCCGGCTCCTAGCGTGGAGCCCGACCAGCTCCTTCAGATCGCCGCTTCTTTAGAAAGCTACTCCGAACATCCCATCGCCAAGGCCGTGGTGCAAGCGGCACAACGCCAGAACCTCTCTCTGCTGCCGCTGCAGTCGGTGCAGGCGGCAGTTGGTCAGGGCATCGCCGGAATGCTGGACAGGGTACCCGTGCGCTTGGGGAAACCGACGTTCGTGATGGCGGAGCCAGCCGTGGCGGTTGGGGTTTCTCCCGCTGGAGCCTCCCGCCCAGAAACTCCCCTGCCGCCGCCCCTCCCATCCACGCTCCTCCAGACAAGTCAGCAGCTCGAACAGGCGGGCAAAACCGTGATTTGGGTGAGCCAGCACCAACAGGTTTTGGGGCTGCTGGCCGTGGCGGATCAAGTACGCTCAACGGCTGCCCCTTTACTCAAAACCCTCCGTCCCTTGGGCATCACCACTACCGTCATGCTCACCGGCGACAACGATGCCACCGCCCAAACCGTCGCCCAAACCGTCGGGGTTGATCGGGTCTGCGCCAACCTCCTACCCGAAGACAAGGTAAGCGTCATTCAACACCTGCAACAGCAGTATCGCACCGTCGCCATGGTCGGCGATGGCATTAATGACGCCCCCGCTCTGGCCCAAGCTGCCGTGGGTATTGCCATGGGCGGCGCGGGCAGCGATGTGGCCTTAGAAACTGCGGACATTGTGCTGATGGGAGATCGCTTAGAAAAACTAGAGCAGGCGATTCGCATTGGCCAGCGCTCTCGGCGGATCATTCGCCAAAATATCGCGATCGCCCTGACCTCCATCATCCTGCTGATGATCGCTAACTTTCTGGGTGAACTGACGCTGCCCGCCGGGGTGTTGGGTCATGAAGGTTCAACACTGTTAGTCACCTTGAACGGGTTAAGGTTGCTGCGAGGATGACTCATGTCCGCAGACTTGTAGCCTTAATCGAGTGCAGTCGTTGAGCGGTCGTTGCTGATGTGGTGATCGAGAATCAGGGCGATCGCCGTTCGCGTCATCTCTAAAGGCATAAAGGGCGAGTCGGGCCATTGTTGAATCACCTGCTCCGGCAGGATGGGGATATGCACAAACCCCACTCGCATCTCTGGTCGCTGCAGAGCACTCCAGTGCAGCACTTGATAGAAAACTTGATTACATAAATGCGTGCCACAGTCGTTCGCAATTCGGGCGGGAATCAGGTGTTGTTCTAGCCGTGAGACGAGGCCACTCTGGACTGGCAGAGAACTCAAATAAGCCAGCGGCGCATTGGGGACAATAGGTTCGCCCTTCGGGGTATTGCCTGCCCGATCAGGGGTCACAAAATACCGGAGGTTTTTGGCCATCCGCTCCAGCGCAATGCGGTTATAACCTCGCGCTTGCCCAATGCCTAAATAGATATCAGGAGAATCTTGACTCAAGGTTTCATCCACCACTTGACTGAGCGCATAAGTATCCCCCGGCATGATTTTGCAATGAATATCGTGATGATATTTGCGCAGCAGGGTTGGCAGATCATCATTGAGCGATCGCACCACAATTTCGGATGCATTCAAACCATCGTCATTGGGTTCAAACCCCGTGAGCAAGATTTTCATGTCTCAAACACCTTAATTCCTACGGGCTTTTGGGCGATCGCCGCAGTTGAATGTGAAAGTCCGTTTCGCCGATTTAAGCAAACCCTAGACGTTCATAGAGGGCGATCGCCGGGTTGATTTTGACAACTTGTAGCTCGACTGGGAGGCCTTTTTCATCAGCCTGAGCAATGATGTCGCCAATCACTTGAGAGCCGTAGCCTTGCCTTTGCAACCCCGGATAAATTGCAATTCTTTCTAGATATCAATGATCAGGGTAAATCTGATAGCTCACCACACCCAAGCGAAATTGATTAGTGCATATCCAATAACAGTTCTTAGAAGTGAATTGCTGGTTGAATAATCGTCTTTGCCGATCATCTTCCCAGCCGAATAGCTTCTCGACATCGGGGCCTAGCGAGACCTTGTGCAAGTCAAACAGGCGATCGCGATCAGTCTCGACAACGGGCAAATAGGTGAGGGTGTTCTCCATGGTTCACGGTCATGAATCTAGGCCAAATGCCGGGCAATCATCAATACTTTCTATTGTGCTACTGTCAAGAAAAATTCTCAATAAAGTTGAGGTCAGCCATGTTGAGACCACTGACATTCTGTCTTAGCACCGTACTGGGCATCTCGCTGGGTAGCCTGCCGGCGATCGCTAGCCCTGATGCAGAGGATGCGGCTGGTGACATGATGATTGTCGAGTCCGTGGCCTTAGGCACCAATCCCGATCTGCCTTGGTCAGAAACGGTGCAAATCAACGATCCGTTTGAGGGCAGCTTTGTCGGCGTCTTTGATCGACATTCCTTTTCTGATCGCATTCTCAATACGGACGTTCATGTTGAAGTGCAGAGCCTGTGGACGCAAGACTTTATTCGGGTGTTGTCGATCGTTCGCGATCGCGACTGCTTGAGCCAACCTTCCGGCGTGATTCCGGCTCGTAGCTGCTCAGAATTCAGCAATGCCAGAAACATCACGCAACTGTTTATCAAAATCGAGGACGACGTCTTTCAGCTAGCTGGGCAGGGCAGCACGTTTTTCGTCGAGGATGATTTAGCCATGGCCCTGCAAAACGCCCCCGACGCGATCATCAGCATTCGTCTGGTCAGCGAAAGTGGCGAAACCATCGACAGTGAGATCGGCACAGGCACTGTCACCGCCTGGGAAAGCGTCTATGGTCTGGCGGCGATCGCTGAGGCGCCATAGCCTACGCCATTATTTCCCCGAACTGTCCCCGAACTCCTGGGTTGAGGGGTTCAGGTATAGCAGAGGGGTGAAAGGTGCAGGGAAGAGCCTTGCCGCCAGCAATCTGGCGATTGAAAGTGTCCAAACGTAACTGCGGCTAGCGATATAGGGGATAAGCAGAATTTGCATTGCGACGATATTTCACTCTGGTGTTGAATTTCAGACTATGCAAAAGGCAGAAGCATTGTGAAGCATCAATCGCCGTTGCGGTCGAAAAATCGTTGCTGAAACGCCAAGTAATCACCTAAGAATTTTATCTTTCCAGCTTCCAACAAAATCACCTGATCAGCGCGTGCTAAGACATCAGGCCGGTGGGAGACTACCAGGCAGGTAGGGGAATGGGAGGATGGGGAGATGGGGGGATGGATGATTGCTGCATCTGGGCGGATGGGCGGGTCTTCCCTTCTCATATCAAATAACCGCTGCCATAAACGGTGTTCGGTCTCAACATCTAATGCGCTGGAAAGATCATCAAAGACCAAGAGTTCAGGCTGACGGAGCAGCATGCGGGCGGCGGCAGTCCGTTGCTTTTGGCCGCCCGAAAGCCGAAATCCTCGGGTGCCAACAATGGTTTCAAGGCCATCGGGCATGGCAGCGATATCTTGCTCAAAGACGGCGGTGGCGATCGCTGCTTGCAATTTTTCGGGGGTTTCTACGTCTATCCCGAGTAGTAAATTGTCCCGCAGTGAGGTGCTAAACAACTGCGGAATCTGAGGCGTATAAGCCGCCTGAGGGGGCACGAGAAAATTACCCGGCGCGGCGATTTCCTGCTCATTCCAATACAGCCGCCCGGCTTGCTTAGGCAGCAATCCCAAAAGCACTCGCAGCAGGGTAGTTTTACCCGCACCGACTGGCCCGGTAATGACGGTTAGGCTACCGCGCTGAAGCGTCAAACTAATATCAGTGATGCCGTTCTGACTGCCAGGATATTGGTAAGTCAAACTGTCTACCCGCAATGTCTGTAGCGGTTCAGCCCGAACTAAGGGTGGCAGTGGCGGCAATGGGGATTGAGTGCCGAGAACGGGTTTGAGATGGAGGGGATGGGGGTATGTGAGAGGGTGGATGGGTGGATGGGCTTCGGCGTGAGCACTCGATTCGGCTGAGCTCATCGTCGAAGCCAGCCGAACGGTGGATGAGGAAGTGGGTGGATGGGTAGGTGGGTTAGGGTCTCCTGCACTCTCGCTCTCCCACTCTCCGACAAGTCCAGCCATGCGCTCAAACGACACTTCACTTTGCTTGGTGATGGCGACAAAGCTACCTAAGAAGCCAAGAAAATAGGTGACGAAGGTCAGGTAGTAAATGAATAGGGCAAAGTCGCCAACGGTGAACGTTGTCTGAGTGTTGAGGCTGTGGGCGATAACGAGCAAAATCAGGCCAGTGCCCAAGCTGACCATGTTTTCAAAACCAGAGTCGAGGAGGGCGCTAAAGACTTGGTCACGCACCATCTTTTGGCGACGGCGATCGCACCTCCTCCTCAATTCGGCCAACATCTGAACCTCGGCCCCAGCGACCTTGACGGCTTGGCAAGCAGTGAACATTTCGCTAATCAGACCGGTGACCTTTTGCGTGGCCTGACGACTATCGCGGCGATAGCGTTTGAGGCGGTGTTCGGCCTGGTGAACGAGGATAGCTATCGCACATAGCGGCAGAAACACCAATAGCGTCAGGGTGGCATTCACGCTAAGGAGCAGGGCCATCGACGCGATCGCAAACACCCCAGCGGCCAGAATTTCGTTGGTGCCCACCACCACATCCTCAATTTGGAAGGCATCATCCCGAAAGTAGCTGAGGATTTCACCCGGTGATGAAGTTTGCCCGTTAGCTCCCCCAGTGGCTAACTCTGCCCCCGGACGTTTCAACAGTTCGGACAACAAATTGTGGCGAATCAACCCGCTCATCAAAAACCGATGCTGGGTTTTCGTAATGCGTCCCACAAAAATCGCGATAACCCTGGCCAAGCCGGTGGCCAACAGCAGCCCAATCCATACCCACGGTGACGCCACCGGCGAGGGAACTGTGAGGCTGTTAAAAAATTCATGAATCAGCAACCCCGGCACTGCGGGCAGCCCCAGAATCAACAGCCACAGCAGGGTATCGACCCAGTAGAGGCGTTGGGCATAGCAAATCATTTGCCAGAACAGTTGCCAGATAGAGGGCATGGGGAGGAAAGGTAGCTGAGGAATAGCTTCATTAATGCTTGCTACAACTCTCTCAATTTCTGGCTTTTAGAAGGACTCCCAGACGGAATTTTTTGGCTACTTGACGGAGTTTTAAGTCCTTTCCGGGTGGTTTAGAATTGGGGAAGTTTGCGGCGAACTCAAACCATGATGTCTCTTACGTTAGAACTGCAATCGGCGGATATTGACCTGAGTGATGAGCAGTTCTACCGGCTGGCTCAGGCGAATCGTGATTTGCGACTAGAGCGCACCGCTGAAGGAAAGTTGATCATCATGCCGCCAACCGGGTGGGAAACGGGCAATCGGAATTTTAGAATTGCTCAGCAATTGGGCAATTGGGCCGATGCTGATGGAACGGGGCTCGGATTTGACTCTTCGACTGGCTTCAAATTATCGAACGGAGCTATCCGATCTCCCGATGCCGCTTGGGTAAAGCGTGACAGGCTGGAAGCGCTAAATCCTGATCCAGATAAGTTCTTGCCGCTCTGTCCTGATTTTGCGATTGAGTTGCGATCTTCCAGTGATACCCTTACTGACGTCCAGGCCAAGATGCGGGAATATCTGGAGAATGGGCTGCAGTTGGGTTGGCTCATTAATCCTCAAGATCAACAGGTGGAAATTTATCGCCCCAGCCAAACCGCTGAAATACTGGATGCTCCAACAACACTCTCCGCAGACCCAATACTTCCAGGCTTCCAATTGAACCTCACTGACATCCTCTAAACCTCCACTCGTCCGCTCATCCAACCTTTACGGTGCAGGGGGAATCCGGGCGATGCGGCGAGGACGCAGTTGAGCAGGCAACTTGTGAGCAGATACCATGCCGTCTTCCCTATCGAGGTACAGTTCACCAGCAGTGAGTAGGTCGGCGGCACAGGCCGCCGGGTCTAGATCGCCAAAAAGGTAAGTGGGTTTGTGAGCGCCAACGAAGGCAACAGCACATGCCCTTTCACAGATACATAAGCAGGTGGTCGTCTCAATTGCCAGCTCATCTTTCCGGGGCCATTTTTTATGCAGCTCCTTAAGCTGATTGAGCAAGCGATCGCCACCGGTCTCGTGATTTGAGGCATTCTTTTCGGCATTAGCGCCGCAAGCTTCGCAGACAACTAGAACGTGCTTTGCCATGCGATCAGTTCTCCTCAATCAGATATTTGAAGAGGTCGTCAATGATTAGATTGGCCGCCATAGGGCCGTCGCCAATCCAATATTCACCGGGAACTTCATAGACTCGGTCTTGTTGCACCGCCGATAGCGTTGACCACAGCGGGTCGGCTTTGAGCGCTTCCTTGGCGGACTTCGCATCTTGAGCAATGTCATCGCGATGTCCAAACGTCCACAGAAACAGGACATCACCATCGATATCTGGTATTTTTTCCTGACTGATTGTGTATTGAATGTAATTGCCAAAGACGGTTTGGGCGTCCGAGGCCGTGAAATTTTGAGAAGGCGGACGCGATAGGCCCACATCAGCGATGACGGTGCCGGGAAACGACTCTTTGAGATAGAGATTGGTCTGAGTCGGATACACTCGCACGATTGAAACCTCGGTTTCAGCGGCGCGAGATCCCATTTGCTGCTGAAATTCTTGGGTGTGATCGTAGTATCGCGCCATCACCTGCTCAGCTTTCTCCGTCAGCCCAAGTGTTGCCGCATACTGCATAAAGACGTCTTTCCACTGGCCGCTATAGTCATACGGAAGGATCACTGTGGGCGCAATATCGGACAAAAGCTGATAGTTCACATCGACATAGCTGCCGCCGATGATGAGATCTGGCTTGAGTTCTACAATCCGCTCAAGGTTGGGAACATCATTCTTGCCAACATTTTCAATCCCGTCAGTCTCTTCCTTTAGGTAAAGATTGGCTTGATATAGGCCGTCACTGGCGATCGGCTTGATGCCTAAGCTCAACGCATAATCGAGCCCGACCAAATCAACGACTCGCTGCGGATTATCAGGCACACAAGTTTCACCCGCTGCATGGCTAACCATGTGACAGGGCGAAGTCGTATCCTCCCCTGTTGCCGGTAGGGATTGCTGCAAGGAACCTCCCCCACAGGCAACGGATACGACCAAAGCTGTGATCGCTGCGATCGCCACTAGCCATTTACGCAATTTCTGCTTCATAGCTCACCTTAATGTCGTCAAAAATCGATCGAGAAGGTGCCCACAATGGTTAGCGGTTCTCCTGGCTCAATGGCGACGCGGCCAAAGTTGTTGGACTTGAAGTAGCGCTCATCAAACAAATTTTGCACATTGAGACCAGCGCGCCAATTGTCGCGACTGTAAAACACAGTGGCATCGGTGCGCCAGTAGCTCGGCAAATCAAACGTGTCTTCAAAATCACCCGCTCGCTCGCCGACATAAAACACACCGGCCCCCAACCCCAGCCCTTGCAAGCTACCGGTCTGAATTTCATAGGTCGTCCACAAGCTGAAGGTATTTTCTGGGATGTTTTGGATTCGACCACCCGGCTCTACCCCAAAATTTTCTTCTGTAAATTCGGCATCGATATAGCCATAGGAGGCAATCACATTCCAACCCGGCAAAATCTCGCCCGCGATATCTAGCTCAATGCCCCGGCTGCGCTGCTCAGAAACGGGAATCGAAAAGTCAGGATTGTCAGGATCAGTCGTCGCCAGGTTGGTTTTGGTAATCGTGTAGGCCGCTAAGTTCGCAATCAGATTGCCGTCAAAGAGTTCACCCCGCAGTCCAATTTCGTACTGGGTGCCTCGCTCCGGTTCTAAAAATGAACCATCGACGGCGGTACCGAAGTTGGGCTGAAACGAGCGCGCATAGTTGGCATAAATTGAGAGCGGCTCAATCGGACGATAGAGCAGTCCAATAGAGGGGCTAAACGCATCAGGAGACTGAATTGAATCGTCTCCCAAATTGTTGTCATTACGCTGCTCAACAAAGTCCCAACGTCCGGCTAACAGCAGCTTAAAGTTGTCCGTCAGATCGATTTGATTCTGAGCAAAAATCCCTAGACTATCAGTCCGAGAAATGCTGTCGCGTACAACATTGGTCAGCTGATCGAAGGTCGGAGGAATTACTTGGTTATAAACAGGATCAAAAATGTTGATATCTGGGGTTAGCCCATCGGGGGCACGGCTTTGGGTGCCGGCAAACGTTGTGCGATCGAGGTCGATGCCCAGCAGGAGATTATGTTCAATGGAGCCCGTGGCAAATTGCCCCTCTAGCTGTGTTTGGAAGGCATAGCTTTCACTGGTATCGTCATTGGAGCGAAAGTTACGGGTCAAGATACCGGTGTCTTCGTCCAACTCCAGCGGCTCAGCTCGAAAGTCAAGCTGCTCAGCGGAGACCAGTCGGAAGGCGTTGCGAATGCTCCAGTTATCGCTGAACTCGTGCTCTAGGCGATAGCCAAAAGCCGTTTCTTCGATTTCTCGAAAGTCGTCCGGCTCACCAAAAATGCGGTCTAGAGGGACATCAACGATGTCTCGTCCAGTGGCAATAAACCCTCGGTCAAAGGGGCGCTCATCGTCCAAGTAGCTGAAATCGACGGTCAGGCTCGTGTCGTCGCTAATATCCCACGCTAGGACGGGAGCAATAAATCCCCGTCTCACGTCCTGATCAAAATCTCGAAACGTGTCAGAGCGCTCATAGGCTAAGTTGACTCGATAGCGCACATCAGCAGATGCGGTCAATGGCCCCGATAGGTCAACCGTCGGGCGCAAAAAACCAAAACTACCTACCTGCAGATCAAACTCATAGTTGGGGAAGGGTAAAGGCTGCTCTGTCACCAGGTTGATGATGCCGCCTGGCTCGGTGTTGCCGTAGAGCACAGAGGCTGGCCCCTTTAATACCTCAAACTGCTCAATGTTAGACGTCTCAAAAATGCCCCCAGCAGCCGGATCGCGAAAGCCATCGCGAAAAATCTCGAAGGTGGCAAAGCCGCGAATGGCCAACTGATCGGCGGTACCGGCAAAGCCCCCACTCTGCACCACACTGCTGACGTTGCGGGTGGCGTCGTCGATGCGGTTGCCCGCTTGATCTTCAAACACCTGCTGAGGGACGACTTGAATCGAGCGAGGGATATCGCGTAAGGGGGTATCGGTGCGCGTCGCTGTGCTGGCGCTTGACGGAGCGTAACCCTCGTCGCCTGCCCCCGTCACCACGACTTGAATGGCGTCATCCTCAGCTCCGGCCACAACCTCACCCAAAGTCACGGCCAAGCCAGTTGCCGTCACTGCCCCAACGGGGGGAGCATCGGTACCGGTAATGGCGATCCGCACCTGATCTCCGGATTCGTTGGTAACACTTACCAAGGCAATGCCCTCGGCAGGCGCAAACTGCTCAAATGAGCCGCCCTCTGGCAGCGCCAACGCCGCATTGGGAATATCGGCAATCAGCGCATTACCGACTGTCTGGGTCGTCGGGGTGGCAAGCTCACCAGCCGCCGTTTCTAACACGACCTGCAAACCGGACTCTGTGAATTCCAAACGAACTGCCGTGATTTGCACTAAAGCAGATTCCACTTGGGCCCGCCACTCGCTGACAGTGGTAGCAGGTTGTTCCGCGATCGCCGGACTCGTTTCCAGTGGCCTCGCTGCAGTTGATTCGGTTTCCGCCTCTGCCCAGGCAGGCAGTATTGGTACAGAAAGCAGGCTAGCGATCGCCAGCGTTTGCGATAGTCGATTCAACATTCGTCCTCACACCCAGCGCATCGCGCCCTTATTGCAATTAATTCTTGATTGAGAGCTTATCAAAGGTGATTTCGCTGTGATCACTAGGGGTGAATGCTGGGCGGAAAAGTTTGAACGCTAGCCGGATTTTCTGGTCTGACGGAGGTATTCACTCGGCGCGACACCGTATTTTTTTCGAAACGCGGCGGCAAAATAGCTGCGGTTGGCAAAGCCCACGTGACGAGCCGCTTCGGTAATATTGACTTCACCCTCGATCAGTAACTGGCGGGCGGTTTCCATCCGGTGGTTGTGTAAATAGCCAAAGGTCGTTTCACCGAAGACCTGTCGAAACCCTCGCTTGAGCGCACAGTCATTCAACCCCACCTGGCGAGCCAGGCTAAGCAAAGAGGGTGGGTTATCTAGCCGCTGTAGCAGAATCTTTTTCGCTTGGTGGATGCGCTCAATATCATCCAATTTCAATGGATTCAGGATAGGTTTGCCCTCTCGTCGCTGTAACTCTTGGTCAAGCAGCAGGGCCATGAGTTCCCATACTTTACTTTCTAAATAAGTTTTTTTGATGATGCCAGTAAACGGGCAGTGCAACAGCTGGTGCAGCGCTGTGCGCATGGTCGCAGTGGTCGCACCTAGCCGTTCGTAATAAGGCTGCTCAGTGGACCGAAACAGGTGCTCCAGTCCCCCACCCGCCAAGTCGAAAGACTCTCCCCAAAAGGTTTTTAAGACGGCGGGTGGAATATGAACGTTGACCTCTAAAATCGGTTCATCCGCCGAATCCCCGCCGATTTCAGCCGGCGCCATGCCGCTACCGTATAGAGCATATTGACCCGCCGCGATCGCATTCGGCTGAAACCCTTTGCCCGTCAGGTAAAACACGTACTCTATGAGATGCGATCGCTCTGGTAATACCGTCACGATATTGTCGTGCAGCTGATAATCACCAATGAACAGGTCTACCCCTTCACGGAGGTCAATCATGCGGCATTCACCCTGACCCAACTGCTCTGGATACGGCACAACCACATCGCAAGCCTCTGTGTCATCAGATTGACTACGGCGTTGAGACTCATCCAATAAGTCCTGATGGTCTTGCTGAGAGAGGGTGATGGTCATGGGGATTGGGGCGATCTCTGAGGATGCTTTAGTTGAAAGTTATTCTCAACTAAGCAGGATGGCAAGTCAAGCACGTCCGATTACATCGGCGTGGTGGGGTTGCCATTGCTTACCCTATTGACCCGCTCCTCACAGAAACTCCTCAACATCGATAATCACTTGTCAGCTAAGTATTCGAGCAAATCATCCAAAACCAGATTCGCCGTTAGGGGGCTACCAGAGTTCCAGTAGTGCCCAACTTCATAGACGTTGCCTTGCTGAACTGCGTTTAGCTGTTGCCAAAGCGGATCGGTTTTCATTTGCGCCAGCCCGGCTTGATTGGCTTGGGCAATTTCTGGGGTTGCGCCAAATGACCAGACAAAGATGACATCGCCATCCGCCTCCTGAAGCCGTTCTTTGCTGATCTGTTTTTGAAAGGGCGGCTGATCGATCGTGCCTTCATCCTGGCTAGCTGGGCGAGAAAAGCTAATGTCTTCAAGGATGGTACCGCCAAAAGAATTCTTTAAATAAAGGGCAACGTTGCTGAGATCCGATCCGACCCGCACCAGGGAAATTTTAGTATTCTCAACCCACTCTGCGCCCAGCCGATCTCTAACCTCTGCAAGGCGCTGTTCATAGTCTTTCATCAACTGATCAGCCTTTTCAGACATTCCTAACGCTTCAGCGTGTAGTGCAAATCTTTTTTGCCAATCTCCTGTTGTCTTAGAGTCATCTACAACAGTAGGGGCAATTTGGGAAAGTTGATCGTAGTTTTCGCTAGCATTCCATGAGCTCACCAAAATCAAATCGGGCTGTAGCGCCAGTAGCTTCTCCATGTTAATTTGATCGCTATTTCCCACTCTTTCTACGTCAGCTAGCTCATCTGCAAACGCTGGCAAAATGTTGTTAGGTACGCCGATTGGCTTTACTTGCAACGAGAGGAGACTACCGGCACTGTGAAAATCTAGCAAAGCAATGCGCTGGGGGTGCATTGACACACAGGTTTCACCCATTGCGTGCTGAACCACGTGACAGGGAGATAGCTGTGTATCGGTTTGAGCTGACAGTTCGCCAGAGTCAGTCTGGCGCTGAGAACTAATATCACAGGCAGGAATTGCGATCACTGTCAAAACCGCCAGCCAAAACAGTAGAAAATGATGCCAGAAACGATTCAGCATAGACTCAGCTTAGATTCAAAACTCAATTGAAAATGAGCCAATCACCGTCAATGGCGCGCCCGGATTGATCCGGTTGCGCCGCTGAGTGGCTTCGATATAATCCACATCAAACAGGTTCCTGACATTGATCGCGGCTCGCCAATTATCTCGACGGTAAAAGAGCGCTGCATCTGTCCGTAAATAATCGGAGACTTCAAACGAGTTCGCTAAATCTCCCTGGCGTTCACCGGAATAGAATAAGCCGACACCAAATCCCAAACCCTGTAAATTACCCTGCTGAATTTCATAGCTTGTCCATAGGCTAGCAGCGTGGAAGGGCACGCCAGTCAGCTGATTTCCTGCCGGCAAGTCGTTGTCTTCAGTAATTTCCGCATCGGTGTAGGCGTAGGAGGCAACCACATCCCAGCCCGGAAGAATCTCGCCAATGACATCTAGCTCAATGCCTCGGCTCCGCTGTTCACCCACGGGAATGCTGAAGTTTGTATCATCTGGATCGGTGGTAGCAACGTTGCGTTTAGTAATTTCATACACGGCTAGGTTGGCAATCAGTCGATCATCAAAAAATTCGCCCCGTACCCCAACTTCATATTGAGTACTGCGCTCTGGCTCAAGCGGTGAGCCATCGGATTGAACGCCAGAATTGGGTGCAAAGGATTGGCTAAAACTGGCGTAGAGCGATAAAGGCTCAATTGGCTGATAGACAATGCCAACCCGTGGACTAAAAGCCTCATCCTGCTGTTGAGATCGGGTTGTTTCAATATCATCTCCACTCACCGTTGAGCCATCAACGATATCAAGTCGACCTCCTAGCAGCAGCTTTAAATTATCGAGCAGGGTAATTTGATCTTGTAGATAAATTCCCAAAGAATCTGTTTCAGTTTCGAATATGAAAGCTCCAGACAGTTCATCTCGGGCTGGTCGAGAAAACCCATACACTGGCTCAAAGATGTTAATGCTTGGAGCATCACCACTTCTATTTGTAAAGTCAAATGTATCTCGCAGCAAATCAATACCTATAAGCAAGTTATGCCGAATTGAGCCGGTAGTAAAACTTCCTAATAGATTTGTCTGCAGCTCGTAGATAGTTGCTTCGCTCTCGCTATCTTCCCAGACTCTCGTGAGCACACCCGTTTCTTCGTTCAGGCTGCCAGGTTCAGCATTTTGCACCGAGCGTTCATTAAAGGAAAAGCGAAACCGGTTTCGCAATGTCCAATCTTCATTGAAGCGGTGCTCCAGTCTATATCCAACCAGTAAGGCATCAGTAGCAGCACGGTCATCTAATTCTCCCAAAACACGATCCAACGGAATATCGGCAACTTCTTCACCCAAAGCAACCAGCCCTCGGTCCCAGGGGCGTTCATCACTCAGGTATTCAAAGTCGAAACTCAAGTCGGTGCGATCTCCTAGTTCTAAAGCGATAACGGGTGCAATAAAGGCACGCTCAATACCTTGATCAAAATCGCGAAAGCCATCGCTGCGTTCATAGGCCGCATTCAGCCGATAAAGGACCGTTTCCTCTGAGTTTACCGGGCCTGAGAGGTCAATCGTCGGGCGGAAAAAGCCCAAGTTTCCGCCCCGCAGGCTGGCCTCATAAAACGGCTCTGACAAGGGTTTTTTAGTAACTAAGTTAACAATTCCACCCGGCTCTAACGTCCCGAATAAAACAGAAGCTGGGCCTCTCAGAAGTTCAATCTGTTCGATATTGGCAACATCTCTACGAGTATTTAAAGTTTCCCTAAACCCATCTCGGAAGAAGTTAAATTGCTGAAAGCCTCGAATAATTGGGAATTCAGATGTACCCGCAACCGTATTGCCCTGTTGAACTCCACTAAAGTTGCGCAACGCATCTCGCAGTTCAGTCACTTGCTGATCTTCAATCACCTGCTGGGGAATCACCTGAATGGATTGGGGGATATCCCGCAGGGGCGTATTGGTCCGCGTGGCGGTCGTAGCATCATTCACCGCATATCCTGCATCCTCTTCCCCCGTCACTATCACCTGAATTGCCTCTTCCTCTTCGACGGCTTGGGCTAGCCCCGGTATCACGCTCAGTGTCAGGCCCCCTGCACCGGCGGCAATATCCGCCGAAGGGATGGCATCAGTTCCCGTAATGGCGACCTCCACTCGGTTATCTGCCAACTGCGTCACCTGTACCAGAGCAATACCCTCAACTGGTTCAAACTCCAGCAACTCGTTGCCACCGGGCAGCGCCAGCGCCGCGTTAGGAATCTCTAAAATTAGGGCGTTTCCTGATGTCATGGTGGCGGGCTCAGGCAGGTTTCCAGCAGTGGTTTCTAAAACAACCTGCAATCCCACCTCAGTTGCTTCGACCCGTACGCCCGTAATCTGGACGATCACCGCTTCCATCTGGGCTAGCCATGCATCCACAGTCGTTGCTGGTTGCTCTGTCTGGTTCAACGGGGACCCCGTCTCTTCTGAACTTTCCTGAAGGTTGATCACTCTGCCACGTGGCGCTTCTGCGATTGCTCTCTGGGAACGATGCTCTGACTCAGCTTCGGCACCCGCTGCCCCCGCCGCCAGCACCAGCAAAATACCCGTCAACCCCGTTGATTGCCACAATAAATTCATTATCGCTTCCCACTCCTACCGCAGAGATTCAGACCTGCACCAGAAAGCGGTTGCGGCTTCCGGCATCGCTCTGAATCTCTAATTGCTATTGATTCTCAAGTATCTTAGGAGCAGGCATGGGGGTGTGGGCGATCGCTTTGATCCCTAGTCGGAATTTTCTGATCCAGAACGGGAATTTCTACTCAGATTGCTGCTGAATAGCTTGGGCATAGGCTTTGGGGTTGGTGCCAAACTTTTTGCGAAAGGCAGCGGCAAAGTGACCGCGATTGGTAAATCCCACTTGCCGAGCTACTTCACTCACATTGAAACCTCCGTCTGCCAGTAATTCTCTGGCATATTCCATGCGGTAATGGTGTAAACAGCCAAATACCGTGGTGCCAAACACGCTGCGAAATCCCTGTTTGAGGATGAATTCGTTGAGTCCAACCTGACGGGCCAGACTGTTGAGAGACGGTGGATCGCTGAGCTGATTCCTGAGAATCTCTTTGGCATGGTGAAGGCGCTCAAGGTCGTCTGGCTTAATGCGGCTGGCATCGCGATCGCCTGGATGTGTGTTCAGCACCTGCTCCATGTGCAGAGCCATCAACTCCCAAACCTTACTTTCTAGATAGATTTGCTGAGTTAACCCGCTATAAGGACACTGCAAAATTTGCTGTACAGTCGTTCGCATTGCCAGGGGCATCGGCATGGACTGGGTGTGACGCCCTTGATGGGTTGCTCTAACTAATTGCTGGACACAGAGGGGAGCTTTCATTAAGCGATCGCCCATCCAGTTACAAAACACTGTCGGCTCTAAATGAAAACTCACATCGAGGACCTCTGTGCCTGCCAGATATTGACAAAACTTCCGAGCGGCCATGCCGCTCCCCGAAAAGAAGTAATCCTCTAAGTCAGAACCCGTTCGCTGCCGCGGATACTCTCGAACCACTGAAAACTCAAATTCCAGGGGATGCGATCGTTCTGGCACTTCCAATGTCACATCCTGATGAAGTCGAAAGTTGGCAATCTCCAGCACCATCCCCTCTCGCAGTTGAATCTCTCTTGTGGATCCCTGCCCCAACTGCTCTGGATAAGGCACAACCACATCGCAAGACTCTGTGTCATCAGATTGACTACGGTGTTGAGACTCATCGAATAAGTCCTGATGGTCTTGCTGAGAGAGAGTGATGGTCATGGGGGTTGGGGCGATCGCTGCACAAAATTTTAGCAGCAGTTGAGAATTCTTCTCAATATGTTGTTGCCTTAGACTAGCGGGGCTCAGTAGCTGTTCCGGTTTGCAGCAAACTGGCGAAGTGGGAGTGAGGATCTTGGGCCAGAGTAGCGCGATCGCCATATTCCACTATTCGTCCCTGTTCCAGAATCAAGATTTGCTCCGCCCGCTCTATAGTTTTGAGCCGATGGGCGATGATAATGACCGTGCGATTCTCAAGTAACCGCTCCACGGCCTGCTCAATCAACTGTTCTGTTAATGGATCAAGGCGTGACGAAGCTTCATCCAAGATCACCAGACCGGGGTCTTTTAGAAACACGCGGGCAAACGCCAAAAGTTGCGCCTGCCCCGCCGAAAGCCCTCCACTGTCGGCTCCCAGTTCGGTATCTAAGCCCTGAGGCAGTCCTTCCAGCCAAGGGGTGAGTCCCAGTTCCGCAAGGGTTTGTAGAATGGCCTCATCGGAAATGTGGGAACTGAAAAATGTCAGGTTATGCCGCACCGAGGTTTGAAACAGCTGCACATCTTGGGTGACAAAGCCGATATGGTGAGGCAGTTCCCGCAACGGTATCTCGACCAGGTTAATGCCCCCTAAACGAATTTGCCCGCGTTGAATGTCATACAGCCGCAACAGCAGTCGGGCTAAAGTGCTTTTGCCGCTCCCCGTCCGACCGAGCAAGCCGAGGGTTTGACCAGCGAGGAGATCGAAAGTGAGGTTTTGGAGGGTGTAGTTGGGTAGGGGAGTGGGGGAGTGGGGGAGTGCGTGGGTGGATAAAGGAGTTGTAGAGACTGCGGTTTTGAACTTTGTAGGGCTTTGCCCTTCTCGGAGAGTATTTTGAGTTTTGAATTTTGAGTTTTCTGCCTTTGGCCCTTTCTCTTCCCTATTCCCTGTTCCCTGCTCCCTGTTCCCTAAAGCTTCTACCCTCTGCTTTCCACCGTCCTTTTCATATCTAAACCAAACGCCATCAAACTCGACCGACAGAGGTCTGTTGGGGAGTACGGCCTGGCCGCTGGGATGAAGCTGACTGTGATGGCTGAGTAGATCTTGAATGCGCTGGAGGCTGGCGATCGCTTGTTGAAATTGCTCTAACTCTTCGCGAATGCGTTCGATCGGATCTTGCAGCAGCGTAGCGTAATAAAAGAGCAAATAGACGGTGCCGATGGTGATGGCCTGACGCTGCCAAAGATAGGCGCCGACAGTTAGCGCGATCGCGTTGCCGACGGTAAACAACCCCACCGTGCCGCCCCATAGCAAAGTACTCGTGAAACGAGCTTTGTGAAAGGCTGCCAGCCAGCGTCGCAGGAGCTGATAGAAGCGGCGCATCACATAGCCAACGGCCCCATTGGCCCGAATATCTTCCAGACCGCTCAGGTATTCAGCGATGAAGCCATAGAACTCCGCGCTGATCTGGCGATAAACCCGCCAGGGCTGGACGGCTAAGGCTTGCAAACGACCGAGAATCCCTAAAGCCGCCAAGGCAAACAGGCTAAGGCTCAACCCGGCACGCCAATCTTCTATCCAGAGAATGCCTAAGACGCTGATGACCAGCAGGCCGTTGCCGACCACTTGCAAAATGAACTGCGAGAAGAACCGAGAAAGGGCATCCACATCACCATCGACGCGCTCGACCAGTTCGCCGGGCGTATGGGCTTTATGGAAGGCCAGATCCAAGTGGAGTACGTGATGGGCTAAGTCCAGGCGCAGATCGTTGGTGGCCGTCCAGGCCACCGTTTCGCTGCAATAGGTGGCGATAATTTCTAAGCCCTGGCGCAGACAGGCGATCGCCACGAATCCCAAGGCGGCTAGCGTCAACACTGGCTGCGGTCCACCGGCTATGACCGTATCGATGAAGTAGCGCAGAATCTGCGGGTTGAGCACCTGCAGGGCAATGCTGCTCAATAGGGCGATCGCGAGCCAGGTCACTCGCCCACGTTGAGGCTTCAGGTAGGTAATTAAAACGTCTCGATACGACTGGCCCGATGCACTCATACAGCCATCACTCTGCACGACAACTCAGTCCGTAGATTAGGCGGAAATAGTCATCAAGAGGATTCCTAGCCGGATTTTTTTGCCCCCTAGCCGGAAAATTTGAATCACGATGCTTCATTCAACTCTCCATTGACGCCCGAGGAGCCAGGTAACCTGAGCGAGGCATTGTCTCCAGCACGATGCCGACTATGGAGCGATCAGGCTAATACTAATTCTGCAAAGTAGTGCTATAGATCGGAGATCCCTCGCTGTGGTTGCCCCCTTGTCGAAGGGGCTACACGGGTTTTGGATGTGTAGTCCAAATTCAGCCAATTGGTATAAACCATTGCCGAACAGAAGAGCGGCTCTTGGCCAACGTGAAGGTGAGTCAACAGCGCTCCTTCCATCATCGGTAAAGCGCTCCCCACTCCCCGTAGCCACGCATCTTCATCTCATTCACTGATCACCCACCGTTGTTTGCACCAACAGTTGCGGAGGGCTGCAGTGGAGCTGCGGAGCTGCGCTTACCCTTGCCCCAAACCAAACCACGCTTGATAAATATCCTCATACTGGCCCGTTTCATACAGTCTGAGCAGCGCGGCATTAATCGCCTCGCGATAAGGACTATCCGGCTGCAGCGCAATACCGTAGTTCAAGGATTTAAAGACATCACCCACTACTTGATATTTGCCCTGCCCCTGGTGAGAAACGAAATATTGCAACACCGGCGCATCATAGACGACGGCATCCACCGCTTGTTCGGCCTCCACCGCGATGTACAAATCTTCGAGGGTATTGTAATTACGAAATAGGAGATTGGTCTGCCCATCCAGAAACTCAGCGGCAGCGCTTTCGGCGACGGTGGCCACGCGCTTGCCGGGCAGATCTTCGAGACCGTTGATCACTCCCTGCAGTTCTTGCACGGTAAAGGTGGTGGCAATGCTGGCTGTAAAGTAAGCAAACACAAAATAGCCCGAAAACATCCAAATCAGGCCAAAGAAACGACCGGCGGCTCGGGTGGGGACTTTGTCGCCATAGCCGACCGTCGTTACCGTCACCGCAGCCCACCAAAAGGCTTCCCAAATGCCATGCAGATACCCATCGGGAAACTCACTGTTATGGTTGCGCTCAGATAGCCAGAGGAGGTGAGCGACGATCAGCAAAATGAGGATGAGAATGCCGATGCCGTAGTACAGTCGCGGCGATCGCAGCACCGCGCCGACCACCGATAGCAGTTTCCCTAGTTCGCTCTGGTCGCTGGGCACCATGACCTGCAGGCCGGATTCGTAATAGGGGTAAGAAAAGTCCAGCCGGGCTTCGCGCTGAGACGTGATGCCAATGCCCGCGATCGCCAGATCTGCCGCCCCGCGCTCGACTTCATCCAGCAGTTTGGCCACTGAGTTAACCCCCACTAATTCGTAAGGGAGGTTGAGTTCGCGGGCGATCGCCTGCCAGAGATCGATGCTAAACCCCTGATATTCGTGATCCTCATAGATCACAAAGGGTTCAAAGCGCTGGGTCACAATACGAACTGGGTCGAGCGGCGGGGGCACCAAGGGCGTGGCGGCGGGTTCGGGAGACGCCGAGGGGGCAATCTCACCCGTGGCGCGGGCCGTGGCCAACCAGTCATCCACGGTCGAGCGGTTAGCCGCGATCCAGTCCTGAGCATGGCGGCGAATATCGTCTTCGTCTCCCTCTCGGGAAAGCATGAGAGCGTTTTGCGCAGCGATGTCAGCTAAGGGAATGGTGACCTGTTCGAGCAGCGATCGCACGGCGGGATGGGCCGCTAAAAACTCACTATTGGCCACGGCTCGGATGTCGTTGCGCGGGAATCCTAATGTGCAGGGATCCGCCACGCAGCCAGTGATGCCGGTCATGACGGTTTCACTTTCCAGGGCTTTTTGACCCGGTGGCAGGCTGGCGTAGGGGACTTCGATCCATACCACATCCTCACCGGGCGGCAGCTCTTTGGCCGTCCAGTTCGGCGTCCAGGTGTAGAACAAAATCGACTCACCTTGCCGCAGGCGAGCGATCGCGGCGGCCATCAAAGGCGCGTAGTCCCCTTGCCTGTGGTCAACAACATCGTTCAGACCATATTCCTGCAAGTGGTAGTCGATGACTTCGGCACAGGCCCACTCCGCATTGCAGCCAATCAGATCGGCGCTGCCATTGCCGTCACTATCGAGCGCGGCGAGCACCTCGGGCCGGGCCAAGTCGGCGAGGCTCTGAATGTTGAATCGCTCAGCCGTGGCTTTATCGACCAGATACCCCTGCAAAGCGCCATCTGGCACCTCAAACCCGACGGGTTCTACGGTTCCAGCGATGTCTGGCTGCTCTAAGTAGCGATTGTGTAGCGGAAACCAACCACTCGCCCACAGATCCATTTCGCCAGCGGCGGCTTGTTCGTAAAATTGCTCATTACTCAGGGTTTTGGGCGCATTCACCGAGTAGCCCAACTGAGTCAATAACTCTCGATAAACTTCCGCTTGAAACCAGCCGGTATCCCACGTGGGGCGAGCCATATTGATGGTGGTAGCGGCGTGACTGCGCGGCATACCTTGTAGCCAGCAGACCAATACCAAACCAAGTACAACCCAAAGCAGTCGGGAGATTCGGGCTGTCCAGTAGCCAGCGACAAGTTTGCGGAAGCGTCGGTTTAAGTCATTTAGAAAAGGGAGCCGCATACAAGACCGGGGCGCTGAAGGTTGCCTTGACCATGGTAGATGGCAAGCCCCTCTAGTTCTGCTCGAATTGATTGCTGCTGAGCGTTGGCGATCGCCGAGCCATATCGTCTCATCCCCAATAGACAGAATGAGCTCAACGGGTGACAACCTAACTAAAAGGCTTGCTGCATCAGGGATAGAGCCTGGAGCCCCCGCTGAAAAAAGAGCCGTTTGTGGGGCTTGAGGGCCATCAATTGCACCGCCGCCTGAGGCCAAAGGTTCATGCTAAAAATCCAGCGCTGCCCTACGGGAGTGCCATCATTTATGATAATGCCTCGTTTCACAAAGGCGGGCGCATTGAAGCGCTGATTCAACAGGCCGGCTGTGATCTCTTGTCTCTCCCGCCTTATTCCCCCGATTTGAATCCGATCGAACATCAGTGGTTCGTTTTGAAGCATCGGATGCGAAAACAGATTCAATCCGGCCAACCGTTTCGACAAGTCGTTGACCAAGCCTTCATTAACTGACCAGATCTATCCGCAGATTGCTATAGAACCTATTTGAGATCTCTAAGCAGTGGCGGCTAGGCGCTTGAGCATCAG
>ERZ1740060.78-NODE-78-length-91060-cov-12.278787_pt1 | contig 91060 bp, 71 predicted proteins | sample MGYA00581743_ERZ1740060 | MGnify/ENA primary metagenome ERZ1740060 (study PRJEB43018, sample SAMN04849235) | marine metagenome | isolation source: floating plastic debris | place: Pacific Ocean | collected 2008-08-27 | study: EMG produced TPA metagenomics assembly... | reverse complement strand
TAAATACGGCTACCTATTCGCCATTAACAATGACTCTCTCCGGCTAATAGAGTATCAGAGAATGCCATAGCCTACCTTAAGGAGGGGTGTTTTTGTAGGAATTTGATTCATCAAGTTCCTGAAAAATAGTGCATTTTGCGCCTGAATCGGTAATCTTCACTATCATTTCTACTTACAAATTTGACAAGCATCACATTGAATTTTTGAATTAACGCACCAATGTCTCCAGATTTCTCAGAAGTGAATTTTATGAAAGGGGCGTATTAGCAGTTCCTAGATTTTACATATCTTAGTGATTTCAACTTACTCTAGTAATGAAGAAATTTATTCTTACGTTTTCTGTTGGCCTTATTGGATTCATTGCTGTAGCTCAAGTACCGAAGGCTATCCCTCAATCGCAAGTAGAAGCTCATGTACGCTTTCTGGCTTCCGACGCACTGAAGGGACGTGATACTGGTTCTCCCGAACTAAATATCGCGGCTCAGTATATTGCGTCCTATTTTCAAGGCTATGGTTTACAAACCTTAGATAGCACAGATGGTTATTTTCAGCCAGTTAGCTTATTTAAGGAGAGTACACTCTCTTCTGCTACGCTGACTTTTCAAGATGAAGAGTTTCAATTGGTGGAGGATATGCTGGTATTGTCGGGTGATAGTTTGACCGAGGAAGTTCCAGTTGTATTTGTAAACTACGGCATGCCCGACGATCTGGAAGGTAAAGAACTAGAAGGCAAAATAGCAGTGGCTCTACTAGGACGCCCGGGTGATACCAATCCCCAGAGTGCTTTCTTTGCCAGTGCTGAAAAGCAGAAGCAAATTACCGAAATGGGTGGTGTCGCACTAGTTGAATTATACCGTTCGGCGCAAATTCCTTGGTCACTGCTAGTTCGCTATCTTAACACGGAACAGATGAAAGTAGGTAACGCGACTTCTGACGAAGAACTCCCGGTAGTTTGGCTGAATGATGGACAGAGTACGCTCAAAAGCCTGTTTGAAGAAAACTCTGGCGAAATGGCTTCTCTCAGTATCGGAAGTAAAGTTCGCCAGCCAGTAGATACGAAAAATGTGGTAGGAATTTTAGAAGGCACTGATCCTGATTTGAAAGACGAGCACGTTGTTTTATCAGCCCATTACGATCATGTAGGGATAAATCCTCAGGCAACCGGATCAGAAGATTCAATCTATAATGGGGCGCGGGATAATGCTCTGGGCACTACGGCTCTGTTAAGTGCCGCCAAGTATCTTTCGGAAAATCCGCCCAGGCGTTCCGTCCTATTTCTGGCTTTTACCGCCGAAGAGAAAGGCTTACTCGGCAGTCAATATTACGTTCAAAACCCTCTCGTACCTATGGAGTGGGTGGTATTTAACTTAAATACTGATGGCGCGGGGTATAATGATACTACTAAAGTAACGGTGATTGGCCTAGAACGAACCTCTGCTGAAGAAGCTATTTACTTAGCCAGTCTATCAGCCAGTCTGGATGCAATCATGGATCCCGTACCAGAACAGAACCTCTACGATCGATCAGATAATGTTAACTTTGCTAAACTAGGCGTTCCAGCGGTTACGTTTGCCCCCGGTGCTACGGACTTCGGTCCGGAAATTATGAAGTACTACCATCAAGTAACCGACGAAGCCGAGAGTCTTAGCTTCAACTATGTAGAGAAATACTGCGAAGCTTTTACAAAAGCCGCTGAAAATATTGCTAACTCAGAGAGCGCCCCCGTGTGGAAAGAAGGCGACAAATACGAAGAAGCGGGTAAGCAATTGTACGGACGCTAACTCTACGAAAGGGTGAAGGGTTAAAGTAATGTCTAGCCTTCTGAACCTTGCACCTTCTACCCTTTACCTCTTAAAATTGGAGCGTAATTTGACATAAGATTAGATAGCACATTAATCTAATCTTACGATGACCTCTTTTAGAATACCTTCCCTATTTTTGCTAGGCATTGCCTTGGTAGGTTGCACCGTCGGCTATCCGCCTAACTTCTATGATCAGGATATGCTGGTAGATTTTCCACTCTTACCACATACTGAAGACGTTCCTGTTTATTTCCCGCACGATACGTTACCGGATGAAGAATACCTGCGAGTAGGTGTGCTGGAAGCCCGAGGCGGAGAGTTTACCTCTTACAATGAGCTAATTCGTCGGCTACAGTTTCAGGCTCAAGAACGCGGAGTGGATGCTATTCAACTGATGAACAAAGAGGTTGAAGCAGATGAATACTACGGAACATCCATTCTGTCGGGCATCGGAATCAAATACATAAAAAGTCTAGACTACCTGAATGATTTCGTTAGGTCGCAGGAAATTTACCTTACCAATGGTAATCATGTTTCCCCTGACTCAAGCCAGTGGGTGAGCAAGGTTTGGTTCAATTTCAATGGCGAGGTAGAGCGAGTAGAAGGTGATCAGAATTACGCTCAGTTCATCAGAAAATACTCATTAGATTATCTGCTATACTCTATTTCCCGAAGGTGGCGATACGCAGTTGATGAATACGGTGAGCTTCGCCTCCGAGTTAACTATAGTGCTACGGGTGCAGTGAATCTTCGAGCGTGGTTCTCCTACCAAATGAGAGAGCGTCCCAACTTTATCCGAATCAGGGAATATCCCAGTCGGGCTGAATCTACTCTCTGGTTTGCTTACGATGTTGAAGCGAAAATGCTAAAAAAACGGATAACCTTGCCAAACGGAGATGTAATGGACCAAATTCCGGTATATAATGCCGCAGGAAAGCTAGTAAAAAGCGAGTATTATAAGTTGGATGCAGATCAGCAGTTAACCCCTTACTTGTTAGTGGTGCATCAGTTCTACTCACCGGATGATGTACAAGAACGAGTGGTCTTAAAGTAAAAAAGCGGCCTTACGAGCCGCTTTCCTATTTGATAAGTAGAGTAAATACTAGAAAGAGTAGCGCACTCCTAGTTGAGCGGCCCAACGAGAACCTTCAATGGTAGGTGCTGGATTCACATCCCAAGGATCACCAGGCTCGCTGAATGAGTAAACCGGGCGAGTGGTGCCTTGTTCAAATCCTTCAAACTGAAGTAACTCAAACACGTAGCGATTATCGCCACTGCCGACGAAGTAACGGCGACCCCAATCGCTATTGAGTAGGTTGCCAACATTAAATACATCCAGCGAAAGCTGCAACGTATGACGGCGTCCATTGGAGGTAGTGATATAGAAATCTTGTAATAATTTTAAGTCAAATACATTGGAGAAAGGTGCTCGGGAGCGATTTTGTTCAGCGTATTCGCCACGGCGCTCACTCAGGTAATCGTCATTATCTACGTAGTTGCTAAAGGCAGTGTACATGGCTTGTTGCTCTGCTTCGCTAAAAGGAACACCGGCCAAAATAGGATCACCATCAGGAGTAGTACCTACTTGCTGGTTTTGCCCGAAGGTAATTTCACCGGCATTAGCGGGAACGTAGAGCAACGCTCGCTCGAAGCCTTGGTCATCTTCATTGAGTAGGGCATCACCTCCTCGGTATACGTATGAGAATGGTTCGCCTGATTGACCATTATAAAATAAGGAAACGGTAGTAGCCATGAACCCAGCGTACTCTTTACGATACGATAGTGAACCCGTTACTCGAGAACCTACATCAAATACGGAACGCCCTACCAATGGATCATTTCTTCCAGTTAAACTGTACGCTTGTCGCCAGTTAGTAGCGTTGATAAAGCCACGTCCGTCAAGCAACGACTCAGCCTGGGTAAAAGAGTAAGCGATGCTACCTCCGAAGCCATTGGTAGCTGGTTTTTGAAGTTGAAAAGTAGCATTCCAGGTGTAGCCTTCGTTGGTATTATCTACCAACGAAATGAAAGAGTACGTAGGGTCAATTCTTTCGCCAGTGAAGATAGGACGAGTATCAGGCGAACCTTCTAAACGACCGGAGAAATTAGGTTGCAGATTGACGTTTTGCACCGAAATGTTATTCAACGTTTTGGTGTACATAAATTCAGCCGATGCTAGTAAGCCATACGGAAGAGCTTGGTCTACTGCGATATTAGTACGGAAGACTTGCGGATACTTAAAGTCTTCTACGAATAAATCTACGTCACCCGAAGGTCCGGCTGAGGTATTAGCTAAGTTATCCCGCCATTCATCAGGAGTGGCGTAGAAGGGGCCAAATTGGCCTACGAACGAGCTGTTTAGACCATTACGGATAAACATACCACCCGGCCATACCCAAGGTACCCGGCTGGTGAAGATACCCAGACCACCGCGGATTTGCGTGCTCTTGGTTCCGGTTACATCCCAGTTAAATCCTAAGCGCGGACTCCAAAGCACTTGAGTAGCTGGAGTTTTACTGGCTCGGGCTCCTTGTAAATCATAAAATTGTTCAATCATTGGTACAGTCTCCTGATTGAACTGCGTATTGTTTAGCGGTGGATCTTCTAAGAAAACCGGAATATCGGCTCGTAAACCAACTGTCAATTTAAAATCACTGTTGAACTGAATTTCATCCTGAATGTAGAAGGCCATTTGTAATGCATCAAACGTTGGTCCCAAGTTGCTAGCATCATCACCTAAACGAATTTGAGATTGTCCAGGAGCCAGTTGCTCGTGTCCAAATAGGGAAAAACCAGGGTCGCCATTGGTAAAACTCTCTAGTGAGTTGTAGAAGTAGCGGGGAGTAGAGAATACAGTAAATAAGTTTTCTATCTGGAAAAACTCATTATGCGTTCCTAGTGTGAAGGTATGCCGCCCATTGTACCAATTGAAGTTATTCGTCAGGGTGTAAACATCTTGGAATACTACGTTGGAATAAGAGAAGTTATCGGTTCCTACGTGAATAACGGCTGGCCCATCAAGAATTTCAGCTTTAGGAAACGGATCTCCCAGTAATTCTCGGTCGTCCCGCACCCGAGTGTAGCCTAAGATTAGATTGTTAGAGAAACTATTGCCAAAGTTACTCTTTAGCTCAATGGCGGTGGAGTTGGTGGTAGTAGGGAAAGCATTTCCGGTGTTGAAGAAAAAGATATCGCGGCTAGTAGGTCGGTTCAAACGATCCGTATTTCCGAATACGTAGCTATGCCGAGCACTCAGCTTATGGTTCTGGTTGATGTTCCAATCCAGCTTAGCAATCACTTTATCACTGTTCCGGGTCTGAATATTATTCAAGTACCCGCCCGGATCGTAACCATACTGGCTACCTAAGTAATTAATTAGTCCATTGATATCGCCTTCCTGGGCATTCCCTTCGTAACCCTGAAAAGTGAATGGAAACGGCTCTTCCTCACGAAGCAATTCTACATTGGTAAAGAAGAATAATTTATCCTTCACAATAGGACCACCCAAGCGGAATCCGTAGGTGTTTACTGAAAAAGGTGCTAATCGGGTACGTTGATCATCGGGAACATCGCCGGGGGTTTTTCCCGCAAGGTTTTCATTACGGAAGTAGTAGTAAGCTGATCCTTCAAAGAAGTTTTTCCCACTACGGGTTACAGCGTTAATTCCCCCTCCGGCAAATCCACCGAGTGTTACGTCGTAGGGAGCCACTACTACCTGAATTTGCTCCAGAGCATCCAGGCTGATCGGCGAAATACCGGCTTGCCCACCGTTGGTTCCCGAGTTAGCCAGACCGAACACATCGTTATTCACCGCGCCGTCAATGTATATGGTATTAAAGCGGTTGTTTACCCCGGCAATAGAAATACCTCCACCAGGAGTTAGGTTGGCTTGCGGAGTCAAGCGGGTAAAATCATTCAGATTACGATTTACGGTCGGTAAGTTCATAATCTGTTCCCGACCTACGTTAGTTTCAGCTCCGGTACGGTTACCGTCGATTAATCCTCCGGCAGATATAACTACATCCTGTAGTTGCGTAACTGATTCGCTCAAGACAGGGTTTACGCTAAAGGTTTGCCCCAAATCCAGGAAGATCCTCTCCTGTACTAAGTTATCGTAGCCAACAAAGGAAACGGTGAGGGTGTAAGGGCCACCTACTCGCATGTTGGCAATGCGGAAGAAGCCATTTCCATTGGTAGCATTAATGTATTGTGTGCCGGTAGGTTCGTGTACTACCTGTATGTTGGCACCTGGGATCACGGCTCCGTTTCCATCGGTTACCTCACCATTCATGCTAGCAGTAGTGGTTCCTTGCGCCCAGATGAACTGGAGGCCAAGCCCCAAAATACATACTGAAAGAAGTAGAATTGTTCTCATCAGAAATTGATTAGGTTTAAACCGCAATATTACGGAAATTATAAACTTTAAAGAAAGAATCCTGAATAGGAAAGTCGGGAAAGCTACAGTTTGCCAACTAGTAAAAATAAGCATTTTGCTTATCTGCAAAATATTGTTCTGATATGGCTGTTCTTTTTAGAATATTTTAAGAATACCTACTGTTCTGCAAGCCTTACTACAAATCTTCTACGGTTGGTAATTTTTCTTGATACTGCTCCCAGTTCTCAACCAAGCTTCGCACTACTGCACTGCCAATTAGATAGGCTGATTCCAACGAAGGGATGAAGCCGGAGTAGCCGTTGTTTTCATTCTGCATACTTTCGGCTGCACTCATGTCGTCGGGTGGCATGGTGAAGTTACTGGCAGTCCGCAGTACTAACAATCGGCTAGCATCCACCTTGCCGGCATTATCCAGCAGTTGCAGCGACTGAGCGGTTCCAGTATCTTCCATTGCTGAGGTGACAAATTCACCCTGTCCCTGAGTCCAGTAGCTAACCCAACGATCCGCCCAGGCATCCATGACTTTACCGTGCCAGAAAGTCATGGCGGCTAAGTGGTCGCCCTTCATCACCATTGGGGCTTGTTGAGCTGCCGGATAGTTTTTGTAGCGAGTACGTAGCTGCTGTAAATCGTCGGTATCTTCTAGTGCAATATCTTTGGTAAGCTGATAAGCCCACTCAGTTAGTGATGGGTTTAGCTGAAATACTGCACCGCCTTCTGGGTTAGGGGTTTCTTCCGGAAAGGGTTCCGTTTCGCGCAAAGGAAATATACCCGTTTCCCAATTATCAGGAATTTCCCGAGCATCAATCTCGTGCATCAGGTCACCATCTACTAGCCACTCGGCCCAAGCAGCGGAACCCAAGGGCATATCTTCGGGATCAGCACCCGCAATACCCGCTACTACCCAGTAGGCTTTAGTCAGATCGAAGCGAGAATCCATACCCAAAGCCATGATGGAAGCGGCTGAATTAATACTACCTACTCCAGTGGTGATTGCTAAAACCCCTTGTTCAGCATTATAGTATAAATCCTGATTCCCTTGGGGAAATGCAATGGCAGTAGAAAATGGAAAGCGTTCCACCCAATACTGTAGCTCACCCGGCTCATCACCCTGTGCTTCACCCCGTTCAAACATCGTGACTACCACTACCTTAATTGGCATCGGTTCTTCAGCGGGGTTTTCAGACAAAGAAGAGTTTTCTGGCTGACAAGAGAAGAAAGTTAGTGATAAAAGAAAGGTTAGTAGGCGCATAATTTTAAAGTATTCTTACTTAGAATATTGAAATTGTATTTAAGAGTTTACTGATAGGCACTAGTATCCAGTCCTTTTAGTCGCTTCTTATCTAGTTATAGTATCTACGTTAGCATAACCATTACCAGTAAGAAAGTTATCATTCCGATGATAGTAGTGAACCAGCCCATTCGCGTCGACTTAGTCCAACCAGCTAAGGCTAACATTACAATTAGCGATGATACTCCCACAAAAAGCGCGATAACGCCAATAATTTTGACTGTACTCAAATCGGAGGAAGTTACCTCTAAAGGGTATCCGGGGGTAGTCATCATAAGGATATTGGTAAAAGCAAAAGAGGCAATAATAGCAGCCTTCATAATACTCCCAGCTAACCTGCCCGTTAAGTCGGACACTAGAAAATTAGCTACGGCGGTAATAGAAAACCCACCCAGTAGCGAGCTGATGACCACTGTTTGGTTGGCTAACTTGTTCAAGTATTCAAGGGGGAGCTCTACCATTTCAGACACTCGTTAATAAAATCATCCCAGCGGCTTTCCCAAACCTGTAAAGCTGCCTTCTTTTCGTCATCGTTGAGTAGGCTGTAGGTAATAGAGTTCATGGCTAATTTCTTCAAAGATCGCAAATCCAGCTCCCACGCCAGAAAGATTGTCCAGTAATCGTACGTTACGCCAGTGTAGTCAAATACAGCTGGGTCGTCGGAACTAATGCTGCACTGAATACCTTGCGCCAAATAGCCTACTGCCGGGTGTACCCGTAAATCCCGCACGTAGCCTAAAATCTGATTACTCAGTGGGTTAATTTCCATGCACATATTTTGCTCCTTCATCGCCCGTTGTACTGCCGGATAGCGGTACAAGTTAAAACCGTGCCCCACTCGAGCACTTCTCAGGGTAACTGCATCGTACAGATTATCTAAATTCCAGTCACTTTCCCCGTCGTGCAAACAGAGCGGTACATCTACATCATAAACTTGCCGTAGCGAGTCAAACATCAACCAAGCATCCAGAAAGTGTAGCGTAGAATTTCCTGCGTCTTCTTCCGCAACCAGATCGTAGGCTTTAATAAAATCGGGGTAACGCTTCCGTAGCTGAAATGCTTGAACTACATCTTGCTGAATAGTATCCAGCGGCCAAAACCGCAGGTTGGTCTTAATTAATTTGAGAGTGAAATCTGGATCAGTTTCCTGCGCTCGCCGTAAAGCATCTTGATGGTATTGCACCATCGTATCGGCAGTGTAGTAACCGATAGGGTGATCTAAATCGTACAATCGGTGAGAGGAAATTCCTGCGCGGAACTCTACGTGTTGAACTCCGTCGGCAATTAGTGTGTCGAGCACAGCCGTGAGGTAATCGCGAAAGATCGGTTGGTAGTAGAAGAACCCACCTAGTTGGGTAAAATGACCCTCGAATGCTCCCCAAATATCCACCGAATCTTCACTCATGCCTTGGTCGAACGTTAGCAGATCGTACAGTGAGTCGGTAAAATGCGGTATTTGCTGACTTAGATTGCTTACCCTTTCAAAGCCGGCTTCAACCTCGTTTTCTCGGAAGAATTTTAGTTCTCCTTTGATGTGCTCTTCTGAGTTTTCGTCCCAAAATATGTAGCAATCAGGTTCAGTCAAAGCTCGATCGACTACCCAGTGAAGATCGCCACTAGCCGATGGGTGCAAATGCAACAATCCGCCTTTGGGCATTTTGCGAAGTAGCTGGTACAAATCGGATTGTTCAATATGCTCTTTCGATTGATAAAAGTAGCGAGCCGGAGGAAAGAAATTGGTTTCTTTGTAGTGATCCAGCATTTCCTTTTGTATAGCCTTTAACTTCTGGTCGGCTCGTTTTTCTTTTTCGCTCAGGAAAATTTCAGCGTCAAAGGCCTGGGCAGAATCTTGATGTACGTATTGTTGGCGAGCGGTCAAGTAAGCTTCACGGTCGCTGAACGCTGGAACGCTTGGTTCGTTTTGGGTAGTTGGTGGTGTAGTTTTACAGGCAAACGTGACCGATAGTAGTACAGCTAAAAGGGCGAATTGGCGAATAACGTTAGGGAAGGCTGATATTGGATAAATCACAGTTCAAAATTGCTAACTTTTCAATGAACTGCCAATGGTTTTGTGAAATTCTTCTGATAAACGGGTAATAATTATCTTCAAGGCTGACTTTGGCGTTTAGACAAGCTCTGTGATCATACCTTTTAGACTGATTAAATATTGGTGATTAGCAAAGATAATCTCGTAGCCTGTTTTGCTTATTATGCTTACCTCTTTAGCAGCTTTTCGGATTAACTTTGAAGCAAATAAAGAGCCCCACATGCTCCTGCTCCAGTGATTAGAAACCAGGAAACCCAATCTTCGAATTCGTTATTTTTATGCAGTAGTAGGAGGAGGTGAAGAAAGAAATGGACAATTAGAAATGTACTAAATCCGTATCGGAAGGAATTACTATCTAAAGTGGTTGGCAGCAAAAGGATGTAAAAGAGCGGAATGTGTAAGAAGGTGAAGACAATCATTCCCATTTTGTCATTCAAGAAACTGGTAATAGGAAGTATTTTCCATTCACGGCACCTGACCGCGTCCATTTCATGCATAAATATAAATGTTAATCCCAGCGTGTAAATATCGATAGTCATGCCTTTTAGCTTTAGGGCAAATAACTATGATACTTCTGTTTAATTTTAGACGGGTCCGTTTATTGGGGAAGAATTTCTAAGTTCTGTGGTTATTGATTTAAGCTCCTTAAAAGAGTTTTGCAAATGGCTAATTGTAAGGTTTTTAAAAGTAGAACGTTGAAATAAATTCTCAATGCCCATTTTGAGAAGACGTCTTCCAGTGCTAGAGTGAGTAGTGAAATTCAATTCTTTATTCCATATTTTTATAATTGCGTCAATGCCTTGATCTGTAATTTTTGTGTACAAACCTTCAAATTCAGGATGGCTTCTGTTCACTAACAGTTGTCTATGAAATAATACATCACGCTTATATTTCAGAAAAATCTCGAATAAGTCAGGATCAATATTTTTGCACCTTTTCTCTTCCTCCAGAATTATCATTGATCTTTCGAAATGATAATTCAATAATCGATTGGTAAAAACTTCCAAATTAGCAAAATGATGATAAAATGAAGATTTATTTATATTGACCTCTCGAGCAAGACCTTCTACTGTAATTGCTAAAGGACCTTGTTCTGCAAATATTTTGTGTCCGGCGAGAATCCAGAATTCTTCTTTCTTCTTCATTGTTGGTTGGTTGCCATTGCTACTAGCTGTGTGATGTTCAGTGGGCTATATAATCATAAATTACTTTAGAAACGTCGGCGAGGGCTTGTACTCCGGCATCTTCATTAGTGAGATTTTTAGAAAGTAGTACCAACGCGTAGCTACGTCCGTCGGGTAAATAGACAATGCCTGAATCGTGGTGTAATCCGGTGATCCAGCCGGTTTTATGTGCTACCTTTACATCGTTGGGAAGTTGAGCCGGAATCATCTCATTGAAGCGCTGATCCAACAATACGTCAATCATTGCCTGACTAGCTTCAGTACTGACCACATCATGTTGGGCAATAGCTTTAAACAAAAGCATCAGGTCGTAGGCTGTAGTTGTATTGTTCAAACCTTGTCGGTAGGCTTTGCCGTCCTCTACCCCGCGTCGTACCTGAATATCGTTCGCTCCCAAATCACGCATGGTTTGGGTTACTCTTTTAGCATCCGCTAGCTCAATTACAATATTAGTTGCTAGGTTGCTGCTGGAGATAATCATGTGATAGACCAGATCGCGCAAACTTTGCTTGGTGCCGATTTGCTCGTAAAGCTCGTTATAGGAATCGTCTTCAGGCGATAATGAATATGTACTGCTATCCACAATACTGTAAAATTCATTTTTAACTAGTACGGAATCATTGAAGCTTAACTCGCCTGTCTCGACCTGTTTATAAACCTCTAGCATTACCGGCGTTTTCATAGTGCTGGCGGCGTGGAACTCCTCCTGAGCATTCATCAGCCATTGTTCTTCGGGATTATCCAGACTCTGGAATGCTACGGCAAAGTCTCCTTCTACTTCACTAAGTCGGTCTTGGATAATTTGTTCTACTTCTACCAGAGTAGATGGGCTAGGTTGGGCACAAGCCAGGCAAATAAACAGCCCAAACGGAAGGAAACGAAATAGCATAGCTGATACGTTAAATTGAAAGAGGTAATTTGTAAATTACCCTAGACTTTTCAAACGATTGGCGTATGCCTCCTTCTAAAGTTTATTATCAACAGTACAAAAACTTTGGAAGACTTTTCTACTACTAATTAGCTGGGTTTAGCATTGTGCCGGCAAACAGAATGGCGTCGGTATGCTTCTCGCGAATAAAGTAGGCAAACGGGCGGTTCACTACAATTATGTCGGGGCGCTCTAAATTTATTGATTCTACCCCGATAGCTACGGCAGTGGCAGCTGCCGCTTCCGAGCCTTCCTCATTTACTTCAATAAAGGCTTGATGAATCACCCGATCCATAAAGAGCTTCTCACCCGGAATTTCATTGAAAAAGCCGCCGAAGTTCGCATCTTGAGTGAACGGAAGTTCCATCCCCATTCCTTTTAACACATCACTTAAATTCAATTTAAATTCGGTCTTGAATTTGGGTAGCATCAGGTGAGTAGTAAGTGTATCGGTTTGGTCTAGCCAATCGTTGAGTTGACCAAGGGTTAGCCCATCCATCAAGCTAGCCACCGTATTTTGATCTTGAGGAAGAAGCACAACCATGCTGAACTGTCCGTTGCCGTAGGGTAGTTCAATCACCTGAAGTCCATCCTTATAATTGTAATTTACTTTTGATCCTTCGTTAGACATCATTGACACCGGAGTCGAGGCCTGGTCTGCTAGATAAAAGGGAGCTTCGCGGGTTTTGTCCGGGTCAAACTGATACTGCCAGTTGGCTTTGTAATAGATAGCGTTGATCAGAAACATCACATCACTGTCCTTAATCTGACTAATCAAATCCTTGATTTTACCCTGCGTTTGGTCTTCTACCCACTGGTTAATGGTTTCTTTGGCTTCAGGTTGGTTAAAGTCCAACCCTTCAATTCGTCCATCATAGTATTCTTGTATCATCTGATCAAACCCTGATTGCAATGTGAAGGCATCGTGGAACCAAATAGAATTAGCAATCGCTAAGGCTACGTCCTGATCCATATTCAGTAGTTGCTCAGTCAACGACTTTGCGGCATCGTTTACCTCCTCATCGCTCAGGTCGGCTACGCCTAGCGTTTCTTTCATTACTTCCTTCGTTTCCTCACTAGCTCCGTTCGCTGCCATATGCAACGCAATGTCTACGCTGAGGGGCGATATGAAGATGTTTTCACCGGATTTCTCTTGATAAATGGACTGAAATAAATCAATAGCAAAGGAATTAGAAGTCTCTACCAAGGTTTCGGTAGAACTCGAGATCGGGCGTAAATCTGGCGAATTATCTTGGTTGCCGATGGGCTCTTCTTCGCTACAGCGTACAAATAGTACGCCCGTTATTAAAGCGAAAAAAGCTATTGAGATTTTGGATAGAATGAGGGCTTTCATAAAAAAGGAAATTATTTGATCGTTTGAGGTTCGTTAGTATTCATCATAACTTCGTATACACCGCCTTTATCTAAGGCGAGAAATATTCTTTCGGTACCTTCCGTACTGATTACTTTAAGGTCAAAAATACCGCCTTGATCTTCATCGGCATAGGTGCTTTCTTCCCAGGTATCTCCACCATTCTGAGAGTAATAGAGGGTTAAGGGTTGTTGTTCGGCTCCCTTTATCCACTTTCCCGCAAAGACCAAATCAGGGTTGCTATCGCTTACGCCTACCCCAAAGAAGAAATGAGCTTCTTCGTGGCGATCGATTAACGTTTCCCAGGTCTTTCCCGAGCCTGAGGTTCGGTTTAGTTCGCCTTCCCAACCCACGTATATGTTTTGTGGAGTACTATTATCGAAGACTATCGCCTTAGGAACGGTCGGGTTAGGCACTAAATCATTCCACTCGTTCTGCACTGCTTCATCTTGCCAGTGAACTAGATAGCCATTCTCGATGCCACCCTGACCACCAAACCAAATGTCAGCAGGTTTTTGAGGATTTAGCTCAACCATCATACCCGTCCCGATGTAATCCCAACCACCCCAGATTGGTTGCCAGGTAGTTCCTTGATCGGTAGACTTTGCTAAAACGCCGTAGCCAGTGGCGTACAGCGTATTGTTAGAGACATCCCACTCGAAGTCAGTTACTGCCTCGGTAGTTCCGGGAAGTCCGAAGCTATGTTCTTTGATGACCCAGTGTAGTCCACCGTCTAAGGTTTCGTAGATTTCTGGTTTGAATGACTCAGTATCCCGATAAGAAGCCAGCAGGTGATTTTCGTCGAAAACCACAGCATCTAGCAGGTTACGGCCCTTTAAGCCCAGCGATGAAAATTCGTTTTCGGTATCAACGTTCATCGTGTACAAACCGTCGTTAGTCATTGCGTATAGCTGGTTCTCAATTGACTCTAGCCTGTTAACTTTAAGGCCATCTAGCCCAACCTGCTTCCAAGTGAACGATGATGGCGGAATGGGAGGATTGTCCTCAATAACAGAATCTTCACTACAGGACAAAGAAGCGATACTACCAGCGAGTAGAAAAAGCACAGATTTTATCAACTGGTTTATGTTCATATTGAATTTCGAAGGAGTTAATCTTTCTTGGAAAGAAGCTCTATCAAGTTTATTTTGCTAGTTAGCTGGGTTCATCATGGTTCCGGTAAACAGAATGGCTTCCGTATGCTTCTCCCGAATAAAGTAGGCAAATGGATGGTCTACCCGAATTACCTGAGGCTGAGGTTCAGCACCTGCACTTAGTACGCTAATTACTACAGCGGTAGCGGCGGCTGCTTCTGAACCCTCTTCGTTCACCTCAATAAACGATTGGTGAATTACCCGGTCAATGTAAAGTTCCTCTCCGGGAATTTCGTTAAAAAGAGCATCGAAGTTGGCATCCTCAGTGAACGGAAGTTCCATTCCCATACCAGCGAGCGTTTCATTAAGCTTCAGCTTAAATTCCGTTTTGAACTTGGGTAGCATCAAGTGAGTGGTGAGCGTGTCGGCTTCTGCTATCCACGCATTCAGCGTTTCGGTAGATAGATCGTTTATCAAATTAGCTACCGTGCTCTCATCAGCAGGTAACAGAATAACCATACTAAACTGCCCGTTACCATAGGGAATTTCTAGCAGTTGAGTACCATCAGGCTGATAATTGAGACGTAATTTAGTGCCTTCATTGGACATCATGGGTACGGAAACCTCACTACCATCGGCTAGGTAGAAGGGTTCATCCTTGGTGAGGTTAGCATTGAACTGATACTGCCAATCCGCTTTAAAATAAATAGCATTAATCAGGAACATCACATCCAAAGGATCAATTTGCTCAATCAGGTTATTAATTTTTCCCTGCGTTTGGTCTTCTACCCAACTGTTGATAATGTCTTTCGAGGTTGGGTTGTCAAAGTTCAACCCCTCAATACGCCCGTCGTAGTACTTACGAATGAGTTCATCAAAGCCGTCTTGCAGTGTATACCTGTCCTTGAACCAAATGGAGTTTGCAATGGCTAAGGCTACTTTTTGATCCATGTTGAGCAACTGTTCTACCAATGCTTTAGCCGCCTCATTCACTTCTTCATCACTCAAGTCGGCTACCCCTAAAGTCTCTTTCATCACTTCTTTAGTTTCGCCGCTGGCACCATTCACCGTCATATGCAGCGCAATATCTACACTGAGGGGTGATATGAAGATGTTTTCGTTTGGCTTTTGCTGTTGAATCGAGCGGAACAGATCAATGGCAAATACATTCGATGTTTCTACCAGCGTTTCGGCAGAACCTGAGACGGGACTCAGATCAGGGAGGTTAGGTTCACTAGCTATTGGGTCCTCGCTACACTGAACCAGCGGGAGCGAGGCCAGAAAGAGAAACAGTACAAATAGGGGGCGAAATGAAGTTGTCATATTTTTAAAAATTACTAGATACCTTTTTAGAGAGACTCAATTCAATTTGATTAGGTTGGAAGGTGCTGGTGAGAATTTTAGGAATAGAAGTCTCACTAAAGATACTTATCTTTTTGGCTCAATTTCCCCGCTATGCGCTATACTCTACTATTTTGCTTCCTTCTTTCTCTACTTCCGCTCCGACCAATGTTCGGGCAAACGACCGAAAACCAACCCAACATTCTTTGGATCACCTGCGAAGACCTCAATGCATACCTGGGTAGCTACGGTGATTCCCAAGCAATTACTCCCAATCTAGATCGGCTAGCGAGTGAGGGCGTAAAATTTACCCAGGCATTTGCTACTGCCCCAGTTTGCTCCCCGGCTCGCTCAGCATTAATCACGGGTATCTACGCGACCTCAATGGGAACCCAACACCTTCGTTCGGAAGTAGAAATTCCTGATGAAGTGAAAACCTTACCCCACTACCTGCGCGAAGCAGGTTACTACTGTTCTAATAACAGCAAGGAAGACTATAATTTTCAGGATAGTAGCATCTGGGATGAGTCCAGCAAAAAAGCTCACTGGCGTAATCGTCCAGAAGAAAAACCATTTTTTAGTGTGTTCAACATTGGTACTACTCACCAATCGCAAATTTTTGGTTCTGATGCAGAATTTCACGAAAAGTATGGCCATCAACTGAGCAAGGAAGAACGACACGATCCGGACGATATGGTAATTCCACCCTATTTTTTTGACACTCCTGTCACACGAAAGATGTGGGCGCGCTACTACGATTTGGTGACCATCATGGATCGACAGGTGCAGGAGATTCTGGATCAGTTGCAGGAAGATGGGTTAGTCGAAAATACTATCGTGTTCTTTTTCTCCGACCACGGTACGGGTATGCCCCGGGGCAAACGAGCCTTATATGATTCAGGACTAAAAATCCCCTTTTTGGTAAAAGCTCCATCTGCGTATCAGGAGGTACTAGGGCTAACTCCAGGAACGCAAAACGACCGTTTGGTAAGCTTCGTAGATTTTGCCCCTACTGTGCTAAGTATTATCGGGCAGAAAGCTCCCGATCAAATGCAGGGAGAAGCTTTTTTAGGTGAACATCAGCAACCCGCTTCCAAATATGTGTTTGCTACCTCTGACCGAGTAGATGAAGCCTTTGAACTTTCCCGCAGCGTGCGCGGACAACGTTTTCTGTATATCCGAAATTACCTGCCGCGCCTGCCCCTCGTTCAGCCTAACTTTTATACCGACCAGTCGGAAGTAATGGTGGAACTTCGGAGAGTTCTGGCTGAAGGAAATCTAACTTCGGCTCAGCAACACATGTGGGCACCCACACGCCCAGTAGAAGAACTGTACAATACCGAAGCCGATCCCTACCAAATAAACAATCTAGCAGGTAACCCCGAGTACACAACCACACTAACTGAAATGCGAGTAGCCCAGCAACAGTGGGCTGTTGAAACGCATGACTCTGGCCTAATTCCTGAACCTATGATGCAGCGATTGGCCGAAGGCAGTACGATCTACGAAATGGTACAGGACAGTAGTATTATGCCCATTGAGAAAGTATTGAAGCTCATCAATTCGTATCAGAGAGAAGGTAACTTGGAAAGCGCACTAATCAATAGCGATAATCCGATTTTGCGTTACTGGGCGATAGCAGGCATAGGTTCTGTGACCGGTTCGGTGCTAATACCACCTTTATTTCAACAGACATTGCAAAATTATTTAGATGACCCGTTTCCTTCAATTCAAATTCAAGTGGCGACATTGCTATGCGAATTCGGTGAATGTGATAACGCTCTTCCAGTACTTGTTAACCACCTTAATAACAAAGGCGCAAGAATGCTAATGGCGGCTAGGGCTATTCAGTATTCAGAGGCAAGGACTGAACGAGTGATACCGGAAGTGCAGGAAATACAGAAACGCCTCTGCAAAATAGCTGAAGATCGGTCGCGGTACTACGAATTATACGCTTGCTGGGCACTATCGGAGTGGATGAAGCAAGACTAATACTGTGAACCATCGGTTAAAACAAGTTAGGGAAAGGCAAGTTAGTCTATTAATTGCCCAAATTTGTAGAATATCGATCACCTTCGGTGTTGAACATCCGTTAGCTAATAAGGCAAAGTAATCTCACAGTTTAAGTACCAATTTAATTCCCATGAATAAACGGAAACTATTAGTCTTCGGACTATTTGCCTTGCTTATTGCAGCCGGCGTTGTTGCGATGCAGCAATTTGCCGGAATGAAAGAGCTACCTCCCGAACGTCCCCGTCGGGCATCAACTAACTTTGTCCGGGTAAACCCTGTAGCCTACGAAGAAATTGATACCGAAGTGGTGGAATATGGTCGGATTACCTCCTCCCAACCTTTAGATTTGATTGCTGAAGTAGGTGGGCGGCTTTTTTCAGGCCGTGTTAACCTAAAGCCGGGGACGAATTTTCGCAAAGGGCAACTTATATACCGCATCAACGATGCCGAGGCCAGCCTAAATCTACAAGCTCGTAAAAGTCAATTTCTTAACTTAATTGCTTCTAGCTTACCCGACTTTAAAATTGACTTTACCGAGGACTATTCTGCCTGGCAAGCCTACTTTGAAAGTATTGAGATTAATGAACCGCTAAAGCCGCTGCCGGAGATTAGCAGTAATAAGGTGAAGACTTTTCTGGCGACCAAAAATATTCTGGGCGAATACTACAGCATTAAGAGTGGAGAAGAAAACCTGCGAAAATACTACCAATACGCTCCTTATGACGGCAGTATCGTTAACGTAAATTTGGAAACCGGAACGGTGGTGAATCCCGGAGCTAATATTGCCCGCATCATCCGCACCGATCAGCTCGAGCTAGAGATTCCAGTTGACCCTAAGGAAATCCGCTGGGTAGAAGAAGGGGCAGCGGTAGAAGTTTCGTCGGAAGACGGTATGCAAAGCTGGCCGGGAAAAGTGATCCGTATTGCTGATTTTATTGACCCAACTACTCAGTCTATCAACGTATACGTTGGTATTGAACCCGAACCGGGGAGTGGCTTATACGATGGGCAATATCTGCGAGCGACTATTCCAGGGTCTCGGTTGGAGCAAGCGATGCAAATTCCCCGTCGCGTACTGATTAACGAAGATCAAGTGTATGTAGTAAAAGACGGAATGTTAAAATCACGTCAGGTCAACATTGAGAAAATAAGTCAGGATCAGGTGATCATTAGCCCGATAGAGGGAATTGGTCTAAGTATCGGAGATAGTTTAGTAGTGGATTTACCCGCTAATGCGGTAGAAAACATGAAGGTCACTACCAATGTGAGTAGTGGCAGACCGTCTGGTAATCGTCCCCAGAAAGCCCAGGGCAAACCCGATTCAGTGCAAGCTAAAAACCAGAGTGCCACATGAGAAAAATTGTAGAGTTCTTTGTGCGTTATCCCATTTGGGCCAATGCCATTCTAGTCGTCATTATCATCTTTGGCATACTAGGTTATTTAAGCATTAATAAATCCTTCTTTCCTGAACTACCGGCTAATCGTATTGCTGTTCGGGTGACGTATCCGGGTGCTTCTCCCGAAGAGATGGAAGAAGGAATCACCATTAAGGTAGAAGAATCCCTGAAAGGAATTACAGGAATTGAAGAAGTAACTTCTACCTCATCCGAAAACTCAGCTACCGTTAATATTGAAACCCGCGACGGCTATGATATTGACGAAGTACTAGCTGAAGTGAAAAACGCCGTAGACGGAATTCCGTCGTATCCGGTAGGTGCGGAGCCCCCGATAGTAGTAAAAGACCGAAGTAGCTTTAGTTCTAGTGCCGCCTTTTTAACCTTGCGAGGTCCGGCTGATCTAAAAGCGCTCAAGCAGAAAGCTGAGCAGATTGAAGATGATATGCTCAACTCCGGGGAAATTTCGCAGGTAGATATTTTCGGATATCCTCCGTTAGAAATTTCTATTGAGGTTAACGAAGCTACTTTGCAGCGCTACGATCTCACATTCGCTCAGGTAGCCAACGCCGTTCGCTTCAATAACCGAGATATTTCGGGCGGCTCAATTAAAACTTCGGAAGAAGAAATTCGTATTCGGGCGAACTCACGGGAATATGCTCCCGAAGAAATAGGCCGGATTATTTTACGCGCCAATCCCGATGGCAGTAATCTGCTACTAAAAGATATTGCTAATATAAAATTCCAGTTTGCCGATACACCCAACAAAACGTTCTCTAATGGGCAGATGGCTATATCAGTTAACGTGCGAAAACTGCCGGAGGAAGATTTGCAGGAAATCTCGGCGTTCATCGGTGATTATCTAGAAAAATTTGACGCTGAAAACGAAAACTTCGAGCTAGTCGCTAGCTTTGATTTCAATACCTTGCTTCAGCAACGAATCAGTCTACTCACCAATAATGGTCTGATTGGTCTGACTTTAGTATTGGTGGCTTTAGGGCTATTTTTGAGTTTGCGGCTTTCATTTTGGGTAGCCATTGGTATTCCAATGTCGTTTTTGGGTATGTTCATCGTTGGCGGACTGGTGGGCATAACCATCAATATGCTCTCGCTCTTCGGGATGATACTAGTAATCGGTATTCTGGTAGACGATGGTATCGTGATTGCTGAAAATATCTATACTCATAAGGAGATGGGCAAAGGCCCGGTGCAGGCGGCAGTAGATGGGACAATGGAGGTGCTTCCAGCGGTATTTACTTCAGTAACTACTACCATTATTGCGTTTATTCCGCTGATGCTACTGGACAATCAGGGATTCACAACCGAGATGTCTATTGTAGTGATTGCCTGTCTGGCTTTTTCCTTAGTAGAAGCGTTTTTTGTACTTCCCTCTCACTTGGCAACAGGTAAAGCCGAAGATGCCGACCATAAACCTAAGAAAGACCGTATCCGGCGCGGGTTGGATAAAGGAATTAAGTATCTGCGAGATAATATTTACGGTGGTGTGCTCCGGTTACTGATTCAGTGGCGTTGGGTTTCTTTCGCCATCCCAATATTCATCTTTATGGTTGTGTGGGGTATGATTCAGGGTGGACTAATTAAGTACACTATATTTCCCTCTATTCCCTTCGACGATTTTGAGGTATCACTAGTACTGAACCCCGGAACCCGGGAGAGTATTACCGAAGATTATCTGCGGCGCTTCGAAAATGCCATATGGGAAGTAAACGAAGAGATCAAAGAAGACCGTAGTGACGATGAGTCTTTGATTGAGACTGTGAGCCTGAATGTAGGCAGCAGCGGCGGTCGTGGGGGAGCTGAACGGGGTAGCCATGCGGGGTACTTGCGAGTAGACTTAGCCAATTTAGAGAGGGTAGAAGACATCTCTAGTTTCGAGATTGCCAACCGAGTGCGCCAGAAAATTGGAGCGGTACCCGAAGCACAGAAGTTTAGTGTAGGTGGGCAGAATCGTTTTGGAACACCGTTTTCACTAGCACTGCTAGGTAACGATCTTGAAAGTCTGATGGCGGCCAAAGAAGAGGCTAAAGCCGAAATTATGGGTCTGGCTTCGCTTAAAGATATTAAAGACAATACCGCTACCGGGCAGCGGGAAATTCAGTTAGAATTGCGTCCGCAAGCGTACTTTTTAGGGTTTTCCCAGCAAGATATTACTAGCCAAATTCGGCAAGCGTTTTTTGGTGAAGAAGCCCAACGGCTGATTATTGGCACCGATGAAGTGCGGGTGTGGGTACGCTACCCAGAAGAAGATCGTCTGACTATTTCGCAAATGGAAGCTATGCGGATTAAAGACGGGCAGGGAAACGAGTATCCCTTACGAGAGCTAGCTGATTATAACATTGAGCGGGGTGTAATGAACATCAACCACTTTAATGGTAAGCGAGAGGTGCGGCTCGAGGCTGACCTAGTTGATCCTTACGAGCCAGTTCCACCGATTATTGAGAAGGTTCAAACCGAAATTCTTCCGCCTATTTTGGCAAAATACCCCAGCGTAACTTATTCGTTCGAAGGACAATCACGACGTTCGGCTCGCACATTTGACTCGTTCATTAAGGTATTCCCCACCGCCTTAATCATGATGATCCTGGTTATTACCCTTTCGTTCCGATCGCTTTACCAGGCAATCTTAATTCTGCTGCTCATTCCACTAGGATTGGTTTGTGCAGCTATTGGGCACGGTATTCACGACCAGCCGATTTCTACGCTCAGTATGTACGGTATGATTGCTCTGTCGGGAGTAATCATTAACGATGCCGTAGTGATGTTAGATAAATACAATCAGAATCTTCGGGAAGGTATGCGGGTAGAAGAAGCAGCTTTTGGAGCGGGTATCGCTCGTTTCCGAGCTATCCTGCTTACGTCAATTACTACGGTAGTTGGCTTGTATCCGCTGATTTTGGAGAAGAGTTTTCAGGCCCAGTTTCTGGTTCCGATGGCGATTTCGGTCGCTTACGGAGTATTACTTGGCACACTGATGATCTTGTTATTCTTCCCAGTGATTATTCTGGTTTTCAACGATGTTAAGCTGTATATCAATAAGAGTATTGGTAAAGTGAAGCATTATATGAGTCCTGATGAACCATATCGTTCGCCTGACCACGAAGACGTGGAACCTGCCATCCGCGAGCAGCGACGCTTGCAGCAAGTGTAGGAGAAATATGAGATGTGAAATAAGAAAGACGCAGTATATACGTACATCCACCGTTAAACCCTGACCTCCAACTTTTCATGAAATACTTTCTTCTTACTTTAATTTTCTCTTGGATAACTCTTTCAGGCTATTCTCAAGAGCAAGAAACCCTCTCGTTGTCAGATGCCATTCAGGTTGGTTTAGCCAATAACTTTGATATTCAGGTAGAAGAACTGAACGTAGAGATCGCTAAAAATAATAATAATTGGGGAGCCGCCGGACGTTGGCCTACCATCAGCTTGAGTGTAGCTCAGAATAATAACTTTCGGGATGTGGAGAACCCCGCAGGCTTTCTACAAGGGTTAACCATCTCAAATGATGTTACCCCCGGCGTAAATGTCAATTGGACACTATTTAGTGGGTTTGCAGTGAATATTCGACGGGAGCGATTGCAGCAACTGGAAAGTTTTACGCGGGGTAATGCCCAGGTGGTTATTGAAAATGCGATTCAGGCGATTATTAATCAATACTACCTAACCCAGTTGGAGCGAGAGCGGCTAGATGTGCTGGAGACCGTATTTTCACTTTCTAAAGATCGCTACGAATATGTGCGGCTGAAAGGTGAGTTGGGTAGTGCAGTTACGTTCGATATACTTCAAGAGCAGAATGCCTTTCTGACGGACTCATCCAACCTAGTTACTCAGGAGATTAATTACTTGAATACCCGTCGGACGCTAAATCTGTTGATGGGGCAAGACGTAACCTTAACCTACGATCTTACTGATAGTTTGGCAGTTGAATCTTCAAACTATGCGCTAGACGATTTGTACGAACGCATGATTGCTAGCAATCGTAACTTGCAAAATCAGTACATCAACCTAGAAATAGCCCGCTCAGATACTCGTTTGGCTAAAACCGAGCTTTATCCTCAACTTAATTTTACGGCTGGAGCCGGTTATACCTGGCAGCGGCAGGATGTTTCCAATGCCCAGTTCGCCTTTGATGATCCCAATCGGGAAGAAATAGTTCAGGGTAGAACGCTTAGTTACGCGGCTGGGTTTACCCTGAATTATCTATTATTTGATGGCGGACGGGTGCGTCAAGCCATTGAAAACGCTTACACTCAAGAGCGTATCAGTCAGGTACAGATCGAGCAGCAGAAAATTACACTTCGTAATAACCTAATGGCTACTTACGATCTGTACAACGTGCGTAAAAAGCTACTATCCATCTCAGAAGAAAATATTCGGTCAGCTCAGCTAAACTTAGACCTATCCGAAGAACGTTTCCGCAACGGCACCATCAGCTCCTTCGATTACCGTGACATTCAGGTGAATTATCTGAATACCGCCCTGGCAAATATTCAGGCCAAATACAATCTCATTGAGTCAGAAACCGAGCTAATGCGCCTCACTGGAGGTATTTTGAGCGAATATGAGAATGTAAATTAAGCTAAATTTATATCAGCTTGACTGATCTGAAAAACGTGTTATTTTTGGCATAAACCTGTCCTTGCCAAATGATCAAGCGAATTAAAGCGGCCTATCGTCAAAAGATCAAAATCACTATTGACTGGAAATCGAAGCTCATCGATTTTTTAATTGTAATCCTAGGTATCACGCTTGCGTTCCAGTTAAACAACTGGAACGAGTCAAGGAAAGATAAACAACGTCTAGAAAATTATCTGGAAAGCTTTAGACTGGAAACCCGAGAAAACATTGAAAATCTGCAATCAGCATTAAAACAAGCTCGCTTTTTTAAAGAAAAGGCGGATACTATAAAAGTTTTAATCGCATCAAAAAGATTTATGGATTCCCGACTGGGTACTACCGCGCCACTAATGACCAACCCCGTAGGCTACCAACCGCTCTTCACTACGATAGAAAATATTAAAGAGTCAGGCGACTTTAATTTAATTAAAGACTATGCTTTACGAAAAGAATTAGTCAATACTTACGAATCATTGAAAGGTACAGCGACTAGTGAGCAGAATACCCAAGAATACATTAGAGACTTCATTGATCCGTATTTTTTCAACAAGGTTAGGTATAGTACGAACTATCCCATAGACCCAACTGACTTTATTACTGACCATCGATTTGAGAACATTGCTATTGCTTACAGTAATTTGATGAACCAGCAGATTGATGATTACAACAGCGTATTAGATAAGTTACAAACTCTCCAACAGAGTTTAGACGATACGGAATAGTGATAAAAATAACGTATTTTACTTCTCTACTAAGCTAATAATAATGAACACACTATTTTTATTTATCGGTAATATAGGAGGCTGGGAAATTTTAACAATAATAGTCTTTGGGCTATTAGGAACAGCTTTCTGGCTTTATGCACTGATTGATATTCTTCGCAGTCGGTTTCGTAATGACAGTAATAAAATCATCTGTGTCTTAGTCGTAATCTTATTACAGTTTCTTGGCGCCATTATTTATCTGGCTGTAGGCCGCAATCAGAAAATAGCCTAGTTCATGCGCCGTTCTAGCACTACTTCCTCTAAAAACTTTCATTTAGGTCTGCTGATCATTCGTATTGGACTCGGTATTTCTTTTATCGCCCACGGTTTGCCAAAACTCATGGGCGGGCCTGAACGCTGGGAAAAGCTAGGCGGTACGATGGAAAATTTAGGGATCACGTTTCTCCCGGCTTTTTGGGGTTTCATGGGAGGCTTTGCTGAGTGTGTAGGTGGCCTCTGCCTGATGCTGGGTATTCTCTGGGTTCCGGCTTTGTTACTACTTATTGCTACCATGATTGTTGCCACCGCCATGCATATCGGCAACAGTGATAGCTACGGACGCATCTCGCACCCGCTAGAGGCTGGCATTGTATTTATTGCTTTACTCGTTACTGGCCCTGGAAAGCACCGGATTAGTAAAAAATTATAATATATGCGGACATTTCTTGGCTTACTACTTTTAGCTGCCTGTACTCAGTCCTCTCCTACTGAATTTGAATCTTTTTTAAGCCAGCAGCCAGGGAAAAAGTATTCGCTGCTGATTCAAGACGGGCAAGTTATCGACGGTTTAGGGAATGATAGCTACGTAGTTGATTTACTGATTCAAGATGATACGATTGTCTTTATCGGTAAAGTAGATACTGCGCTGATGGAGGTTGAAAAAACCATTGGTGCTGCGGGAGAAGTAGTCACTCCGGGATTTATCGATATGCACTCCCACGGCAACCCGCTCGAAACCCCTGATTTTCAAAATTTCCTGGCGATGGGAGCCACGACAATATCGTTGGGAAAAGACGGTTCTAGTCCCGATTATGAGAACCTGGCTGAGTGGATGCAATTGGTAGAAGATACTGTGCCGGGAGTGAATATCGCTATGTTTGTGGGGCACGGTACGCTACGGATGCAATCAGGAATCAAGTACAACCCTCGCCCTTCGGAAGAGCAACTGGAGAAGATAGGTGGTCTATTAGAGAAAAACCTGGATGCCGGATGTTTCGGTATGACTACGGGGTTGGAATACATTCCCGGTTTTTACGCCCCATCCTATGAACTAGAGCACCTTGCCAAAATTGTGGGTGAAAGAGAAAAGGTCATTACCAGCCACGTCCGTAACGAAGACGATAGCGAAGTGGGATCGTCTATTCAGGAATTGCTGAACCAGGGTCAATTCTGCCAAGTGAATGTGTCGCATATGAAAGTGGTCTACGGACAAGGTGAAAGTCGGGCGGAAGAAATTCTAGACCTATTGCACCAAGCCCGACAGAGTGGAGTTCAGGTTACAGCGGATGTGTATCCCTACACGGCCAGCTATACGGGCATCAGCATTTTATTTCCAGAGTGGGCTAAACCCCCGAATGATTACCAGCAAGTGATTGCTAACCGTCGGGCTGAATTGGAAGAGTTTCTTCGGAATAAAGTAAATCAGCGCAATGGACCGGAAGCAACCCTCCTCGGTACTGCTCCTTATGCCGGAAAAACGCTGGCGCAACTAGCCAAAGAAATGAATAAACCGTTTGAAGATATTCTAATTGATGACATCCAGCCTGGTGGCGCATCGGGGGCTTATTTCGTGATGAACGATTCATTACAAAGTCGCTTTATTGCTGACTCTTTAGTTATGATTAGCTCCGATGGTAGCCCGACCTCGCGTCACCCGCGGGGACACGGAACCTTCGCTCGGATTATTGAAAAATTTGTTGTGCAGGATAGTGTGCTTACGCTGACTGAGGCTGTGCGAAAGATGACTTCATTGCCTGCTCAAACAATGGGTATTAGTGACCGAGGTACGCTGACTGTTGGCAACAAAGCTGATATTTTGGTGTTTGATCCCCAACAAGTTCATGAAACAGCCACCTACGAGGACCCATTTCAGTTGGCTAAAGGCATGAATTACGTAATCGTGAACGGAGAAATCAGTTTAGAAAACGGTGAGCTTAGCTCTCAGCGCCACGGACAAATGCTGAGAAAATAATGATTGATGACTGATGATTAATGATTAGTGAACAATGTAGCTTTCATCAGTCATTACAAATCTTCCGTTTTCAGATAAATCTCTTCTAGCTTAGTTTCAATCTCTAAGGATTGCAAGGTGAGAACCTGCTCTTTTCCTCGTACCCAGTTCATCTGCCATAGGTCGGTATCAGATGGGCGATAATACACTTGTACAACTGGCTCGTGCTGGCTGATAAGTACGTATTCCCGTAAGCTATAAAGTTTGCTAAAGTACTCGAATTTCCGACCTCGGTCAAAGGCTTCAGTACTATCGGATAATACCTCCACCAGCAAGATAGGATTCGTAATTGCTTTAGTATCCTGCTCAGAGCGATCTACTGAACCGCAGGTGACCGAAGCATCCGGGTAAAACGATCGATTGACCGATTGAATGTATACTTTCTGGTCGCTATTAAATACATTACAACTTTTCTTACGAAGAAGCTGGCTAAGAATAGTGGTCATATTTACACCGATAGCATTATGTACCGGATCACCACCAGCCATCGCGTACACTTCGCCGTCGTGGTACTCGTAGCGTTGATAGGTTTCTTCTTCCAGTTGATTATATTCCTCTAGGCTAAGTCGTTGAGTTACTTGAGGCTGTTCCATGACTCTTTATTTTCCTTAGTAAAGCTAAGATACTAATTAATACGAAGATTAATGAGCAAGGCTTCGGGCAGATGTAGAAACTTTCAAGGCTTAATTAAGATATGGCGAGAGGTAAATGTGGTCTCATCTTTCTCTAGTAACTCAATCAGGTGGTAGCCAAACTTAGTCCGAACTGGCTTGGAGATTTCGCCAACATTTAGTGCCAGTACGCCTGAGTCATACTCCGGCACAAACTGCCTAAATTGAACGCTTCCCATTTCTCCACCATGAGGTCCAGAACCCGGATCATCAGAGTGCTTCTTAGCCAACTCATTAAAGTCAGCACCTCTGAGGAGCTGTTTTCGTAGCTTTTCCGCTTGTTTTAGTGCTTTCTTCTCGTTCTTTGGTAAATCTATAGCAGTTTGAGCGAATATGTTTACTACGGAAAAGGAGAAAACGAATAGGGTGATTATTATTTTCATAAAGCAGAGGAGCTAGTCAAAAGCCCTAACGAACACCGATTACTACTTATTTGCCCGGTTCTGAAATTCACCGGGCGATAGGTGCTTTTTTCTCTTGAACAAGCGATTGAAGTAGGAGCGGTTCTCGAAACCACATTCTAAGTAGACTTCCTTAATTTTCCGGTTAGGGTCTCGCAGCATGTTAGCCGCTTGGTTAATACGTTCGTCGTTGATAAAATCAATAGGAGAAACACCGATCTCATTCTTAAATACCCGGTAAAAGTGCGACTGGCTCATGCATGCTTTCTCACTCAGTGTATCAATACTCAGTGATTCATCCAAGTGATTGCGGATGTATTGAATAACGTAGGCGAGACGGTTGTTGCCATCCGCCCCATCCGCTGACTCGGTATAAGTCTTTCTAGTATTAGCTTGCAAAATCCGCACAATCAACTCCTGAAGCATATTATTGACGAAGAAATCCTTTGCCGGGTGGTTTTCGGTGAACAAGAAGATCAATCGTTGCAAAATCTGGTAGATACCTGCATCATTGGTGAAGTAGAAATTGTAATCCATCAAATTCCACTCCTGCTCATCAGCCTTCGGCATAGTTTCATTCATTAACGTGGTGATTTCTTCTACACGATCTTCAGCAATGGCGATAGCCAAACAACGGGTAGGATCATCCTTCTGGGCTTCCGGAAAATCAATTTGCATTATCTCCTTAGCTGGAAGAATAAGTGATTCTCCTGGTAGAAAATCGAAAGGTTGATGATCACGCAGATGCATAATTTTTTTGCCTCGCAACATACTGGCTAGTACTGGCTGGTCAAACTGTAAGTGAACCCGTTCAGCTTGCTGCTGGGTCTCAAATACGTGCAGGGCAGCTTGCCCTAGTGTGTAGGTAGTCTGATTTTCTACTAACGTCTCTAGTTTTCTCTTCTCAAAGAAGTGATCAGGTAACTGCATAACAGATGGGCAAGGCATTACTAACTAACAAATAATAGTACTTTATTTTTAGTAAATATGCAATTTGTTTAGATGAAATGATTTTAAGATTATCAAAATATTAGTTTTAAGAGAATTGTTCACGTAAATGAGAGAATTCGTCAGCACTTTTCTCCCTCGATTCGTTAACTTGGGTATCCAGTAAAGTTTTGACTTACCATTTAATTTCATAACCTAAATTCTAAAACTATGAGTGATACGCTCACTACTACCCGCAGTCAGGTAGAAAAACCAAAATTCAAGGATCAGTACGACAACTACATCGGTGGAAAATGGACCCCTCCCATCAAAGGTCAGTACTTTGATAATGTTTCCCCAGTAGATGGTGCCAACTTTACCCGTATCCCTCGCTCTACGGCGGAGGATATAGATGCAGCCATCGACGCAGCTTGGGCGGCGGCTCCTGCCTGGAATAATTCTTCGGCTACCGAACGTAGCAATATGCTACTGAAGATCGCTGATGTGATGGAGCAAAACCTGGAGGATCTGGCTAGAGCCGAAACCTGGGACAACGGAAAAGCCCTACGAGAAACCCGCGCGGCTGATTTGCCATTAGCCGTTGATCATTTTCGCTACTTTGCCGGAGTCATTCGGGCAGAGGAAGGTTCTGTAAGCGAATTGGATGCCAATACTGTCTGCATGAACGTTCCCGAGCCACTGGGCGTAGTAGGTCAGATTATTCCCTGGAACTTCCCTATTCTGATGGCTACCTGGAAGCTAGCTCCAGCCTTGGCGGCAGGAAACTGTGTGGTGCTAAAGCCCGCTGAGCAAACCCCGGTAGGCATTTTAATTCTGATGGAATTAATTGAGGACATACTACCCGCCGGAGTACTTAATATCGTAAATGGCTTTGGCGCCGAAGCTGGTAAGCCATTAGCATCTAGCCCTCGCGTTAATAAGGTAGCTTTCACTGGTGAGACAACTACTGGTCAGCTAATTATGCAGTATGCCTCTAAGAATATCACTCCGGTTACCTTAGAGCTAGGCGGAAAGTCGCCCAACATTTTCTTTGAGAACGTAATGGACGCCGACGATGAGTTCTTTGACAAGTGCTTGGAAGGCGCGGTAATGTTTGCTCTTAATCAGGGTGAAGTATGTACTTGCCCATCCCGATTACTAGTGCAGGAAAGCATCTACGACAGATTCATAGAGCGAGTTATTGAACGTACTGAAGCTATTCAACTAGGGCATCCGCTTGATCCCGATACCATGATGGGGGCTCAAGCTTCTAACGATCAGTACGAAAAAATTCTCAACTATATTAATATTGGTAAAGAAGAAGGCTGCGAAGTACTGACCGGAGGCGAAGCGGCTTACAATGAAGGACTCGAGGGTGGCTACTACATTAAGCCGACTATCTTAAAAGGAAATAACAAAATGCGGGTATTCCAGGAGGAAATCTTCGGGCCAGTAGTTTGTGTAACCACCTTTAAAGATGAGGCTGAGGCTATTGAAATTGCTAATGATACGCTCTACGGCTTAGGAGCGGGAGTTTGGACCCGGGATATGCACCAAGCGTACCAAATTTCTCGAGCGGTTAAGGCCGGGCGAGTTTGGGTGAACAACTATCATAATTATCCAGCCCATGCACCGTTTGGTGGCTACAAAAAATCAGGTATTGGTCGGGAAAATCATAAGATGATGCTGGCTCATTACCGTCAGACCAAGAATATGCTGATTTCTTACGACAAAAAAGCAATGGGCTTCTTCTAAACAAATTGACGGTAGAAGGGTGAAGGGTTGAAGGTTAAGAGGTGTACAATACCCTCACCATTCATCCTTGACCCTTTACCGTAAACCATATACCTTTATGACTGAGCGCGTAACCGTTACCGAAAAGGCGAAAGAAACGATTGACCAACTGCGGGAGGAGCATGGTGAGTTGATGTTTCACCAAAGTGGAGGTTGCTGCGATGGCTCTTCACCGATGTGCTTTCCTGATGGTGAGCTTATGCTCAACGAAACTGACGTTTGGCTAGGTAAAATTCACGGCTGCAATTTTTATATGTCGCAAGACCAATTTGAGTACTGGAAACATACGCAGCTTACGGTAGATATTACTCCAGGACGTGGAGCAAGTTTCTCACTAGAGATTCCGCTGGGGCTCCGCTTCGTCATCAAATCCCGCCTGTTTACCGAAGAAGAACAAGAGCAGCTCCCACCAGTGCAGTTTGGAGCTAATTAAAGCTAAACTATTATTGATAAACTAAATAGTTGATCTAATCACTCTGCCGAAGTGATCTGAGATTATTGCGGGCTTTTTCGTGAGCTCGGCTGCTGCGTTTAGCCTCTTTCTTTACCATTTTGTAGTACTCTTTGGCCTGGTCGGGGTTGTCTTGCTTCTCAGCAATTTCCCCTAAGTATAACATAGAGTAATGGTAGTAGCCAGACTCGGTGGCATCAATAGACTTAGCATAGTCAATAGTTTTCTGGTAATAGGTTTCAGCTTGGCTGAGCTTACCTTGCATCTGATAAATCTGCCCTAAAAAGAAAGCTGCGTACCGACCGCTGGTAGCTTCGTAGCCCGTCATACTACTATCAATTTTTGCCAGAATCTCTAATGACTCTCGCTCAGCATCACGATGCTTACCCCGACTATATAACTGCCGGGCATAGTAGCGGTGAAAGTAGGCGTTATCGGGGAAGGTCTGATGTAAATATTCAGCAATCCGGAACGCTTCTCGCGGGTCGTTCTGCTCTTCCGACAAAATTCGCATTAAAAAGTACTGGGCTTCAGTACGGGTATAAAAAGCATTGTTCGCCACGGTCTTCAACTGTTTGATGCCTAAATTTTTATTTCCATCAGGAAAGAATACCATCAATGGGCGCAAAATGGGGTAATTATCCTTAATCCACTCAGCGTAATAATTGTAAAGGGCATCACCAAAGAGCAGTTCGGGGCTGAAATCTTCTTTTCCCTTACAAATTTCCAAATATTTTAAGGATAGGCGACCATCACTAGCGGCCTTAGCAAAGTCGCGGCGCTCAGAATGCAATCGCCCTTTAAAAGCATAAGCAGCCGCTAAGAAAAATGCTGACTCAGGATCTTCCTCATCTTGTTCAAACATGCGTTTGGCCAGCACCGTAGCAGTATCCATATAGGCAATACAGCGGGCATCGTATTTAGTCTCGCGAGGATTGGGCACAATCTTCCACCATTCGCTTAAGCCCAGCAAAAAATACGGAAGAGGGTGATTCGGGTGGTCTTGTTTTATCCAGCGAAACTGACGCTCAGCTCGAGGGAATTTAAAGTTATACATATCATTCACCGCCTGGGTTGCCTCAATCTGCATATTCATATCCAGCAACAGCGGCTTTTTCTGACGGGGTATTTCTGGGGCTTGCGCTTGCCCATATACTGTTATCCAACCACAGAATCCTAGCCCCCATACAACCAACCAAAAAACTCGTAAGGTATTCATAAGCGCATCTACTCTAAAACTACTAACTAAAAGTTATCGACAAATATTTCATTCGTGCAGAAAATTATATGTACTATATAGGAATTGGTAATTTTTTTCGAGAAAATTTGTTGACTACTGTGGCCTTGAAGAAACGAGGAATTCATTTTAATCGCTTTCTTTTATTAGAATTATATACTTAAATTTGCAGACTTAATAAAAAAAGGGTAATGGTAGATGATTTTACCCAGTTTGATATAGATATTTTTGCTTTATCAAACAAGGTTTATACGTACGAGTATCATTTGGGTGACTCTTTCTTTCAGTTATTTGATAATGTGCTGGTTGAGAAAGGCAATCTTAACGCAGATGTGGTATTAGATAAACAGTCTACCCTGATTACCGTAAACTTCCGAATTAGTGGAACTGTTCAGTTGGAATGCGATCGTAGTTTAGAGCTTTTCGACCATCCATTAAAGGTTGACAGAATGATTATCTATCAGTACGGAGAAGAAGAGGAAGAAATTTCCGAAGATATTGTTACCATCACTACGGGCACCCAGAAGATTAATATTGCCCACTTGCTCTACGAATTCATTGGGTTGGCTTTACCGATGAAGCGGTTACACCCTTCGTTAGCTGAGCAGGAAGATCCTTGGGTAGAGGGTGAAATAGTGTTTAGTTCAGAATCAAAGAAGCAAGATCGGGATGACGCTGAAGAAGTTGATCCCCGATGGCAAATATTACGTAATTTGAAGAACCAGTAGAAATTTGTAAAAACCAAAAATATTATGGCACATCCCAAAAGGAAGATTTCCAAATCGAGAAGAGATAAACGAAGAACGCATCTAAAATCGACTCCTCGTAACATCGCTATCGACCCTACTACCGGCGAGCCTCATTTGTTTCATCGGGCTCATTGGTACGAGGGCAAACTTTACTACCGAGGCAAGGTAGTAATGGAGAAAGAAGACGTAGCGTAATTTATGAGGATTGCGCTTGATGCAATGGGTGGTGATTTTGCCCCCCAAACCTGTCTGAAAGGAGCAGCATTAGCGGCTCATGAATTCTCTGAAGAAGACCAACTAGTACTAGTAGGGCAAAAGGAAGTTATAGAAGAGCAGCTAGCTCAGCACAATTTTCCGGCCTCAGTAGTAGAAATTGTGCATGCTGAAGAAGTTATCGGTATGCACGAGCATCCTACTAAGGCGTTTAATCAGAAGAAACATTCTAGCATTGGCATTGGCTTTCATCTACTTAAAGAAGAGAAAGTGGATGCCTTTTGTAGTGCCGGAAATACTGGGGCTATGTCGGTCGGGGCCATGTTCTCTATAAAACCCTGTGCAGGAGTGATGCGTCCGGGGTTGGCTAGCTTTGCTCCTCGTGAAGATGGTAGCTTTGGAGTATTGATTGATGTGGGGGCTAATGCTGACGTAAAGCCCGAGATGCTCGTGCAATTCGGTGAGCTTGGTTCACTCTACGCCCAACATGTTTTTGGCATCAGTCAGCCCAAAGTAGGACTTCTGAACTTAGGTGAAGAGGAACAAAAGGGAACAGTAGTTACCCAAGCTGCCTATAAACTTTTTAAGGAGCAAGATCAGGTGAATTTCATTGGTAATATTGAAGGTCGCGATATCTTTAGAGATAAGGCAGATGTGATGGTTTGCAACGGTTATGTGGGTAATGTAGTGCTAAAAATGGCCGAATCAATCTACGAACTACTGGAGCGAAGAAATTACCGTGATCCATTTTTTGATAACTTAAATTACGAAGCCATCGGGGGTAGTCCGATTTTAGGTATTAATGGCAATGTTGTAATCGGGCACGGAGCATCTAGCGCTTTGGCTATCAAAAATATGATTATGCAGGCCTTCAGTATGGCTAAATCGGGCATTCATCATAAAATTCAGGCAGCTTTCCAAGGCTAGCTACTAACAAATAATCTACGTATGAGTACACGCAAAGCCGTTATCACGGGAGTCGGAGGATATGTTCCAGAAGACATCTTGTCTAATCATGATATTGAAAAAATGGTGGACACATCTGATGAGTGGATTGTGACCCGTACAGGCATTAAAGAGCGGCGTATTTTGCGGGGAAAAGACCAGGGAACATCGGTAATGGGTACCGGAGCAGCTAAAGAGCTGTTAGAAAAAACGGGAGTTGATCCAGCGGAGATCGAGCTGCTGATTTGTGCGACTACAACCCCCGACATGATTTTTCCGGCGACAGCCAATCTGATTGCCAGTGAAATTGGTGCTGTGAACTCATTTGGTTACGATTTGCAAGCAGCCTGCTCCGGATTTTTGTACGCGCTGAGTACTGGGGCACAGTTTATTGAGTCAGGCACTTACAAAAAGGTACTAATAATTGGTGCCGATAAGATGTCATCAATTATCAACTACGAAGACCGCACCACTTGCATTATTTTTGGCGATGGAGCTGGGGCTGTTTTGCTAGAACCTACCGAAGAGCCCTACGGTGTTATCGACTCAGTACTTCGTTCTGATGGATCGGGTGCGCCTTTTCTGCATTTAAAAGCAGGGGGAAGTCGTCGTCCGGCAACCATTGAGACGGTAATGGCGCGAGAACATTTCGTCCACCAAGAAGGAGCAACAGTATTTAAATACGCAGTAAAGCACATGGCTGACGTATCAGCCGAAATTATGGAGCGTAATCAACTAGCTTCGGAAGATGTGGCTTGGCTAGTTCCTCATCAGGCTAACAAGCGCATTATTGATGCTACTTCCAAGCGTATGGGACTGGATCAAGACCGGGTTATGTACACTATTCATAAGTACGGAAATACCACTAGTGCGACTATCCCGCTAAACCTCTGGGATTACGAATCTCAGTTACGAAAAGGTGATAACCTGGTACTGGCAGCGTTCGGTGGCGGGTTTACCTGGGGGGCAACCTACGTAAAGTGGGGCTACGACGGAAAATGAGGCTGATCAAACTTTTTGCCTGATTTTCTATTTATTAACTAACATCTAACCAAAACCTACGTATGGCAACTACCGCAGACTTTAGAAATGGCCTCTGCATTGAGTATAATAATGATCTTTATACCATCGTAGAATTCCAGCATGTTAAGCCCGGGAAAGGCCCTGCCTTCGTGCGGACAAAACTCAAAAACATACGTACTGGCAAAGTATTGGATAATACTTTTAACTCGGGGGTAAAAATCACCACTGCCCGCATTGAGCGCCGTCCGCATCAGTATCTTTACAAAGACGATTTAGGTTATCATTTCATGGATAGCAATACCTTTGAGCAGGTGGTTGTTCAGGCAGAGCAGATTGATGCTCCTGAATTCTTATCTGACGGGCAGGCTGCCGACATCATTGTTCATGATGAGACTGAAACGATTCTGGGTTGCGAGCTCCCTCCCTTTGTAGAGCTTACCATTACTTACACTGAGCCTGGTTTGAAAGGTGATACTGCAACCAATGCCACTAAGCCTGCCGAGCTAGAAACCGGAGCGACTATCCAGGTACCTCTCTTTGTTAATCAGGACGAAAAAATAAAAGTAGATACACGAACTAAATCTTATTCTGAAAGGGTAAAATAAACATTATGAAAGCTAGCGAAATCCGCAACCTAATAGACTTTATTGCTAACTCTGGCCTAGACGAGGTAGAGTTAGAGACTGAAGACATTAAGCTAAAAATCAAGAAAAACAGTGCCCCGGAAGTGCGACAAAATATCATTCACTCTTCGGGTTACCCATCTATGCCCAGCGACGCTACTGGGCTGGTAGCTAATTCTCTTGTTCCCCCGCAACAATCAACTGCACCGCCAGCGGCTACTTCGGAGAGCACCGCCTCATCTGAAGAATCTAAGGGAGCAACTGAAGCCAAAGAGAAAAATAATTACGTAACGATAAAGTCTCCTATGATTGGTACTTTTTACCAGTCGCCTGACCCTGAGTCGGGTTCTTTTGTGAAGGTAGGCGATAAAATTTCTAAGGGGCAAACCGTTTGCATTATTGAAGCCATGAAGCTGTTCAACGAGATTGAAGCTGAGTATGCAGGAACTATTATAGAGATTTTAGCAGAAGACTCATCTCCCGTTGAGTTTGATCAGCCCCTATTCCTTATCGATCCAGCCTAACAACATTGTGCTAAAGTGTTAGAGTGCTAAAGTGTTATTGTTGAAGTTCACGGTTATTGATAAAACACTAGCACCCTAACACCAAAACACCCTAACACCGTATTGTATGTTTAACAAAATCTTGATTGCTAACCGGGGAGAAATTGCTCTGCGGGTCATTCGAAGCTGCCGCGAAATGGGCATTAGCACCGTAGCGGTTTACTCTACTGCTGATAAAGATAGTTTGCACGTCCGCTTTGCCGATGAAGCTGTCTGCATCGGTCCTCCACCTAGTGGTGCTTCCTATCTTAATATTCCTAACCTGATTGCGGCGGCTGAAATCACTAACGCTGATGCTATTCATCCTGGTTATGGGTTCTTATCAGAGAATGCGGAGTTCTCCCGGGTGTGTGATGAGTACGGCATTAAGTTCATTGGTGCTTCACCCGAAATGATTGGGAAAATGGGTGATAAGGCTACAGCAAAAGCTACCATGCAGGAAGCTGGCGTACCCACCGTGCCCGGTTCAGATGGCTTGTTAGATAGTATTGACCAGGGGCTAAAGATTGCCGATGAAATTGGCTATCCGGTTATTTTGAAAGCTACGGCTGGTGGGGGTGGAAAAGGAATGCGGATTGTTCAGGATAAAAGTGAATTCAAGAAGGCCTGGGATGATGCCCGTCGCGAATCAGGAGCTTCGTTCGGTAACGATGCGCTTTACCTAGAGAAATTTGTAGAGGAGCCTCGCCACATTGAGATCCAAATAGTGGGCGATCAGAATGGGAAGGCCTGTCACCTCTCCGAGCGAGATTGCTCTATTCAACGCCGCCATCAGAAACTATTAGAGGAAACTCCCTCACCTTTCATGACGGATGAACTAAGGGAGAAGATGGGGCAAGCTGCTATCAAAGGAGCGGAAGCCATTGGGTACGAAGGTGCCGGAACCATTGAATTCTTAGTAGATAAGCACCGCGACTTCTACTTTATGGAGATGAACACTCGTATTCAGGTAGAGCATCCCATTACAGAAGAAGTGACCAGCTTTGATCTGATTAAGGAGCAAATTAAGGTAGCTGCTGGGATTGGGCTTTCGGGTAAAAATTATTACCCCATGCTACACGCAATTGAGTGTCGAATTAATGCGGAAGACCCGGCGAACGGTTTCCGACCTAGCCCCGGGAAAATAACCAATCTACATATGCCGGGTGGTCACGGAGTGCGGATTGATAGCCATATTTACGCAGGCTATAGTATCCCCCCTAATTACGACTCTATGATTGCCAAGGTGATTGTGAGCGGGCAAACCCGAATTGAAGCGATCACTCGCATGAAACGAGCACTGCAAGAATTTGTGATTGAAGGTATTAAAACGACTATTCCCTTTCATATTAAGCTCATGGATGACCCCAAATTTCAGGAAGGCGACTTTACTACCGCCTTTATGAACACTTTTGATCTATCAGATATAAGGGAATATGAGGTAGTTTGATAGTCCACAGGTTTTCCTTTATTGACTGTTGACATAACCCGTACTCTCAAGTTTGCGATAAATTTCTAAACACACCCAAGCATCGGTAGCCGCGTAGCGCAACTGGGGTTCGGTTAGTTTAGGGTTCTCCCAATTAGAGGTTTGTTGGGCCTTGGAAACGCGAAAACCGAGGAAAATAGCCGTCAAGCGTCGTACTCCGGCGTGGTTTACATCCAGTCGCTTAGCAGCATCATTCAAATCTAGTACATTTTCTGAGGTGAATTGAAGATGATGCTTGGCACATAGCTTTCGTAAATCTTTCAGGTCATCTTTAATGCTGATGCCTACTTTCTTGATCTGAGGATTAGCGAAGAAATCAGTAAAGGCTGGGCTAAGCCCGGTGTAGTTTAAACGAATGATGTACGTTTTGTTGGGTACCGCCAGTTGCAGCAAAGAAGTATCGTAGCGTATCCCCCGTTTAAATGATGGTCGGGCTTCAGTATCGAAGCCCACTATTTCCTGATCTTTTATTTCCTCAAAAACTTCTTCTTGCTTATCCGCATCGGTTACTAGTACAATTTTGCCCTCATACTTCTGTAAGGGCAACTCATTAATTTCTTCTTTAGTAATGTGCTTAGAAAATGTCATGCGGTCACTTTTTCTTGTTCCTCACTCTCTAACTCACCGGGTTGGTAGCGGGCAATTTTAAAGTTTAAAAATCCGAAGAGAATGGTCATAATCGGGCTGAGAATACAGAAAAATGCAAATGGGGCATACGATAGTGTAGCCACTCCCAGCACAGCGGCCTGAGTAGCTCCGCAGGTGTTCCAGGGAATTAATACCGAAGTTACTGTACCCGAATCTTCTAGCGTTCGGCTGAGCACCCTAGGTTTTAACCCCCGGTCTCGGTAGGTTTGCGAGAACATCCGTCCGGGCACAACAATAGCTAGGTACTGATCCGAAGCTGTAACGTTAAAGAAGATAGAGGTAAAAGCAGTAGAAGCAATGAGTGAGCCAGTGGAGTTAGCAAACTGAATAATGGACTGTGTAATCCGTTTCAGCATTCCGGCTGATTCCATTACCCCTCCGAAGATCATAGCACAGATAATAAGCCAAATAGTGTTTAGCATACCAGCCATGCCTCCGGTGGATAGTAGCCCGTTCACCATCTCGTTATCCGTAGTGATACTAACATCAGTGTACATCGCTTTCATCACCGCAATGTATGTACCCATGATTCCACTTTGTCCACTCACTTGGGCAATAGCCTGGGGTTGAAAGATAATAGCAAATAAACCTCCAAGTAACGTCCCGGCTAACAAAGCGGGCAAGGCGGGTACCTTCTTCACAATCATACCGATGACTACTACGGGTACAATGAACAACAAACCATTAATATTGAACGCATTATCCAGCGCTGATAAAACCTCTTGCGTTCCGCTGCCAGCCACGCTATTATCCGCTGTAAACCCGATAATTAGAAAAATAATTAGCGAAATGGTGATAGAGGGAATAGTCGTATAAGTCATGTAACGGATGTGGGTAAACAAATCCGTTCCGGCCATAGCCGGAGCTAAATTGGTAGTATCAGAAAGGGGCGACATTTTATCACCAAAATAAGCCCCTGAAATAATCGCCCCGCCAATTACGCCCGGTGATAAACCCAAGGTAGTTCCGATGCCTAGCAGTGCGATTCCGACAGTAGCAACGGTTGACCAGCTACTACCCGTAGCTACCGAAACAATGGCACAAACAATACATGCGGCAAACAGAAAGATCGTAGGGTTCAGAATCTGTAAGCCGTAGTAAATCATAGCTGGAACAATACCGCTTAACATCCAGGTTCCGGCTAATGAACCAATCAACAGTAAAATTAGCATAGCCGACATGGCAGAACTGATGCTCTTCACAATGCCGTCGCGTAAGCTATGCCAGACAATGCCCGTTCGCAGCGCAATGAGTGCCGCTACCGCTGCCGAGATAATGAGGGCAATTTGGTTAGGTCCGTAGGTAGAATCGCTATCGTACACATACACATTTACTGCCAGCAGGGGAAGCAAAAAAGCGATTGGAATAACAGATTCGGTTAAGGTAGGTGCTCGTCTTATATTAGAAGACATCAACTAATTCTTTGGTACAAACGCCTAAAATACTAAAAAGTGGGGAAAGGAGTACGATTGATACCAAGCGTTACGTCTTTCCACAAAAAGATTTCGGAAGTTTCTTTGGTATTAAAAAGAAAATCAAAATTTCTTCTCATGCCTTAAGTACTCTGGTGGTAAGATAAGATATAGCTAAAACACCAGCGTAACCCCCTCTTCCTGCCCTTCCTTACGAGTGTACGAAATCTGATCGATCATACGGCTGTTACTATCAAATAGCGTGATGGTATCCCCAGTATTGTTGAGTCTTACGCGGGAATCCAGTGTGACCTGGGCTACATCCCCAGCAGCGATTATATCAGAATTTAATAGCTCGGTTAGCGGGGCAGATTTACTTATACCATCAGCTATCGTCCAACCCCTAATATCTTGATCGTGCGGACTTACATTAAGCAAGGTCACTCGTTCCTCTCCGGTTTCCTTCCCTCCGGGGTTGACCAATGCTGCCACGATGCGGATATTTTTACCAATACTGGGTTTTACTGGAGGTGGTAGAGGCAGCACGATTTCACCATCGGGTACAATGACTAAATCTTCCGGCTCATAGTTCATCCGCAATTGCAAAGGAGCTACTACATCAATTATATCATGCATATTGCCGAGTTCTCCGCTAGGCAGTAGTACCCGGTCATCACGGTTTACTGGGTCTTCGCGTAGCCAGGTATCAAGTTGAGCGAGTGTAGTAAATCCAGTACCAACATAAGAAACCAGCCGTCGGAATAGCTTAGGCCACAGTACCAGTTCTTCCATTTCGGCCAAGCCTTCGGTAAAACTTGCCGTCTGCTGCGTATTAGCAGTTGCCTCTGGCCATAATCCTGTTCCTTCCTGTCGTTTATCCCGAACCAGTTGAGCTAGAATTATCCGTAAGTCAGCCGGAAGCGAAGTGTAGAATGCTGGATAGGCTAAACCAGCTTCCAGCAGTTGGTAGTTTAGACTGGCTTCTACGTGTGCTTCTTCAATAAAAAGTTGGGCACCGTCTACTTGCTGGGCATCTCCAGCGTACACAAATGCGATAATCCGACCGAAGGTATCTAGGTTATTGGCCAATACGTAGCCTCGTTGCGGATGATTATCGATAGATGCAATTTTATTTGGATTGCGCTCAGCGAACTCAATATTGGTAAAGCCAATCCGAGCCAGAAGCTCATCGCGAGCTGCTTCTGCCCAGTTCAAGTTCTGGTGACTCTCACCAAAGTGGGTTTCTAATGCATCAATTCCTTCAAACCGAAGGTTAATCATACCCCGACGGTTAAAAGCTGCGCCTCGCCCGGCAGTGCTGAGAGCATCTACTAAGCTAGGATTGTCGGGTAGGAACTTTATAGTATCACCGTCAGGTTCTGGCCCCGAAAGCGGAAGATCGGGATAATGAACGTGAAATTCGCCTTTAATCAGTCGGTAGGGCATATCTATAAGGTTGATTTATTTGTTGGTCGATTATCTATACCAAATGTAATCTAATTAAGCGTTAATAAATGGAGAACCTCGTTGTGTAATTGTTAAGAAAGTCAGTCGTTTGCTATTTACGGAAAGAATTGAATCCGCTAACAGTTTTTTGTAATTTGCTGATAAACACCATTTTTTATGAAAGCTATTCTAATCATATTAGTTATAATTACCTCTCTGGTCGGTATGAAGACGATACTTAGCGAGCCTCCGGTGCTTAAAAAAGCGGACTACTTGCAAGTAGCCCACCTCGCTCAGGGCGATGCTGAAGGATTAGCCGGAGTACGGGAAGCATTTGTTAAGCGAAATCCAGGCTATGATTTACATTTTTTCGGTCAGACAAAAGAAGTCGCCTCGGCGGAAAGCTACCGACTGGCTTTTGTACAGCAAGGGGGTGGAACGGCTCAATTTTCTGAAGGCCCATCATCTAAGATTTCCGTAGGCGATATTATTTACTTACCGCCTCAACAAACCATGACTACCGATAGCTTGATCGATTATGTAGTCTTTACCGTGCCCGACCCCTTGCCGAAAGAATTCCCACATTTTATTCGCCCCGATTGGGACGAGAATATTACTGATACTCCCGGCGGTTGCGCTACTGAAACCGGAGCATACCGTCGGATTCTGCTTACTTGGAGGCCTGAGGTAGGGCCTTACGTTTACCATGCTCTCAATGCCCACCGAGTACGTATTACCGATTCATTTACCCACTACCATCCGGTAGAAGGGGGCTTCGATGAGTTTTACTTAGTACAAATGGTACAGCCCGGTGCCCGGTTAATTACCTCTAACCAAACCGATAAAATCATCGATCCCGAATCAGTGCAAGCGGATGAAGTAGATGATTTGCTGCAATCTACCGAGTTGCAGGTAGGCGATTTAGTGTATCTGCCCCGAGGGGTTATTCATCGTGGAGTAGACGGGGTGCTGGCGCAGGTAATTACCATTCCGGGTTTTATTCCTGGTTCCGAAATAGGGGTTGATCACCACTTACGGGCAATCAACCAGCGTTTTGGCTCAAAAATAGATCTGCCACTGAATCAGGAAGCTTCCGCCTCGGCAGTTATTCGTTAGCAATTACAGTTTTAGCCGGACGCTCAACTTCGTGTCTACTAGTGATAGCCATGCACGACGCAGCAAATAGGGTCGCTTACTATAGTTCGTCCGAAAAGTCGTATTTTTATTGACTGAATGTCTTTTAACTATGAGAAACAATCTTCCTTTACTTATCATATTGTTAGTTCTGACTGCATTCTCAGGGTTTGCCCAAAACAAGAATCTACCCGATGATCTGCTCTCATCAGATTTCCACCAAGAGCGGCGGGAAGCGTTGCGGGCGAAGATGCCAGAAAACTCAGTAGCAGTTGTTTTTTCCAATCCGGTACGAAACCGAGCTAATGATGTAAATTACGTTTATCATCAAGACCCAAATTTTTACTATCTAACCGGGCACCGCGAGCCACATTCGGTACTACTTTTATTTAAGGACAAGCAGCGTATTAATGGTCAGCGTACCGATGAGTTGATTATTGTTCGTCAGCGTAATGCTTTGCAAGAACTATACGATGGTGCCCGGATGGGTAAAGAAGGGGCTAAGACCGAACTAGGGTTTTCAGTAGCCTACGAAGGGACTGAGTTCGCCGATCTTCCGATTGACTTCTCTAAGTTTGACCAAGTGCTGTTCTACGATTTTCATAATGATGTGCGGGACATAAAAGAGAAAGGTGACTTGCACGACCTGATTTTGGCATTCAGACGAAAAGCCCGCTATCCTAAGAACTACTCCCAAATTTTGGGGTTAGAGCCTGAACAAAATAATTTAAATACTAGAATGCTGGACAGCCTGATGCAGGAATTACGGGGTATCAAAACCGCCGAAGAACTAGATTTGCTTCGTAAGGCAGCCAAGATCTCAGCATTGGGACAAAAAGAGGTGATGAAAGCGATACGCCCGGGTATGTCAGAGCTAGAAGTGCAGGGAATGCACGAGTTTATTTATAAGAAGTATCGAGCCGAGTACGAAGGTTACCCCAGTATTGTGGGAGCGGGGCACAACGGCTGCGTACTGCACTACATTGAAAATTATAAACCTGAAATCGAAGACGGCGAACTGATTCTGATGGATCTGGGTGCCGAGTACCACGGTTACACCGCCGATGTGACCCGCACTATTCCGGTGAACGGAAAATTTACCAAAGAGCAAAAAACTATATATGACTTAGTATATAAAGCACAGGAAGCGGGTATGGCTGTTTGCCGAGCGGGAGCTACCTTCAAAGAAATTTACCAAGCGACTGCCGAAGTGGTTAATCAAGGCTTAGTGGACTTGGGTATTTTCAAAAGCTTAGAGAAAGAAGATATGATTAATCCGGCTACCGGACGCAATCGCTACTACCCCCATGGTTGCTGCCACCACATAGGCCTGGATGTACACGATAAAGGCAATTACGATACGCTACGTGCCAATATGGTGATTACGATTGAACCAGGCATCTACATTCCCGAAGGCAGCCCCTGCGACCCCAAGTGGTGGGATATTCCGGTGCGGATTGAAGATGATTTCTTAGTAACTGAAGATGGCTACGAATTGCTTTCCGATGCTGCTCCCCGCAAAAGCGAAGAGGTTGAGGAGGTGATGAAAGAGTCTAGCTTTTTCAATAGTGCCGATTTGCCTTCGTTGGATGGGGAAGAGTAGACTTGTCATGTTCAGGTTAGTAATTTAAAGTACTTACGAAACTCACCTTCTAGCTTAGCTAGATACGCAGCAGTACCAGCTTCGCCTTCTTGCGGAGCCCAGGGGGCAAACTCTTTATCGGTAGCAGCATCGTAGGGTCCGGGTTTTACTTCTAGTACTACGGTGTCGGGTTCTAGCGCAATGAAGGTATGCCATACTCCCGCCCGATAATCTACTCCCAGCAAGCCTTCTTTCGGATTTATATAAATGAAGTCTTCCGGCTCATAGGTGCCATCGTCGGCAAAGCGAACAAACCCCAAACTACCTTGGATGACTAGCACCATTTCCGCTTTAGGTACTGCTACGTGCCGATGCGGAGCTACGTAAGTACCCGGCTGAAAGGCATTAAGCATTCGCTGTAAGGTATCTTCGTCCCCGGTATGTAGCACATGGATATTACGCTTTCGGTCACTATCGCGAGCATCCTGGGCTTTTTGGTTGACTAATTCCTGAGTTATGGTAGCTACCTGTTCATGTTGCGAGAGTGTAGCGGCGGATGAGATACGATGAAGTTTCATGTTACTTTACTTAGTACCGTAGATCGATTGAACTCCTGCAATATCACCGGTTTGCAGATCAGTTATATTATCGTTCCAATCAGGATTCATGATGTTCTGGCTACCTACGTGCCCAAGTCCAAGTACGTGACCAATCTCGTGCAAGGCTAAGTTCAGAAATCTATCACAGGTACCACGTATCGGAATATTAAAAATCATCTGACCCGCAATGTCTTCGCAAGGGGAGCCCACATAGGCGGGATACCCTAATCCACCTTGCTCAATATCAGCTACAATAATCTTGATATCGCTGATTTCAGGGTCTTCAATCTCTTCAAAAGAGATGTTTGCTACGGCCTCCCATTTCGCAAAGGCTTCTCGAATTTTCTCTTTCCCACAACTGGATAAACTGTTAATCGACTGGCTGACTAATCCGCTTTGAGAATGGGTGCTAAACTTGTATCCTTCATCTTGGAAGGCGTACGTTACTGTTCCTCCCGCGATAGCAGGCCCAGATATACTACGACCTGCATTTTCATAAGGATTGCTGCCTCCCCATTTATATCCTAGTGTACAGAACGAATCGTCCCCACTTCCAGGGCAGCGGTTAAATATTTCTTGGTCGCAAGGGCGGTACACATTTTCTTCATCGTCACGACATGCGCCAAACAGGAATAGACAAATGATGATTAGGTATTTTCTCACGACATAACTTTTCTGATTATCACTTTCCCGACAACAATGATTTTCCAGTCATTTCTTCGGGTTGCTCCAATCCCATAATTTCCAGAACAGTGGGAGCAATATCACCCAGTTTGCCGTTGTTTAGTTTGCCCTGGTAATCATTATCTACCATAAAGCAGGGAACGGGTACGGTAGTATGTTGAGTGTGGGGTGAGCCATCGGGATTTTTCATACAGTCAGCATTGCCGTGGTCAGCGATTACGATAGCAGCGTAGCCATTTTCCAAGGCGGTGGTGAGTACGTCTTTAGCGCATTCATCTACCGTTTCGCAGGCTTTCATGGCGGCATCAAAATCGCCGGTGTGGCCTACCATATCGGGGTTAGCAAAGTTGAGGCAGATGAAATCTACGTCACCCTCTTTTATCTTGGGAACGATTGCATCTCGGATATCGTAAGCACTCATTTCGGGTTGCAGATCGTAGGTAGCTACTTTAGGCGAGGGGCACATGATGCGCTCTTCTCCATCAAACTCCTGCTCTCTTCCGCAATTAAAGAAAAAGGTTACATGCGGATATTTCTCAGTTTCGGCAATCCGAATCTGCTTTTTGCCATTTTCCGCTAAAATTTCCCCTAGCACCCGGTCAATAGGTTTATTATCGAACAGAATATCTACTTTTTGGAAAGTGTCGTCGTACTCGGTCATGGTAAGGTAATGCAAATCCAATGGCTTCATTTCCTGCTCCGGAAAGTTCTTTTGCGTTAGCGCCACCGTAATCTGCCTAGCCCGATCGGTACGAAAGTTGAACGACAACACTACGTCGCCTTCTTCTATCTTGGCCACGGGCTCGCCGTTCTCCACCACCACTATGGGCTTAATAAACTCATCAGTTGTATTATCGTCGTACGATTGCTGAACACCCTTGGCGGCACTCTCAATCTCGCGACCTTTACCGTGCACCAAAGCATCGTAAGCTAACTTGGTACGTTCCCAGCGTTTGTCCCGATCCATTGCGTAGTAGCGGCCAATTACGGTAGCCACTTTCCCGGTGGTTTCAGCCATATGCTGTTCTACATCTTCTAGGTAACGTTTGCCGGCTTTGGGGTCGGTATCACGCCCGTCGGTAAATGCATGGACAAATACTTTCTCTACTCCGGCTTCCGATGCGGCGGAACATAATCCTTTCAGATGATTAATATGAGAGTGTACTCCTCCGTCAGAAACCAATCCAATGAAGTGAACTTGCTTGTCATTTTCTTTAGCGTACTTAAAGGCATCTTGCAACGGTTGTTTCTCCTTCAGTTCACCCTCTTCAATCGCTGTGTTGATACGCTCTAGCATTTGGTAAACAATACGGCCCGCTCCCAAATTCATATGGCCTACTTCTGAATTACCCATCTGTCCTTCGGGTAGTCCCACGGCCTTACCCGAAGCTTGCAGTTGACTGTTGGCGTATTTGTCATACAAAGAATCTACAAAGGGAGTATTGGCTTGATCTACTGCCGATACTTCCGGGTTTTCGGCAATGCCCCAGCCGTCGAGTATCATTAAAATGGCTTTCTTATTCATGGTTAGATTTTGTTGTTAAAAAAATATTTTGCAGTTCGGTAAGGTGATTAAAAGTTATATTCCGCAAATTTATTCCTGAAGCTAAATTAGTTAATTATCCCGTTTTTATGTCTCTACAATTATCAGAAATCTATATTTACCCCATCAAATCATTAGGGGGTATTGCGGTATCCGAAGCGTTATTAACCGATCGGGGACTCGCTTACGACCGTCGCTGGATGCTGGTGGATGAACAAAATTTCTTGACGCAACGCGACTTTCCGCAAATGGCTCAGATGACTGTCGTTCTTCGGAATGATTCACTGGAAGTCTCATCGCCTAATCAGTCTCATAATCTAACAATTCCGTTATTTCCCAATGCTGAAGCTCCAGTTACTACGGTTCAGGTGTGGGGTGATTTGGCTACTGGTCAGTACGTGAGCGAGGAGGCGGATGCTTGGTTTAGCGATGCTCTCGGGCATACCTGTACTTTAGTGTATATGCCCGAAGGCAGTTCGCGGTCAGCTACCGGAAAAGTTAGTGACCGAGAACAGTTGGTGAGTTTTGCTGATGGCTACCCAGCCTTACTTATTGGACAGGCTTCGCTGGATGATTTGAACAACCGGCTTGATGAACCCGTGCCGATGAACCGCTTTCGGCCTAACTTGGTGTTTACTGGAGGTGAGGCTTACGGGGAAGACCTCTGGCACGCTTTTACCATTGGCGAGGCTCAATGTTGGGCGGAGAAACCCTGCTCACGCTGTACGGTCATCACCATTGATCAAAGCACTTCCGAGAGGGGCAAAGAGCCGTTGGCTATGTTGGCTCAATATCGTAAGCAAGGAAATAAAGTGCTGTTCGGCCAGAATACTATGTTTGAGGCAGGGAAAACTATTAGTGTAGGTGATTCTATTCAGGTGCAAACGCATAAGCCAGATATTTTGTAAGTCCATCCTTTTTCAGGTTCAGTAACGCTGAAAATTTGGTGGATAACTTCTGCTCCCGTTTGGTAGACTATTTTTAGCCAGATGTTACCTTTTCTTAACTCAGAGTTAAAGGTTTGGTAACATAACAATCCCTTCCTGACTCTACCTTTACGAGAAATCTACTGGGCTATTCGTTCACTTAGCTAAGGCTCTTCCGTACGTCCTATGTTTTGTTAGCATTGCTTACCAAATACCTTAAACATATGGATGTTTTTTTACCCAAATCTATCTGGCAGCTCATTTTGATCGCTGCTTTCTGTTTTCACGTAAACGTACTGCCTGCTCAGGAACGTACTGCTCAGGAACGTACCGTCAGTGGTACGGTAACTGATGAAGAGAGTAGCTCTATTCCTGGAGTGAATATTCTGGTGAAAGGCACGACTCAAGGAACTATTACGGATATTGATGGAGCTTTTCGCTTGACAGTGCCCGAACAGGCTGAGACACTGGTGTTTTCCTTCGTAGGTTACGAAACGCAGGAAATTACCATTGGTACTCAGTCCACTTTTGATGTGCAGATGATGACCGATGCGGCGCAGCTTTCGGAGGTAGTGGTGACCGGTTACACCACTCAGGACAAAAAAGATCTCACGGGTGCCGTGTCAGTCGTAGAAATTGAAGATGTGCAAAGCTTTCCGGTAGCGGGTGTCGATGAGATGCTGGAAGGCCAAATAGCTGGAGTAACGGTGATTAGTGATAACTCCCCGGGAGCTAATACCGCAGTGCGAATTCGTGGCTTTGGTACTATCCGTAATAATGATCCGCTCTATATCATTGACGGTGTGCCCACCACAACGGGTATCAATCTAATCAATCCCAACGATATTGAGTCCATGCAGGTGCTGAAAGATGCCTCGTCAGCTTCGATCTACGGCTCACGGGCGGCTAACGGAGTGGTGATTGTTACTACGAAAAGAGGAGTTAGTGAAGAGCCTTCCATCAAGTTACGTTCCTACACTGGGGTACAGCAAGCGTTTAATTTGCCTAATCAGCTCGGTGCTCAGGAATATGGCGATTTGCTGTGGCAAGCTACCCGTAACGATGGTAATACTCCCGCCAGCGACATTTACGGCGATGGGCCCAACCCGGTTATTCCTGCTTTCCTGGACGATGCTCAAACCATTCCATCCGCCGATACCGACTGGATAGAAGAGATTTTTGAACCAGCCTTCATCCAATCGCATTTTTTAGAATTCGGTAAAGGTAGTGAGAACGCGCATTCGTTTCTGTCACTGGGTTACTTCGATCAAGAAGGTATTTTGCAGTACACTGATTTTCAGCGGATAACTGCCCGCCTCAATACTGACTTTAAGCCTGTTGAGTGGTTAACCATTGGCGAGAATCTTTCGGTAGCCCATTCGTGGCAAACGGAAACTACCACTAACTCAGTGCTGGGTAGCGTGGTGTACGATGCTTTCCGTTTCCCATCCATTGTACCCGCCCACGATATTAATGGCGAGTTTGGCGGAAACCCGATTAACGATGTGCAGAACCCGCTCGGTAAGTTGTACCGCAACCGCAATAATCAGGATTTGATGTTACGCATCTTCGGTAATGCTTACGCGGATGTACAATTAATGGATGCGCTGACGTTCCGCACTAATTTTGGGCTAAGTTATACTAACTTCAATGCTCGTAATTTTAACCCTCAGTACAACGATATTCTGAGCCAGCGGCTAGCCAGTGATCTTACCACTGTAAATGAACTTCATACTGACTGGGTGTGGTCTAACACACTCAACTATCTGAATGATTTCGGACAACATTCGGTAGATATTTTAATCGGAATAGAGTCGGTGAACTCCTACCGCGAGGGTTTTCAAGCTTCCCGAGTAGGTTTTCCCTTTGATGAGCCTAACTTCCAGTACCTAGACGGAGGAGATGGAGCCGATCAACGCAATGCAGGAAATGCTCTAGAATGGTCGTTATTCTCTTACTTCGGGAAAGTCAACTACGAGTTTGACCAGCGCTACCTGCTGTCGTTTACTCTGCGACGTGACGGTTCGTCCCGCTTAGGGAATAACAAATGGGGCAGCTTTCCGGCAGTTTCAGCCGGATGGCGTATTTCGGAGGAAGACTTCTTTAACATATCTGCGATTAACCAGCTAAAGTTACGGGTGGGCTACGGTCAGAATGGTAACCAGGATATTCCTCCCTTTTCTACTATCTCGAGCTTTGCTACCAATCCGTTCTACTCTAACTACGCCATTGGTGGAGGGCAGAACAGCGTGCGACAGGGCTTCACCGAAACTCGTAACGCTAATCCTGATTTAAAGTGGGAAACTACTACTCAAACCAACATTGGGGTAGACGTTGCCCTCTGGGAGAACCGCTTGATTGCCGGAGCAGATTACTTCCACAAACGCACCGAAGATTTGCTCGTAGAACGTCCATTGCCTCCGGTGGCGGGTGGCACTAATCAGACCATTTGGGATAATGTAGGAGCGATGGAAAACTCGGGTTTTGAATTCTACGCTAGCTATCAGGATGATCGTTTGCAAGATTTTTCTTGGCACATGGATCTCAATTTCGCTGCTATCCAAAATGAGCTGGTAGACTTGTCGGAAGATATTGACTTCTTATCAGTTCCCCGTTCGGCGTTGCATACTACCAATTTCAACCAGGAAGTATCCCGTTCGGATGTCGGGCAGCCTATTGCTTCATTCTACGGTCACGATGCCATCGGTATCTTCCAGTCCACGGAAGAAATTGCTAATCACGCCCAGCAGGAAGGGGCTCAACCCGGTGACCTTATCTTTCGCGATGTAAATGAGGATGGAGTAATTGACGATGAAGATCGTACTTTTATTGGCTCACCCCACCCTGATTTTACTTACGGAATTACTGTGGGTGCCAACTACAAAGCCTTTGATATTTCGCTGTTCTTCTTTGGTTCGGAAGGAAGTCAGGTGTACGACCTAACCCGCTACTACGGCGACTTTTTCAACCTATCGGCCTACAACCGACACGAGCGCACCTTGGGCGCTTGGACACCCGAGAATACGGGTGCAGAGGTGCCTCGTTTATCACTGGACGACCCTAACCGTAACGCCCGGCCTTCATCCTACTTTGTGCAGGATGCTTCCTTTCTTAAGCTCAGGAATTTACAAATTGGCTATACGCTACCTAGCCAGATCAGCGAGCGAATTAATTTGCGAGTATACGCACAAGCGCAAAACTTGTTCGTGATTACACCTTACGAAGGCATGGACCCCGAGGTAGGCTTGCAAAATCATCAGTCGGATAATCGAAACCTAGACATCGGGGTTGATCGGGGTATTTATCCTCCCTCCCGTACTTTCACACTAGGGGTTAACATTGGATTGTAATTTTTAACCAGGATGGACGGGATACAACTACTGGATAGCCAGGATATTAGAAGATTATCAATGTCGCGTTACGATAGTCCGCTTTTTATAGCAAGCGACGTATCTATTCCCCCTTTTTCAAAGGGATTTAGGGGGATTCATTCTGCATATCACAATCCGCCAAGCCAGCCTCAACCTCTTTATAACCTATTCAATACTGACCAGTAAACTCATTCAACTATGAAAAAGATATTCATTCTATTCATCTGCGTAGCTTCAGGCGCATGCTCAGAGGATAATTTTCTGCAAGAAGAAACTGTTGGGGAACTAACTCCCGAACAAGCGTTAGCTCTTGAAAATGTGGAGGGAGTTATCATCTCGGCTTACAGTATTCTAAACGGTCAGATTGACCAGGCGACCAATGCATTTAACTCGCCCGCCTCTAACTGGAGCTTTGGCGATGTGCTTTCGGACGATGCTTACAAAGGTGGGGGTGGTACTGGTGATCAGAACCAAATCCATCAGATGGAAATATACAACACCGATCCGACCATTATTGACGTACAACGCAAGTGGCTCGCGCTGTACGAAGGGGTAAACCGGGCCAACCAAGCTATTCGCCTGCTTAATGCTTCGGAAGAATTTGATACTGAACTAAAAGCGCAGCGAATCGGTGAAATGCGTTTTTTGCGAGGGCACTTCTACTTTGAACTAAAGAAAATCTATAATCAGATACCCTACGTTGACGAAACCGCCGAAAGCCTGGAAGATTACAACGTGTCCAACACCGCTCTGTCGTCGGATCAGCTTTGGCAGAAGATAGAAGAAGACTTCCAGGCAGCTTTTACCGCCTTGCCTGATGCTCAGGATGAGCCCGGTCGCGCTACCAAGTGGGCTGCTCAAGCGTATTTGACAAAGACCTACGTTTTCCAAGAAAAATGGACAGAGGCTAGTGCTACGGCTGATGAAGTAATTAATAGCGGTCAGTACAGTCTAATGGATAACTTCCGGGATGTATTCTTACCAGAAAATGACAATGGTTTGGAGATTATCTTTGCTATTCAGTACTCCATCAACGATGGTTCCCCACGTAACTTCAACGGAGGTATTGGGGATCGACTAGCGCCTCCCGGTGGCCCCTTTTATCCGCAGTACGGCTTTCATCGCCCTACTCAAAATCTGATCAATGCCTATAAAACCAATACTGATGGCTTGCCGATACTCGATAATGTGGATGTTACGGAAGATGACTTTGTTGATCCCCGTCTCGATCATACTACGGCTCGCCCAGGCATTCCCTACCTTGACCTAGACAGCCTGTATAGTGAGAGCTGGGCTAGGGATTTAGCTACCTACGGGCCGTATGGTCCTAAAAAGCGAGTTGTTTCAGCCAATTCTTCTAGCTATCTGCCTGTTTGGCCTTACGTCAATGCTCTAAATTACTATATCATTCGCTACGCTGACTTGTTACTGTGGAAAGCCGAAGCAGCCATTGAACTGGGCGATTTGGAAAGCGGGCGTCAATACATCAACCAAGTGCGGGAACGGGCCATGAATAGTGAGTACGTAACGATGCTAGATGGTAGTGTAGCTGCTAATTATTTAGTACAGCTCTACGCTTCTTTTGCTAGCTACGATGAAGCTATTACCGCGCTGCGTACTGAGCGGCGTCTGGAACTCGCCCATGAAGGGCATCGGTTCTTTGATTTGGTTCGTTGGGGCATCGCGGCCGAGGTAATTGATGATTACCTAGAAGTAGAACGAACCCGCCGTACCCACCTAGCTGGAGCTCAATTTGAGGCGGGTAAGCACGAATACATGCCTATTCCTCAAGCTCAAGTTGATCTGGTGGGTACTGATTTGATTCAACAGAACTCAGGATATTAATCAGAACTTCAGATATAGAAGAGGGGCAAATTAGTATTGCCCCTCTTTATTTTTGAATGGGGGTTTTTGGTAGCTGTTGCTGGAAAATACGCTTGGCGTAATAACCTGTTCCGATCAAAGTAAGGAGTACCATTCCGGCTAAGAATAGTTGGACGGTAACATCACCATCGTGCTTAACTAAAAAGCGAATTTCTTGAGCTTGGCTTCCTAACCAGATTAAGAAAAATGTGCGAGGGAGCATGCCTATCCATCCGCCAAATAGATAATTTCTAAAAGATACTCCGGCCAGCGGTAATAGCACATTCATTATCGTAAAAGGCATAATGGGTGACATACGCGCTAGGGCAGTCAGACCCAGTTGATTATGGGTGATACCAAGTTGTAATTGTTGAGCTAACGTTGCTTGCTTAGAGGGTAGTTTAGCCAGCGTACTAACTAACATTCCATGATCTATCCACCGAGTGATCTGAAACCCAACAATGGAAGCAATGGTGTAGGCAATTACGATTCCTGGTAAAGCTGAGAAACCGAGAAAGTACCCCGCCAAAAGTGCCATTAGAGAAGTGGGTAAAAGGGCAAATCCCATAGCAAAGCAACTTACTAACCCTATTAGCCACCATATTTCCCAGGAGAGATTAGCAAGAACGTGTTCGTAACGAATAATTTCGTAAGAAACTACGGAGCTGCTGAGTAAGGGAATGAGGCTCATCCAGCCCACAAGTAGTACCGTGGTTCGGTGGTTGCGGAAAGTTGTGTTCAAATTATAAACGGCCTGTCTTATCATGGTCTTCTTATAGACGAACAGTTTATTTCGCCTATTTAGTTTTTAGGTTAGTCAATTCTGTCAACTAAAATGTAATATTCATCGTAAGATTGGCTAACTATCTTTTTCAATTAGCAATACTTATGAAATTCGGAACCAAAGCCATTCACTCGGGTGTGGAACCTGACCCCACTACGGGGGCAATTATGACACCCATTTATCAAACTTCTACTTACGTGCAGGCCTCACCTGGCGACCATAAAGGATATGAATATGCTCGTACTCAAAATCCTACTCGGCACACTCTAGAACAAAACCTGGCTGCTTTGGAAAATGGTACGCACGCCCGCTGCTTTGCCTCGGGTATGGCAGCAGTTGATGCTGTTATCAAATTGCTCAAACCTGGCGACGAAGTAATTTCTACCAACGACCTGTACGGAGGTTCCTACCGAATCTTTACCAAAATCTTTGCCAATTATGGCATCAAGTTTCATTTTGTTCCAATGAATGATCTGGAATCGGTGAAAGAGAAAGTCACTGATAAAACCCGGATGTTTTGGATAGAAACTCCTACTAACCCGATGATGAACGTAGTGGATATTCAGGCGGTGGCTGAATTAGCAAAAGAAAACCATACTTGGACGGTGGTAGATAATACCTTTGCTACTCCTTACCTACAAAACCCATTAGATTTGGGTGCGGATATGGTGCTACATTCCATTACAAAATATTTGGGTGGGCACTCGGATACAGTAATGGGCGCAGTGATTGTGAAAGATAGTGCTTTAGACGAACAGCTAGGGTTTATTCAAAATAGCTGCGGAGCCGTGCCTGGTCCTCAAGATTGCTTTTTAGTACTGCGGGGCATAAAAACCCTACATGTGCGGATGCAACGCCACTGTGAAAATGGACAAAAGATAGCGGAGTATCTGGCTAACCACACTAAAGTTGACCGCATTTACTACCCTGGTTTAGAAACATCAGTAGGTTACGAGGTAGCTCGCAAACAGATGCGTGATTTTGGAGGTATGCTTTCTTTTGTTTTGAAAGGCGACCGTATGGAAGATGCATTTCACACGTTAGAGCGGTTTAAGGTATTTGCCCTTGCTGAATCTTTAGGAGGAGTAGAATCTCTAGCTGGGCATCCCGCCAGTATGACCCACGCTAGTATTCCGAAAGAGGAACGAGCCAAAACTGGGTTGAGCGATTCTCTGATCCGATTAAGTGTAGGTATTGAAGATAGTGCTGATCTAATTGCTGACTTAGAGCAGGCTATTGGATAAATAGCGCATAGAACTACTATCGACAACAATAGTGTTCGTATTTTTGCCGATTATTTGCATTATTCTCTAATAAAATACATACCTTTCCAGTAATTGTGATTTTTTAGCTTTGGCTCACAATTACTGTCGCTTATGTACTACTTTTTAAGTTAAGTACATCCCCTTTTGATGGGAAAAATGAGTTTTTTGGTGAAATGATAAGAAAATAGTAGGGGGAGAATATTACCTCTAGTGCTTGTAAATGACATACAAGTACAATGAAAAAGGAAATGTTTTCTTGTACTATGATAGTAAATATTTATATTTTTAATATAATTAATTTAATTTTATTACATTTGTATAGAATATCAGTAAGTCTGAAATTATTATTGACCAATCTTGAATACTTACTTATGAGACAACTTTTTCGCGAGTACTTGGCTGATTTACAGGAGATAAGAGCCAAGTTGAAATCCCAGAATGTACCGCATCTTTTCACACAATTTGTACTCAGCCTATCGGTGATATTTCTAGCAAATTCAGAAGTTACTAAAGCTTCTTCATCATTTATGGCACCTCCAACCAGCCTCGATTTTGATGAGCGATCTAGTGTGAACGATGCCATTGACGATAATACGTTTCCCGGACAGTTTGTGGGTGTGATTGTTCCTGCTGGCGGGGATGCGCCTTTCACATACAGCTTAGTAGCGGGCGAAGGGGATACAAATAATGATAGCTTCACCATCAGTAACGACTCGTTATTCGCAGCCAAGTTTATTGACTTTGAAACTATGCCTACTACCTTGAGTATTCGGGTACGAGCGGCTGATGCTGCTGATGCAGGTTTCGAGCAAGCTATTGCCCTTACCATTCGAGATCTTAATGAAGGAACAACTGCCAACTTTGGTAGCCAAGGAGATGAATTTCGGGTAAATAACCGGGGGCTAAGCACGACTAGTCAGGAATACACAGCTATGGCAGGAGATGATAACGGGAACTTTGTGGTTGTTTGGCAAGATCAAACTGATGGAGTTTTTGCCCAACGCTATAATTCAGTAGCTGAGCCAGTGGGCGGTGTATTTAGAGCAGATAATCTGAATAATGAGAATCAGATATTACCTGACGTAGCGATGGCCGGTGATGGTCGGTTTATCATAGTGTGGCAAGGGGGTAGTAACAGAAGATCTCAAGACGGAGAAGGTAGTGCGATTATCGGTCGTCTATATTCTAGTGCTGGGGTTCCCGGCGATGAGTTTGTGGTAAATACTACTACGGCAGGTGATCAGCTTGCCCCTCAGGTAGCGATGAATGACGGTGGGGCATTTGTAGTAACCTGGAGTGGTGCAGGTGGTGCTGATCCTGACGGAGTGTATGCCCGGCGATTTGACGCAAGTGGGAACGCGATAGGGGGACAGTTTCCAGTTAATACTACCCAAGCTAACGTTCAGGGTAGTTCTGATGTAGCTATCGCTAATGATGGAACCTTTACAGTGGTATGGCGTAGCGAGAGTGCCACTACTTCAGGAGATATTTTTCTGCGACGCTATGCTGCCGATGGCAATGCTTCGGGTGGAGAGATTCCAGTAAACACTACTACGGCAAATGATCAGGTTTTACCAAAAATTGCTATGGCTGGTGATGATCGTCACGTAATTGTTTGGGAAAGTAAACAACAAGATGGCTCTGAAGGGGGAATTTATGCTCAACGCTACAATGCTAATGGTACTGTTGGCGGAGGGGAATTTCGGGTGAATACGCAGACGAACGGTAACCAAGGGGCACCATCAGTATCTATGAATAATGGTGGGGCATTTGTTGTGGCGTATAAAGGGGTGAATAGTGGTTCAGTAAATAACGACGAAATCCGGGTACAACGCTACAATGCTAATGGCACTACTAATGGTAGTGAGTTTGAAGCTAACAAGCTACGGGCTGGCCAGCAAACATTTCCGGATGTTGTATTGAATAATGACGGAACCCTGAGCGTCTCTTGGGAAGGTAGTAATACCGGAGATTTTGATATTTATGCCCAACGGTTCTACACTAACTCAGCTCCTACAGCTATCGCGTTAGACAATCAAGTGCTAACCAACGGCAGTCCGGAAAATACTCCGGTAGGTACATTATCTACTACGGATCCTGATGCTGGAGACCAATTTTTCTATGCATTAGTGTCTGGAACAGGTAGTGATGATAATGAACTGTTTAGTATTCGGGGCAATCAGCTCTTGGTGAACGAGCGGGTTGATTTTTCAGTAAAGCCTAGCTATACGGTAAGGATCCGATCTACCGATGCACTCGGCCGTTTTTCGGGAGGTTCGGAAGCAGCATTTGCTATTACAGTGGATCAAACCAACCAACTTCCCACAGTAGCCACTAATACTGGACTAAATGTAGTACAGAGAGATACCTTAACCATTGCTCAGACTGCACTGGAGGTTACCGATGCTGAAAGTGCTGCCGAAGCAGTTACCTATACCTTAGTAACTGAACCAGCCAATGGGTCATTACAAAAAAGTGGTATCACGCTAGTGGCGGACGAAAAGTTTACCCAGGCTGATATTAACAGTGGTTTAATTACCTATGTACACGGTGGAAGCCGAATTACCGAAGATAGTTTGACCTTCATTGCGGCTGACGATGCCGGGGCATCTACTTTAAAAACGCAGGTAAACATCACAATAGCCCTTTTAGTAGCTCCCGTAGCGAATGCTGGCCCTGACCAAGTGATTATCGATGAGGATAATGATGGGCAAGCCGATGTAGTGTTCGATGGCTCAGCTTCCAGTGACTCAGATGGAACGATTACAAGCTACGTTTGGCGACAGAATGAGTCAGATGTAGTAAGCGGAGTTAATCCTACTTTTACTTTAGATACGGGCATTCATGTCATTACTCTGGTAGTTACCGATAATGATCTGCAAACTGCTACAGATACCGTGGTAATTACTGTGAATGCCCCGGATAATATATTGCCGGTATTGGCTACTAATGCTGGACTGAACCTCGCACAACAAGGTACTACGGCAACAATTTCTTCAGCTGAACTTGAGGTAACTGATGAGGAAAGTGGTCCAGAAGCTGTTACTTTCACCCTAACCCAAGTTCCTGTCAATGGAGTACTTCAACTGAGTGGTACCGACTTGGCGATTAGTGGTACGTTTACCCAGCAGGATATCAATGATGGATTGCTCAGCTACACCCACAATGGGACAGCCGAAGCTGGTGATTCAATCAAGTTTACTGTGGCTGACGCCCTTGGAGGTATGATTGCCGAGACTACCTTTAGTATTTCAATTAATATAGTAACTGGGCTTGGCGACGAGATTAATGGTGAAGTAGTGTTGGTATACCCTAATCCTTCTCAAGAATCATTGTATATCAAAATGGATAATACTTTTGGTAAGGTGCAGGTAGATATCAACAATAGTATGGGAAAACTGCTAAAATCAGTACATTTAGATGCCCAAGTCTTACACGAAACCCCAATTGATATAAATAATCTTGTAAAAGGCACGTATTTTGTGAGAATCCAAGCAGATCAACAAACCGTAATCAAAAAACTTATTAAACAGTAACTCATGCGTACTCTATTTTCAACAATGTTTTTGAGCCGCTATTTCCCGATTTATCTATTGTCGGTGCTAGTGCTTTCAGCTAGCTGTAAGAGTGATGATGGCGGTGATAATCCTACACCAGATGCGGAATTAACTGCTCGGCAACAGCGAGCGCAGGCTCTAACAGGAACTTGGGTGAGCAGTCAAGTAGCTGAATCGCCGGGTGATACAGAAGATGCCGCTCTTCAGGAACTACAGGCTCTTTCAATGACATTTGGCGTAAGTAACAGTACTGATCTGGCACCGGGTAGCTTCAGTGCTAGTGGTGCTGATACCTACTTTAGTGCTGGCGGTGGTGCAACTTGGGCTTGGGCAAACACTGACTCTACCAATGTCTCAGATGTAAACTTGAATGCAGTAGCTCCAGTGGCTGCCTTCAACATTACCTCTTTTGATGGAAGCACCATGACAATTGCTTTCGACTTTCAAGGAGCTTCTACTGGAAGGGTCGCCGGGCTGGGTGAGTATCGCATACAGATGACGAAGCAATAGCACCTGGTTCTCTTAGAGAAAAGCATAAAAGCCGAAGATAGAGAGCATCTTCGGCTTTTTTTATCCGATTTGTACGGTTGCCAAGTAAGTTACTAACTCATACGTGCCGTAGATCAGCAGACCAATAATGCCAAAAATCGCTAGGCCAACCCCCAATAGTATTCCGGTTCCTTTGCCCTGATATTTACGCTCTTCGTAGTGCCGTTTGAGCAAACGTATATTACGAGTATTAGCCTTGTAGAAAAAGTCAAAGAGGTTACCTAAGATGGGTATACTACCAAAAATGGCATCCAAGGCAATGTTACCCAGCATCATAATAATCACTTTACGACTGGCTCCGTGTTTAGCCATGTAGTAAACCAATGTTCCAGAGATGGCCAAAGAGGTAGCATCACCCAAGCCAGGAATCAAACCTAGGATAGGGTCTAATCCAAAGCGGAAATTTGTACCTGGTATTCGGAAATTCGAGTCCATAACCCGAGTAATGCGGTCTACCCACTTCAGGTCAGGAATATTTTGGAATGGAGTATTTTGTATTTTTGTTGTAGATCGTGCCATAAAAAATATTTGTAAAATTCGAGGCTTTAGATTATCGGGTATTTAGTCTTGATAGCTTTCTGCTTAGAAACTTTGTGCAAACTAGTGTGGGGAAACCCATGCCATCTAGTGCATAATTCCTACTATCAAGTACCCAAAATCTGGCCTCTGTCTCTTATTATAAACTCTGATTGGAAAGATAAGGTTATTGTTTCGCTACCACCCCGAGTAGATGTGAAAGAGGGATGTCTTCTAATTTAGGGTACAACATGATCATACTTAGCCAGGTAAATACCTTGAACAAAAATAAAGGCGGTGTAGAAAAACCACACCGCCTAAATTGAGAGATTATACTCAAGATTTTATCAAGCTATCATTACTCTTATTCCTTTACAATTCTTTTAAGGTAGCTTCCTCGGTCAGTGACAACCTTGATGAGATAAATACCCGGCTGATAGCTACTTAAGTCTATGTCAATTCCCTGAGCTGGAGTAGTATTCTCCATTTGATAGGGCATACCCTGCTTATTCATCAGCACGAAAGAACGAATACTCTCTCTTTCGTTGGCCAGCTGTAAGCGAACTTGCTGGTAAGCGGGAACCGGAGATGCACTCATGGCCATTTCGTCAGTTACTGTAAATGAGATACTGAGTGCTGTTCCAGGTAGTCCGGTAGCACTACGGCTAGTGTAAGGAGTTGCCATTAATGTATGAGAGCCTACTGGTAACTCTCCTTCTTTATAATCACCGTCTCGGTCGCTAAACAGCGCAAAAGGAGCCGCATTTTGGGTTTGGAAAGTGCGATCATTCAGTTTGAATACCACACTAGTGACTAATCCAGCTACATCAGCTCGGACATTGAGTTTGGTAGTAGGTAACTCAGCAAGCTTAAGCTCCTTACCATCTTCTAGCAGCATAATATCTTGATCAGTTTCAGCATTTACCAATATAAACTGAGTAACCATGCTTTTCGGAAGCAGTACCTCGTCAATTACATGAATGACGCCGTTGGAAGCCATAATGTCAGCCGGGCCAACAGTGGCTTCATTTACCTTAATCATTCCATTGACTGAAAATTCTACCGGAGCACCGAGTAGTGTTTCCGCCGTTAAGCCATCAGACAAATCAATAGAAAGTACCTGACCAGCTACCACGTGGTAGAGTAGTACGTCGGTCAGTAACTGTTTATCCAGTTCAGTAATATCATCAATACCTAATGCAGTGAGTAACTTCTCAAAGGCAGCATTGGTAGGAGCAAATACAGTAAATGGCCCAGGCGAAGATAAAGCAGCAGCCAAGTCCGCTTTGATAACGGCGTCTACCAATATGCTAAAGTCTTCGGTTTGTGCGGCGATGTCAACAATGGTATTGCTCTCGATAATTTCAAAATCAATGTTGAGGGGAGTTCCCATCATTCCCTGTCCGGTACGTCCGGTGTAGGGCGTTGCCATGAGTGAGAAACTGCCGGGTAAAAATACTGTGCCATCGTCATCATAATCACCGTCATCGTCACCAAATAGTGCGTAGGGAGCTGCGTTTTGGGGTTGAAAGTTTTGCTCGTTGAGTTTAAAGATGATACTTTGGGTTTGTCCAACTACCTCGGCTCGTACGTTAAGCTGGTGTGAGGGTAAATCCGCTAATACTATTGTTTCCCCATCGGTGAGTTCTTTTATATCTTGATCAGTTTTGGCATCTACCAGTATAAATTTGGTTACAGCAGGTGGGGCTTCTACACTGTACACGGAGGTAGAGCCACTTACTTCATTAGCTACTACCAGTAGCGGCGAACCAGTGGGGCTATCTTCGGCTGATATGAACAATAATCCTTCCGGAGCCAGATCACCAGCCTCGGGTAATTCCTGATCTACTTCAAAATTCCGGTTGTTGACGTAAGCCACGAACTTTGGCTGTTTCGGATTGCTGATATCGTACATCATAATCCCGCCTACACGTTCTAAGCCAATAAAAGCGTACATCTTGCGGTTTACCATACCAACGGCAACCCCTTCGGGTTCGGGACCTTTAGCATCGCTGCGGCTGTCAAATTCAGCTTCGTCGTTGGTGCTGTTAAAGAAGTCAGGAAGAGCGTCAGCCGTAATTTTCTCAAAATCGTCACCGCTATCGTACACCAAATTTCCGTAAGCATCCCAAATAGTGAATGATCGGGCACCGTAGGAGAAGATACGGTCGTAATCGCCATCGCCATCAATATCACCGTTTTCTAATGTGGCATCTAGTCGTCCTAGGTTTTCCTCCATTTTCAGGGTCTCAGCATCTGGGAATGCTATGGGATCGAGCATATAATTTTCATCGCCTACTCGCTCCTCTTCTTCGTAAAAATCATATTCTCGGGCATCGCCCTCGTTAGCTGTTACATAATATGTTGCCCCGTTAGCTACAAAAGAGGCAACACCATCGGGTTGATACATACCCAAGGTAGGCCAAGAAGTGATGTTGATGGCGTTATCTCTGTCGCTGATATCCAGTGCGTTGAGCTTTTTATCAAAGGAGATAATACCCAAGCCGACGGTAGCCAGCGCAGGGCCTTCTAGCCCGAAATCATTATCGTTGAGTACGGCTAGTTTCCCATTCGGTAGTAAGGCTAATCCTTCGGGCTTATCGCTGGGTAGGTAGCCGATAGAGGGTAGGTTTAGCACTTTACGCTTGAAAATAGGTGTAATTCCTTCGGCTTTCAATTCCTCAGCCGTTAGCGACTCTAGGGTCTTCCCGGAAGTAGCTTCGGAAAGAGTAGTACCCAAGATATTGGTAGCCCCGGTTAAGTCAATTTCAAAGATGAACTTCTTATTGGTTGGTTCAGCTCCTGAATCCCGCTCAATGGTGTAGAAACGCTTGGTAGCGGGATCATAGACGGCATCGCCCATTTTGTCCACATTTCCAGTTCGGAAGGCAGGTTTCTCCAGTAAATATACGTATTCAGATACTGGTTCGCCGGTAGCGGGATTAATTCCAATCACTCGAATAACTGTGGAAGCATTTCCGGTAGCCCGGTCAGGATTAGATAGTGGTGTTTGAATAAAAGCGTAGAGTATGCTTTGATCGGTATCCAGTGCCATTGCCTCAAACCCCCGGTTGCGACGACGGTTATTGTAAGCTTCGGGTAGCGTTTCATTGCCAAAGGTGCCTTCGGCTTCTCCAGCTAAAGCAGCTGTTCCTTCAGGAACAATACGGTCAATTAACTTTCCGTCAGTACCAAAATGGTAAATAGCGGGACGGTACTCGTCTACCATCCAGTATGTTCCATCCCCAGGGTTGACCACAATTCCTTCCAGGTCAGCCCCAAAAGCATCATACTCCAGTAATTTGAAGTAATTTCCGTCAGCATCCGTAAAGTCAGCTGGTGCAGCAACGGGTTGAGCAGGAACTTCATCTACTCCCGGAATATTGGGTAGACCAGAAATAGGTGTGCCATTGGCCCGGGTCAAGTCAATTTTTTCAAGTACTTTAACCTTACCGGAGTGGGTGTCTACCTCAAAGCGAATAATCTGAGCTTGATAATCGGGAATGAGAAAGGGACGAACCGTTAGCTCATTTCCTTCAGCATCAGTTACATCGGTTGGATTACCGTTCGGACCTCGGTCAGGAACAGTAATGAACTGATAACGTCCACTGCCGTTGTCACCTTCAAAAAATAGTCCGGATAACCCACCAAACAGAATCCCTTGTTCTTCGTCCAGGGCTGGTTCGTCAAATTCATATAAATCCAGGTGAGGTTGACCAGAACTATGGTCTTTGTAGCCTAACGGAAGAATATCCAAAGCTTGTTCGGCGGCGATATCAATAACGGCTACGGCATTATTTTCCTGCAAAGCGACCAGGGCTTGAGTGCCATCGGGCGAAACGGCAATTCCTTCGGGTTCTAAATCCTGGGCTACGCTCTCAGCGTACTCAAAGATTCGTACTCCTTTAGCAACTAAAGCGGCTCGCTGGTCATTAAATTTTTTAAAATCTACTGTAGTTGTGGAGAAATCGCTAACCCTAATTATGCTAACGGAACCTTCAGGATCTGTACCATCATCGTCGGGTTCGCCTTCATTAGCGACTAGTACTTTGGTACCATCGGGAGTGAAAATGAGCATGTCGGGCAAACTACCCACGGGGACAATTGCTTTGGCATCGGTAGGGTTGGAATCAAGGTTAGTATCGAAAAATACTACATTACCGTTACCATCTTCATCTTCGGCAGTAACGGCGACTAATCCGGCTTGCGTAGCAATACTGGTAATTTCGGCACCAGGGAGCACTCCGTCTACATCAAAAGAGAAAAGTAGGGTAGGTTGAGATGGATCGCTTAGATCGAGAACATCTACCGTTTTGTTGGCTCCATTAGTCAGAAAAAGTCGCTGAGTACCCGGATCATAGGATGGAATTTCAGCTCCACCATCATCAAAAATGCCAGTTTGGTACGTGCCTAGTAACTGTAAATCTTGTCCAAAGATGGGTTGCTGAAACAGTAAGCAGCAAAAGAAAGCGGAAAATAACAGAAAAGGTCGGTTCATAGAAGTAATTGGTTAACATTAGTTTGTTTGCTGATAATGAGGCAGTTAAACTAATGACAAGCCAATATTCTATCAACCAGGGTTGATTACTAAATCGTGAATCCTCTTATTAAATAATAACAAAAAATTGATAAACAAACTTGCTGCTTCTTAGTTAGAATTTGATTCCCATATCGAGACTAAACAGATCGTTTTTAATAACCAAATCACCTACATTGGCATCAGTGGAGCGAATGGTATTACCCAGCCCTCGACGGTAACTAAAGCCCCCAAATAGAATCGTGCTGTAACCAAATTGATATTCGGCTCCGGTAGCCAATAGTAATGACGCATCTACAGGGCGAAACTCGCTAATAAACTGAGGGTCTTCGCTGAGATTGTCTTCCAGAATTTTCATATCCAGTGTAAATCCGGCCTGAAAGTATAGGCGTACGTCCAGGGCAATTTCGTTAGTAAACAGCTTCATAGTAGCCGGTAGCTGAAGATAGTGCAGCCGATAGGCTTCTTCTACTCCACTGTCGATATTTCTGACGCCTACTCGTTTGGGAACAAAGAAAAGACCGCTAGAGACATAGTAGTTCTCTTGTAGCATATAATCGACGATAGCTCCACCTACCAGTCGGCCACCGATACCGTCATTATCAAAACCAGTTGCTGCTTCATCATCGTCGAGGCGATTGAAACTGAGCGTAGGAGACAACTGTACCCCTAATTTTACCTGAGCAAAAGTGCTGATGTAAGATAAACTTAAAAATAGTAGGAGAATGTATCGTAGCATCAATAAATTATTTTAAGGAATAATCCGTTTTCCCAACAAAGAAACTTTGTATGCGCCTGATTTTAATATTTTGCTGGTTAGTACTGGCTTTTTCTTCTTCTTGTCAATCCGATCAATGTTCTAACGCCGCAAATGTCTCTGATATTTCTGTCGAGGTGGAGATCATTCAATTAGAGGACAAAATCTTCTCAGCTTCATCCCCCTCAGCTATCCAAGAAGCACTTCAACCACACAAACAGTACCTACGGCGATTTGCGAATTTAACCGGAACCCCGCAAGATTCGCTTTTTTACCAAGAATATTTTCGGATTACCCAAGATCCTCATGTCGATACGCTCTACCAGCAAACAAAAGCGACCTTTTCCAACATCGAATCCCTAAAAACGGATTTTGAACAGGCATTTCGTCATATCAAGTACTACTATCCAAATTTTCAGCCCCCGAAGATTTATACCACGTTTACGGGGCTAGGTAGCTTAGGAGATGACATACTGGTGAGCGATAGTATCATTGTAATTAGTCTGGACTTTTTTGTAGGCGACGGAGCTCGCTTTCGACCTAAAGTACACGATTACATGCTAACCCGCTACCAGCCTGAGTATATCGTTCCTAGTGCTATTATGTTAATGTCAGATAAGTTTAATCGTACTGACCAGGCTGATAATAGCTTGTTGGCGGAGATGATTTACTATGGTAAGAGTTACTACTTTATGCAACAAGTGATGCCTTGCTTATCCGATACCTTAATTGCCGGATATAATGCTGAAGATATGCAGGTAGTGGGAGAAAACACTCAGATGATCTGGTCACATTTTATTGATAATGAATTACTGTACGAAACTAGCCACATGGTGAAGCCTCGCTACGTAGGTGAACGACCCAACGTCTTGGAAATTAACACTAAAATTCCGGGGAGAATAGGGCGTTGGCTAGGCTGGCAGATCGTACAAGATTTCAGCGAAAAAACGAATCAAGCCCTTCCTGAAGTGATGAAGGCAGAAGATGCTCGGAAAATTTTTATACAAGCGAAGTATAGGCCATAACCTTCGCTGGCTGACGGGTTGGTTCTAGCGCACTTTTGAGTATTTCTATCTGCTTTTCTTTCGCAAACTCTCGTTCAGCTAGTGAACGGGCATTACTCTGACAGGTCTCCAGTAAAGTTCGTTCGGTAACAAATGGGGCAAGTTGAGCTACAAATTTTTCGGGTTGTCGCGGTGGTGAATAAAAACCGCAGTGGTTATCCTCGATAAGTTGAGCTACCCAACCCGCTGTATTAGTAATACACATTTTCCCCGCTGCTAAAGCATCGAAAAACTTATTTGGACTACCTGACTGAAGTACTGGATAGTCAGCAAAAGAGATGTACACCGCGTCAGTAACGTTTAGTAAAGACAGAAGACCGTACTTATTTTGATGATCAATAAAAGAAATATTGCTGATTTCTCGAGCTTCTGCGCTTTTCTTCAAAAGAGGTAGTTCACTTCCTTGACCAGCAATTAGAAACTGCACTTCAGATAAACCTTTCTGTTGGCAGGCCTCAGCTACATTGAGTAAATAATCCAGATGATTCACGGTACCAATGGCTCCGAAGTAGGTCACTACAAACTTATTCTCTACCCCGAATTGCACCTCATGGTAAATATTACGTTCGGCTTTACGAAAGAACTGACAGTCTGCCATGTTGGGAATGAGGTAAAGTGGCTTGTGAGGAACTATCCGGCGAATATGTCGCTCTATTTCGGGTGAAAGTGCTACTAATGCCTGCGCCTTCCGATAAATCTGTTTCTCTTTTCGGCGTAGGAATCGTTGCAGCCAGCGATTACGAAAAATACCCATTTGAATGGGGGCTTCGGGCCATAGATCCCGCACTTCAAACAGATACGGAATGCCGAAACGCCAGCGATAGTATAGTGCAATCAACCCAACGGTGAGCGGAGTAGAAGTTGCGTATACTCGATCAGCCTGCTTGAATAGTGGTGCTTTCGTACAAGCGTACCATACAAACCACAAGAAAGCCTGAATACGCTTCCATTTGGAAAAATTTTGAGCATAAGGTACCGGGAGATAGTGTACGTAGATTCCATCCACCAGCATTTTTTTGTAAGTCAGCTCATTGTGCGAGGTAAGCATCGTTACTTTGTGCCCAGCTTCAACCAACCCTTTTGCTAAATAGTATGAGCGTATAGCACCACCCTCTTCGGGAGTTTTGAAATACTGATGGATATAAAGAATGTGCATAAATCTCCTAGTGTGGGTGTGGTATAAAAATTTCTAAAAACAAGGGCTTAAAATACGATGATTTTTATTAGTTGCCTAACAAAGTTACACTTCCATTGAGGTAGCTGAGTAAGTTATAATAGGCAATTTAATTAACGAAGCAAAATGAAGATTGTTGAATTAGTTATCCGGTAAAAATACTAAGCATTTTGGCGGGCGAGCCAAGCGGATAAAAGTAGCACCGACCATAGTTCAGCACTGTAATCCTGGTAGCTTTTTCGGTGAGATGTAAGCAGTTGATTTATAAGGGTAAAGGAAAGGTGTTGATAAATGGGTAAGTGATCATCCTCTAAATATTGGCGAATAGTAGTCGACTGATTTTCTCTCAGCCAGTGACCAAATGGTAGCCCAAACCCTTCTTTCGCCCGGCGAGTAAATGGTTTTCCCCCATACTGATCGAGCAGCTGACGAAGAATCCATTTGCGTCCGTATTTTAGCCGAAATGTTGCCGGAAGCGATTGAACATATTGCGCCAATGGGGTATCCAGATAAGGAACACGAAGCTCCAGGCTGTGTGCCATGCTGGCGGTATCGCTCACCTGCAATACATCGTCAATTAGATAGTTTTGTTGATCGTGCTTTAGAGCGAATGATAAATACTTTTCCACAAAACCTTCTTCTGATGAGACTACTGAGGGCTCGACTGGCGGGGCATAATCTTTAAACGCAGTTAGACCAACGAATTGGAGAAAAGTAGTTTCAGGATGAGTGGATAACGACTGGACGAATTTTTTGGTAAGGCGAAACGATTTGCGGAGCGGATGCGGAAATCCAGTAGGAAGTACATTAGCTACCTTTTTGCCCGTTCCAGCCAGTAACTTGAATACTGAATAGTTTTTGAGATAGCGGTAATAAGCTTGGTGACGATTGTAGCCCCCAAATAGTTCATCGGCTCCCGTCCCAGAAAGTACCACTTTTACATACTTTTGAGCTTCCTGAGATAGTAGATAGGTCATCATCGCTCCGCTGTCACCTACGGGCTGATCGGTACGCTGAATAAACTCTTCAAAATTGTTTTCAAATAGGGATAGACTCAGAGTTACCTCTCGGTGGTATCCGCCAAACTGCTGGGCAGCCAGTTGGGCGTAACGATAATCCTCTGTGCCGAAATACTTTTCCCGTGGATCGTTTACGATAGAAAAAGTAGGAATAGGTGGTGATCCAGTTTCGCGTAGCATTGCCAGTAGTAGAGTAGAATCTACTCCCCCACTCAGAAATAATCCGGTAGGTACATCAGTAGCTAGATGACGAAGCACGGCATCCTTTAGTAGTTCTTCTACCGTTTTCTTCACTTCAATATCTTCTAATATTGGCTTATCTGAGAAATGTCTTGTGGGAAAAGTATAATTTTGGGTAGGCGATCGCGCACTATATACTAAGTAATTACCCTCGATTAATGAGTGGATAGCTTGATACATTGTTCGCCCCTTTTGCGGGTAGCGAAAGTAGAGATAATGATCAATCTGCGAAGCATCTAATTTGGTAGAAGCCAGCCCTGAGGCTGCAATGCTTTGAGAAGAAGATGATGCTAAAAAGAACTGCTCATTCTCAGCGTAGTAAAGCGGTTTAATGCCAAACGGGTCGCGAGATAACAGTAAAGTTTCTTCTTGCCGATCGTAAAAAGCCAAGGCAAACATACCTTCTAGTTGGGGCAACGTGGCTTCTCCTTGCTGAATGAGTATTTTTAGCAGTACTTCTGTATCAGATTGAGTGCGGAAGGTTTCCCCTTGGTTTAGAAGCTGATTACGAAGTTCAGGATAGTTGTAGAGGGCTCCATTAAACAGCAGTGTGTAGCGTTCGTCTGCCGAAACCATTGGTTGGTTAGCGCGATCATCCAAGTCGGTAATTTTTAGTCGTTGACCGCCTAAATACGCTTGTTGGTGGGCTCCTGACCAGTGTAGAATTTGGGTAGCATCGGGTCCACGGTAGGCACTCGCCTGCATCATCCGATGCAGGGCTTGCTGCATATCGGAAGCATTATTTTTCTTAGCGATGATAAGGTTGATGCCACACATAGTTGCTTGCAAGCATACAAAATGCATTGAATTATACCGCAACGCAGGCTAATTTTAGCAGAAATTAAGATCACAGGTGTATGTTACCATCCAGTGCTGACTATCAAATACAAGCTGCCCATACTCCTCAAGACTTCAAGCAGGCGCAAGGTTTATTTCAACAATATGCGGATTGGCTAGAGATTGATTTGAGCTATCAGAAATTTGAGCAGGAGTTAGCTGTATTGCCACAAATGTACGGGGAGAATACAGGGCGAATCTTACTAGCTAAGGTTGGCGATCAAGCAATTGGCTGTGTAGGAGTACGTCAGTTTAGCCTCTCGATCTGCGAAATGAAACGACTTTACGTTAGGCCCGAGTTTCAAGGAAGCGGCATTGGAGTTGATCTGGCAAAGCAAATTATTCAGGAGGGACGAAAGCTGGGATACGCCGAGATTGTGCTGGACACTTTGAAAAGCATGACATCAGCCCGTAGGCTTTACCATAATTTAGGGTTCTATGAAATTCCAGCCTATTACGAAAACCCAGTAACCGATGTAATCTATCTGAAACTAAACCTGATTAAGTAATAAACTATAAGAAAATATCCCAAAATCAGAATTTTATTTTGATATAAACTTGTTTTGCATACTGAAACTATTATACATTTGCGTAGATAACCAATGATTCTTTCTGAATAGAAATCCGCCACTATGCAAACTTCCATGAACCGCCGAAGCTGGTTAAAATCCAGTGCTCTTTTTGCCGGAGGGCTCGGACTCAGCAGTACGCTACCTACTAATTTTGCTCAGGCATCTAACCAAGTTGCTGCCCGGCTGTACGCGCCGTATGATGATGAGGCTGCCTTGTTGGCGAAGATGCCCAAGTTGAAGGCGCGTATTTCATCCAACGAAAATCCTTTTGGTCCCAGCAAAAAGGCTAAGGAAGCACTGATGGGCGAAATTGATACTAGCTTCCGTTACGGGCGAGAGAGCAAAACTATGTTTGCCGAGCTACTAGCTGAGCATTTTGAGTTAACCGAAGTGGAAGAAACCCGCTGGGGAAAACGGCCTACGCAGATAATGTTGGGTGCTGGATCTACCGAATTGCTACTGGCGGCTTCGCTGGCTTACGGACAAAAAGGAGGGAAAATTTTATCGGCTGATCCAACATACATGTCGCTCATCCGTCGGTCTCAATCGCTCGGGGCTGAGTGGGATACCGTACCATTGACGAAAGATTATGTACATGATCTTGATCGCTTGGCAGATGCCGTATCAGACGACCATAGTCTGGTGTATATCTGTAATCCGAATAACCCCACTGCTACGGTATGCGATCCAGATGAGCTGCGCTCTTTCTGCAAGGAAGTATCTAAGAAGAAGCCTGTCTTTGTGGACGAAGCGTATATCGATTATACTCCAGATCCTAAGAAATACTCGATGGCTGATTTGGTGGCGGAAGGCTACGATGTAATTATCGCTCGTACTTTTTCAAAGCTACACGCTTTTGCGGGATTACGTATCGGCTACACGCTGGCTCAGCCCGAAGCAATTGCTAAAATGAGTTTATACAGCAATAGTGCAGGCAACATTTCCAGTCCATCAGCTGCCGCGGCTATTGCGTCTTTTCAGGATACTGAGTATCACGCCTATGCAAAAGAGATGAACCAAAAGTCGAGGGATTTCCTACTAAAAACGCTTACTGACGCGGGTTATGAGTATATTCCTTCTACCACAAACTTTGTGTTATTCCCACTGCGTACCAATAGCGAGGAATTCCGGCAAGAGATGCTGAAGCGGGGCGTAAGTGTTCGTTCCTGGAGCTTTGATGACAAAGAATGGTGCCGAGTAAGTATTGGCACTATGCAAGATATGGAGTATTTTGCCGCCGCTTTTCACGAATTAGCTTAAAGAATTAAAGATTACATTTCTTCATATCAGTCTACCTACTGACTTAAAAACCCTCGAAGCAATTGCCTTTAGGGTTTTTTTTTTGCCTTCCTGCCCGTAGCTTTGGCGCCAGTAGACCAACTTCCTTTTGGATTATACGGCACTATATCAACCTATTCCCCTGAGTAATGGAACACTATTGGCCTTGCTGGTGCTGGCCATTCCCTTACTCAATTTTGTCTGGCTTATTTTTTTTCGGAAGAGAAAAGTTGAGTTACTGGGTTGGGTAGCGTCGGGCTTTATGCTAGGCTCGGTGCTGGCTGCTACACTTATTTTCTGGTGGGTTTGGTGGGGTGAGCCATTGCATAGTCGCGCTCTTTGGTTTGAAATTCCCGTTGCCCGCTTTACTTATCCCTTTACCGTTGGTATCCATATTGATCAGGTGGCTGCCCTAATGCTGGTAGTCGTTACGTTTATCTCGGGACTAGTCCACGTATTTTCGGTACGTTACATGGAGCACGACGAAGACTATGCCCGCTACTTTGCCCTGCTGGGATTATTCACTTTCGCTATGCTGGGTATTGTAGTGATGGATAATCTGCTACTGATCTTCATTTTTTGGGAATTAGTAGGTGTTTCTTCTTATGCACTTATTGGTTTCTGGCATCGTCGTCCGGCAGCTATCCAGGCTAGTACTAAGGCCTTTCTAATGAACCGCGTGGGTGATGTTGGTTTCATTATAAGCCTACTAATCCTCTGGTCGCAATTTGGTACACTGGATTTACAGACGCTGGAGTACCTTATGCAACAATCGGTTTTTACGGAAGAAGGAGTGTGGCTGAGCTACTTCCGAGTGAATAATTTGCTAATAGAAAATGCCGCTCCGGTAGGCTGGCTTACAGTAGCTGGGTTAGGTTTGATGCTCGGTGCCATCGGTAAATCTGCCCAATTCCCTCTATTTACTTGGTTGCCGAACGCAATGGAAGGTCCTACTCCGGTTTCGGCTCTACTACATGCGGCAACCATGGTTGCTGCTGGAGTATATTTATTACTGCGCGTATTTGTACTGCTAGATACGACCACATTGACCACCATTGCTGTTATTGGTAGTGTTACCGCTCTTATTGCAGCGATTACGGCCTTAGTGCAGCATGATATTAAGAAGGTGTTGGCGTATTCTACGGTATCGCAATTGGGTTACATGATGGTCGGGGTGGGCACTGGAGCGTACCAAGCGGCCTTTTTTCATTTGGTCGCTCACGCTAGTTTTAAGGCAGGGCTTTTTTTATCAGCCGGAGCGATTTTACATAGCATGGCTCATCTTCAGGAAAACACCTCCCAACCGGAAGGATTCAATTCGCAGGATATGCGGTGGATGGGTGGTTTACGCACCCGAATGCCGATTACGTTTGTAGTATATGTAATCACCGCCGCGGCTTTAGTCGGTATTCCTCTATTTTCAGGGTTTTTATCTAAAGATGCCATACTGAACGGGGCACTAGGCTGGGCGGCTAGCCAAAGCCCTGAGGTCGTGAGTTGGCACTGGATCTTACCGATGCTGGCTTTCACCACCGTACTGCTCACGGCTCTTTACATGGGGCGGCAGGTGTTGCTCGTCTTTTTCGGCAAACTAAGGGCAACAGAATCTACTAATAGACCTGTAGCGTGGCAACCATCCTGGATGATGCGGGTTCCGTTGATTATGCTTGCCCTTCTTTCTTTCGGAATCGTTTACTCAATCAATCCATTCTTAACGGATAAAAGTTGGCTGCTTCAAGGGTTAACTACTAAGTTGCCCGCTGTCCCAGGGAACTCGCTGGATTACGTAAAAATAGCTGCTGAAGCAATTGATTGGCACCAAGTAACTACGATTGTGGCGTTAGGAGCCAGTTTGCTAGGATTACTCATGGCTTATGGATTATATCGTCCAACAGGAAAGAAGCATCGGCTATATCACACTCAACCTGATTATCAAAATCAGTTCATAGCATTCTTCGCACAAAATTGGTACTTAGACCAGCTATATCAAGCGGTGCTGGTTCGTTCGGCAGTTTGGTTAGGAGAAGCAGGTCGTTGGCTTGACCGTCGGGTAGTAGATGGAATGCTACACAGTTTTACTATGCTCGCGGTCATTGTAGCTCATATTTTAGCGTGGCTGGATCATACATTAGTTGATGGTATAGTTCGAGGGGGGGCAGCTTCATTCTCAAGATTAGGTAATTTAGTGCGGTCGGTTCAAACGGGGCGAGTTCAGACCTATCTGGTAGCTAGTTTACTGCTATTTATCGCACTACTGTACTGGCTAACCCAATTCTGATGAGTATAATTTATCTAGAAAATCAGTACCAGATTAGTAGTGAAACACTAGAGCAAATCAGCCAAGCAGAGAGTATTCCTCATATCAACGAAGTTAAAGAAAGCTTAGCGGATGCACTGAAATTCGCTTGGCAGTGGTTACGGGGCGATACTACATTTGAGCAGGCTACCTCGGGTTCTACAGGTTCTCCCAAAAAAATCATCATTCATCGCGACCAAATAGTAGCCAGTGCACAAGCAACTATTCAGGCTTTGGGACTCGATGAATCCAACTCATCTTTACTTTGCCTGTCTGCCCGATATGTTGGCGGGAAGATGATGGTGGTACGAAGCTTACTGGCAAATATGGATTTGGTAATTGTACGCCCTGCATCCAATCCCCTACTCTATTTACCATTTTTACCTAAGTTTGCCGCAATGGTACCATTACAGGTACAGACACTACTGGATAAGAAAGAGGCAGCGGCACTGAATCAGATGAAGGCAATCATCATTGGTGGTGCTCCTGTAAGTAATTCTTTGGAAACACAAATCACTCATGAACTAACGATTCCGGTATACAGTACCTACGGTATGACTGAAACAGTCTCGCACATTGCTTTGAAAAAACTTACTCCCCACCATCAAAATTTCTATCAAGTATTGGCAGGTAATCAGATAGCCATTGATGAGCGGAATTGCCTGAAAATAAAGGGTAAAGTCACTCGTGATACATGGGTAGTAACAAATGATCTTGTTGAGATAGTAGGCGACCGGCAGTTTCGGTGGTTAGGCCGCTATGATTCGGTGATTAATAGCGGAGGAGTAAAAGTATTTCCTGAGGAGGTAGAGAGGGTGCTAGAGCCAATACTACGCCAAGCGAATTTCTCTGGTAGGTTTCTGGTTAGTTCATTACCTGATAGGAAATTGGGTGAGCGGGTCATTCTAATTCTGGAGAGCCGCTTGCTTTTGGATAATAGCCAGGAAAAGAGAATTCTAGATGAAGTCCAGCAACAACTTGCGCCCTACCAGGTACCTAAGTCCATTCACTACTTGCCTCAATTTGCTGAAACTCCTACGGGAAAAGTACAGCGAAGCCAAACCCAGCAGTGGCTTCAAGGTTAAATCATGCTATCTAGCCAGAAAGCCATAATAGATTGGACGAATTATGTCTGTATGCCGGGAAAAATTAGCTAGTTAGATATCTTTGTTAGATGATGTCAGATTTCTCAGCCATTCAGCGACTTACGGTTTATGTTGAAACTCTCTCGGTACCACCGCCTTATAGCCATCGTTATTCGTTTGACCTGAAATTCGACACAGCGGGGCTTCAGGCGCAGTATAGTTTGGAATACACTGATCGGGATGATTTGAGTAAAGAAGAAATTTGGGAAGAAGGATTCAGTGATAACAACAATTTTAGCTGGGTAGGTAACTTACCCTCAGTATGGTATACTACCATACTGGAATCTTGGTTGAAAACTAAACTATCTTCAGAAGAGAAAGATGCTGAGTCACTAGTAAGCGGACTTATAATTACTGCCGAATTGGTTGATGGACAGAAAATAATGGGTGTGCCCGACCAGATAGATGACTGGGTATATCTGTTGCAAGAGCTAACCCAAGCAGTATACGAGGCCGCCAAAAAAGAGTATCCGTTGCGAATTCGCTATTTGGAAAAATCTTCTGATCATGAACAAACCCAACTTATCATCACTGCTCAATTTTTACATCGCACATTGGAGGTCATCCAGCAGCGAGGTAAGCAAAGTCGCCAATACAAACTAGATTGGACTAAAGCTAAACCTCTACTAAGCACACTGTATCAATTAGACTTTAATTCTGAGCAAGTATCGGCTAAAATGCCCCACCATTCCGGCAAATACTTAGACCCTGGTGACGGTCTGTGGTATTCATTTGAGAAGTCGGTTACTAACCCTGGCAATATAGATTTTATAGCTGATTTAGAAAGAGAATTACAAATAGTCAGGAGAAATATACTTTGAAAGTAAACAGAATATTATGACTGCTACTACTTGAAAGGGTGGGAGGACAAGTGATAAGGTGAATGCTTTCTATTATTTAAACAACAATTTAAAAGCATCTTATCGTATGATGAAAAGTGGTACTATCGCAAAAATAGCAAAATTCAAATAATAGAGTATTTCAGCTTATTACTTAGAGATATTTACAATTTATTGGATATAATAATAAAATATTTTAATAAATAGGTAATTATGTTACTAATATTGAATTTGTTTTATATATTTGAACTTAGTTAAGGGCATAAGTAAGCTTATCAATAAGTATTATCTACTTTTAGTAGCCTTCTTCAAAAGTGCCGAAGAATTTAGTTGAGGCTATCTAACACTACATTAGAATTTTTAATAGTCTTACAGTTGAAGGCTATTTCTATCAAGAAGGTAAGACGTACTTCATATTTAGTAGTATGTTATATTAACTAACCTAACTATGGAATATTTTTTGCGTCGGGTGCGACATTACCAATATTCTACTGCTATTCCGCTCTTGCTGCTTATTTTAGATGGCTTAGTAATTTTAGTAGTATCCAGCCAACTATATACGCACTCTCATCTGTTTAATTATTTCTCGCCAGAGTCGTTTCGGTTTTTAAGTGTGATTTTAGCTATTTGCTGGGCCTTAGCAGCTTTGTTCGCTCGGGTTTATCAGATAGGAAACCTGGGAAGACCTCGTAAAATCATTTTAAGATCAGCAGTAGCTTCTGTTTTATATAGTATACTATTGCTGCTATTGGTAGGCTACCAATTGCCTTTCGAGAAACTTTCAGAGGGTATGTTGCTCTACGTTGTCACTGTAGTAAGCGTAGTGGTAGTTAAGCTAATTCTACTGCAGGTTTATCGTTATTTTCGACATCTTACAATAAATCGTTGTAATACAATAGTAGTAGGAGGAACGACCCGTGGATTAGAGCTTATGCTCTACTTTGATCGGAATGCTTCTCTTTCTCAGCAACTACTAGGTTACTTTGACCAGCAACCCTCAGAGATGATTTCACCCAATATTTCTTATCTGGGTTCTTTAGAAAAGGTCAAAAACTTTTGCCAAACTCATCAAGTAAAGGAAATTTATTATGCTCTAGATAATCAGTACGCTTATTTTGAAGATTTGCAGCAATTTGCCGATGAGCATTTTATCTTTTTGGGAGTCATTCCCCATATAGATGGAATTGATTATCGTAAGCGTTTAGATACCCATTTGTTAGATGATAGCCGTATTCCGGTCATCTCCAGCCGCCGGATACCACTCTATCGGATGGTCAACGTACTGATCAAGCGTGGGTTTGATATTGTTTTTTCATCTTTAGTACTACTAGGGTTAGCAGTTACTGTATTTCCACTAATTGCGCTGGCAATACGGATTGATTCCCGAGGGTCTATCTTGTTTAGGCAACTGCGGCCAGGACGAAGCAATCAGCTATTCTGGTGCTATAAGTTTCGTACTATGCGAGTAAATACTGAAGGGCAAAAGCAAGCGACTAAGAATGATAGTCGTATTACTCGGGTAGGAGCCTTTTTGCGGAAAACCAGTCTTGATGAGTTACCACAATTCTACAACGTATTACGAGGAGATATGTCGGTAGTAGGGCCTCGACCTAACCTGATAGTACACTTGGAAGAATATCCTAAGGTAATTAAAGACTACTCTATGCGACACTGGGTGACCCCTGGTATAACTGGCTATGCTCAGGTTAATGGCTATAGAGGTGAAACCCGCGAGGTGTATCAGATGGCTAAACGGGTAGAATATGACTTACAATATATGGAGAACTGGAGTTTGATGCTTGACCTGAAAATCATTTGGCTTACTATGTATAATATGGTGAAAGGAGAAGAGAACGCGTATTAATTCCACTAAGTACGCTGTACAGGTTAACTTAGACCTTTGCTAACTTTTCTCTAGTACTTCAGCGTGAACCACACAACGACCAAAAAACCTAAACTATTAGAAAATGCCTACGGATATAGCTACGCAACCCAAGAGAAATCTATTTTCAGTTAATTACTCTTTAGTTGATTACGAAACTGCATCGGATATTCTTATTGATCATGCTCGTATCAACAACAGCTATGGTCTGTCAGCTTTAGCAGTGCATGGTCTGGTAGAATCTGTTTGGAATAAAGATTTAAACCAGAAAGTTAACCAAATTGATATGGTAGTACCGGATGGACAACCTATCCGGTGGGCATTAAACTATTTCTACCGAGCTAATTTAAAAGATCGAGTATACGGTCCTACCCTTACTTTGCATGTGTTAGCCAAAGCTTCTCGAGAAAAACTGAAAGTATACTTATATGGAAGCCAAGAAGATACCCTTAACAAGCTAATTCGCTTTATAGAGACTGAGTACTCTGGAGTGCAAATTTGTGGTGTTCATCCAGATCGCTTTCGAGAAGCTACTCCTGAAGAAGATCAGCAAGATATTGATAAGATTAACGCTTCAGGAGCTAATATAGTGCTAGTGGGTCGAGGCTGCCCCCGACAAGAAATTTGGGTAGCCAATCACTTAGGAAAGGTAAATGCCGTAATGATGGCGGTGGGTGCCGCTTTCGATTTTCACGCGGGAAATGTAAGCCAAGCTCCGGCTTGGATGCAAAACAACGGATTGGAATGGCTCTATCGCTTAACTAAGGAGCCTAAACGATTATGGCGAAGGTATTTGCTTACCAATTCATACTTCATCTATTTATTCATCAAGCATCTTTTTAAACCGTCATTGCAGCAGGTAAAAATAAATTAACTATGAAAACAATGTTAGTAACCGGGTCCAGTGGACTCATAGGAAGTGAAGTGGTCAAGAAATTTTGCGAAGATGGCTGGCAGGTGCTGGGCGTTGATAACAACATGCGAGCTGATTTTTTTGGTACAGGTGGGGATACTCGTTGGAACCAAGAACGTTTGAAAGAAAATTATATGAACTTCAAACACGTAGAGTTAGATATTCGCAACCGAAAGGATGTTCTAGCTTTTATGGAAGGCATAAAACCGGAAGCTGTTGTACATACCGCAGCTCAACCCAGTCATGATTTGGCCGCTAGCCGCCCCTTTGATGATTTCGATACTAATGCAGTAGGAACCTTGAATCTACTGGAGTCTACCCGTCGGTTCTTTCCAGAGGCGGTGTTTGTTCATCTTTCTACCAATAAAGTATACGGTGATGCTCCCAATAACCTACGCTTGGTAGAAAATGATACCCGATGGGATTATGCAGATGCTGAGTATCAGAGTGGCATTAAGGAAAATTTTACTATTGATCAGTCCAAGCACTCTTTATTTGGAGCCTCAAAAGTAGCGGCCGATATTATGGTACAGGAATATGGGCGCTACTTTAATATACCCACCTGCTGTTTACGTGGTGGTTGCCTAACTGGCCCTAACCATTCAGGGGTAGAACTGCATGGGTTCTTGAGCTATCTAATCAAGTGTAACCTGGAAGAAAAGCAATACAATATTTTTGGATACAAGGGCAAGCAGGTGAGGGATAATATTCATTCGTACGATGTTACTCGTTTTATTGATGAGTTTATTAAGGCTCCTCGTGTGGCAGAAGTTTATAATATAGGTGGTGGAAGAGATAACTCTATTTCTATTCTGGAAGCATTTAGTCTGATTGAGAGTATTTCCGGGAAGCCAATGAACTTTGAGTACGTAGATAAAAATCGAGAAGGTGACCACATGTGTTATATCTCAGATTTATCTAAAATGAAGAACCACTATCCTAATTGGGATATTACAAAGAATCTACAATCTACCTTCGAGGAGATTTACCAATCATGGCTCGACCGGAAATCTAAAACCTTTGCATCAACGACAATTTAATTACATAAAAATCTTGAGATAATTAGCTAATGCGTATATTACGTTATTTTATTAATACGCTTTAGCTATGCACATCCTTCTTTCAGCGTATGCCTGTGCCCCCAATCGTGGTAGCGAACCTGGAATAGGGTGGAATTGGGCAGCAAGCTTGGCTCGTCAGGGGTTAAAAGTCTGCTGTTTCACTAGTCTGCGCCATCGAGAAGCTATTATTGGTTTTACTAAAAAGCAGTCGATTGATAATGTAGAGTTTGTTTTCGTTAAAGTTTGGCGGTGGCTGGAATTTCTTTGTGAGAAAATGCCCTACCCCTTTCTGTATCTCCACTATCTGGTCTGGCAATACCAGGCGTATCGCCACGCTGCTACAATGCAGCATCAGATTAAGTTTGATGTAGTTCACCATGTCTCTTATGGGTCTATTCAGTTAGGTTCTCATATGTGGAAGCTAGGCGTACCATTCATCTTCGGACCAATAGGAGGTGGAGAGAAAATACCAATTTTGCTCAAGAGATACATAGGCTTTGGTTGGTTTAGGGAGTCATGCCGGAGCATAGCTGAATACTTACTGTTGCATAGAGTTAAAAATACACGGCAATGCCTGCAAAAAGCTTCTGTGGTGCTAGTGACTAATAGAGAAACATTTAATTGGGCTAAAAGGTACGGGGCTAAGGATATTCGGTACTTCTTAGATATGGGAATTCAAGAGCTTAGACCCCAAGTTAGCAATCAACCTTCTTTTACAAAAGATAGGCTTAATTTTTTGTGGGTGGGAAAGTTGATATCTAAAAAGGGACTAGGATTAGTGTTAGATGGGCTGAGAAAAGCAGATAATGACCGTGTTTATCTCACTGTAGTAGGAAGTGGACCACTACTGTCTTATTATCGCTGGCGAGTCCGACGTTTGGGATTATCACGGCAAGTTCGATTTGTAGGATATCAATCCTATACGCAGCTTAAAGAACAATACGCTAATCATCACGCGCTGCTTTATACCCCGCTACGGAGTGCCTTTGGCGGTCAACTATTGGAAGCGACAAGCTTCGGACTTCCTATCATCACGCTAGATATACATGGGGCTAACCAGTTCCTCCCTAATAAAATGGGATTTAAACTGATACCTAAGGGTAAACAGGTGGTAGGGGAAACTATCAACTACATGTACGAACATCCAAATGAATATGAGAATATGAGAGAGAATGCTTACCAGTTTGCGAAACGGCATACTTGGCAACAGAAAGCTCTTGAAATGTTGCAAATTTATCGTGAGATGCAATCTGCCGCTTCTTCTTATTCTATTGAGCGTGCAAAGGAAATAATATCTTCTACCACTAAATAATCCACTGCTGAATAGCGGTACCCGCTTTTCTAGCAAAATAGATCATTGATAGGACTTTCTTGATAATTAATAGTCTACATGAAAAAGATACTAGTAGTCGGGATTACTCCTCCCCCCTACTATGGGCAAGCTATGATGACCGAGCGATTGGTCAACGCAAGGTTTGATAATATTAAGATCTACCATGTCCGTATGGCCTTTTCTAAGTCCTTATCATCGGTAGGCACCTTTGCTATTAGTAAGCTATTGCATATGATTGAAATAGTAGCTAAAGCATTCTATTACAAGTATCGTTATCAAATTAACATACTTTATTATATGCCCGGGGGATTCAATTTTACGCCAGTAGCCCGTGACATATTTATTCTTTTTTTTCTTCGTCTCATTTTCAAAAAAACAATTCTGCATTTTCGGGCAGCAGGGGTTTCGGGAGTAGTTGACCGCCAGCCATTTCCTCTTAAACAACTGGCCAAATACGTGTATTGTAGGCCTGAATTAGCTATTCATTTATCCGAGTTAAATCCTGATGACGGAGGATATTTTGAGGCGAAGAAAACCATGGTAGTGCCTAACGGGCTAGAAGATGCAGCCCAAGAATATCTACCTATTCATCGACCTCAAAAAGAGTGCGTCACTATTCTGTATGTAGGTATTATACAGGAGACTAAAGGAGTGATGGTACTACTAGAAGCGACTAAGCTACTAAAAGAAAGAAAGCTCTCGATCAGAGTAAACTTAGTAGGTGGGTTTAACTCTTTAGAATTTGAAGAGCAGGTAATAAATTATTGTCGACAGCATAATTTGATGGATATTGTCTCCTTAGTAGGTATAAAAACTGGAGAGGAAAAGTGGAAATATTTTAGGGAGGCTGATATTTTTTGCTTCCCTTCTTACTATGAATGCGAGTCTTTTGGCAATGTGGTGGTAGAGGCCATGATGTTTGAGTTACCAGTAGTAGCAACTGAGTGGCGAGGAATTGCCAGTATTGTAGATCATAAAGAAACCGGCCTTTTAGTGCCCATTAAAGATCCGGAAGCAACAAGCAATGCGCTAGCAGAATTAATAGAAAAGATTCCAGTACGCAAAAGATTTGGTGAGGTAGGCAGGCGAAAATATGATCAGACATATCGAGTAGATCGTTTTTTGAATACGATATCTCACGTATTAGATGTTTAGCAAAGAACTATCTTCTTTGAAAACCAAAACAGATAAACTCTACATTAAATAATACTACGCTAAGGTATTTGAAATAACCTAAACATGACCCTATGCGAATTTCAACTGATTATAAATATATTTTTTTTGCCAATCCTAAAACAGGTTCAGAGAGTGTTAGAAAAATGCTAGATCCTTATTCAGACATTAAGGATAATAGGTCGGATGAAAGTAGTGAGTTTACTTCGCATATGTCTCCCAAAAGAGTTAAAGCACTATTTGAAAAGAAAGGTTGGAACTACAATGACTTTTTCAAATTTGTGTTCATTCGTAACCCGTGGGATAAAATGGTTTCGCTTTACGAAATGAAATACTCAGGTAAACGGACGAAGGTGCTTGTAGCTGGGACGTTAGAAAATCAGATAAAAGATCGGTTGAAAAAATTCAAGCAACGCTACTTCACCAAAAAACCATCCTTTAAAGAGTGGGTTCTATCGGTTGAAGGTTTGTCAGATTATGAAAAAGATCAATTCAATGATGAATGGTACCGATATGGTTTGTGCTCGCTAGATCGCTATGTTAGTGATGATAAAGGTGGTATTCTGGTTGATAAAGTTATTCGTCTTGAGGATATTGACCATGACTTGATTCCCACGCTTATAGAGCTTAAGCTACCGAATGTAGAAGCCCTTACCATAGAACAGATTAATAGAAGAAAGCATAAGAAGTACGTTGCGTATTATGACGCTGATACTATTTCGGTCGTGGAGAGGATGTTTCAGTATGACATTGCTGAATTTGGTTACAAATTTGGCGAGTGAACCTGGAAAAATTTAAGCGTTATTATCTATGAACCGACTCGCTGCGAAACATTATTACGAAACATTTGTAATTGCGCTGATTGTAACATTACTCCCTTATCGCGCTCTCGGATATCTAGTACCTGCCTTTTGCCTAATTTGGTATCTCATTCGCTCCAAATCCGGGAACACCTTAAAGCGGCTGGTGATTATTACTCTTGTGTATACGGTCATTATAACTTTCTACGTAATACTTAACCAGATTACGGGTACTGATTTCCTAACCAGTAACGCTGCTGTTTCGCTGCTTACTTATGGGTCTTTTATTTTTATTTTACTCATTGAAGGAGACTTTGTAAGATATGAACACTCCTATGAGAAATACGCTCGCATACTGAGTTACGCCACTCTTATACAAGGGCTCGTCGGTATTTTCCAATTCACTATTGTTGCTCTCACTGGTCGGTTTGATATTATTCCAGGCGACGCGGTGCAAGGAACTATTGGTTTATTGACCTTTGTGGGTGGTGAACCAGGGTTTGGCAACCAGATGTTAGCCATTAATCTGGTATTCTTCTTAGTATTTCTAATTCCCAATGTACTTGTTCATCGCCGAGGCATTGGCTCTTTTCTAATCGGATTAATTGCTCTTATGCTGGCAGGAGTCCTTCATATTTTTATAAGCCTGGTGTTCAGTGCCATTGTTACTCTGTTCCTTTATCGTAGAAATCTCATATTTAGCAATATAGGTAGGCTTATTTCGGCTGTGGTACTTGCGATATTACTTATCCTCCCCTTAGGTATTATTTTCCCTGGCGTGTTTACCACGGCTAATATTTTCATTACGCTCTATAGTAATCAGGATTCTCCGAAGTTTGAGGTGGTTAATCGAACAGTTATCGATATGCCTCAGGAATACCCTCATGTATATCTAGTAGGGCTAGGACCCGGACAGTACTTAAGTCGAGCTGGGCTCATGAGTTCAGGTAAGTATTTTGATCAATATGTGCCATTCTTTTCCAATACAATATCCGAACCTATGAAAGAGTACGGCTATTCTATCTGGAATGCCTACTCTTCCAACACTAACCGATTTGGAAACTCCACCATGCATCGCCCTTTTTTTTCCTTACTATCAATATTTGCCGAGTTTGGATTAGTTTTCTTAATAGCTTTATTCATCTATCTAATTGTGCTTGTGTATAAGATGCGTAAAGCCTATTTGCGCTATCGTAGTAACCAACAATATCAGTCGGCTTATTTGTCGTTTGGAGTAGGGTTATCTTTTGTTTTTCTTTTATCAATCTCGTTTTTTGATAACTATCTTGAGACTACACAAGCAATCTTCCCTGGACTTTTGTTAGTTAAAGCTTTTTACAGCTCACTACGAACTAGCGCGTTTGCTCAAATACTTCCTGATAAAGTTGAGCATAAGCAGCAGCTATTGTCGAGGGCATAAACCGTTGGCAGTTATTCCAGCCATTCTTAATGAGTTGTTCCCGATAAGATGGCTCTCGTATCACCTTGACAATACCTGAACGGATAGAAGAGACACTAAAAGGATCTACTAAATGGGCAGCATCACCTGCTACCTCTGGCATGGAAGATATGTTACTAGTCACTACAGGACGCCCAACAGCATTTGCTTCTATAATAGGAAGGCCAAAGCCCTCGTAAGTAGAGATAAAAACTAACATATCACAATCAATGTATTTTTGAACCACCTGCTCATTAGTTAAATCTACTTCCCATCTATAGTTAATTTTATATTTCTCTAAGAGTGCTAAGTCCCTTTCCAAGGGCTTACCAATAATCTCTAGCTGACACGAAATGCCTTCTAAAGCTTCAGCTACCCGTCCCAAATTTTTATTAGGTTTAATACCAACCTGTAGTATAATAGGCTCTCGTTCGCGGAACTCTTTTGGGTGAGCTTTAAAGGCCGAGGATACACAGTTATAAATAACCCGTATTTTTTCAGGGGGGCAGTGAGTATGCTGTAATATCTGTTCTTTGGTAGTTTGCGAAATAACTGTCACTACTTGCGACTTTCTTATGGGTATCTCGAGCCAAAACCAACGATGAATAGTCCGTTTGAATGCAGAGGGTAAGTTAAGAAGGTTTAGATCATGAATAGTTAGGATCGTTTTTCTCTTTTTCATAAAAATGGCGATATAATGCACATCGCCAGTAATGTGGTTGATATCTCCTTGGGATTTAAAAAGTATTTCAAACGTATTATATAGTTTCTTTCCCCAGCCGCTATTCACAAAGCTTGATCTGACCACTTGGTATTGAAGTGTATCCGGAAGGTGCTTTCTGAGACTATCAAAGAGTACCTCAATACTAAATGTTTTTTTGGGAATAGGCTTACGCTGAAAAAAGAATACCGTCATTGAATGTTTAAGCAGGGTTTATCTAGGATAGATTAATCTGAGTAGGAGATAATAAAGTTGAAGTAAAAAAGCGGTAGTACCATCAGTGGTGTTACCATTGATTTCTTCTTACATCTGTGTGAATTGAATATACTGGCTATTGCAATTTATATTATTATTTATCAAAAAGAACTTATGTCGCTTTTTAGCTTTGCTTACTGCCATCTAGAAAACATACAACTACTGTATAGTAGGTGATTGTACTGCAGGTTTTGGAAAGTCCGCACGATACTTGGCATACCTCTTTTGCTGTATGTCGCGATTTACTTCACGGATATAAGCTGTTGACTTAGCATAAAATCTGTTTGCAATGTAATTGGGCATAGATTCTCCTTTGAACCTTAGGAGGGGATATTTTGCATTACCGACCTTATCATACTGGTAATCTCGCAAAATATGCGGAAATAGAAGATTTACCATACGGATTTCTAGTTCGTTAATCTCGTCTATCCAGCTATGGATGGGGTGAGTAGAGATCCCTTTAAAGTCTTTACCACTCATACTATTGCCCAACCAATCTTTACCATTAAGAAATGTAGGCTTTAATAATATTTCGTTGAGATCTATCCCGCAAAAAGTAGCAATTTTTTTCATTACTTCAGGTGGGTTAGTTAGTAAGTCTTCAAAACGGACAACTAAGTAATTATTTATATGAAGCTGATTTTTGTAGAGATAATAGTAGGAGTTTTCCATGCTTTGTAACAGAGGTGCTATAAAGGGGTAGTGTCCTCCCACTACATATTTAAATCTGCGTAGTGCTACTAACGTTGCATAAGGATTGCGAACTACATGCACAAACTTTGCATCAGGATACAGGTTTTGAATTACTGGGACAAACTCCGCATTTTCTACAGACTTCTCAACAAATTTAATGTTATCTGAGGGGATTTCCCCAAATAGGCTTAAATACATGGCTTGTACAAAACAATTAAAGAACGCCCTTAGGTCATAAGCATCAAAAAATGGTTTCCCTGTTTTATATAGATAAGAGTAGAAAGCATCTATATTCCAACTTCCTGGGATAAAGCTATCACCCCACTTCATTTGGCTAGATGGCTTGTCATTTGATTCTTTAATCTCCATGCATAGTCGGTGAGCCACTTCATCAAACTTTAAGCGTTTGGGCAAAGTATATGCTAATTCGTAGGCTACCCCTAACCCAATGTGAGAGAAAAAGTGAGTCTCAATTGGGATAGCAAATGTACCTGGAGAGCCATCTAGTAGGTTTCTAACTAGTGTAGTTCCTGATTTATGGCAGCCTAAAATGAAGATAGGTTTATTCATACACCCAGTCCTTTTAGTAAAAAAGCTTGAATTTCATTAAGAATACAGTTTTAACACTTGTTTCTGCGACTTAATGGATTACCCCCTTATGATATTCACCTAAAGTAACTGGTATCTTTTGTTCTTATCTACCTGCACCTTCTGTTTGATACTTATTAGCCAGGAATGTTTTTGAGAACGAATTACTTAGCCTCTACGGGCTTCCTATTAAAGGCTAGTCCTAGTTGTTGTTTTATATTGGGTTTAGTTACTAGAAGATAGCCTACATAAGCAGCCCCGCTCAATACTACTTGCACGGCTAAAATAGGTAATGTAATTCTTACTATCAATTGAGAAGATAAATATACTATTAATGCTAAAGCAATACTGAAAATTAGGGGCTTGAGAATGTTTACTGTATAGTATCCTATGTTTAAATTGATGAATCGACTAACATAGAAAAGTATAATAATAAGGGTGATAGTCATGCTGATGATATAAGTAGCTGCTACCATTTCAATTGAGATCTGTACAGCAAAAAAGATTAACACAAGGCTAAGAAGCAGATAAACGATTTTTATTCTCAGATTTAGGCCTACTTTACCAAGGCCAGCGAGCAGGTTGTTGAAACAAGAGTAAAAGCAAATCAGTACTCCAGCAAATGAGAAAACTTGAATAATAGAGATACTAGGCAGCCACTTCTCTCCGAATAGTAAGGGGACAGCATAAGGGGCAAACACAAAAGTGGCAGAAAACAGTGGGAATGTTACCGTTGCGGTAAGGTCAATAAATTTACGTAATTCACTAGCAATTCTCTGCTTTTGGTCTTGCAGAAGAGAAAATACCGAAAACGTAACCTTGGTAAAAGTCAAGTTTATCAGGTCAGTTAAGGTTATAAATATCTTTTGGGCAAATGAGTAATAGCCCAACAATTCAGTGCCTAGAAAATAGCCAATCAATAGTGAGTCAGCATACCGAATCACGTACATTACAAAGCGGTTCATCATCACTTTCGATCCAAAAGAAAAGATACTCCGGTAGCATTCCCACGAAAAAACAAAAGAGGGTACCCAACGACCTAGAATCCACAGAATAGCCGTTTGTAAGAAATTGAAGATAAGTTGCTGGAAAATTAAGCTCCAGGCTCCGTATCCTTGGTAGGCAAGAAAAATACTGACCGTACAGCTTATCACAATGGCAATTGTTCGGGCTATTGCAATGGTCTTAAGTTTTAGTTCTCTTTGTAATAGGGCTAATTGTACCTTAGCAAAAGCAGAAATAACGAAAGTGATGGCGTGTACCCTTAGAATGTCTGTCAACATAGGCTCACCATACAGAGAGGCTATCCAGGGCGAACCAATATAAGTTAGAAAAAAAAGTAATCCACCCAATACTAGATTTCCCCAGAAGGCAGATGAAAGGTGTTTAGGTAACAAATCTTTTTTTTGAACTAGTGCAGCGACAAACCCTTGGTCAACAAATGCTTCACTGAAAAAGATAAAAGTGTTGGTGAGAGCCACCAGTCCAAAAGCGGTGGGATCCAATATCTTGGCTAGAACGAAATACGTAGATACAGAAAATAATCTGATCCCTACTGTCTCGAGAAATGACCATTTTAGCCCTTCGGCAGACTTCTTTCTTAAGCTCACACGTTTCTCTGCTTAAAGGATTTCTTGTTGTAATATCCAGTGTATACATCCGTTCGCTGAGCACCATTATATACAATGCCCACATCTAAACGGTTTTGGTGAAATAACTTGTTTAACCGCTGTATGTCATCTCGTTGAGAGTGTTCGTGGCGAATTACCCATAACGTATAATCAATCGTCGTACTCATCAGCAGATAGTCTGCGATTGTTCCTACCGGAGGAGCGTCTAAAATAATAAACTCATACTGTTGTTTGAGTTCGGTCATAGTAGCTCTAAAGGTATTGCCCGCAAATAGATCTGAAGGGTTAGGGTGATTACTACCTGCCCCGATAATATGTAACTCACGGATGGCCGTTTTTTGAATAATCACTTCATCCCGCTGCTGGAGCATATCGCTTAATCCAGTAATTTGCCGCAAACTTGCTAACTTGGATAAGGTAGATTGATGTAAGTCTGCATCTATAAGTAGCACCTTACGACCCGCCTGAGCAAAGGACTCAGCTAAGTTCTTAGCTACGAAAGTTTTTCCTTCTCCACTTTTGGCGGAAGTAACTCCAATCACTTGTGTTTCATGGCTAAGTCGCATAACTTCTACATGGTGGCGAATATAACGGAATGCATGGGCTAGATACCCTTCTCCCATGTAGGGTCTTCTTCTCTCCTTTTCTTTCACCTGGGCTATGCGCTCAACTACTGGTATATTAGTCCATTGAGCTAGCTGATCCTCACTTTCTACTTTTAATCTGAAGAAGTCGTTGATGAAGATGAATCCAGCTGGGGCAATTAAGCCGAGTAGTATAGCGAACAATAGAATGAAGAGCGTATTAGGGCTGTCTGGTTGCTTACGTATTTGTCGAGGATTATCAATGACGGTTTTATTGGGTATATTAGAGGCAATGGCTATGCCAGCTTCAGCCCGCTTTTGTAGGAGATAGTTATAAATGTTATCGTTGAATGTAAAGCGTCGTTCTATATCGGTAAGGTTCCGTTCATTCTGAGGTAACTTACTCATGGTTGCCCGAATATTAGCTACCCGCCGCTTATTTTCTCGTAAAGCGATATTATTTGAGCTAATCAAATTATCAATATTATCGATAAGAGCCTGTTTTGTATTTTGAATCTTGCGTTCCACTATCCGTAGAACTGGATTATTAGGATTAGAACTAAAATCTTTCGCAATTTTTTCCTCGTTCAGGTTGGCAAGCTGAATAAGTAGGCTATTTAGTAATTCATCCTGAATACCAACAGAAGAGGGGGCAACTACATCGGCAATACTATTATTGGAGGCCAGGTACTGAGCCATATATTTATAATATTCGTTTTGTACACTTAGCTCCGCTTGCTTTTCTTCTAGAGAAAAAAGTTGCTCCGTAAGATTCTGAGATGTTACGCCTACATCAATTACCTGATTTCTTGCCCGAAAGGCTTCCAGACTTCCTTCTGTATCTTGTAAGGAATCAGCCACGCTGGCTAATTGATAGTCAATAAACTCAATAGTATTTTTCCCTAATTGATTTCTCTTGGATAAATCATTATTGATGTACACTTCCATCAGGCGACTCAGAAAATCCATCTCTTTGCGAGGTACTGAGCTGTTTAAGCTTAAACGAGCAATATTAGAGTTTTCAGATATTGTTTCTACCCCCAGTTGCTTTTGATAGTAATCAGTTACGTCACTTAAACTACGGATAGTTACATAATAACTGACATCTTTGTCAATCATTTGCACTGGATTAACTATCTCAGGAAAGATACTCAAGTAAGATAACTGTAATGGCTGGTCAATCTGTAGGGTTGTATCTAGTGCGAGTTCTTCGTACCAAGGAACCACATGTTGCGTTGCTCCGTCTTGAACCCAAATAGGATCCTCTTCAGTTTCTAGGGTAATCCGATAATGCTGCTCGTCGGGGAAAGAGATGTAAATGGGAGTATATAGTAGTTGTGTACCTGCCGAGTCTAATTCTACACGAAAAGGAGAAGGGTACATCTCATTGCTCACCATGGTAGAGACCCAACTGAGCGCAGTAGGATAGGAGTAATAACTAGTCTCAAACCCAAGTGTTTCCAGGCTCTGGCGAATAGTAGAGTAGGAAGTTAAAATCCCTATTTCATCTTCTAACTCGGCATCTGACTCTAGTAATTCAAAGCCACTAAGGAATTTCTCCTGTGCAGTTCCTTTGTCGCCCAGGTTTTGGTCTTTTAACTGAATAGTAGCCGCTATAGAGTACTCTTTTTCTGCTATATATAGATATAGGGCAGCCAATCCTAGCGTTATTACTAAAGATAATGCAAACCAATACCACTTTCGTAAAAGCTTGCGGATAATAATGCGCACATCAATATCTTCCATAGTTATTCAATAAATCTTAGGATAAGAATCGTAGAAGAAATAGCTCCAAAGAAGACGCTCAGTAAGGTAAGTGTGTTAAGATTGCTTCGGGTCTGCTTTGCTCGTAGTGGCTGTACATAGACTACATCATTAGGCTGGAGATAGTAATAAGGAGAGGCAAGCAGTTTGGGGTCTTTAAGGTTCAATAGTACTACCTCGTTACCATCGTCCGTCTGGCGGATTAAGGTAATATTCTCGCGATTGCCAAAATCGGTTAGGTCACCAGCTAACCCTAATCCTTCCAGCACGTTAGCCTGTTCGTTATATATATAAAAGTAGCCTGGGTTTCTCACTTCGCCTAAAACAGCTATTTTGAAACTTACTAGTTTAACTAATATAGTAGCATTATTAACGTAGCCACTAATTGCATCTTGTATTTTAATTTCGGCTTCTTCTAGAGTCAAGCCATCTATCTGAACTCTACCTACTTCGGGAAGCGTAATCTCACCATCAGAGTTGATAGAGTAGCCGTTGATGTAAAACCCAGCGGGATTAAAATTAACAAATCCATTTTCCGGTTGAACATTAAAGTACTTCTCAGTATCAGGATCTAAGGTTTTAATTCTGACCGACAGAACGTCTCGTGGTTGTAGTCGGTAAGTTTGCCTATTATTGTAGGCTAATGTAGGAGTCTGAGTATTAAACTCTGGATTGGGAAAGTATACCAGCTGTTTATTAGGAATGCAAGCTGCTAAGCTCAGCATAATGCATAGGATGAAAAGGTTAGGTAGTCTCACGTTAGTAAAATAGCCTATTTTGTGACTCTCAGGCTAAACTTTGGTTAAGTTAAACTTCAAATAAACAAATAGGATCTTACAAAAAAAAGAACTTCTGATTAAAAAAATGCTAACAAAATGGTTTGCAGGCTTTCAAATTAGTAATATACTGGGTCTAAACTATATCAATTTCTTCGATAATCTTGCTATAAGTATATGCTGTAAAATAAGATAATGAAGTGATTTAAAGTATTAGTTGAGCAAATAAAAAAGACTACGGAAGTTTGTGAA
>ERZ1740060.77-NODE-77-length-91357-cov-11.793772_pt1 | contig 91357 bp, 72 predicted proteins | sample MGYA00581743_ERZ1740060 | MGnify/ENA primary metagenome ERZ1740060 (study PRJEB43018, sample SAMN04849235) | marine metagenome | isolation source: floating plastic debris | place: Pacific Ocean | collected 2008-08-27 | study: EMG produced TPA metagenomics assembly... | reverse complement strand
GCTTTAAGCGAGAAGTAGCCGAAGATGTGCCCGGCCTGGAGTTTGTCACCCGCCTGCGCCCGGTGAGCTACCAAGTTGACCGTGCTGCTTTACACGCCTTTTTGCAGGGAGAAGAAGACGAGAGCCAGCCATCCCCCTTAGCCCAGCCCCGCGAGACGGGTTTTATTGCCCAGGAAGTAGAGGAAGTGGCTAAGGCACTGGGTTACCAGTTCAACGGAATCATCCGCCCCCAGAGCGAAAACGACCACTATCAACTCAGCTACGCCACCTTTGTAGTACCGCTGGTACAGGCCGTGCAAGAGCAGCAGGAACTGATTAAAGCCCTGCAAGCTGAGAATGCTCGCTTGACACAGGATAATGCTGCTCAGCAAACCCAACTGGATCAACTCGGCTCGCTGCAACACCGCCTGCAAGCCCTGGAAAACCTACTGAATCAGCAAACCCAAGCCTCGGCTTCTAATCAATAATCTTATGAAAGGTCTTTTTCTTATACTCATACTCAGCAGTCTGGTCGTAGTGCCCACCCTGGCCCAGAACCCCGCTCTCTATCAGCAAGGTAACCTGACCCTGACCGGCGAGGGCATCCTCACCGTGCAGGGCGACTGGCAAAACACCGCCGGAGCAACCTTCGCTAACAACGGCAAGGTAGTTGTCACTGGCAACCTATTGCAAGAAAGCGATGCTCCGCTATTTACAACCGCTGGCACGGTAGAGTTGGCGGGTAGCAGTGGGCAAACCATTGACGGAACCGGCAGTGGCTCCATCAACCTGGACAGCCTTATTGTCAACAATCCCGACACGGTGAAAGTGACTCGCGATGGGGTGAGCGTCACCGCCGGGCTGCGCTTCGCCCAGGGCATTCTCTATTTGAACCAAAACCGCAGTTTGGCTTTGGGCAGTAGCGGAGAGCTAGTGAATGAGCAGGAAAGCAGCCGGGCTACCGGACCGGGTAGCCTCACCGCCTCCGCTGATCTGAATGCTCCTTCTGTCGCTAATCCGGGCAAACTGGGCTTACTGATTAGCAGTAGTCAGAACCTGGGTAGCACTACTATTACCCGTACCCATACGCTCACCGGCCCCCAGGATAACGGTATCTTCCGCTCGTTTGCGGTGAGTCCAACCAACAATCAGAACCTGGATGCTAGCCTGCGCTTGAACTACTTTGATGCCGAGCTCAACGGCCTGACCGAAAGCAGCTTGGCTCCCTTTACTTCTGAGGATGGTAATAGTTGGCAACAGCAATCAGCCACTAATCAGTCGGAGGCCGATAACTTCGTGGAGTACGGCGGGCTGGCGTCCCTGAACCTAACCACCCTGAGTGAAGGACAGTCCCTGCCAGTAGCCGATGCGGGTAGTGATACCCAAGTGTGTGCCGGGGAATCAGTACAAATCGGGGGTAGCCCCAGTGCCAGTAACGGCACCGAGCCTTACATCTACGCCTGGTCGCCCACCGAAGGGCTGGATGATGCCACCTTGGCGAACCCCACCGCCACACCTACGGCTACCACCACCTATACCTTGCTGGTCACCGATGCCAACGGCAACACGGCCGAAGATGCAGTCACCATTACGGTTAATGCCTTGCCTATAGTTACCTTTAATCCCGTCGATCCCGTCTGTGCAGGTAGTGAGTCGTTCGATTTGTCCGGTTTCGTTTCTCCGGCGGGAGGTACCTTCTCCAGTACAAGTGTCAGTGGCAGTAGCTTTGACCCAACACTCGCCGGAGTAGGCACGCATACTATTACTTATAGCTACACCGATGGCAACAGTTGTGAGAACACGGCCACCGTAGCTATTGTGGTGAATGCTCTGCCCGCTATTACCTTCAACCCGGTAGGCCCCTATTGCCCCAATGATGCTGCCGTAGACCTATCGGCTTCTGTGTCCCCGGCCGGAGGGAGCTTCTTCGGGCCGGGCATCAATGGTAGCACTTTTGACCCCAGTGTAGCGGGCATCGGCGAGCACGGCATCCTCTATGCCTTTACCGATGGCAACGGCTGTAGCAACCGCGATACCGTCACCATCATCGTAGGCGATGATGAAGCCCCCGTACCCGATGTAGACTCGCTGCCCGAACTCACCGTGCAGGTGAATGAGGCAATCACCACCATCCCAACCGCCACCGACAACTGTGGCAATGCTACGATTGAGGGGATTACCACGGATCCATTGAGTTACGATCAGCCCGGCTCCTACACTATCATCTGGGTGTATACTGATGCCGCAAACAATGAGGCCACCCAGACTCAAACCGTGATTGTAGCGTCTACTGACGAAGTAGAACCGCTCAATCTCACCTCCGAATGCTCGGATAATCCCCGTGTGGAACGCCGCTGGCGGGTGACCAACCCGAATGATTTTGAGGTACCCTATACGTACAAGGTAGTGGGTACCAATCAGACCGATGAGTTAATTGCCACCCCGGGGTTAAGCTACTTCACCACCCAGGCTGTAAAAGGGCCCAACACCACCAAGATCATTTGGCTAGATGAAAACGGGAAAAAACGAACTAAGGTCAAAGCTTCGGGAGGGGCGGCCTGTAATCCCACCCTTACCTTTGAGACTTCGGAAGGGAGCTGTCAGTTTGCCCCTTCCGAACTTCCGGCTGACCTGGCTGAGGTGGTAGCGTCTGCTCCGGCTACCTACGCCCATTTCAAACGCAAACGAGGCACCTACGTCGTAGGGGTCATTACCGGGATGCGGATCGATGGTAGACCCGGGGCCTGGGAAATCCACAACAATTGTACGATCAAGCCGCTGCGGCAGGGACGTCGTAAGAACCACAGTGAGTTACCCAACCGGGCCCACTCCGGCTTGAAGTACAAGCACAACTGGCGCTTTGAGGTGACGGGGATTTCTTCGGATGGCGGTACCATCTTCGCCGATGCCATCAACGACGAAGGCTACGAGATCACCCGAGGGCAGTGTAAAGCCGCCGGGGCCCCTGACGTAGAGCCCGGCACCATCGTACCCGTCTCCTGGAAACTCTCCAGACGTCCGTTCTACGGTCGCATCAAAGGAGCCCGGCTCGGTTACGAGTGTGAGGTGATCCGGTTCAACTGTAGCAATGGCTACGTTGTGGGCTGTGCTTCCTCGGTAGCCCGCACCGAGAGTGCTTCCGCTAAAGAAACTACCCCGAGCCTGAGCGAGGAAGCCGGATTACAAGAGAAAACCGATTGGCAATTACAGGTGTATCCTAATCCCGTGCAAGACTGGGTGAACCTGGAGTTTAGCGGCGAATCTCAGGCCGAGCCAACCCATGTACTGATCTACAATTTGTCGGGCAAACTGATGCAGCAGGCGGTAGTAGACCCGAAAGAGCTATCGTATCAGGTCGATGTACGGGAGTTGCCCCAGGGAGCGTATCTGATGCAGGTGCAGCAAGGTGATCGGCGAAAGACGCTGCGTCTGCTGAAAGAATAGTTTTTAGGAGCAAGTTTGAGGGAGCAGGGGGCAGGAGTATAGTTGGCTAAAGCCGTCATAGTAGAGCACAAGGATATGAAGCGCTTCTTATCCACCCGACTTTTCCCTCTACGGCCTGCCCCTGGCTCCTGCCCCCCGCCTACTGTTCCTAAGCACTGCTCCTGACTTGGTGTTCGCTTGAGGTTGCATTTTCGATGATACAATGGCCTGCTACTGGTGGGTCATTGTTTTCTCTTCTATTGTATCACATTTTAGCCGCTAAAGAATGGTCGTAAATAACCTATTGTATTAAAAAAGATACTCGAAGTGCAACATTTTTTGTCTCGTTCCGCCTATCATTCTTCATTTCCTATCAAGAAAATTTACCTCGCCATTCTCATAACCCGAAGGTCACAGGTTCGAGGCGGCGTGCAACGATCCTATCCTCGCTACTAAAAAGAAAACCGAAGTGATTACCTTCGGTTTTTGCTTTATGTACACCTACGAAATGATTGATAGCAGAGTGCTATCAGCTTGTACACCCTCTAAAAACGTATCCTATTGCAAAAGCCGGAATTGGCGTAATGAGGCTAAGGCATCTCTCAGTATGGTAGAATTTTCGTATGAACCCATGAGTAGGGCATTTCTTGAAGTGTCGAAAGCAAACATGAGTGTATCAACCATTTGCTCCTCAAATCGATGTACTGCTAAGTGGGCGAAGTGTACTTTCAAGTAGTCAATCCATAGCCGTTGCTCTTGAGAAGAGAGGTAGTTATTTTTCCCCTGCGTAATTAATAAAATGGTAGGAATCGTTAAGCATAACTCAGCAAATAGGCAGCATAAGTACTTTATCTGAGCATGAGTATTAGGCATCCCATCGTCGATCAGAATAATTTGCTCAATGGATTCTTCTTGCGGGGGAATAATCAACTTAGGGCAGGGAATTGAAGAAGCTAGCGAGCCAAGTTTAGCATGATCATTTCTCTCATGAAAAAAGCGATGATAGTCATCCTCATTAACCACCAAAAGATCAGAAAATCGGGCTTCACGATAGATCTTATCGTAAATAGCTTCACTGGTTGTTGAGTACGATTCTGCAGAACCATTTAAGCTTTTACCATTTGAATGGGCAAAACGGCTGGTCTGGATATCTCCAATTTCTAAAAGCTCCTCGGCTACTAATTTTTCAGCAGGCAGATATACTGGTATCAGCCGATGATCATTATTAAAGTATCGGGTAACAAATCTAGCTACTGAATCACTACCGATAGATTGAGATAAACAGAGGACTATTCTTTTCCGACTCATGCTTGAAAATTTTATTGCCAACAATGCCAACGAAGGTATCAGGGAGATGGCAAGAAAAAAATGACATAAGTCAGAAAGGGAACTGATAGATAATTAGTACAGATTCGCCGCCTGAGATAATCCAGTCGGATCTTCAATCCGGATTTTACGCCCCTTGGTCGTTATATACTCGTCTTTTTTAAACTCATGAAGCAGACGAATAAGTGTCTCCGTTGCCGTACCCACCATATTAGCGAGGTCGTCTCGCGTGAGGTTGATCTCAATCGGCCCATCTTCGTGAGCATCCAGACCATAGGTATCGCGCAATTTTAGCAGTGTAATTGCCAAACGCTCCCGCACCGGGCGTTGTGCCTGATTGGTCAGGTTTTCCGTCATCACTCCCAACTCATGGCACACTTGCTTCATTATTCGTTCATTGAATGATGAAGACTCCTGCAAAGTCTGTAAAAAACTGGATTTAGGTAAGAAGCAAATAGTGCAGTCTTCCAGTGTTTCGGCCGATACACTGTAAGTATCTTCAGCAATGAGTGCCTTATAGCCTAATAATCCACCCTCTCGGGCAATGGTAGTGATCTGCTCTTTGCCATCGTACCCTAGCTTGTAGATTTTTACTTTCCCCTGGTTGATACAAAAAACTCCCAGTGGTCGGGTTCCCTCGTGAAAAAGAATTTGCCCTTTGCGATAGACCGTACAAGACTTGCTTTCGGAAATATTAGTCAGTTGGCCATTATTTAGCGCATTGAACAGCGATTTAGCTTGTGACCGACAAGCCGCACAGGCAATTGAGGTATGTTGCATTTTCGATCTCATAAATTTGCAAGGCTAGATTGAATAATGTTTAATAAAGATAAAACAAAATCGGCGAAGCAAAAAACTGACAAAAGTCAATTTTTCGTGTGATTGCTATCATACTTGGCCAATTATGGCTTTTTTATGTTTACGGAAGAATAACCACCGTATGATAGAGAAAGCTGAACTTGTTGATACTCAGTGCTTCCACTGTGGAGAGGATTGCCAAGAAGAGATAATCACCAAAGATGATAAACATTTCTGTTGCTTAGGTTGCCAAACTGTGTACGATATACTGCATAGCAGTGGTCTATCTACTTATTACTCAGTAGAGTCAAACCCTGGCATATCTCCCGATTCAACCAAAATCTTAGCCAATTGGGCGTTTTTAGATCAACCTGAAGTAATCCAATCGCTAATTAATTTTCAGGAAGGTAACACTAGTCGCATCACATTTTTTGTTCCGGCTATTCACTGTAGTGCCTGTATATGGCTATTAGAGCATCTTTCTGAACTTCATAAAGGCGTACTTCAATCAACCGTACACTTTCTGAAAAAAGAGGTTAGTATTACTTACGCTCACGATCAACTATCACTTCGTCAACTGGCTGAACTGCTAGAATCCATCGGTTATGCGCCTAGTATCTCGCTGGCTAGTAGTTCCGAAACTGAGAATAAGAAAAAATCATCGGGCAGCTCATTAGCCACCAAAGTTGGAGTGGCTGGGTTTTGCTTTGGTAATATTATGTTACTGAGCTTACCTGATTATCTGGATAGTGCTTCGCTGGATGCTACTTATCGTATCCTTTTCAATTATCTCATGCTGGGGCTAGCTTTGCCTGTACTGTTATACTCAGCCTCTTCTTACTTTTCATCAGCATTTAAAGGGCTTCGCCATAACTTACTAACCATTGATGTGCCTATTGCCCTAGGCATTCTGGTTTTATTCAGCCGAAGTGCCTACGAGATTATCTCCCAGACTGGTACGGGTTATCTAGACTCGCTAGCGGGTCTGGTTTTCTTTTTACTGATTGGGCAGTGGTTTCAGAACAAAACGTATCAGGCTCTTTCTTACGACCGCGATTATGCCTCTTATTTTCCTATTGCGGTCACCAAGCTTATTCAGCAAGAAGAACATAGTACTTTATTAAAAGATCTAGAAATTGGCGATCAGTTGCTCATTCGTAATCAAGAGCTGATTCCGGCGGATGCAATACTTATTAGAGGCGATGCCCAAATCGATTATAGCTTCGTTACGGGAGAATCTGAACCTATCAGTAAAACGAGTGGCGATTTATTGTACGCTGGCGGACGACAACAGGGCGGCCCGTTAGTGATAGAACTTTGTAAACCCGTTACAAATAGCTACCTAACAGAGCTATGGAATCAAGACGTATTCACCAAGTCGGCAGATTCGTCGCTACGCCCCCTGATTGATCGGGTAAGTAAGTATTTCACTTGGTTTATCATTTCACTTAGTTTACTCACTGCCGGGTACTGGCTGATTGCTGACCCCAGTTTGATATCCAACACCGTGACTTCCGTACTCATTGTAGCTTGTCCTTGTGCTTTAGCCCTATCGGTACCCTTTACGCTGGGTCACGCTATGCGAATCTTAGGAAAGAAGGGTTTGTATGTGAAAAATACCGAAACCATTGAGAAACTCGCCACTATTGATGAAGTTGTCTTCGATAAAACCGGCACAATTACGCAACAGAATAATAGTATCAGTAAGAAAAAGGAGCTGCTATTTATTGGTAACCCTCTATCAAATCAACAGAAAGCGATGGTTCGGTCTATCGTCCGAAACTCTACTCACCCGCTAAGTCAAGCGATTTATCATAGCTTATCTAATAGCGATAATGCGTTAGTTCCAACCCATTTTGAAGAGAAAGCCGGATACGGCTTAGAAGCTACGATGGAAGATACTACTATCCGTATTGGTTCCGAGAAGTGGGTTAGTGAGGGGTCTACTTCTTATCTATTTGATCAAGATTCGTCTGACAAAAAGAGCTTCTTGGCTACCCGGGTGTATGTAAAGCTGAACGATGAAGTCTACGGATACTTCCGGTTTGACCATTTTTACCGTCCGGGTGTTACCACCTTGCTACAAAATTTACGGAAACGCTTTGTTACTCACTTACTATCAGGTGACCAAGATCAGGAACGAAGTACACTTTCACCCTATTTTCAACATTTACACTTTCGTCAGTCGCCTATCGATAAGCTTCATTATGTTCAAAAACTAGAAGATCAGGGGCATCGCACCCTCATGTTAGGTGATGGTTTGAACGATGCTGGTGCACTCAAACAGAGCCACGCCGGCATTGCCATCGCCGATAATGTGTACCACTTTTCTCCTGCTTGCGATGCCATTTTAGATGCAAAACGCCTAACTAAGTTAGATGCTATTCTGAATTTCTCAGGTGATGCTATGCGCGTGGTTCGCTACGCCATCGGTCTATCCTTTCTTTATAACTTAGTGGGCTTATCATTCGCCGTAAGCGGCCTACTTACTCCGCTGATCGCCGCCATTCTTATGCCCCTTAGTTCAGTCACTGTTGTAGGATTTATCACTCTGGCTATCCACCAGAAAGGGCGAAAACTAGATCAGAATAATGATTGATGATTGATGATTGATGATTGATGATTGATGATTGATAGCTAACAGATAATATCAAGTAGTAGTCATTAATCATTCGTTATTATTCATTATCCATACTATGAATACTATCACCTTATACCGACTCATACAGATACTTTTCTTTACATTTGGGTTCAGCTTAGTAAATAGCATTGTGTTTGGACAGGTAGAAAAAACGATCAATCGGAACGCGCACTTCTGGATCTCTACCAATAATATTTATCAACTCACAAATCGGTGGGGAATACTGAACGACATTCACATTCGGCGTACTGATTTTGTCCAGAACCCAAGCTTCTATTTTGTGCGAGGGGGCTTGCAATATTCCATTAAGCGCAATTTACGAGTAGCAGGTGGTTACGCTCACCTTTGGCTAGCTTCGCCAACGCAGCGGTGGGAATCCTATCTTAATGAAAATCGCATTTATCAGCAGATTAGCTTCTCTCAGCGTTATCCCCGGCTCAACACACTGTTTCGGGTGCGCAGCGAACAGCGAATCTTCAACACCGTGATCAGTGGAACATCACAATCGGATCATTATCTTATCCATCGTTTTAGGATGCTACTCAGTGCCGGTATTCCGCTGACTGCCAGCGGGCGAACTCAGTTTCTGATTGCCGACGAAATCCATTTAAATTTTGGAGATCGAGTTGTGTTTAACACCTTTGAACAGAACCGCCTGACCATAGGATTTAAGCACAAAATTAGTTCTCAGTGGACGGTAGATACCGGATATATGATGGTATATCAACAACGACCTACCGGGCTTGATTATAACCTAAACCACACATTTCGCCTGTTTTTCTACGGCAACTTTGATTTCCGAAAAGATAAGTCCAAGGAACTGGATTATGTACGCCACGCTGAGGAATAGTCTACAAAAACCAGCTACTAGCAAACCTGATAAAAGTCAGTTTTTTACCTGATACGTATCATTCTCTCTCATGGGCTGTCAGGCGTTCTTTGTAAGAAAAGAATTGAGCGATGAGTGTAATTATGATCTTAATCGGGATAAGCCTAACCGTAGCTCTAGTGTTTTTACTGGCGTTTCTTTGGGCTACTACTAGCGGGCAATACGACGACGATTATACTCCCTCTGTCAGAATGCTGTTCGAAGACACTATTCCTGATGATCAAGAAAACTAAGCCTTACCATAAAACTGCTTCTTTCCATTTTCAATAGTATTACCAATGGCAAATTCCAGTGTACTAACTTCTGACCGACCATCGGTTGAAACTTCCTTAGAAACCTTTCGCTACGACAACTCCATTGTCCGCCTCTTTTTACTAGCAACCACAGTGTGGGGTATTATTGGCATGACAGTGGGTTTGCTGGTAGCCCTACAGTTCGTATATCCAGCTCTTAGTTTTGATCTACCGTTTCTTACTTTCGGGCGGATACGACCTTTACATACCAACGCCGTTATCTTCGCTTTTGTGGGTAACGGTATTTTTGCGGGGGTGTATTATTCACTTCAGCGATTGTGTAAAGCCCGGATGTACAGTGATGCACTGAGTCGCATTAACTTCTGGGGCTGGCAGCTTATTATTCTATCGGCAGTACTTACTCTACCGTTAGGTATCACAACTAGTAAAGAATATGCCGAGCTAGAGTGGCCTATCGATATTGCTATTACTTTGCTTTGGGTAGTCTTCGGCTGGAATATGTTTGCTACGATCATCAAGCGTCGGGAACGCCATCTTTACGTTGCCATCTGGTTTTACATTGCTACGTTCGTTACAGTAGCCGTACTGCACATCGTCAATTCCTTTGAGCTGCCAATTGGCTTGTTTAAAAGCTACTCTTGGTATGCCGGAGTACAAGATGCACTCGTGCAATGGTGGTACGGTCATAATGCGGTAGCCTTTTTTCTAACCACCCCTTATCTGGGGCTTATGTATTATTTCGTGCCTAAGGCAGCTAATCGTCCGGTCTACTCCTACCGTCTGTCGATTATTCACTTCTGGGCATTGATCTTCATTTATATCTGGGCGGGGCCTCACCACCTACTTTATAACTCTCTACCTAACTGGGCACAGTCATTAGGAGTTGTATTCTCTATCATGCTTATCGCGCCCTCTTGGGGTGGAATGCTCAATGGCTTGTTTACCCTGCGAGGCGCATGGGATCAGGTGCGGGAAAATCCGGTACTTAAATTTATGGTGGTAGCGATTACTTGCTACGGTATGGCCACCTTTGAAGGTCCCATGCTTTCGCTAAAGAATGTAAACGCCATTGCTCACTTTACTGACTGGATTGTAGCCCACGTACACATCGGTGGACTTGGCTGGAACGGCTTCCTTACCTTCGGTATGCTGTATTACTTGATTCCTCGCCTCTACAAAACCAAGCTATACTCAGTAAAACTAGCGAACGTCCACTTCTGGATTGGTACATTAGGAATCATCTTCTACGCACTACCCATGTACTGGGCCGGCTTTACTCAGAGCTTAATGTGGAAAGAGTTTACTCAAGAAGGTTTATTAGCCTACCCTAACTTCTTAGAAACTGTTACTCAAATCCGCCCTATGTATATGCTACGAGCCGGAGGTGGCGCGCTGTATATTGTCGGTGCTCTGATCATGGTCTATAACTTGATCAAAACAACCGCGCAAGGCAAATTCCAGCAGGAAGAAACCGCTCAAGCTATGGCACTTACCAAACAGTACCAAAGCCCTGAGAAGGAACATTGGCACCGTAAACTCTTTGAACACCGTCCGGTACTGATGCTTGTAGTTAGCTTGGTAGTAATCTTGATCGGTGGATTAGTAGAACTAGTGCCAACCTTCTTGATAAAATCAAATGTACCGACTATTAGTAGCGTACAGCCCTACACTCCACTAGAACTACAAGGTCGCGACTTATACATCCGAGAAGGTTGTAACAACTGCCACTCGCAGATGATACGCCCCTTCCGATCTGAGACGGAACGCTACGGCGAATACGCTAAAGCAGGAGAGTTTGTCTACGATCACCCATTCCTCTGGGGCTCTAAACGCACAGGTCCTGACTTGCTACGAGTAGGTGGTAAATACCCCGACTCTTGGCACTACCACCACATGTATGATCCTGAATCTATGTCGCCCGGTTCTATCATGCCTCCTTACCCCTGGCTATTAGAGGATAACTTAGACGCAAGTGCCACGGCTGATAAAATTACGGCCATGCGTACCCTTGGGGTTCCGTATCCGGAAGGGTACGAAGAACAAGCAATGGCGGATCTTTCTCAGCAGTCTCAGGAAATTGCTGATCGCCTTAAGGAAAGCGGCATTGAAGTCTCTTCCGAAAAAGAAATCATTGCCCTGATTGCGTATCTGCAACGACTCGGCACCGACATAAAAGTAAAAGAATAACCAAGGTTTGGGTATTAGGAATTAGGTGTCGGGACGACCAACATCTAATCCCCAATACCTAACTCCTAAACCCCGAAGCTATGCTTAAATTCATTAAATATCATTTGGAAACGATCACCGGAATTGAAATTTTTCCGCTCATCTCGTTCATCATATTCTTCACTTTCTTTGTCGCCTTACTAATCTGGGTATTTCGCGCCAGCAAAGAATACGTTCAGGAAGTTGCCCAACTTCCATTGGATGACCAACAATCATTAAACTAACTACGCATGAAACGTTCTTATAAACTTTCTATCTCTATAATTGGCTTAGTGCTTCTAACTCCTTTGGCAGTGTTTGCCCAGGAAGCCGCTCCTGAGGCAAGAATGAATGCTGCCGAACAATATCTAGTTTGGGGGTTGATGGGACTAGAAGTGTTACTGCTACTTGTTACCGTTATCTTATTGATTGTAGTAAAAGTACTGGGTAACACCTTATTTCCTCGTACGAATGTAAGTGTTGCTGGCGAACTGGTAGAACCAGAAAAGCCGTGGTATCAGAAGTTCTTGACTAAAGTAAATGATGCAGTTCCAGTCGAACGCGAAGCAGAGGTACTTACAACTCACGAGTACGACGGAATCTACGAGTTAGATAATAATTTACCGCCCTGGTGGAAAGCCATGTTTTATGTCACCATTGCTTTTGCTGTGGTATACTTACTTTACTTCCACGTGCTCCAGCTAGGTTCTTTTCAGGAAGAAGAGTACGAGCAGGAAATGGCTCAGGCCAAAATCGAAATTGAGGCTTACTTAGCCACAGCCAATACGATTGATGAGACAAATGTAACCTTCATCAGTGATGAAGCCCGAATTAGTGCTGCTCAAACAGCATATGTGCAAAAATGCTCACCCTGCCACGGTGCAGCTGGTGAAGGAGGAGTAGGCCCTAACCTGACTGACGACTACTGGATTCACGGGGGAGATGTTAAAGACATATTCCGCATCATTAAGAATGGGGTACCCGAAAAGGGGATGATTCCCTGGAAATCTCAGTTAACTCCCGTAGAGATGCAGGATTTAGCGAGCTTCATTATAACCCTGGAAGGCACCAATCCTCCTAACGGAAAAGAACCTCAAGGCGAACCTTACGAGCGCTCGGAAGAGATGGCTTTGAAATAATACGAATATGAGCACCCAAAAAACTGCTGAAAATCCGGCAGAATCCTTTCGTGATAAGATTTCTACGGTTGATGAACAGGGAAAACGGATCTGGGTGTATCCTAAAAAACCAAGAGGCCCGTTTTACCGTGCTCGCACCATTGTCAGTGTACTACTACTGTTAATTCTATTCGGTGGACCTTTCATCAGAATTAACGGAGAGCCACTACTGCTGCTTAACGTACTGGAGCGCAAGTTCGTGATATTCGGACAAGTATTCTGGCCGCAGGACTTCTATTTGTTCGGGTTGGCTATGATTACTTTAGTGATCTTCATCGTGCTGTTTACAGTAGTCTACGGTCGGCTATTTTGTGGCTGGGTTTGTCCTCAAACCATTTTTATGGAAATGGTTTTCCGTAAGATAGAGTACTGGATTGAAGGGGACTACACTGCCCAACGAGCCTTAGACCGCCGCCCCTGGAATCAGGATAAGATTATTAAAAAGACCAGCAAACATCTGATATTTTTCGCTATCTCCTTTCTCATTGCTAATACTTTTCTGGCCTACATTATTGGCAGTGAGGAATTGATTAAGATTGTTACTGACTCTCCTAGTAATCACCTGGGTGGTCTAGCGGCAATAACGCTGTTCAGCGGAGCTTTTTACTTTGTATTTTCTCATTTGCGGGAGCAGGTGTGTATCAGTATTTGTCCCTATGGTCGGCTTCAGGGCGTGTTGCTCGACCGAAAATCGGTAGTGGTAGCCTACGATTACAAGCGGGGCGAATCCAGAGGAAAGTTACGCAAGGGTGAAGATCGATCAGAGGTTGGTAAAGGCGATTGTATTGATTGCCACCAGTGCGTACACGTGTGCCCTACCGGTATTGATATCCGAAACGGTACTCAGCTAGAATGTGTGAATTGCACCGCCTGCATTGATGCCTGCGATGAGATTATGGAGAAAGTAGACCTCCCTAAGGGACTTATCCGCTACGCTTCGGAAGAGGGAATTGCTGAAGGTAAAAAACTACAATGGACGGCTCGCAGCATCGCTTACAGTGTACTACTAGTAGTACTAACCGGAGTAATGGTAAGTATGTTGGTGATGCGTACTGATGTAGAAACCAGCATTCTTCGCACACCGGGCATGCTTTATCAGGAGCAGGATAACAACCAGATTAGTAATCTATACAACGTAAAGGTCATTAACAAAACGAACCAACAGCTGCCTATTCAACTGGTATTGCTTAACGAACAAGGTGAGCTAAAAATGGTCGGCAATAATGATTTATCAGTTGAGCCACAGGGTACTGCCGAAGGGGCTCTGTTCTTGGTCTTTGACCGGGCTGACATCCAGCAAATGAGTACTAACGTTGAGGTAGGAGTTTATTCCGACGGAGAATTATTAGAAACGGTAGAAACTTCCTTCTTAGGACCAAATAAGTAACTGACAGTTGACACCGGGTCGGCGGGCGATTGATAAGGGAAAATGAAAAAAGAGGGACAGATTGTTGATAGAAAGGAGATGTGAATTTGTAATTTTCAATTTTCCAGTTATAAACAATCTGCAACTTCTAAACCTACAACTTATCAAACTTGAACACTCTAACACCATAACACATTAATACTAAATATTATGAACTGGGGATGGAAAATCGCGATTGCGTTCAGTCTGTTTGGCTTATTTATTGGCATACTTGTGTTTCGCAGCTTTCAGACAAATATTGATCTAGTATCGGAAGATTATTACCAAGAAGAGCTTGCCTATCAGAATAAAATTGATAAAATGACGAACGAGCGAAAACTCAGGCAATCGCTCACTTTCTCTCAACAGTCACAGCAGCTAGCCATTCAGTTTCCTAATCATTCAGCTAGTCCAATACAAGGAGAAATACATCTGTTTCGTCCTTCCGATGCTCGTTTTGATCAGGTTTATTCTATTGCCCTAGATACGCAACAACAATATATTATTAGCACCGATCAGCTTGCCAAAGGCTACTATAAAGTAAAAGTAGACTGGGAAAGCGGTGAGTCGGCGTATTATACCGAAGAATCAATTTTTATTCAGTAATGGTAACCTCTGCCTTCATCATCGGACTAGTAGGTAGCTTTCACTGCCTGGGTATGTGCGGGCCGATTGCCCTTGCCCTTCCTCTTCGGGGTACCAGGACTTTACCCGTTTGGCTAGGTCGCTTATCGTATAACACTGGACGAATTACCACCTACGCACTACTCGGTGGCACTTTCGGACTGATGGGACAAGGGCTAGCCTTAGCCGGATGGCAGCAATCACTGTCCGTAGCTCTTGGAGTACTGATTCTTTTAAGTGTAGGGCTGCCTGCCACTTTTGCTCACCGTCTTAACCCTAATCATGTTATTGCCCGGTTTATCGGTCAGGTCAAAACCCGGATGCACCGTTTATTTTCCCAACGAACGTACTCTGCCCAGTTTGGTATCGGTATGCTCAACGGGCTGCTACCCTGCGGGCTAGTATACATCGGACTGGCCGGAGCAATGGCTAGTGGTCATTTTCTGCAAGGTGCCGAATGGATGATCGCTTTCGGAGCTGGGACTTTACCCATGATGTTAGGCGTTAGCCTGCTCGGTCAGTGGGTTAGCGTTCCTATCCGCAATCGCATCCGTAAGTCAATCCCTGTATTAGTGGGAGCGATGGGCGTATTGTTCATCCTCCGAGGGTTGGCTTTGGACATCCCCTACGTAAGTCCAGTACTAGCGGGCGATATGACAGTCGCTGAAGCCATTACTATTTGTCGTTAAAACCAACCATGAATACCCAACTCATCCATAAATATAATGTACCAGGACCTCGGTACACCAGTTACCCTACCGTACCTTACTGGGATCAAACTCCCCCTAGTGAGAGTGAATGGCAGCAGCAAATACAGCAGACTTATGAAACATCTGGTCACCAAGGGATTAGTTTATACGTGCACCTACCCTACTGCGAAAGTTTATGTACGTACTGCGGTTGCACTACGCGCATCACGGTAAACCATCAAGTGGAAAAGCCTTATATAGATGCTGTTTTACAAGAGTGGAAAATGTACCGTCAACTATTGACCGAATCACCGCTTATCAGAGAGCTTCATCTTGGCGGAGGCACACCCACTTTTTTTAGTCCGGCAAGCCTAAAGAGGTTAATCAAAGGCTTAATCCGGCTGGGCAAAATTGATGAGAAAACTACCATGAGCCTGGAAGCACATCCTAATAGTACTACTAAGGACCATTTGCAAACATTATACGAGCTCGGTTTTCGAAGATTGAGTTTAGGCATTCAGGATTTTGACCCTGATGTACAACAAATCATTAATCGGAAGCAAACCTACGAGCAGATAGACTCCGTAGTACAATTAGCTCGTCAGATTGGCTTTACTTCTATTAATTTTGATCTTATTTACGGGCTACCCAAACAAACACTAGCTACCGTACAGGATACTATTGACAAAACCATTCAGTTGCAGCCCGACCGTATTGCGTTTTACAGCTACGCCCACGTCCCCTGGATGAAACCTGCCCAACGCTCATTAGAACCATTCCTTCCTGATTCGGAAACCAAGCAACAACTGTATGAGCAGGGCAAAATAATGCTGCAACAAGCTGGGTACCACGAGATTGGTATGGATCACTTCGCTCACGCCAGCGATCCGCTATTTCAAGCAAGTCAGCAAAAGAAGATGCATCGAAACTTTATGGGATACACGCTTCAGGCTACCAAAATGCTCATTGGTCTGGGGGTGTCCGCCATCAGTGATACTTGGACGGCCTTCGGGCAAAATGCTAAGTCTGTTGAGGCATACAGAGAACGAATTGAAGCCGGGAAGTGGGCAATCCACCGAGGACATATCTTAACCCCCGAAGATCTGCGGCTACGGGAACATATTTTAAATGTCATGTGCCACATGCATACCGAATGGGATTGCCGAATGCCGGAAAATGAAGAGCTACAACGAGCCCTTAGCCGTCTTGTACCGATGGCTGAAGATGGCCTGGTCAACCTCACCGAACAAAGTATAGACGTACCCGAAACCGGCAAACCATTTCTACGCAATATCTGCATGGCACTGGATGCCCGCCTGTGGAGAAGCAAACCGCAAACCAATCTATTTAGTAGTACCGTCTAGCTTCCTCAAGCTGATCTGAAAAGCAGCACCCACCAACTCTACTTACCAACCTGTGTGATACTCAGTAAAGAGATGATGGTAACCAACCCAAATCATTTCTCAAGTGCCATTGATCGCCCGTCCGATTAGTCAATCACCAATAGTGGAATATGAGTATGTAATGCTAATAAGCGAGTAAGTTTTCCGGGGGAAGGGGGAGCGTTCAATGAATGGCTACGCGGTAGAATCACTAACAGGTCAATATTATTCTGATCAATATAGTTAGTGATACCTAGCTGAATATCTGCATTTTCTGGAAAGGCATAATGATAGTCAAGCGTTTCCAAATAGTACTCTAGATCGCTTTGGTTCGGACCAAATCCCGCATTATCTGGCTCAGTCGGCTTCTTTACCGTAAGTACATGAACTTTTGCCCCAAACCATCGGGCAACATCATGTAATACATCTAGAGTAGCTAAATCATCAATTGCTTGCTTATCTAGCGCTAAAGCGATCTGATGAATCTGAAAATTAGTTGTTGTATTAGGAATAATTAACACCGGACAGTTAGAAGATTGAAGCAATTGGGCAGCGTGGCTACTAGCACTAACCTCATCAGGTTCTCCTCCTTCAGTACCCATCACAATTAGGTCGATATTCTTTTCCTGTCGTACGCTTAATATCGTTTCTACCAAAGCACCTTGCTGGCTTATGATTTGGGTACGAGATTGAATATGGGGCAGTAAGCTCTTCTTAACCTCGTTCAACTGCTTGTCAGCTTCTTCAATTACTAAGTCAGGATTATCGTCTACGTGTAGTAGTATCAGTTGAAGCGTTTCATCCTGACTCATCATGTATACTACATAATCGAGAGCGATTTGAGCACAAGCAGAAAAATCAGTAGGAAGCAATATTTTACGAATTTGGTTCATAGCTATAGGTCAGTTAAAAATTACAATCGGTGCGATACACCCAACCTTATTGCTGCTTTGAACAATGCTCGGCTTTTTGTATCACAGAAGAAAGATAATGTAGTTGGCGAATCTAGTCTCTGATATACATTATCTCAAAAGATGATATTTATCAGAAAATGGATAACGATGGAAAATGCTGGAAGTTAAAAAGATAATAGATGTGCATGATCCAGGGTTTCCAACCACTAGTTAGAAATGCCCCCCAGTAGATATTAGCAGGGCTAGTGCCGTAACTGAAAAACCGGAGTACATTGCCCCGGTTTCTACTTTTCTATGATCTCGAGGGTTTTTACTCAGATACTGGTTGAGCTGAGTATTTAGCTACTTACCAAACAAGCCTCCTAAGCCACCGAGTAGCCCACCAATACCTTCATCTCCACCGAAGCCTAGCTGCTCAACCAGATCTTTCTGATCGTTAGCTTGCCCAGTCTCTTTAGAACTGATTTTATTCATAATGAAGGGAATAGCGATGTTAGCGATTTGTTTGGCAATACCATCGCTAATTCCCAATTTACTAGCTAGGTTGGTAACCAGGCTATTAGTAATACCATTAACAATAGGATTACTGGTGGTTGTAGAGGCATTTCCATTAAACAAATCCATTACTCCGGAAAAGTTTCCTTTCATTAACTCGCCCTTTAGCCCATCAACTACAGTATCTTTGGTAACACCGACGGCCTCATCGGTTTGGGAAGGATCCAGTTGGGTTTGTTCCTGAATGAGCTTAGCCATATGCTCTTTGCCCATATTAATAATGTTGTCTAGCATAGTATAAAATTTTAATGGTTTCGGTTGATTACAATGCACGAACTGACTAATTTCAAACTTAGTTAATCAATTCATTACCACCAAACCTAAATTATTTAACAATATGGGACTTATTGATTTCTTCAAAAGTGCGGGCGAAAAGCTTTTCGGAGGCGAAAGCGAAGAGGAGAAAAAAGAAAAACTAATTGCTCACGTTAAGTCGCTGGGACTGCCTGTTGAGGGCTTATCTGTCAGTGTTGACGATGAAGTTGTTACCGTAAAAGGGAAAGTTGACAGCCAAGCCCACGCCGAAAAAATCGCTTTAGCTCTGGGAAATGTAGAAGGCGTTAGCAAAGTGGATAACCAACTAGTTGTAGAAGTACCCGAGCAAGCTGAACCTGAGCCTCAAGCCACCTACCATACCGTAGAAAAGGGCGATTCGCTTTCCAAAATTGCCAAGGAAGTATACGGCGACCCGATGAAGTATCCTGCTATATTTGAGGCGAACAAGCCTATGCTTAAAGATCCTAATCTAATTTATCCCGGACAGGTACTGCGAATTCCACCAAAAGAAACTCTTTCCTAATTAATGACTGATGCCACCGTGGCGTGGAATAATGGTTTTCTAATTCATCACCTCATCAATCCGAGCTACATCGGCGTTGCTCGTTATCAAGCTAATGGGCTAATTTCTTGAGTTAACTCCGCGAGGGAAGCTACGATTGCCAAAGGGCTTTGGCTAACCACAGCTCCGCCCAACATTACGACTTTGGCGGCAATATTGATAACTTTCTCTACCTTCTCAGCCTTTTGAAGGGCTTCATTCACTTCGTCAGCCACTTGGTTCATTTCCGTCAGTTCACTATCTACCTCCCCTAGCTTAAGCACTGAGGCCAGCGTTAGCAAGTCATCCGAATAGCTGTAAACTGAACGCTGTAAGTGACTTAGTTTTTGATGCTGACCTTTAGTTAAGTCTTCCCACTTATCTTCCCGAAACTGCCCAATGGACGTTACAATCCGAAAAAACTGTTTAGAAAGCTCTTTTACCTGCTTTGATGAAAGGGTTGCCATAGCTCATTGTATTACAGTGGATGAGTGAATGGTTCGATTGCTGATTACTGATTGCTGATAATTAATTATTCATCACTTGCCCCTTGTTCGCATCCGGCTTTCAGATTCCAGTCTCCTGACTCTGTATTCTAGTTTCTAGCAATTTCTGACCACTAATTTCCTACTTCGGTCTTCCTACTTCCAACCTCTCATCTCAAAATTTAGACAATATTTGCATCTGTCGTAGCTGATTAGTGTAGAACAGTAGAGAGCTAATGGCTGCTTGTTGCTGTAGTTGTGCCCGCTGTTGGTACAAAGCTGTATGCCCCTCACTGATGACACTCAGAGCCTCAACGTACTGCCGAATACTTTGCAATTGAGCTTCGTACTCTAGCATTTGATCCATATACTCTTCAATTACTAGTTTCTTCTCTATAAATGAGTGAGCCGAGTCCAGCAATTCACGGGAGTACCCTCGTTGTGTGAGTTGCTGACGCCGAATTTGTTCCACTAGTGATTCGTTCAGCATAAACTGGTAAGCTTCCAGCAACGTTTGCAGCGGTTTTTCAGCCTGCTCAATAAACTCTCGAGCTTTTTTACGGCGCGAACGTTCAGTGAGACCGGTAAGACTAAGCTGGGCTAGCTCTTGGTACGATGCCACTGCATCGGCCTGACCTTCGGCTAGGGGAAGCGTCTGTAAGGCATCTCCTAGCGGAGCTAATGATGCGCTTGACCGCCCTGAGGCAGCTAATTGGTGAAGACCTGCTAAGTAACGAGTCAAAGCTTCCAAAATCTGGATAGTAGCCGAATCGGCCTGTAAAGATAAATCACAGCCCTCCCGAAACTTAGGAGTAAGCTTACCCTGCTGAAGTAAATCCCGACGCTGCCGCTGCTGACAAACCTGGTAAAAGGTAGGTTCCAGATGCACGCCCTGAGCAAGAATTTCGGTAGCTTCAGTCGTAAAGTGTTGAACGTGCGATAGTGAATAACAGCCGGAGACGACTAAACTCAGTATGGCGATAGATAATTGCATAGATTACTATTCCGCTTTGATAGACGCAAAGCCGGACTTATCAAAATAGGTTCTCTTAGGCTCGCCCCGGTATTTTACCGCGGCACCAAAGCCATTCGCCTCGGCTCGTAATCGCTCGCTAGCGTGTATTCGCACAGTACCCGTTCCATTTACTTCCACATCAGCATCCTGGCATATCAGGTCAAAGGCATCAATAGTGCCCGTACCGTCATTAACAATGTTTGTTTCATTGGCCTTTCCGCTTAGATACATATTAGCCGTTCCGGCGGATTCTATATCTAGGCTGGCAACATTCAGCTTCATTTCTATTCTTCCCATTCCTTCCACTTCTACTCTAAAGCGGTCAGCACGCACCACATCTTCGGAAAAGACCTGTACCAGCCCTACAATTTTCAGATCTCGCAATGTAGAGTACGTTACGTATGCCTTCACTTTAGGAGCAATGTCAATCCAGTCGTTTTGATTTTGCTTGTAGCTAATGCACAAGGTACGACCCCGCACTTCGGTTTTTACCTGACGCAAGTCTTCATGATCCGAGGCCTCTAGTCGTAAATGAGGATTATTACCCTGATAGAGCACCACTTCACCGCGCCCAATAAATTCAACCTTATCAAAACTGGCTAAATCCATATCTTCCTCATATTGAGCCAATAGACTGTTAGAGTAAAGTAAACCGACCGACAAAAGCAGTAGTAGATAAGGAAAAGTTAAACGTAGGTTCATGTGGTAGCGTTTTTCTCTAAAAATACGGAAAATATGAAATATTCATCCTCCTTCATAGTCATTCTGCTGCTAGTCTTAGGATTTACCTTTCTACTGGTAGCTTGGGTATCACCTACTCGCACTTCAAATTTAACTACTGACTTACCCGGAGTTACAGTAGTCGAACTGTTCACATCGCAAGGTTGTTCCAGCTGCCCACCTGCTGATGCTGTACTACGCGACATTGCCCAACAATCAGAAGAGCAAAACTTGACTGTATACGTGCTTTCCTTTCACGTTGATTATTGGAATCGTCTGGGCTGGAAAGACCCGTACAGCCACTCTGATTTTACCGAACGCCAACGAACCTACACTCAAACCTGGCAAAACAGTCAAATGTATACTCCACAAATGACCGTAAATGGTAACCCGGGCTTTGTAGGTTCTCGTAAGCAACAAGCCTGGCAGGAAATTAAAGGTGCTTTGAAGCAACCCGCTCAATCTTCTATCAACCTCCAAGTGGCTATATCTGGTGAACAAGCTACCATGGCTTATCAGGTAACTGGTGATTACCAAGGAAAACATCTGCAAATTGCTTTAGTAGAGAAAAATATTCAGACTTCCGTACGCCGAGGCGAGAATGGAGGGAAGACGCTTCATCACACTCACGTTGTCCGCAATTTTAGTAGCCGCTCGCTCAATAGTTCAGCTCAAGGAAAGGTTACCTTGCAATTGCCCGAAGATCTCAAAACTGCTAATGCTTCTATTATTGCCTACGTACAAGATGAAACCAATCTCAAAATTAACGGAGCCTCTGCCCAAACCCTCGCTGACATATAATTGCTCAATTGATTCTAATACATAAGCTTTTTGCTAAAGCAATGAATAGAAGACGCTGCTCTAATTTCAGCATCTCACTGAAAAAGCAGATTAAACGCTATCCAAACAGAGGACGAGCTAGTGTTAGAGTTACCAAAAAAATTACATAGTGTAGTTTACCGAGTATTTAGGTTTTTATTAGTTCTAGCGGATTACGTCTTTAGTAGTAACCATCATTACTACTCCTTATGAACATCAGAAAATTCCTCGAGAAGAATAGCATCTTTGTTTCTATTCAACTCACTCTGGGTTTAATCGGCATCAGCTCTTTGCTTACTTTCTACGGAAAATACCAAGCACAGCAGTTTGATGATATTAAAGAAAAAATTGAACGGGTGGATGAGCTGATAAATTATGTTCAAACTCACCGCAACAACATTACCAAAGGAACAAAAGCATTTTTGCTCGAACCGGATGATAAATTCTTGAGACCATACGAAGCGGCAGGAAAGCAATTTGCTAATCACTTCGATACCTTACAGATTTTGCTAAACACACAAGGGTTTACTGAACAGAAAAGACTGACCGAAGCAAAATCTGCTATTAAGGAATACCATGAATTGATGGGTGAGATCATATCTTACAAAAGGCAAGGAAACGATTCAACCGCCCTGGCTATCTACAAAACTGACCCTGGCTATCCGGTTTGGAAAGTGTGCTACGAGTTTACTAATCAAGTACAGGAATTTGAGAACGAGCTATATATCGCAGCTCGAGATCGCTATCAATACTATTTGTATGTAACTACCGTGATGCAAGCCCTACTATTTCTCATCGGTGTACCTACCCTGATTTTCGTGATTCGTCAGATAAAAAAATCTAACAAGCTACGCCTTCAACTCTTTACAAACCTTTTAGAAAGCAGAAAAACCTATTTAGTAGATGATCAATCGGATAACGATCAACAAAGCGAACAAGATTCCATTGAGTATATTATTAGTGACTTGCAAACCGCATCCAGGTTTATTAACCGGGTAGGGCAAGGAGACTATTCTGTAACTTGGGATAATGCGAAAAGCGATGACCAAGCGGAGAATGCAGATAACCTGGCCACAGCCCTGGCGAATATGCGAGAACAGATGAAAGTTGTGAAGCAGAAGGATCAGCAACAATTATGGATAACCGAGGGTACTTCCAAGGTGGCTGAGATTACCCGAACGCATCAGAGTGACCCTCAACTCATGGCCGATCAACTGTTATCTTACTTAGTGAAGTATACTAGCTCTAATCAAGGTTCACTTTTCTTTCTTCAAGAAGAAATCTCAAATAATCAGTGCTTGACTTTAGCAGCTGCTTACGCTTACGATAAGAAAAGGCATATGGAAAAGACTGTAAAAATAGGGCAAGGACTAGTAGGGCAAACATACCTAGAAAAGAAAACTACCTTATTGACCAATATTCCCGATCAGTACGTGATCATTACTTCTGGCCTAGGTGAAGCTACTCCTGCTAACTTATTGTTAATCCCTTTAATCTTCAATGAGCAGGTGATGGGTGTTTTGGAATTAGCCTCCTTTACAACTTGGCCGCCCTATCAAGTAGATTTCCTGGAAAGTGTAGGTGAGATTATTGCGTCCTCAATTGCTACTTTGGATGTGAGTTCAAAAACCAAGCAGCTTTTGGAACAATCGCAACAATCTACTGAAGAACTTCGGGCTCAGGAGGAAGAAATGCGGCAAAATATGGAAGAGCTGCAAGCTACCCAGGAAGAAATGCAGCGCAAAACGGAAGAATACGAGACCATTATTGAGCAGAAGCAGGCACGTATTGAAGAGCTGGAGGCCTCAGTAAATCAATAAACTAACTGAATTCAAGCATCAAATGTTAGTAATGTAAGCTAAGAATGAGCTAGCTATTGGTACTGCTGATTTTATATTTCTACTGGCCTACTGTTGATTCTAAAGGCACTATCATCCCTACTGAGATAACGGCCAACGAAACTTCAGCATTTCTAATTGCTCCCGATTACGCTCTGCATGTTTCTGTATCATCTTAATCTGTTCCTGACGCAATCGGCGATGGCTCTCAACTTCTCTCCGTAAATCATGTACTTGATGCTGTAGTTTTTTATGATCGCGGTACACATCTTTGAGAAAGAAGCTGAGAAGACTAACTCCAATTCCGAGTAAACTGACTAGCAAAGCGTTAGCGGCAAGTAATAATTCTGTGTTTTCCATAAGCCAAACATACCTTTCTCAACTTTCACATTTTCCTAAATATGCATTATTAAGACAAAAATTTCTTAATAAGACATATTATTAATCTTCTTCATTTGTGTTTATAGGCTCACCTAACAGCTCGTAGATGATTTTCACCTGTTTAGGCGTATAAGTATGCCCATGACGCACCCCAATTCTCTCCTCATGCGGTGCTATCCAGTTAGTTAGTGTACGGATAGTTACCCCGTAAGCGTGGGCTAATTCTTGTTTGGTTTGTGGTTTTGCGGATTTATAGCTCATGACTGAAAGAAATATTGGTAAAAACTAAGTAGTGGATAGAAAACTGATTTTAGGTACATATTGTTATTAATACGACAATTTAGTACTTTTGATTATATTTTTTAGTATTTTTAAGAAATATTAATCTTTTTATTGATGAGTGAGGAACCCTTACTTCCACTACGCCGTATCCGCAAAAAGTGCAACCTTAGCCAAGAAGCGGTGGCTACCGCACTGGATATTAGAACGACGACCTACAGTAAAATTGAGCGAGGCATCATTCAGATTACCTTACCTCGGCTGTACGAGTTAGCTGAGATATTTCAGTTATCGCCTCAACAGTTACTTAGCTACGGTGAGTCGAGCCAAGACTCTCAGTCTAGCAGTAATGCTGATTCTAACATTACTTATGTACCCGTACACGCTCAGGCGGGCTTTCTGGATCATTTCGTAGATCAGCGCACTCCTCCCGAAGGTATTTCATTCAGCATTCCTACCTTTTCCGAAAAAGAGCTTTATATGATTAGCGTCGAAGGCGATAGCATGTACCCTACCCTGATTCCGGGAGCTTACATTATCATTAAAGAGGTGAAAGACCACTATCTGCTCCAGTGGGGCGAACCCCATTTGATCGTTACTACCGATGGGCGGGTAGTTAAGCGAGTGCTCAAACACGCTGATGCTTCTTTGCTTACGCTTTACTCTGATAATGATCTGTATCAGCCCTACGAGATCACACGAGAAAGTATATTATCACTGTGGAAGGTAGTAGGTATGGTATCCAAATCATTCACTCCTCAACGCAGTCTTTCTTCCCGCTATTCGGGTTGATTTTCCGGTGGAATATTGCCAACTTCTGGCATGGTTTATTTTTTATCGTTCGGGCTGCACTTTTCAACTTTTACTCCCGAAAAGCTTCTCTTAGGGTTTATTCTGCTGCTGGCTAACCCACTATCTATATCTGCCCAATTTGAGCACCCTCGGGGTATTGTTACGCCAGAGGAGATAAAAAGCGTACGAGAGAGACTTGATACCGAACCTTACCGTACCATGCTAACTACTTTAACCCGCACTGGTGAGCAACACCAAATGGAAAGTAAGGATGACCGCAGCTACGATCCTTATGAGGAAAGCGACCGCCTTGGAGTCTGGGCTTACCTGTATCTGCTTACTGAAGAGGAGTACTGGGCCGATTTAGCCTGGCAAGCTACCGAAAAGATACTGGCTGATACTGTTTACCTGACAAACCCGCTCGCGAAAGGACTCACCCGGGCGAGGTTACTGCAAAAGCTAGCTTACGCTTATGATTTCTGCTATCCCGCCTGGTCGAGAGAGCAACGCAAACAGGCAAATGATGCTCTTTTTGAAGTGTTCTATTCCGTTCATGCCACGATGGGTTACGCGGCCAACTACAGTATTGAAAGCAACTGGATGGGAGTTCGCTACGGAAGTATTGTCCTTGCCTCTTACATTTGGGACTGGACTGATACTACTAATTACAAACGATCTCCGGCACTGCCTATACAATGGGACGCTAGCAAACGGCTTCAAGATCATATCCAAACCAATATTTATCCGAGCGGCTGGAATGTGGAAAGTATGTCGTACCACATTTATAATTGGACATTCGTAGGCCCGGCACTAATCACGCTACAGAATCAACTAAGCAGTTTTTCGGTGCTGGACTACGTACCTAACATTGAGCATTCGCTACAAGCCTTGATGACTTCAGTGGTTTCTATAGAAAATCAACACAACCGTGGCTATACGGCTGACTTGTCGGATGACGATATGATGTTTAGCACCGGAGGTGTATTAGCAATGGGCTTTTCACTGTTTCCGGCGGAGCAACTTCCTGCTTTGAAGTGGATGCACGATTACTTGATTGAGCCCAACAGCTATCAGGCTGAAGATGGGCAACTGGCCTACAGCATTTTATACTATCCCGAAGAGGTAATGGCAGAAAATCCCGCTACGCTGAATTGGCGAACCTTCGTAAGTAAAGAGACCGGAGTATTCGTTGCCCGAAACCACTTTGAAGACGAAAACGATATTGTGGCTACCTACCACGCCAAAGCGAACCGAGTAAGAGGTCACCAAGGACCCGATACTAACACTATTCGCTTGGTAGGTTTGGGGGCTCCCTGGGTTATTGGCGCTGGTCGGACGGGACTTACTGCTGGGCAGTCAAATCTATTTCCTAGTGTAGAAGAAACAGCCGAGAAAGATGATAAAGGCTTAGGCAAACTACACGAATACGGTTTTTTCAACGATGGTACCGGTGGGTACGTGGTTGGCTCAGGTAGTGCTGTAGGTACTCGCGAACATCGTCGCCGGTTCTACGTAGATTTTGATCACCCGTTGACTAAGGGTGTCTTTGTTGTTCAGGATTCTTCGACTAATGGTCGTCGTTGGCGCATCAATACCCCAGAGTTCAATAAGTTTACAGAAGCCGAAGATGGCTTCACACTCACCGCACCTAACGGTTCCAGTCTTAAATTCACAGTTTTAAATAAAGACAAATCGATAAAACTGGATACTGGTAAAGTTCCTTACGGTGGCAAAACCAAACAGCACAATTTTGGGATTGTCTACCAAGGACAAGGTTACCCATTCAGCCGATACGTTGATGTGTTTTGCGACTTAAATATTACAGTCGTGATGACTTTGCAGCCAGCTAACGAGACTCACCCCGAGGTTAGGATTGAAAATGGCACCATCCGAGTAGGCGAACAGCCATTAAATCTGCCTTCGCCTCTACTGAGTAACCGCCAAACGGAATAACTGTAATGGCCCATTGTTATTGGTTACTAACAAGATATGCCCCGAAGAAGAGCGTAGCCAGGCTAACTTTCGAACATCCCCTGGAACGTACAAGCCACTTTCAGCGGTTGGTAGTGGATCAAAATTACCCTGACCATTACCCAGCATTACCAACCCATTACCAGCATCTAATCGGGGCGTTCGAGTTTCTACATTATGGAGGTTTCCTGCCAGAATAATGTCTAGATGCCCGTCCTGGTTTACGTCTGCTACTATAATATCGCGCACCGCGGAGAGTTGAGCTTCGTTAGGCAGTGGCCTAATTTCGGCAACCTTACCGCCTTGAATACTCGCCAATGATGAGCTGAACGTCTGAGCGGAAAAGTGTTTAGCCTCTTGCAACACATTTTGTCCAACAATCTCCGTCAAGGCAGCTTGGGCATAAGAATCATAGTCGGTGAATTTCTTTTTTACAGCAGGCAGTTGTTGATACATCCGATCCCGCTCCTCAACACTGTATAGCTTACCATTCTGGTAGTAACCGAAGAGCAGATCAGTAGAGCCATTAGCGTCAAAATCATCGGCGTACAGTTCAAAGGGAGATTGAGGAGATGCCGAATAGCGATAGTTCAAACCAATGTTTCCTAAGACTAGATCGTCGGCTCCGTCCTGATTCCAGTCAGCTGTGGTAATACTGAACCACCAACCGGAAGCCTTGCTATCAGGATGATCCGTAGGTCGCAAACTGCTTCCATCATTTACGAATAACGTAGGAGTCATCCACGCTCCAACTACTGCTAATGCAGGTAATTCGCTCGTTTCTACTTTTATCCACTGAGCATCCGTGACTAATTCATTTTGCTTTAAATCCGGCAGCCAGGTATCAGTTACATCCCGGAATGTACCTTGACTATTTTCCAGTAGGTAGCTTCGGTCAGCGGCCGGATACTTTCCCGGAATTACGTATCCACCCACAAAGACATCTTGATCACCATCACCATCAAAATCTCCGGCTGTAGCACAAGTTCCGAACGAGCGCATTGGAGGAAGGGCTTGTTCCGCCCAACGAAAGTTTCCACTTCCATCGTTGAGGTACAAATGATCTTGCAAGCTCTCGTCACTTGCTGCATATTCATTGCTTCCATTAACTACTAGCAGATCCATATCCTGATCGTTGTCCGCATCGAAAAATATAGCGTCAGCAGCTTCACTAGCGTTATGTTGTCGCCAGGGTTGATTTCTTTTCTGGGTAAAACTACCGGAAGCAGATTGGAGGAATAACGCACCCGATTGTCCACTGGCTCCGCCAACAAAAAAATCATCTAACCCATCACCGTTTACATCCGCCACCACCAGAGCTGGCCCAAAATCAGATAGTTTATGAGGCAGCAGAAATTCCCGATCAAAATCGTCAAAATCCGATTCTTTATGGTGAAATGGTAGATTCACCTGCTCAGTGATTTCTTCAAAAAGTGGGATGCTCGTTGCTTTAGAAGCAATCGGAACTGATGTAGCATCTTGGTATGAAAGTGTGAGGGTCTGATTTGCTTCAACTTGAACCAGAGTTTGAATTAGCCCATCGGGCCAGATAATTTGCAAGCTATCGACTGGTTTATCGCCTAACCCGAAATGAAGAATAGGTTCTACCGAAGATTGGTAGCCCCGGGTAGGTTGCAACTGCCGCATTTGAGAAGTGCTCGCTTGATGAATTATCACTTTTGCTCCAATCCCGAATGGATTGCTGGAAGCTCCTCTAAGTTTTATTCGTAAATAATGACTACGATTTGATGGAGGTTGATTGCGGTAAATAGTAGCAAAATCATCCAGATTATTGACAATCAAATCCAGATAGCCATCATTATTTAAATCCGCGTAAGCTGCTCCATTTGAGAAAGTTGCTTCGCCCAAGCCCCAAGATTCACTAACACTTTTAAAAGCAAGGTCACCTTGATTGTGATAAAGGTAGTTGGCAATTTTCTGAGAAGGCATCTGACTCAGTAGCAACTGAGCTGCCGGCTCATTCAAATCTACGAATCGAGCGTTCATCGCTTCTAACTCTTGGTTAATACCTGCTACAAAATCATTGTTGAGTACATCTTTTCGTAATCCGTTGGTGATGAATAAATCTTGCCAACCGTCGTTATCCATATCGGCAAATAGCGGTGCCCAGCTCCAATCAGTCTCATCTACTCCCGCCAGACGGGCTATATTGCTAAAAGCTACCGGTTTTGAATTGGTACTCGCTGGAAGCGGAACGTTCAGTTGCAGGCTATTGTACATATACTGAAAGTGGTATCCCTTGTCCACGAAATCCCAAAACTTAGCCTCGCTGATACCCGCTAGGTTCGCCTTCTGTCGGTACTGGTCAGGTGCTGCCATATCTACCACAGCAATATCGGGCCAGAGGTCATTATTGAAATCAGCCATATCTACTCCCATCCCAAAAAAAGAAATTTGCCCAGTAGCCTGATGAATGGATTCGGTAAACGTCCCATCCTGATTATTCAAATACAAATAATCGTGTTCGTAAAAGTCGTTGGCCACGTAAATGTCATCCCAACCATCCTGGTTAACATCTCCTACGGTGAGGCCTAATCCGTAACTATGTTGGGTTCCAATAATCCCGGCTTGATTACTAATGTCAGTAAATTTGCCACCATCATTCCGATAGAGTTTATCGCCCACGTAAGGATCACGCTGATCCGACTTGGATAGAACCCGTCCGGTGTAAGTTTCCATACCGTGGTTCACCAGAAATATGTCCAGATCGCCGTCGCGGTCATAGTCGAAAAAGGCCGCCTGAATTGAGTATCCTGGATCATTGAGACCGTATTCTTTAGCTTTTTCCTGGAATGTACCGTTTCTCTGATTGATATAGAGTAGGTTTTGTCGATTCTCGGGCGTAAAGTTACCCGAACGACTTACGTAAATATCCAGCCATCCGTCGGCATTCACATCAACCATCACTACTCCGGTACACCAGCTATTGCTACCTGATGGCAAGATGCCAGCAGAAATAGAAACATCTTCAAACTGAAAACCTCCTAGGTTTCGGTAGAGTTTGTTAGAGACCATATTTCCTGTGAAGAACAGATCGGTTTTTCCGTCATTATCAATATCTCCTGCAGCTACTCCCCCACCGTTGTAAAAGTACTGATAGAGTAGAATGTTACGAAAACGATTTTCGGCTACTTCATTGATGAAATAGATTCCGGTTTGCTCTGATGTTAGCTTTTTAAATTTGGGAGATTCTTTTACGACAGATTTAGTAACCGGAGTCGTTGAGACTTCTTTATTTTCGGTTGGTTGAGATTCGCAAGCAAAAAGTAAAATTAGGGCTAGCCACTGGCATAGGCGTTGGGTAGGCATAACTGCTCCTTTCTTCGGTTAAACTACAAAAGATCGTAGTACAAAAAAAGGGAAGAAGCCGTCTGCCCCTCCCCTTTTTACAAATCAGAAAAATACTAATTAAAAGCTTGGTTAATATCAGTCTCGTAATCCGGAATTTCGGAATAGAATGGACTATCCCAAGGTACTACTGAACCACCCCGGTCGCCCGCCGGAATATCCATTCGTAACCCCTGCAAATAGAACAGACGATCTCCCTCGAAAGCCATCTCTTTAAATCGCTCGAGGTGAATAGCATTCTCCAGGTCACTACCTGTGTAATCGCCAATGCCCGCGCGGTTGCGTACAGCGTTTAAATCAGCTGTGGCTCCCGCGGCATCGCCACTTTGAGCCCGAATAATGGCTCGCAACAAGTACATATCGGCTAACCGAAGAATGGGTAAGTTAGTCACTCGGTCACCTGCTCGGTAGTAGCGATTATTCCACACGTAAGCGTCGGTGGTGGCAAAGTTACCGTTGGGTTCAGGGTAAATATTGTCCGCAATGGTATCGGTTTGCACCGAGGGAAGCAAGCGTAAGAACAACTGGTTAAATCGCTTATCTTGCGTAGCTTCGGTGGTTAGTTCACCACTAGCGTCTTCCCAGCCTACTTGCTGTAGAAAACTACTACTTGCAATTATATGCCGATTTTGGTTAGTTTCTGGCCCACTTGCCTGACGGTTACTAGCATTATAATTCTGGAAGCGATTAGGATGCTTCCAATTACTAGAACCTCCTAAGCCATCTCCTGCCCAAAGAGCGTAGTACCAGATTACTTCACTACCCCGCTCAATACCCGTTTTGTTGAAGGCTTCAATGGGGTCTTCATCCAACGTATAGTCACCGCCGTTTTGGTCAATTACAAAGTTCAGCTCGGCAAGTGCTTCGTCGTGCATCTCGGGTCCCATATGAAAGAGCACCTTGGCTAGTAGAGCGGCAGCAGCAAACTTATTGGCTCGTCCGTCGGCATAAGAAGGGTTATGTACTCCTTCTTCGTAACGCTCGGGAAGTAAGTCTTTAGCCGCTCGTAAGTCTTCCACAATTACCCCGTACAGATCGTTAGTAGAAGCTAACTCGGAAGTAATTGCTTCATCAAAATTATCAGCTTGTTCAATACGAAACGGGATGCGCTTTTCATCACTCGGGTACGGGGGCATATAAATACGAGTTAACCAGTAGTAGGCGTAGGCTCGCACAAAGTGTAGTTCACCGGCAATCCGGTCTACTTCATCTTGCCGCCCTTCACTAGCCAAAGGTCTACCGTCGTTTTCTTCTATAAAGTCGAGACCACCGTTGGCTAAACCTACCGCGAAATAACCACTGTTAAACACGCCATTGTCAAAGATACCTATCGGAACATCGGTAACTCGAGCGTACATATCTTCCACATCACCGTTAGGCTCAAAACCGGACGCGGGTGGGGCAATATTTACTCCGTCGGCAAATAATTCTCCCGCCATACGACCGTGGGCAAATATTGTTCGATTACCACCATTACCTGATAGTGCGTAATAAGCACCAATTGGCGCTTTTTCAAAGTCGGCTAAAGTTAGCCAGGGGTCTTCTACCGGACGCTCCAACTCAAAAAACTCTTCATTATCGCAAGCTGAGGAGAAAATCAGCAGGACAAAAACCGTAAATGATAAACTTATATATTTTGTATAATTCATAACTACTAATAATTAGAATGAAAATGTAGCACCAACGTTCCAGCTTCGCACCTGTGGTAAGGTAGTGCCTACCCAACCCTGCCCTAAGTTCCGGTTACCTCCAAGGTTTACTACTTCGGGATCGTAACCATCAAACTCAGTGATCGTGAACAAGTTGTTAGCCGATACATACACTCGGATACCACTCATATTCAATCGCTCCATTAGGCTAGCCGGAAGGTTATAAGCCAACTGCAACGTTCGCATTCGTACAAAATCGCCTCGTTTCAAGAACTTATCATGCACCTGTCCATTGCGTTGGTTGTCAAAGCGCTCATTTTCAGAAATAGTGCCATCTTCATTAATAACATCGTAGCGATGGTTCCAAGTTAGTTGGGGCCACTCAGCATTGGGGTTTCCCTCTGTCCAGGTATTCCCTACAATATCTTGTCTCAGAATACTATTTCCGTTTCCAATGTAGGATCGTTGCCGTTCAGCATTGTCGTAGATATAGTTTCCTCCGGAGAACACCAGTACTGCCGACAGCTCCAAACCTTTGTAGCGAAAGTTGTTCGTCAGGCCACCAAAGAAAGTAGGCAACCCAGTTTTATCCGTTTGATCGAAGAGATGATCGCGGAGATTAGCCCGAGTTGCTGGAATCACATTACCGGTACGAACCCTTTCTCCGGTTTCCCGAAACTGTTCTAAATCCATTTCGTAGATTAACTCATATCCACCCACTGGATCAATTCCGGCATATTCGGCTAACCTAAAGTAGCCTATCGACTCACCGACAGTAGTTACTAAACCATTGCTACGAACATTATAAATTTCTTCGTCTTCACCTCCGGTTAGCTTCAACACTTCATTCTGGTTGGTAGTCAAGTTGAAACTACTAGACCATTGAAAGCCACCCCGATCAATATTGATAGTATTCAAAGTAAACTCCCATCCTTGGTTACGTAGATCACCAATATTATCTACAATAGTTGGATTACCACTCCAAATACCGGAGGACTGAGGTACTTGTACGGATAACAACAGATCGGTAGCATCTTGCAGGTAATAGCCTACCGAACCGCTGATTCGATTTCCGTATAACTCGAAATCAAGCCCTACATCGTAAGCATTCGTGGTTTCCCACAGTAAATCCGGATTTCCGATCCGACTCAATAAATCACCGGCTCCCACGTCGCCGTAACGCCCCCAGCCAGTGTAACCAGTTTCAGTACCTAATGGGTTAATCGCTGAGTTTCCGGTTTGCCCAAAACTACCTCGGAGTTTCAGAAACTCTATGGGAGTTATATTCTCCATAAAACTTTCGTCGGAAATGATCCACCCGGTCGAGGCCGCTAAAAAGTTGTTCCAGCGATTTCCGGGAAGAAATATAGACGACGCATCTCGTCGGAAACTAAAGCCTAGTATATAGCGATCCATCAATTTGTAATTGAAGCGACCAAAGAAGCCCCTAAAATACTGCTCACCACCCAGTCCATTAGAAACCCGTTGCACGTCACCGGGTGAACCTAAATCTTGGGCTTCGCCAAATAGCTCCTGCGCTTCGGTATTACGACGTCGAGTTTGCTGCTCGGTAGATTCAGCCCCAGCTACCAAGTTGATATTATGAATATTGCCAAAATCGCGATTCCAGGTTCCGTACAGGTTGTAGTTTAACCGCCTAAATGTTGTTCCGTTATCAAAAGCATATTTACTCCCTTCACGGATCACAGTATTTCCCCACTCAATGCTGCTGGCGTGCTGGAAGTCAAACGATAGTTCTGAGCGTACCGATAGGCCCTCCACAAACGGAATTTTATAGTCTAGATTTAAACCACCAATGGCTCGGTAGGTCTCCAGATCATTAATGTAGTTATCCCGGTTAATAGTAGCTCGCAAGTTTCTTCCAGAAAGGGGATCAAAGAGAATAGGATTTCCTTCGGGATCACGGATAGTAGGATGAAAGACAGGGAAAATAGGTAAAGCACCTGAATTAGCCATATTATAGCCACCCCGAGCGATATTTGAGTTTCCACCCGGCCCGCCTCCATTAGGAGCTCGCTGATTTTCGGTGTAGCTCAAAGCAATACGAGAACCTACCGAGAAATTTTTTGCCGGATAGAAGTCCACATTGGCACGGGTAGAATAGCGCCGTAAGCGTCCACCCTCTAATATACTTCTATCTTCCCGATAGTTGCCCGAAAGATAATAGTTCGTCTTTTCGGTTGCATTTGAGGTTGATAGGTTTATATCCATAAAGCTACCCTGCCGAAGGGCTTCATCAAACCAGTTAGTATTCGCGATCTGGCTACGATCCAGCACAGCGGTAGGGTCTCTAGCATCGTTAAGCAAAGCATTAGGATCAAACTCGGGTAAGCCTCGGTTAGCGCGAGCCTCATCTACTAAGCTCAACCAAGTTGACCCATCTACAAAACCGATCTCTTCGGGTCCGCGTACTGGATTAGTAATACCATAATTTACACTCAAATCGGTAGTACCTTTTCCACCTTTACCGGATTTGGTAGTGACAATGATTACCCCATTCGCACCCCGCGAACCATAAATGGCCGTAGCGGAAGCATCCTTTAGTACTTCAACTGATTCAATGTCATTAGGATTGATGGACGCCAGTGGGTTTTGCCCAACAGTAGCACTGTTACGACCAAGGCCACCCTGTTCGCCTCCACCTTGTCCGCTTAAGATCATTCCGTCAATAATCCACAACGGCTCAGTACCCGATGAGATTGAATTGGTTCCTCGGATTAGCACCCGAGTTGGAGCACCAGGAACCCCGGAAGTAGAAGATACTTGTACTCCAGTAGCCTGTCCCTGGAGGGCTTGATCGAGTGAGGGAGCTGCTTTAAAATTACTTAACTCTTCAGCCTTCACCGTAGAAATAGCTCCGGTTACGTCTCGCTTGTTTTGCGTACCATACCCTACTACTACCACTTCTGACAAGTTTCGCACATCAGCTTCAAGCTGAAGATTAATCGCACTACGGCTATTCACTGGAATCTCCTGAGTAATGTAGCCGATAGAACTGAAAACTAAAATACCGTCACTTTCAACACTGATAGAGTAGTTACCCTCAATGTCAGTAACGGTTCCCTGATTCGTGCCTTTTAGGAGCACGTTCACACCTGGCAGGCCATCGCCAGCCTCAACAGAAGTTACTTTTCCGGAAACCGTGTTCTGGGCGTAAACACCAGCCGACACCAGAAAAGCAAAAGCGACAATAAAACATCGGTAGATATACTTATACATAGGTATAAAAATTGGTTGCAACAAAGAGTAAACGGATAGTGATTTATCTTACCAACTCGGTAGAAATCACACTTTAAAAAAGTCTTAGGAGGTCGTATTAAGCAATAATATTCTTAAAAAATTCTGAAACTGCAATAATAATTTAATGTTACTAATGCAAATTTTTACCGGAAACGTATCCGGTACTGTAATTTTTGCAATACTTTGAATTACCGACTCTATTTATTGCGATATGTTTACTTATGATTAACTTCCCTACTAATTAATTTCTTGGGTAAATATTTCATTATCACCAAACATAGCCAACGTTCGTGAAAAGTGAGTCTACCACCATTAAAGATATTGCCCGTTTCCTGAATATCTCTGCCTCTACTGTCTCCCGGGCTCTAAACAATCATCACGAGGTTAGCTATAAAACCCGACAAGCAGTGCTGAAGGCAGCCAAAAAACTCAACTATCAGCCCAATGCACTAGCCATTGGTCTAGTTAAAAACCGAACGAACACATTAGGAGTACTGATGCCAGACATTACCCAGCCATTCTACAGCTCGGCTATTAGCGGTATTGAATATGTAGCGGTGGAACGTGGATACTACGTCATTATTTGCCAATCCGATGAGTCGTATCAGAAAGAAATGAGTCTGGTCGATATGCTGAATACTCATCGTATTGACGGCCTTATTATCTGCCCGGCCACCACTACTGACCGCTATCGGCATCTTAGAGAAATTAGCCGAACCACTCCTCTAGTGCAATTCGACCGGATAGTAGATAAAATTGACTCCCATAAAGTTGTGTCTAATGACTATCAAGGAGCTTATGAAGCGGTGACCCATCTGATCCAATGTGGATACCAGAGAATAGCTCACATTGCTGGCCCTAAACAACTTTCTATTAGTAAGAATAGAAAGAGAGGGTATTTAAAGGCTCTTAAAGACGCTGCCCAACCCATTAAGAAGCAATATATTTGTATTTGCACATTGGATAAAGAGCATATGCGGTGGTGCACCGAAAAACTTCTTGATTTACCCAAACCACCAGATGCTATTTTTGCCGTTAACGATCCCACTGCTCTGGAAGTCATGTACGTAGCTAAACAACGTAAGCTTGCTATTCCCGAAGATATTGCCATTGCAGGCTTCGATGACCAATCATTAACTTCGTATCTTGACCCAGCACTCACTACAGTTTCTCAGCCTTCGTTTACTATGGGTAAAACTGCTGCCGAACTGCTCATTGCACAAATTGAATCTGGTAATACCACTGAAATTTCGTTTCAGAAAAAAATTTTCAGTACCAGTCTGGTAATCCGCGATTCTTCTCAAAGGAAGCCAGAAACTAATGATTAGGACAATTTGTCTTTAAAGGCTTGATAACCCAGCTGAGTTACTAACTCAAAATGGTCATCTTCACGCCATATTCCGATAGAAGGATGACGTACACCATTAAAAAAAGTGGTTTTTACCATCGTGTAGTGCATCATGTCATTAAAAACAATTTTATCGCCAATCTCTAGGGGTTGCTCAAAACTATAATCTCCCACATAATCCCCTGCTAAACAACTTAAGCCGCCTAAACGATAGGCCAACTGACCAGATACAGTATCGGTGGCTCCCAACACTTTAGGCTTATAGGGCATCTCAATACAGTCGGGCATATGTGTTGAGATACTGATATCTAATACCACCGCATTTATTCCTTTACTATCAAAAATATCCTCTACTGTGGAGGTAAGGTAACCCGTCTCCCAAGCCACTGCCGAACCGGGCTCCATAATAATTTCTACCTGATATTTTTCCTGAAACTCCTTTACCAAACTAATAAGATGACCGAGATCGTAGCCTTCTCGAGTCATCAAATGTCCACCACCCCAGTTCATCCACTTAGCCTGTCGCAATAAGTGTCCAAACCGACCCTCAATCACTCGCAAGGTACGTTCCAGTGTATGAGAGTCGCTCTCGCAAAGCGTATGGAAATGCACGCCTTCTATACCCTCGGGTAGTTGGTTACCCAAATGATCGATACTGATCCCGAGCCGGGTACCTACCGCACAAGGGTTGTAAAGATCTGTGTCTACTTCAGCGTATTCAGGGTTAACTCTCAATCCACACGAGATTTTTTTGGAGTGGTGTAGCACCTGCGTTTTGAACTTATCCCACTGATTTAGTGAGTTGAAAGTGAGATGATTGCAGTATCTCATCATCTCATCAAACTCATCGGAAAAATACGCTGGACAATAAGCATGTACTTCATCGCCAAATTCTTCATAACCCAAGCGGGCTTCGTTTAGTGAGGAAGCAGTAGTTCCGTGTAAATACTGTCGCACTAACGGAAATACAGAGAACATAGCGAACCCTTTCAGCGCTAAGATTATCTTGGCACCTGATTGCTGTTGCACATACTGCATAATTTCCAGGTTACGTCGGAGCTTAGCTTCTTCTAAGACAAAACAGGCAGAGGGCACCTGAGTAAAATCGATGGGCATAAATTGAGGAAAAAATCACTGAATTATCAACTAAACTAGTCGGCAAGATACTAACTTATTGGGAAGCTAAATAGTCTAGCATTTGTAACTTTCGGAGCACTGCCAAAAAGGGTATACATTATCTAAATACAAGCACCTTATAAGCACCCTGGGTTTAAAAACCTTTGGTATTGTAGAATGCTATAGTTGGGCGCAACTGTCTACCTTGCGTCAGGAGGCAGTACTTTGCTAGTAAGAGTGGACAGCATCAAAAGATCGCGAAAATCAGCAAAATGCTGTTTGGGGACTTTCTTTTCTCGAAGGTGTTTGTAGCAGATGGACGCTATACCTAACAGCAAAGCAGCAAAACTTCCAGCCAAATAACCCAGACGTAACGCAAGCCAGCCTCTTAAACCAAAATGCTTGTAGAAATAGTAGTAATCACTTTGCACGTGAATAATATTCATCATACTTGCATTTTTCTTTGTACTGGCTCCCTCTTCATGAGAGACTTTTGCACAAGGAACTAAATGGCGCTCCCAACCTTTCAAACGCGCACGCCAGGCATAATCTACTTCATCAGAGTAAATGAAGATATTCTGATCCATATACCCTACATCCTCAACACACTTACCCCGAATCATGAAGCATACCCCGCGAGGCCACTGGATTTTACGAGGCTGATCAGGTATGACTACCGGCCTACGGTTATAGTGATACTCATAGTCAGTATCGCCTCTCAGCAGCGCTTTTAGTTCTTTTATCCGAGGGATAACCTCCCACCGTGCCCTACCCCGGGGGAACCGAAAGCGATAGTGAGATTTTTGGGGGCTACCGTCAGGATAGTACAGTTGTGGGCCACAAATACCAACCTGTTCATGCTGATCCATATAATCAATTATGCTTTTGAAAGCGTTATTTAATGGCTTAGCATCCGAATTAAAGAGTAGAAAGTAGCGGGCATCTGAGAGAGCCAATGCCTGATTTACTGCTGAAGGGAAACCAACATTCTTCTGGTTTTGAATTACCTTTACTGTTGGGAAATACTCGTTCAGCATTTCCACTGAAGAGTCTTTAGATGCATTATCAACTACAATTACCTGAAAATTAATATCTTTAGTTTGGGCAAAGATACTGGTCAGGCAAGATTTTAGGAGTTCTCTCGTATTGTAATTAACAATTGCAATGGTTAAGTCATACGTCTCTATCATCGTTTCTTACGCTTGACAATCGCTCGTAGTTTAGTAATCAATTCTTTTTCAAAAATATTTAGGTAGACCCCGTAGAATATTACGATAAAAAGTCCACCTGATACCAAAACTATCATGGTATCTAGCGATGTGGATTCACTCCACAGATAAGCGACTATCCCCGCCAAAGCACTTGCTAGCGTAGGCTTGTATATTTTTTCTAAAAGGCGCACAAAGGGCACACCAATTATCTGGTTAATATAACGCTGATAAACCAGAAGACCAATAGTTTTATAGGTAAATACTCCCCAGGCTGCTCCAGCAATACCAAACCAGATAGAGCCTACAGCAATAGCTGGAACAGTAACCAGAAGCGTTAATAGTGAATTAATCTTCACAATAAGATCGGCTCGCCCAGTACTTTTTATCACCGTAGATACCGTGCCACTGATTGCATGAATGATGACCGAAAGTGACAAAATTCGGAGAGGCACTACTGTGCCCAACCACTCTTCTCCAAATCCTATCAAAATGATAGGTCTAGCCAGAGCGATGAATACCACCATTATCGGAATGAGAATATTAGCATTAAGATGCACTACTCCCAAATAGTACTTCTTGAGTACCGCCGTATCACCTTGCATACTGGAATAAGCGGGAAAAAGCACTTTGTTGAAGATGTTCATCACCTTTGTCCGAAATGCATCGGTCAGAATAAAGGCTAATGTATACACTCCCAATGCTTTGCTTCCAATGAGCTTACCGATCAGTAGGTAGTCAATGTTATTGGTTAAGAAGTAGAAAATCCGCTCAACCAGTACGTAGCCCCCAAAGCTAAATAGGCTCAAAAAGGCAGATTTACTAAACGAAAATGAGGGGAGCCATCGAGTATGAAAAAAGTATAATATTCCGGAAACTACAGAAACTACAATACTATTAAATGCTAATGACCACACCCCCCAATCATTAAATGCCAAATAAACTGCTATTCCCCCAGCTAGTACTACCGAAATAATACTAATAATAGCCTGCGGACGAAAATCTAATTGACGGGATAACTTCGCCTTGGGAATAATGTACAGGGCATCTAGAATGATAGAAATCGCGATAACTGGAAGTAGACTACCTAGAATGGGTTCATCATAAAACCAGACAGCAACTGGTGATAGAATTAATGCCGTAATGGCATAACCTAACAATGATACACCTAAATTCGTCCAAAAAGCGGTAACATAGTGATCTTCAGTAAGTTCTTCTTCCTTTTTTTGAATCAGGGCGGCTCCCATTCCAAACTCACTGATCATTCTTACAAAACTCGTGAAAACCGCTGCCATCCCAATTAATCCATAATGCTCAGGTAATAATAACCGGGCTAGGACTAGCTTTACTAGTAAACGTAACCCTTGATTACCTAGGGAAGATACAGCTACCCAACCTACTCCACTAGCAATTTTTTTACTGCTTACCTTCAAATCAACACCTGTTTAAATTAGAATACAAAATTACGACTTACCATTAAATTTCTGCTGGTAATCGATAGAATATCGTACCAAAATATAATAACAATTACTAAAGTTGGAGATTTACAAGGAACCTAACAGCTAATTTTTAGACTTTTTAAATATTCTTTTAATTAACCCCGGACGCTCCTCTTCTTTCGTGATTGCTTGGGTAGATGCAGTAACCTCACCTGGTTTAGATAAACCAATGCTTGCTTTCAACCCAGAAAGTAGAGAGTAGCACCAATAACTAAATACTGACCGACCCGGATCACGTTCATAGTATATCTGTCCGACCCGAAGGGGTTGGTTACGGGTGGGATTATCGGTTTTTACTACAAACCAATTGGCTACCCAGGTGCCTAACATCTCTCTAATAGCCGGATTCTTGGGATGTTCCTGATTAACTAATGAGATTTTTAAATCATCGTAAATGAAATAGGCTTTTCCCGTCGATATACGTTCGTCAGCGTTTATCTCAAAAGTTAGTTTGTTAAGCATGCCACTTTTAACTGAGGCGAAAGCAACTGGCTCGAGAAAGGGATTTAATTTATCCAAATGCATTTGGCTTAACTCTCCCCGTATCTGATGATACCCTTGTTCACTATTGAGTGGTACCCGTAACGATAAATCAAATATTCCGGCATTCATAAACGCAGCCCGGATATTTGCCTCAAATGTATTTTGACTAGAAAAGATGTTAGTAGCACCGTACAAGCTGGCATACAGCCGATCAAATGAAATTCTACCCGAACGATTTGACAAGCCGTTACGCTCTTCATACTCAATCTGACTTGCCTGCACTATAATGGTATCAACTTGAAAAGCCAACGGTACCGACTGTAACATAGTCTGCAAGAGGGGTTTAACCGCCCGATTTTGTAACAGTCGCTTATCCTTGAAAATGGCTAAATGTGCCGAATCAACACTAATACGCTGAGCCCGAAGCTGGGTTGACTTCACCCACTGGTTCAGTTGAATTCCTGTAACTTTCAGTGAGCTAATTTTTGCTGCAAATTGATTGTGTTGCTGATCAAAAAGCGTAATTAACTCATCTTTATTGAATGTAGGCTGTACTTGAAAATCCTGTATGTGTATGGTTTTATCTAGTACATCCACCTCTACTGCTCCTACTGAAAAAGCGTACAGCGAATCTTTAGACATCTGCCGTACTGAATCGAGTGATATATTAAATGAAGCGAGTGTGGGCAGCCCCTGATTAGTAGACGACCGCAAAGAGTCGAGATAAAGATCGGTTAATGCAATATTTATCCCTGATACAACTAAGGTATCGCGTATTTTTTGTGATAATGCTTGCTTTAACTGTCCATTTTCAATGCGGATACTTTCAATTGACAGCGAATCCAGAAAAGGCTGAATGAGCGCATAATAACTGAGCGGCTTGGAAGACTCATCAGTTTGATAGATAGTGTCCGAAGAGTGCAACCGTATCACTGGGTTTTGCAGATGAATTTGTTGAATAGCCAGAAAACGATCAGTTTCCCAATATGGGTATTGATTTAACTTAATCTTAAGCTCTGCCAACTCACCAGTAAAATAATTTCCAGCTACTTGTGCCGTATCAACCGAAACTGATGCTCCTCGTAAAACAATTTCCCGACGAAGTGGGTGAAATTTTAGCTTCTGATAATTAACTTGATAACCTTGCTCGTGGAGTTGACTGAGTCCTAGTTGAACCGCTTGATCTACTAAAGGCTGTATCCACAACCTAAACGAAAGGATAATCACCAACACAATTGCACTAACCCCTCCTAATAGTATCAGTAGTTTCCTGAGCAGTGGAGGTTGTGTAGCCATTTTAGATAAAATTTTTTGCGGTAATAATACAAAAATTTCCAGATTTAACTAAACTACCGCCTACCGTAGAATGATGTTGGCATTGATAAAGCGAGCCGAGAGGCGGTTGGGTACCGCAAACTGACGGTTTCTGACATCCTCTACCCAGGTAAAAGAAATTACATTATTGGCTTTTAAGGCATTGAGTACTTCCAGTCCAATCCATAATGAACGGAATAGTTGCTTTTCTTTTCCTTGGTTGAGTGGAATTTCTTTGGAAAACCCTAAGTCTACTCGCCGATAATCGGGTCCATCCAAGGCACTACGGTTACGATCGTTGTTTGGTGGCCCAAATGGTAGGCCTGTTCCGTAGAGTAAGCTCAGATAGACTCGCATAGTGGGATCGTTTGGTAGATGATCCTGAAAAAACACACCCAGATTCACCAACTGGTCAGACGGACGACGAATATACCCCTGTTCATCACCGGCTATATCTTCTCGGGTTCGTAGTAAGCCCAAACTAAACCAAGATTCAGCACCAGGAATAAAATCTCCACTGAGGCGCATGTCAATTCCAGTAGCGTAAGCCCGAGCCGTATTTTCGGCAAAATATCGAATGCGTACATTGTCAATATCGTAGGGATTAACGTTGTAGAGATGCTTATAATATAACTCAGTGAGTAAAGTAAACTCTCGCCCTAGCATGGTGAAGCGATAGTCGGCTCCCAAGATAGCGTGTACCGATGACTGGGCTTTCACTCCGGTTTGCAAATTCCCAGATCGATCCCGCAATTCTCGGTAGAACGGGGGTTGCTGATATAAACCGGCTGCTGCCCGAAGCACCAAGTCTCGGTTTGTTGGCGGGCGAAACGCGTACTGCACCCGGGGGCTAATCAGCAGTTGCTGATTGACATTCCAATAGTTAAAGCGCACTCCGTAATTGATGGTATGCACGTTACCAATCTCAGTAGTATTTTGCACATAGCCTGAAAAGCGTCGTGAGTCTAGTGCCAACTCATTGCTTACAGTACGCTCTACAGTGATAAAATCAGCTGAGTCGCTGATAAAATATTCTGAGAGCTGATCTTGGAATTTCTCTAGACTAACCCCTACCCCAAACTCCAGCGTATTGCTTTCATTAAGAATGTACGCCATGCGGTTTTCCAGATTATAGATGTTGGCGCTGAGTTTATTACGAGCGTGATCTAGGTTTGCCCCCAACCCTAAAATAGTCGCACATTCGTCAACTTCGCCATCTCCGCCAATTTCCACGTCACACAGTCGATAGGCCGCAATTAAATCAAAATATTCTCGCTCCTGAGTGGTTACCCACGAGCCAATCAGACGGGAGCTCCACCGATCATTAACCCGGTACGTCCACTGTAACCCAGTCTGAAAGGTTTGGTACGTCAGGTTTTCCTGCCCAGCGTAGCCTACAAATAGCCGGAAGCTTTCTTGCAGTGTCCCAAAGCTAGTTTCTCGGCTTTCAGGTTGTACCCGATAGTTATTATTCGCGTAGGAAACCAGTACTCCCAATTCACTCTTCACCTCATTCTCATCACCGTCCAAATCATAGGTCACGTACGACTGAAGATCGGTAAATTGGGGACGATACTGACCGTCCGTTTCTAATGTACCTAATAAATACTGGGCGCGCTTATGACGAACGCCAGCAATGTAAGAGCCATTTTTGAAGCTGCCTTCCACATGGGCTGCACCGCCTAACAACCCTACTCGTAAGGAGGCATCTGTATCAGTGGGCTTTTTATATCGTACATTCAGTGTGGAAGAAAGCTTATCTCCATATTTAGACTGCCAACCACCCGAAGAAAAGGCAACATCAGCTACTAAATCAGGATTGATAAAACTTAGCCCTTCTTGCTGCCCCGCCCGAATCAGAAAGGGACGATAAATTGGAATGTTGTTAACGTATACTAGGTTTTCGTCATAATTCCCCCCCCGTACTGAATAATTAGAGCTTAGTTCATTATTACTAACCACTCCGGGTAACGTGACTAAAATGCGGTTAAAATCCTGAAAGGCAGAGGGAATGTTCTGAGCGGTTTTGGGATCAAGTTTCACCAAACCGGGCACAAAACGGCTTTCATCGTTGGTATTAGCTATCACTTCTACTTGCTGAAGCAGGCGGATATCAGGACTCAGGGTGATAGTCAGCGTCAGCGTATCTCGCGCATTTAAACTAACCTGTCGGAGAATATTGGTGTATTCCAGATGAGAAAAAACGAGGTCGTAGGTTCCTTCAGGGAGGGAAAGTTGAAAGAAGCCTTTATCGTTCGTGACTGTTCCCTGATTACCACCTTGAGCGGAATGCCGCCCAATTGAAATAGCTACATCGTTGAGAAACTGTTGGGTACTGTCTTGTACTGTACCATTGACCACTGCTTGCTGAGAAAAACCCGTCAGAGAGATACCCAGTAGTCCTATCAGCTCCATTATTTTGTAACGCAGTGCCGACTGCTTCATACTTGCACTTTCTGCTTCAGGTGAGCAATTGTAGCAATGGAATCAACGGATTTGAAAACAAAGCTTCCTGCTACAAAGGCATTGACCCCAGCTTGAGAGAGTTGGGTAGCATTCTGATCACTCACCCCACCGTCTACTTCAACTAATACTGAAGATGACGTTCGCTGCATAAGCTGTCGCAAATCGCTTAACTTCTGATACGTATTTTCAATAAAACTTTGCCCCCCAAAGCCCGGGTTCACCGACATAATTAATACCAAATCAATATCACCCAGAATATTTTCTAGCAAATTTACTGAAGTATGAGGGTTAATCGCTACGCCTGCTTTACAACCTAATTCTTTTATCTGTTGAACAGTTCGGTGCAAATGTGGACAAGCTTCGTAGTGAACTGTGATTCGATCAGCTCCGAGTTTTTGAAAATCAGATAAATATCGCTCAGGCTGGGTAATCATTAAATGCACATCCAGTGGCTTTTGGGCGTGTTGCTGAATGGCTTTTATCACCGGCATACCAAAGGAAATATTAGGTACAAACACCCCGTCCATCACATCTACGTGAATCCAGTCAGCCTGGCTTTGATTGAGCATCTCTACTGCTGACTGTAAATTGCCAAAATCGGCAGCTAACACCGATGGGGCGATATATTTCATATACCTAAAATTTTATCACTTTCACTGTATCCGAAGCCGTGGTGCTTAGCACGTGCATCACATACACTCCTCGTTGCCATGATGATGTGTCTACCGTAAAAGAGTCATCGCTTGAGACAGGAATATACTGGTTCGCCACTAATTGTCCGGTGCTATTGTACACGTAAATTTCGAGTGGCTCATTAACGAAAGTAGATGATTCTACAAATAGATCACCGCTTTCAATAGGGTTAGGAAATACTTTGTAGTGCGAAGCAGCAATAGGCTCTTCCGTGGACAAAGGAGCTTGGTCAATCAGTACTGAAAAATTAGGAATCCCGTAGCCTAATTCATTATCAGGAGTCATCGCTTGGTTACCTGCTAGTCGGACTTTTTCCATAATTTCCAGATTGGTAGCTTCGGGAAAGGCTTGCCAAACCCCAGCGGTAAAACCCGAAATCAAAGGTGCCGCAAAAGAAGTCCCGTTTGAACGAGTCACATTATCCTGCGCGTCTACTACCACGGTTTGTAGCCCCAGTGCCGAAACATCTGGCTTGATCCGTCCGTCAACCGTTGGCCCAAAAGAGCTGAATGAAACCTTGAAACCACTCGCACTCACTGCCCCTACTGACAGTACGTTCGGCGCGTCTGCCGGGGGTGAAACGTAACGCCAACGTCCTGCTCCTTCATTTCCCGCACTGATTACACAGAGCATTCCTTTGTCGGTTGCCATTTGGGTAGCCCGAGTAATCGCCGCCGTCTGCCCATCCATATCATCATAGGTGTAATTCATTTCAGAATCATCGAACGTGGTGTAGCCTAGTGAAGTGCTGATGATATCTACTCCTGCGCTATCGGCTTTCTCCGCGGCAAATAACCAGTTATATTCTTCAATTCGATATTCAGAACCTGATTCTTCTGTCACGCAGAGCATAATATCAGAAGCATATCCTCCTGACTCAAGTACACCGGGTTGATAAGCGGCAATGCAAGACAATGCCTCAGTGCCATGTTGCCCGTAACGGTATACATTCGGACTATTGCCTACAAAATCGTAAGTCAGTTTTAGTTGGTTATTTGAATACAGATGATCAAAAAATGAAGATTCATCTACTCCACGAAAACCACCATCAAATACCGCTACAAATACTCCCTCACCGTTGTAACCCTGGCGGTGCATTTCATCAATACCGAGCATCTGATTTTGCTCTACATTCAATAGTTCTTCCGTGCGTTGGTATTTTTTACTTTTTTTTGATTTACCGTAAGATGCACCGTCTGAGGAATTTCCTCCGCGCCGACCATTGCGGGCACGGGGCTTCACCAGTTCGGCGTAGCGGACATGATCCAGAGCGACAAGCTGGTCTACTACGTCAGTAGAAGCCTCTACTAGTGCCGCATTGAACCACTTAGAAACATAGACGACTTCGCCGCCCTGAGCTGTTACCGACTGGAGGTAACTAGGCGTTACCGGAAAATCAGAAATATCTACCTCGACGTTTTGTTTCTCACGACGAGCAATAGATCGGTCAGAGAGGTATTCAGTCGGTGAGGTGATTAAAAAGTCTGCCGTATCTTTATCAGAAAAATAAAGCACGTACTGTTGTACTTGGGCTAAGCCTGAAGTGCTAAGTAGTAATAAGCAACTAAGTAATAACTGCGGGTAGCGTAGTGTAGCAGCGTTAATCAATTTTTCCATAGGCAATAAGAGTCTGACGGTAATCTCGACCAAAATCAATAATAAACTGACCCAGGCAATCTTCTTCCGCACAATAGGCTAGGTCTACAGATTTTTTATAGAATAAGCCTATTTCATCCACGTAGGTTTCAGAGAAAATACTATCGTTTACCAAAGAAGATAAATTGCTTTGCACTACCGTAATACTTTGGTCTAATAACGTATCAAGTGGGCTTTCTATTTCTTCCAATAACGTCTCCGAGGTAGATTGTAGTTCGTAGCGATCGGTTGGTTTTGCATTTAGAGCATTACCATCCCACTCCAAATCATTAACGAAGGGAAAAACAAGCTTAATAAAAGGAGTATTATTTTCTACCACAACCGCCCGCTGGGCATTTAAACGAGCTGTCCATACAGAGTCCAGTTGCCATTCCTGGGTAGTTGAAAACCGGGAGAATCGCTCCAGTCGATATATTGCTTCATTGCCTTGTCCTGGAAAGGAACCGGTCACTACTTCCCGAATAAAGTAGCGTTGGGTATCAGGCTCATTTAGCAGATTATACGAAATATCTCGAATAGCGTATTCCCGAAAATTACCTACTTCTACGGGGAAGTAGCTAAGCCCTAATCGGGTTGATGAAGGCTGGATGGTTTCAGACTCACAAGCAAGTAACAAACCAATTATTGAAACCCACAGAAATATGCGTACTAACATCAGGATAATTTAATACATAAGGTAGCAAATACCCTACGAAACTTCCTGATATGTGAGGAAAAACCAAAAAATGATGAAAACTTACATCTCACTCGATAAATGAGAGGGGAGGCGGTTTGAGCACTTCCCAATACCTACTTGCTGGAAGCAGTTACTTTGGAGTTGATAATTAGACTGTAGTACTAAAAGGTCTCCCGAACCTGAAGGGTATATTGGCGGAAAGCTTCAGCAAATTCTAGGGTACCAGATTTAAGTCGTTCTAAGATGTATACGGCAGCCAGTAAGTAAGTAAGTTTCTCACTAGCATCTTCTCCGACTACTCTAAACGAGAGATCTTCCCCATTGACTAATGCTTTTTCAGCCTCAACTAACTGATCTATCGTATAATTTTCCACTAAATTCCTTACTGCGTCTACTTTCATCTTACCTTTTACCTTAATACTACCTCCACAATTAAATTAATGTGCTCAATTTTTGAACCAATTTTCTTTTCCATCTAAAAAATTATCACTTTTGTTAGACGCTCTACAAGAAATTGGCTCTGCTCATATAAATAACAAAATATGATTTTATTTTGTTGAATTTTACTTAAAAAAAAATAAACATTTTTTCCTAACCGCCTATGGCTCTTAGAACTACCGTGAAAGTAGGAAGTATCAATAATCTGAGTGATGCCCGCTACTGTGCCGGAATGGGCGTGGATATTCTGGGATTCTGCTTTGAAACTGAGGACGATAAATTTGTTGAGCCAACTATCTTCTTATCAATAAGTGAATGGTTGTCAGGAGTAGAATATATGGCTGAATTCCAGACATATACCGCCCAGAAAATTGAAGAATCTTTAGAGAAGTACGAAAAAGTGCAGCACTTGCAAATAGGAAATGTTACTGACCTTCCCTTATTAGAAAAACGTGACACGCCTATTACTCTTAGCTTAAATGCCTCAAATTATAGTTCTTTAGGTGATATTGCGGATGTGTTGCAGCAGTATCATCAGCAAGTAACATTTTTTGTGCTAGAAAACCCCCACGAATTGCCTCACCTCACCTTGAGCGACGCACTACACCTAGCTGAACAATACGCAGTACTGCTCGGCTTTGGAATTACATCTGAGAATGTACTCTCATTGGTGGATAATAGTGCCATTGAAGGAATCGCTCTGAAAGGCGGCGATGAGATTAAGCCAGGCTACAAGGATTTTGATGACCTAGCCGAAATACTCGAGGTATTAGAGGTAGACGAAGCTTACTGAACCGCTTCTATCCGGGTTTGTGGCTCGGATGAACCCAATATGCGGAGCCGCAAGTAAACAGTATCGGATAGTGTGTTAGAAAATACTGCCTCTGAACCTAAGAGGAATGATAACCGTCTACGATCGCCACTCAGTAAAAAACCTTGATCGATTAACTCGCCATGCTCCAGCTTTTCGGCAATTCGTACTGCTGCCCTTCCCTGATTAGTAATCTTGACTTTGTATGCGCCCTGATCTCCACTCGCCACAATGAAGGTTTGTTGAGGGGGGATAACTACTTGTTAGGTACTACCACAGCTTAGTACTGATAAGACTGAAGCCATTAAGCAGAGCTGGCGAAATAGTACTGATTTGAAATTCAATGATGACATAAGTTTGACTAAGGATTCGACGAACGAGGTAATAAAGTCTGAAACAATAACCCGGTCAATACCATCAGGCCACATCCGATGAAATTATACCAAAGATACCCAATTTGATCACGGAAGAAGAGAAAGAGCAGTAGCACTATACCCTCGGCGACCAGAGCTGCCCAAAAGGTAGCTGTGGCCCGAATGTGCCGAATATAAAATGCGGTGAGGAAAATGCCTAGAATAGTACCATAGAAGAGTGAGCCAACAATATTGACAAACTCAATTAGATTATCAGCTAGTGAGGCCAGCGAGGCAAAAATAATAGCAATGATACCCCAGCCTAATATAAACCAACGCGATATTCGCAAATAATGCCCATCGGAAGCATCTGGACGTATGGTACGGCGATAAAAATCGATAGTGGTAGTGGTACCCAACGCATTTAGTTCGGAGGCAGTAGACGACATGGCCGCGGAGAAAATTACGGCTAGTAGCAAACCCACCATTCCCTGCGGAAAGTAGCGTATCACAAAAGTAAGAAAAACGTAGTCGGCATCTTTGGTCTCATTATCGGGGTTGGCCTGGGTAACCACCTCTCGAGCCTGGGCTTTTAAGGTCTGTGTTTCTTCTTCCAGTGCCATTATCCTCTGCCGGGTTCCGTCTACAGCAGCTTCGTCGCCCTGTTCAATCTGATTGAGCAACGCTTGAATGTTTTCCCGCTTCTCTTCGAAAACTTGCTGGTACTGCTGGTCGAGCTGCTCCCATTGCCCCGCGTACTCTGACTGGGCAACACTTTCCTGACCTTTTTCTATAAAAAATAAAGGTGGTTGATAAAACTGGTAGAACACAAAAACCAGAACCCCCACCATCAGGATCAAAAATTGCATCGGCACTTTCAACAAACCGTTCATCAGTAATCCTAGACGACTTTGGGTAATAGATTTTCCGGTTAGGTACCGTTGCACCTGCGATTGATCCGTACCAAAGTATGCCAGTTGTAAGAAGAACCCTCCAGCTATGCCCGACCAAATATTGTAGCGATCGCCAAGATCAAATTCCAGATTAATTACGTCTAGCTTGCCCATATAACCCGCTACATCGATAGCATCCCCGAAAGAAACATTTTCTGGTAGTAGATTTAGAATGACAAAGACAGCGACTATCATTCCGACCAGTATTACAGCCATTTGCTGCTTTTGAGTTTGGCTTACGGCCTTCGTCCCGCCACTTACGGTGTAGATAGTAACAACTACTCCAATAACAAGAATAGTAACCGATAGACTCCAGCCCAGAATAGCTGAAAGTATGATGGATGGCGCAAAAATAGTGATTCCAGCGGCCAAACCTCGTTGTACTAGAAATAGGAAAGCTGCCAGGATACGGGTCTTCAGGTCAAAACGGTTCTCTAGAAACTCGTAGGCAGTATACACTTTCAGCCGATAGTAGATAGGAATGAAGGTGATAGACAACACAATCATTGCCAGTGGCAATCCCAGGTAGAACTGCACAAAGCCCATTCCTGACTCAAAGGCTTCCCCCGGAGTAGAAAGAAAGGTGATCGCACTCGCTTGCGTAGCCATTACCGACAGCCCGACCGTCCACCATTTAAAGCTATAACCGCCTTTCAGATAGCTATCCATATCCTGTTTGCCCCGGGTACGGTATATGCCGTAAGCTACTATAAACAATAACGTACCGACTAAAATAATCCAATCAATGAGGCTCATGCGTAAGATTGGGTTAACCAGTAGAAGAAAATAATCAGTGCGCCAAGTACGCCAGCGACTAGGGCATACCAACTATTCCAAGATCGGAAAAGAGGCGGTCGGTTGTCAATATCCATACTAGGTTGGTTTAGCCGATAAATCTACACAATGCTAACCGAAAGCCGGAATATTTAGTATAAAATCCCGTTGTTTAGGGTAATTCATTACTATTTCATTAGAAAACTTGCTACAACCCAATGAAACTAAGCAACAATACCTTACGCGAAGCTGTCGCTATGCTGTTCTTTGTTTTATCGTATTTTTACTCTTTTGGTCAGACAAGTCCTGAGCAAGAAATTGAGCAGTACGCTCAAAGTATCAGTGGTAATGTCGGCGTTCACGCGCTACTTGTTGAAACTGGGGAAACTATTGCCTACAACGCCAGCAAAAGGTTTCCGATGCAGAGTGTGTACAAGTTTCCGATTGCGATGGCGGTACTCGCTCAGGTAGATGAAGGAAAATTACGTTTGGATCAAGTAATTCAGGTGTCACCATCAGACTACATTCCTAAGCAAGGTTATAGTCCAATTCGGGAGAAATTTCCCAAGGGGGTTGAGCTTACTATTAGAGAGCTACTTAGCTATACCATTCGCAGCGACGGTTCAGCTTCGGATGTGCTACTTAAGACGATTGGCGGAGCAGAAGTGGCCGATCAGTACGTTAGTAGCTTGGGGATACCCAATAACGATATAGCGATTGCGCTGCCGGAAATGATTCAGGTAGCCAATGATACCATTCAGTACCAAAATTATTCTACTCCCCAAGCGATGACCCAACTTCTGAAAATATTCCTTATAGACAGAGTTCTCTCGGAAGCGAGTCAAGACTTACTTTTTCAGGATATGGTAGACTCGAGGACTGGTCTAGGGCGAATAAAAGGTTTATTACCGGAAGGTACGGTAGTAGCGCACAAAACTGGGACTTCTAGAGCCTATAATGGACTAACCCGAGCTACCAATGATGCCGGGATAATCACGCTGCCCAACGGAAATCACATAGCAATCACCGTGTTCGTTTCCGATTCCTATGCATATGACAAAGAGCGCGACCGGATCATCGCTAATATTGCTAAAGCTGTCTTTGATTATTGGAAGTAGAAAGCGGGAGGCACGAAGTTAGAAAGTTGGAGCTTCCGTCTTCGGACTCCAGTATTCCAAAGCATCCTACTCGCTAAAAATATTGTCCTACCCCAATAACCGCTCCTCGCTCCCCAGTATCAAAGACATCGACGCCATAATCAAAACGGAGAACCGCGCCAAATACTTTTTGGTTGATCAAGCGAACTCCTAGCCCTACGAACTGCCGAAGGTTTTTACGCATCACTAAATCCTGAAATTCTCCGCCAGGTTTTCGCCAAGTTCCAGTATCGGCAAAACCAACGACCTGCCCCGCAAAGTGAGAAAATTGAAATATCGTTTGCCTAAACTCAGCATTAACAACCGCTTGCGCAGTACCCCGATCTACTCGGTTACCCGACCCTCGAATATTGACCTGACTATCCAGTACAAAAGGAGCGAAGGGAGAATCATTGTTGGTAGCAATACCAGCTTTTAGACGAATAGCGATATTGGCCGTCCGGTAGGGTCGCCAGTACTGGATGCGTTCCAGAATGAGACTAAAGAATTGAGAATTATCATCAAAGGTATATACCGATTGCCCTATCGCCCGCCAGTACGAGCCGCCCCGGTAAAAATAATCGTATTTCAAATGGTTCGTCTCAAAACTCAGTCTGGTAAGCAATTTATCTTGACTTAGTATATCTGGGCCGGGTAGTGGTGGAAATTCCACTTCCTCATCTTTCTCATATTCTTCCACAAAAAAGTTAAATCCTAGTTCTATCTTGCGGTTAAACCCAATATGACGAATACCGGTGATACCCGTACTGGTGTTGGTATATATATAGTTAACCGTAGCCTCAGGAAAGAACAGTGGTTCGGGCGTGCCTATTCGCCGAACATCAATGGCGTAGCCCCAAGGTTGACCCTTGACCCGCTCATTACGAAAGAAAATTTGACCGTTCGGAATACCATTATTACTTAGGAAATAGCCCAGCAGCGTCTGCCCTTTACCTAAAAAGTTGTATTCTGCCAAACCTAGCTGAAACCAGAAGTTATCAGTGACACCTCCCAAGCCAGCAATGGGTAAAAGTGTACGCTGCTCTTCAACCGCAAACTCAATACTCACCTGCCTATCTGCCACCGTATCAACCAACACTGTCACATTTCCTATACCGGGAACACGAATTAGTTGCTGCCGATCTTCTTCAGCTTGCAGCGGACGATAAGGTTGCCCCACAGTAGTCTTAATGAAATTACGCAGATAACCTTCGTTGCTCTTTTTGAGCCCTGAAAGCTGAATGTCGGTAATAGTAAGACCATGTTCCTGCCCCTGAGCTGGATACCAAAAAAGTAAGAAATTAAAGAGGAGGAAAGACAAATAATACCGCCTCATGCGTTTTGGAGTGAGGTAACTAACTGCCGAAGTATACTAAATGTTGCTATTAATACCGAATCGCCCCTCTAATTGTTGTACAAACTTTTGTTCTGTTGCTATTTTTTAGGTAGATCATTCTTTATCTCTCTCAGTTGGGCTAACGAGACCTAAATAGTTGCAATTGTGCTTGGGTCTCTTGTACTTTACAGCCCAACCTAAAACCATCTCCTATGAGAGTAATCTTTCTTATCGGAATTCTTAGCCTAGCTGCTTGCCAAAGTAACCCTACTCAACAACAAGAAACTACTGAGACCATGCCTACCTCTTTCATTTCACAAAGACCTTTTGGTACTACTAGCGATAGCACGGCTGTCGAGCTTTATACACTGACCAACGGCGATACTGAGGTAGATATTACCAATTACGGAGGAATCATCACGGCTTGGCGAGTGCCTGATGCCAATGGACAGATGGGCGATGTAGTTTTAGGATACGATAATATGGATGGTTATAATACTGTTCCTAGCTATTTTGGTGCACTAGTAGGTCGCTACGGTAATCGCATTGCTAATGGTAAGTTTACGCTAGACGGCGAAACCTACTCTCTGGCTACCAATAACGGTCCCAACCATTTACACGGCGGCATTAAAGGCTTCGATAAGGTAGTCTGGCAAGCTGATACGGCTACTTCTGACGAAGGGCCACAGCTAATTCTTCGCTACACCAGCCCTGATGGAGAGGAGGGCTATCCCGGCACCTTGGTAACCAAAGTAACCTACACCCTGCAAACCGACAATACCCTGCGGATTGATTACGAAGCCACTACTGATAAACCCACTATCGTAAATCTGACTAATCACTCCTACTTCAATTTATCTGGCGACCCTTCCACCACTATTCTGGATCATCAACTCATGATTGATGCCAACCGTTATGTACCTGTTAGCGAAGCCTTAATTCCTACTGGCGAGCTAGCCTCAGTAGATGAAACTCCTTTTGACTTTACTAAACCTACAGTTATTGGTAATCGCATTGATGCTGATCATCCACAAATCGTTAATGGAATTGGGTACGACCATTGTTGGGTACTGAATGGTGCCGAAGGAGAGTTATCATTGGCGGCAACCGTGTTTGATCCTAAGTCCAAGCGCTTCCTGGAAGTATTTACTACCGAGCCTGGCATTCAGTTCTACTCTGGTAATTTTCTGAATGGTGCTGCAGTTGGTAAAGGTGGTATTAGCTACGAAAAACGATCTGCTCTTTGCCTAGAAACTGAGCACTTTCCTGATTCACCTAACCAACCGGATTATCCCTCCGTAGTACTTCGCCCCGGTGAAACTTACCGGACGACTACCGCGTACAAGTTTTCGGTAAAAAGTAAGTAATCATTTTGCCAACTCATCCCGATAGTCTTGTAAGCTTTGAAAATGCTGAGCAAAGTTACTGAGGTAGTAATATCTCATCACCACGTAACTTAGCCCGGTTAGGATGATAGCTCCGGCATAAGTTAATATAAGTTCTATCGTACTGTCGGGATTTACGAAATAGTTTAGCTCCAATAGAAAGGCCAAAAATAGTAGTACTAATATTACAATGGTTGAAACCCAGTAGTACTTCTTACTCTTTCTCACGGTGGCTGATAGAAAGTCACAGAGGGTGTTGGCCGTATACTTCCGGTTCACCATTCGGTACTCAGCGTAAGCAAATACAAACAGCATGAGAAATAAACCGAACGCCAGCAGTTGAATAGGGAGAAGTTGGGAAGCATCAATCCAGGGATGCTCAACCGGATCGTAGCGGAAGTAGAAAAAGATCACTCCTACTACGCTTACTATCGTAGCTATTCCGGTGATCAGCACATCTTTGAATAGCTTCCGATTAATCTTCGATACTTTTTCGGATGCTCCGTTGGTGATCAGCCTTCTAATGTCGGCTTCATTCTGCGTACTGTTTTGCTCACCGTACAGCGCTTCCCAGTTCTGTTTTAGTTCGTCGATGTTCATGATATTTCTACTTTAAGCTTGTTTTGTAATTTCTTTTTAATTCGATTCAGTTTAAAGCCCACATTAGACTCGCTAATTCCAATAATTTCGGCTATCTGCTGGTATTTAGCTCCTTCCATGTAGAGCAGCGTGATAGCTTTCTCAACTTTAGATAGGCTTTCAATGGCAGCGTGCAACAGCCTGGCATCTTCATTTCGCGAATCTTCGATTGGGCTAAAGGTGCCGACTACCCGATCACTGATGCTTTCTCGTCGAGGCTGCTTCTTTACTTTTCGGTAGCGCGATATGGCCGTATTTAGGGCAATACGGTAGAGCCATGTGCTAGCTTTAGCCTGATAATTGAACTGGGGATAAGCTTCCCATAGCTGAACAATGATATCCTGATACAAATCTTCCCGATCTTCTGCTTCGCTACAGTAGAGGTTGCAGATTTTCTGAATTATTCGCTCGTTTTCTTTAATAAGTCGGATAAATTCCTGCTCCAAAGCCACTTAATTTTGGTTTCTTTTATGCTGTTAGTCGCTAAATCGGAAAAATACTTAGACCTTCAACAAAATTTTGTTTTTGCCAGCTATGAAATACATCTGCCTAACCTACTTCTGCTTCTGGATTGCTTTTGCTACTCAAGCTCAGCCCACTCAACTAACCGACTACGTGAACCCGCTGATGGGCACGGACTCGGAGTTCTCACTGTCTAATGGAAATACCTATCCGGCTATTGCTCGCCCCTGGGGTATGAATTTTTGGTCACCCCAGACCGCTCCGAATGGTGACGGCTGGATGTATGCCTACGATGCCAACAAGATCCGGGGTATCAAACAAACCCATCAGCCTAGCCCCTGGCTGAACGATTATGCCGCCTTTTCGCTGTTTGCGATAACGGGTACTCCGGTGTTTGACGAAGAAAAACGAGCCTCCTGGTTTTCACATAAAGCCGAAACTGCCAAGCCTCACTACTACCAAGTTTATTTAGCCGACTACAACGCGAATGTAGAAGTAACTACTACCGAACGAGCTGCATTCTTCCGTTTCACTTTTCCCGAAACCGATTCGGCTTTCATTTTATTGGATGCGTATAACAAAGGCTCACAGGTACAAATTATTCCTAAAGAACGTAAGATCGTGGGCTACTGCCGTAACAACCACGGCGGCGTACCTGATAACTTTCACAACTACTTTGTATTAGAGTTTGACCACGATTTTACCGTCACTTATACTTGGCAAGATTCAGTGATGCAAGAAGGTACTGAAGCTACGGGTGACCACACGGGTGCACTTATCGGTTTCTCAACTGCTAAAGGCGAAGTGGTACAGGTAAAAGTTGCTTCATCCTTTATCAGTCCCGAACAGGCCGAGTTAAACCTAGATCGGGAGATTGGTGACCGTACCTTTGATGAGATACGCACTGAAAGCCAGCAAATTTGGGAGAATGAGTTAGGCAAAATCCGGGTAGAAGGTGGCACCGAAGATCAACGAAAAACCTTTTATTCTTGCCTTTACCGCACATTGCTATTTCCTCGCCCACTGCACGAAATTACCGCCGAGCAGGATACGGTACACTACAGTCCCTACAATGGTGAAGTATTACCTGGTTACCTCTACACCGACAATGGGTTTTGGGATACCTTCCGAGCCGTATTTCCCTTCTTTTCCTTGATGTACCCGGAACTAGATGCTAAGGTTATGCGGGGTTTAGTAAACACTTATAAAGAGAGCGGTTGGCTGCCCGAGTGGGCCAGCCCGGGGCACCGTAGCGTGATGATTGGGTCTAACTCCGCATCACTGATTGCTGATGCTTACCTTAAAGGTATTCGTGGTTACGATATTGAGACGCTCTATGAAGCGATTATTAAGAACACCATCGGAGTAGGCCCGGTAAAATCAGTCGGACGCTACGGTCACGAATATTATAACGAGTTGGGCTACGTACCTTACGATGTGGATATTAACGAAAATGCCGCTCGCTCGCTGGAATACGCCTACGCCGACTACTGCATTACTGAATTAGCTGAAGCCCTCGGCAAACCAGAAAGTGAAGTAAATCTGTATCGCCAACGAGCGCAGAACTACCGTAAACTTTTTGATGATGAAACTAAGTTGATGCGAGGCAAAATGGAAAACGGAGAGTTTCAATCACCCTTCAATCCCTTTAAATGGGGCGATGCTTTTACCGAGGGAAATAGCTGGCACTACACCTGGTCGGTCTTTCAAGATATACACGGCTTAGCTGAACTGATGGGTGGTCAAGAAGCCTTTGCTGCTATGCTGGATTCAGTTTTTGTGATGCCCCCGATCTATGATGATTCTTACTACGGCTTTACTATCCATGAGATTCGGGAGATGCAGATTGTGAACACCGGACAGTACGCCCACGGAAACCAACCCATCCAGCATATGCCCTACCTCTACGCCTACGCCGAGCAACCCTGGAAAACCCAGAAACACGTCCGCATGATTATGGACAAGCTTTACAATCCGCAAGCCGATGGTTACTGCGGCGACGAAGATAATGGTCAGACCTCCGCCTGGTACGTTTTCTCCGCCCTGGGGATGTACCCCGTTTGTCCCGGCAGTAATCAATACGTACTTGGTAGCCCGTTATTTGAAAAAGTGACTTTACAATTACCCAACGGCAATACCTGGGTGGTTTCCTCCGAAAGTAATCAACCAAATACTCCCTATATTCAGGAAGCTAAACTGAACGGCGAAGCCTACACCAAAAACTATCTCACCCACGGAGCCATTCTGGAAGGAGGAACTTTGGAGCTAACCATGAGCGAAACACCTAACCAATCCCGAGGTACCCAGCCTGAGGATGCTCCTTACTCTATGTCTACGGATACTGATTTGGACTTGAGTGGGAACCGATAGTTTCTCACTATCCCCGAATGAGGCTTCGCTAATTCCAGGGTCTTCTGCCTCTTTAGTGGAAAATCCCGAGCCTGATCTGAGGATAGGTAGTGTTAAGCGGAAAAGAAAGATTATAGACTACTTCTTCCCTCAGTTTTGTACTGAGATAGAACCGCAGTTAGCTCATCCACCTTCTCCGTCTCCTCTACGAAAAGGTTGTTCTGCTCACCAGGGTCTTTAGCCAGATTGTAGAGTTGTCCAGTAGGTTCGCCCTCGGTAACTTCTTCCCGGCGAGGCGGGGTGAAGCCTCCAGTGCCTCGTCCGAGAATTAGCTTCCAGTTGCCTTTTCGTACTGAAAACATGCCATCTAGTGAGTGATGTACTACAGCTTCCCGGGGCGATTCTTGCTGTTCGCTCAGCATAACGGGCAGCAAATTGTAGCTATCTACCCCGACCTTCGCTACCAGTGAATCCCCGGTGATTGCAGCAGCGGTAGCCATCAGGTCGGTGAGGCAACCTAGAGCACTAGAAGTTTGATTCGCTGGAATACGATTGGGCCATCGGGCAATGAAAGGAACTCTATGTCCACCTTCGTGAATATCGGCTTTTTGTCCCCGCCAATTAGCATTACCGGCATGTTCGTACTCGCCGCCAACATGATCGATATGCGCCCCGTTGTCGCTGGTAAAAATAATCAATGTATTGTCCGTCATTCCCTGATCTTCTAGAGCTTGCATCACTTGTCCAACTACATCATCTACCATCACCACAAAGTCGCCGTACTTGCCTGCCTGACTTTTGCTTCGGAATTCTTCGGTAGGTAACCAGGGAGTATGCGGAGCATTGAGTGGAAAGTACAAAAATAGCGGCTGATTGGCGCGGGTTTGCCCATGTTCTTTAATGACTTGTACAGCTCGCTCAGTAATCTTGGGTAGCACTTGCCGATGGTCAAAGTCGAGAGAAGCTTCACCACCTCGCCAAAAGCCCTTATCATAATCGAGGCTACGCTCTTCCGCTGCAACGCTATCGGTTGGCAGAGTTTCCCAACCATTATTCTCAATGTAACCGTAGGGTGCCATGTCTAGCGAGGCCGGAATTCCGTAGTACTCGTCAAACCCCAAATCAGTTGGCCCACCCGTTTCAAAAGCTTTAAAAATATCTACATCCTCCGAAGTACCCAGTGTTGCTATTGAATCCTGGTGACGTTGCCGATAGTCTGAGCCTTCTTTGATTTGATAAGGCAAACCTAGATGCCACTTCCCTACTCCGGTGGTGTAGTAGCCATTACGCTGCATCAGATCGGCTACGGTAACTTTATCTTCTGGTATCAGAGGTAAGTCGTAACCAAATAGTACTCCTCGTTTCAACCGGCTTCGCCAGGCGTATTCCCCAGTCAGGATGCCGTAACGGGTAGGAGTACATACCGAAGAGGGAGTATGCATATCGGTAAAGCGTATACCCTCCCGAGCCAGTTGGTTGATGTTGGGAGTGGATATTTTAGAGTCAGGGTTTTGAACCGATATATCGCCCCACCCCAAATCATCCGCCAGAATGTAGACAATATGCGGATGACCCGGTATATCATCTACTTCGGAAGAATCAGTACTCGGTTGGCAAGCGGCAATAAGTAAACTGAGAAGGAGAGATAGTCGTAGGAGCATAGGAAAGGTGTTTTGGTATTATAGTGCTAAAATATTTCAATATCATAGTGCAATTATGTTTGGGTGTGTAATGTCATACAATTCAACCCTTAGATTGAAATACATTTACATAACACCACAGTACTATAACACCATGACACTATTGTTAAAACATTTCCCCCAAAATTAAACTTCTTCTTACAAAACCAAACAAGCTATGGCATCGAGCAACGACCGTATTATTAGTGCTCTTCAGGAAAAGGGAGTGCTCAAGCAACAAATCTACCAACAAACCAAAGAAGTATTTAAACAACTTAATGAAGTATTGCAAGGCATTGCCAAGCATACCGACGAGGCGATGGGCATTGACAGCCCTGTAGAAGTATCCTATAAGACCCAGGGCGATTTTGAGTCATCGTTGCGCTTTTCGGGTGATACGCTGGTGTTTATGATGCATACCAACGTATTTACGTTTAACCCTGAGTACTTCGTACATAAATCTAATTATGTGCAAGAAGACCCTACCCGCGCCTACTGCGGAATGATTATGGTCTACAATTTTTTGTCCGATTCCCTGCGCTATAACCGTCTGTCGGATGTAGGCTATCTCATTGGCCGGATATTTATCAATAAGGATTGCCACTTTTTCGTGGAAGGTCGCCGGGAGTTCGCTCTTATGTACAGTGCCTTTTCCCAACAACCTATTAATGAAACTACCCTGCACCAGTTAGCCGAAACCGCCATTGTTCACGCCATAGACTTCGACCTGTTTGTACCACCCATAGATGTCAGTACACAACTTACCGTAAAAGATAAGATGCAAGCCACGGGATTATCAGCCATTCGTACTGGTAAACGAGTTGGCTTTGAGTTTTTGCGAGATCAAGCGCAGGAATAAACAATACTACCCTGTCAGTTTCATTCACCTTGATTTTTTGTTGATTTGTTAGCCAAATCTTGCTTTTTGCGTCTCCATGTTAGTAATACATGGGGTTTTATTTCCCTGAGCGTAGCTGAGTTAGTCAGATGTCCACTCACAAATTACTCCATATACAAAAGTTATTATTTGTAGGCATTTGCTAACATATTTGACCGAAAAAGCTTCCAAGTCGTTCATTTTACGTTCAAACTTGGTAAAAAGGTTAGCGGGATAGGCACATGTAGCCGAATAAGTTAGTAAACAGTAGTCCGGCTAGGCGGAGCAATAATATTTATTAGTAAGACAGCTTCTATGCTAACACCGGTCTATTTCTCTCAATATTTCTAGCATTCATTATTTGCTCTTTCCAAGAAAAAACAGTAGGTTTATAAGGTGTATCTAGCAATTATGAGCTAAATTCTTACACCAACATCAGACACTTTCTTGATGTAAAAAAGTTAAACAACCTGGTTTACCTTTTCCATTTTCAAGACACTAATACTAAACCATTGACAAACAATCCTATCAATCTACCCTATGCTGTCTACTCTCACGCTAACCGATGAAAGCAAACGGGCTATCCAGATTGCCCAATCGTTAGCCAAAGAATACCAAAACGCTGAGTTTACTCCCGCTCATCTGCTGCATGCTCTACTGCACAAAGATGTAGGGCTACGTGAACTGTTAGAATCCCTCGATCAAGACATTCCTTACCTGCAAGAGTGGGCTGAAGTACGCATTGAGAACCTCTCCAAGAATACCCGTATTCCTGAAGAGCCAGCTGGTGACACTAAGGTTTCAGCTACTATTGATGAAGCCGACTTAGTTCGGCTTAAACTCAACGAAGAAGATATTAGTCCCCTAGCTATTCTGGCCGCCCTTTGCAAACCCAATATTGCCTTCACTAAAGACCAGCTCAAAACCTTTCCACTCACGGCAGATGATCTATTATCGACCGTCGTCGCCGAAGAAGCCATTCAAGAAGCGATTTCCCCCGCTCCCGGAGCAAAACCCGGAAAAGCGGCACCCAGCAAAACCAAAGCATTATTTAAGTATTGTAACGACAAAACCTCACTCGCCCGAGAAGGCAAAATTGACCCCATCATTGGCCGCGATCGTGAGACCCGCATGATGGTGGAAATACTCGGGCGACGTACCAAACCTAATGTATTAATCGTCGGTGAACCCGGCGTCGGTAAAACTGCCCTCGCTGATGGTTTTGCCCTGGATATTGTGAACGGAAAAGTACCCACTCACCTAGCATCAGCCGTACTGTTTGAACTGGATTTAGGTTCCCTAGTCGCGGGGGCATCCTACAAGGGTGAGGTAGAAGATCGGTTAAAGAACATCATCAAAGAAGTAAAGACTTTTGAAAAGGCGATTCTCTTTATTGATGAGTTGCATCTAATGCTGGATAGCACTGGTCCGGTGGGTAGCGGAGCAGCCAATCTGCTCAAGCCTGAACTCGCCCGAGGTGAGATCACCGTCATCGGCGCGACTACCAATGAGGAGTATCGCAAATACATTGAGAAGGAAGAAGCCTTCAGCCGTCGTTTTGAAGTGCTGCGGGTAGAAGAACCCGATGTGACCGTGGCAGAACGAATGGTGCAAACGCTAGTTCCCCTTTACGAACAGCATCACACTATTACTGTCGGCGAAGGCACGCCCCGCGAAACGGTGCAACTAGCCAAACGCTACATCAAAGACCGTCGCCTACCCGACTCAGCCATTGACCTACTTGACCGAACCATGGCAGCTATTCGGATGGCCGATGAAACTTCAGAAAAAGAACTACAGCAACTCGCGGAGAAACTGAAAGCCTCCGCCACCGAAGTGGTGAACGATACCCTGGCCGAACTACGCTGGTTCCATCGAGAACTAAAAGATAAAGTCAGCCCCATACTATTCAGCCAACTGGAAGATGATACCGATGAGAAGGAACTAGATACGGCTGAGGTGCTGCGCAATTATCTACAATCTACCATTGATGCCCTGCTCAAATTGACTGGAAACAAAAAGGGCAGCGTAGAAAAAACCGATGTAGCCGCCGTAGTCGCTCACAAAACGGGCATTCCGCTCGGGAAGATTCAGACCAAAGAGCGAGAGAAGCTCTTGAATATGGAAGAGCATTTGAAACAACGGGTGATTGGGCAAGACCACGCCATTAACGTCATCTCCGATGCAGTGCTAGAATCCCGCTCCGGATTGACTAAGCCAGGTCAACCCATTGGCTCGTTCTTCTTCCTCGGGCCTACCGGAACGGGTAAAACTGAGCTAGCCAAGTCGCTGGCAGAGTTTCTGTTCAACGATGAGTCTACGCTGCTTCGCTTCGATATGTCGGAGTTTAAGGAAGAACATTCAGCAGCGGTACTGCTCGGTGCTCCAGCGGGCTACGTGGGCTATGAAGAAGGCGGTATTCTGGTCAACAAAATTCGGGAGAAGCCCTACGCCGTCGTACTGTTTGATGAAATTGAGAAAGCTCACGCCTCAGTGTTTGACATATTCTTGCAGATTATGGACGAAGGCAAGCTGCACGACCGTCTAGGCAAAGAAGGCGATTTCTCTAACGCTGTGGTGCTATTTACTTCCAATATTGGTAGTCAGTACATCATGGATACCTTTGCCGAGGGAGAGTTACCCACCTCTCAGCAGATGATGGAGCGAATGCGTGGTAACTTCCGCCCCGAGTTTCTAGCCCGGGTGACCGAGATAGTACCCTTCGCCCCCATCCAAGAAGAGAACGTAGTCAAAATCTTTGACATCCACTTAAAGAAACTACTGACATTGCTGGATAAACAGGGAATTACCCTGAATATTTCCGATAAAGCCAAGCATCAACTCGCTCTCTCAGGCTACACTCCCGAATATGGTGCAAGACCACTGACTGGAGTCATCCGCAATCAATTGCGCCGTCCTATTTCCAAACTCATCATCGCCGGAAGCGTGAAGAAAGGTTCAGTGATTGACCTAGATATAGATGAAAAAGAAGAATTAGTATGGAAATATGAGTAAGATAGGTTACATTTTACAACATGCTTTTACTAATAAATAAATTAATAATTTCAAGATTATAATACCTTACCTATGAACGAAGTAGAAATTGGCGGTCAACTGGTACCGCAACAATCTTTTGAGGCGATTACGCAAATCTCTTCTAACCGTACTTTACTAGTACAAAAACTAAGCTCTCGCCCTACCAAACCTGAACCGGTTACCGGGCTGAAGACAGTAAATGAAGTATTTGATCACTTCAAACCCAATGTGAAGGTAGAATTTGAAACCGAAGATGGCACCTCGGTAGATGAAGAACTGAAGTTCTCTAACCTAGGAGATTTCACCAAGAAAGGCATCGTAGAACAAAGCGATTTTCTGAAAGACTTGAATGCCCAACAGGATGGCTATCATAAGTTTATGAAGCAGTTACGCTCCAACAAAATCCTGAAATCGGCACTACAAAACCCTGAGTCTAAGCAAGCTTATTTACAGGCATTGCAGGCGATGATTCAGGAGATTGAACAAGCCGACCAGTAAGTATTCATTCCATTTTACCAACCTACTTAACGATACACTCCAATGGCAGAAGAAAAAGCACAAGCCGCCCAGGCCGCTACCAAAGAAGCTACAGCATTAGATAATCCTAAAAAAGCCTTAGAAGAAAGCTCTGACGAACTCATCGAGTACGGAGGGTTTGAGCTAATTGAATCCTCAGTAGACGGAGCCAAAGTAATGAACCCCGAGGGCAAAGCCCGACGAAATATCTTTCTCACCGAAGGTGCTAAAAAAGATGAGCGGCAAAAGCTCAAGAAGCAATTACAACTTTGGCACGATTTACTCAGCGAAAGCGATGATATTTCGGCTATGGTAGACCAATGCCAAGAAAAAGTAGAGAAAGCCGAGGAGCTACTAAAGGACAATCTCAAAAAAGCTCTTAGCGAAACCTCCGAACTGGAGCGCAACTACCGCTCGCTGGCAATGTTCTACAAGAATGCCGAAACCGATAAAGTTCGCAACATCACCATCTTCAACGCGGATATTGATCGCCTGAAAGACCTGGATAATACCTTGGTTATCGATAAAATTACTGAAGAGCTAAAAGCTCGGCACGACCGACTGGATCTTCGAGAGAATTATTCACTGATGGTCATTCCGGGCTACTTAGGCTCGAACAAGGTAGTAGAAAAATGGGCCAAGATCGCCTACCAAAACAAAACTATGTTAGTGACCGACTTCAATCATCTGGATGATCCAGATGCAGTGATGGAAGAGTTTGATATGGCAAACCTGACCGGAGGTGAGATTCACCGCTCTAACGTGATGATGACTTGTAATTGGCTGGTAGGACGCGAACAATACGAAGACCTAGACGAAGACGAGCCGATGTACATTCCGCCGTCAACGGCCTTAGCCGGAAAAATCTATAGCACCCTGATTGCCCAACCCACCGCCGGAAAAATGCACGGAGGCTTGAACGAAGTAGATGGCGTCGCCTTTCCACTGAAGAAAAGTGAAATCTCTGAATTGGAAAAACGTGGTTTAGTACCCATGGTGAAAGAGTGGGAAAAGGTGATGGCATTCTCGGCTAAGACACTCTACAACGGCAACGACATCGGTCTACAAACCTACTCAGTAGTACGCGTATTTGACTACGTAGGTAAAGTAATTATTGATTTCCTGAACCGTCAAGCCTTTGTCAACTGGACGCCTAAAGTACAGAAAGACCTCAGCCGTGAAATCTCTAAGTATCTCAAGAGTATTATGGGTAGCGATAAGATCATTCAGGACTACAAGCTGATGAAGCTAGAGCAAGACCCCGAAACCAAACGAATTAACATTGACCTGCATATCACTCCCTTCTTCCCCGCCAAAAACTTCTTATTGAAGCTTGGTGGTACGAAAGGTGACACCGCCGAAGAGTGGCAGTCAGAATATGCTGAGCAGTAGAAATGATTGATAATTAATGAATGATGACTAATAACCTAATTATCAACCATTCATCATTACTCATCAATCATTATTCATTCAATTAACCAAACCAAATCATTTTAACCCTTTAAATTTTAAACAATCATGGCAGTACGTGCAAGACTTGATTTAGACAAACTTAGCGATGTTCGCGTTATTGACTTTTCTTATAGCTTCAACCGTGATATTGATGCTTCTGGTCGTCCCTCCGGGATCGTTCGGGGCGGAACCCTTCAGATGACTATTGAATCGACCAAAAGCGCTTTCTTGCCCACTTGGATGACCCTAGCACAGGGAAAGACCAAAGAAGGGCAGATTGAAATTATGGACGATACTGATGATGAGAAGCCAATAAAAACGATAAAATTCAAGGATGCCTACATTGTAGAGTACGGAGAAAACTTTAGTTGGCAAGGTGGCGAAAACATGATGGAAACCTTTGTCATCTCCTGCCGCGAAATCACCATTGAAGGTGATGGTGGTCCGGCCGTTTACGAAAATGAGTGGCCGATGTAAATTACATCTTACTACTACGCGCTTTAAGCGTGTAGTAGTGGTACTGATTAAGTAGCTCATAATCCGAATATTATGGCTAAAGCTTATCGATTTGATGATACGCCCCCCAGAAAAAATACAACCGTTAATGCATTTAGAACCTTGAATGCCCTTCTCAATTTTGCTAGATGGCAAGGCTCTCGAGGAGCAATGAAGTTTTGGGAAATTACAGGAATTATTGTTAAAGATGATGGTGGACTTGACGGCATTGAAATTCGTGTTCAAGATGTAGTCGAGATAGAGCCAAACCAGCAAACTAAGAGGCCGAAAAAATAGAATGAGCTTTAACGTCCTCCAACTACCCCGTTTGCGGCGGCACTCCGGTCAGCGGGTGGCAAGCTCGCTAATTCACGGCTTTGCCGCCCATTCAGGTGGGCAAACTCGCCTGATTAGTCCGCAGTTTCGTAGTGGGCGAGGAATCATCCAAGTACCCCGTAACGGAGCGTCTAGTGTATTGCAGGGACTGAGAAGTGTGCAAAAGGTGATGACTTTTGAATCATCTAACCGAAGGTTTATGGCACGGCTTAATCATAGCTTAAAAGGGGGTAATAGCTATCCAGCGCTGGTATTTACACTAGGACTAGTCTTTATTCCTCTCGGCACCGCAGGAACCGTAGGTGGCGTTATTTTTGGGGCTGCTTCCACTGCCTTCGATCGTGCTCGGCGCAGCACAAGCGTTCTCGCTCGAGAAGGCGATGAGATATGGCATGTAGAGGAAATAGGCCGAACCTTTGAAGATAATTATATCCAGGATGATCGCTGGGTGGCTACGCATATTTCATCGTATTTTCTAGTAGACCCGTTCCGACGACAGAAGCCTGAAAAGGGCTGGCTACTGCACGAAATGCGACGAACCATTGAAATGAGTTGAAGGTGTGCAATCCTTCCTGGTTTTAAATTGCAGAAGGCAATTTGTTTTATCTTTGGGCATCGTCAACCCTCTAATTAATGAGAATTATGAATTTAATCAAGAATTCTACTTATGCTCTTTTACTTCTTTCACTCAGCACGCTGGTTTCCTGCCAGAATGATGAAGAAGCTGTCAACCCAGAAACTGGTATTATAGGTAGCTGGCGCCTTAATAGTGGCGAATATACCTTCAATAACCTAAGTCCTCGCGATTATTTTGTGCAGATTTTTAATCAAGCCAACCTTACACCTACCGATACTCAGATTGATCAGGCAGTGGCAGCATTTGAGCAAAGCCTGGAAAATTTTGGTGATGGTACTGTATTTGAGTTTCAGGAGGGTGGAAATTTTATATCGAGAGGGCCAGATGGCACAGGAACTGCCACATGGGAAATTCGCGGTAATAATCAATTGATTATTACCGAAGGAATATCTACACTAGATTTTATTATCAGTAGCCTAAATGATTCGGAACTCAGATTATTAGTTGAAGATGAAGAAACAGTAGACCTCTCTGATATCGGGCTATCAGCTACTGAACCCGTTACTATTGGATTAACACTTATCTTTAGCAAACAATAAATATCTACCTATTAGGTAAGCTCTGAGAAGAAATATAAGTATCGAGTTTAAAAATTGATATTTTGGCACAGCAAGTAAAAATACAAGTAACAATCAGCGGCGAACCCGTAGCCCCACTATCAGGTGTCCATATTTCTCAGGATATGCATCAGCACCATACCTTTGAAATTTCTTTGGCAGCCGATGCATTTCAGGATACGGGACGAGCTATCTTGGAGCAATCTAAAAAATATATTGGTCAGGAATGTAATATTCAATTTGCTCCTGACCTATTTAGAGGTAGTCAGTCTGAAAATGAGTTTATCGGAATCATTACTGAAGTACGGTTAAATCGCCTTAGCAATGGTACCCGCACGGTATTATTGCAAGGGTACAGCCCAACTATTTTGTTGGAAGGACATCCTCAGAATCGCACTTTCAGCGAGATGAAGTTGACCGACATCGCCGAGAGTACGCTAGAAGCCATTCCTCACTCGCTTTCTACTCAGATCGGGACGAAGAAAAGTGCAAAAGTATTGCCCTACATTGTACAGTACAACGAATCAAATTATGCTTTTTTGCAGCGAATGGCGGCACGCTTTGGGGAGTGGTGCTTCTACAATGGTACTGAATTTATCTTTGGGGAATTACCCCGCAATGATAAAGTAGAGTTACCTCTAGTGAAAGACTTATTTGATCTGGATTTTTCCTTCAAAGTAATGCCCGCTAACTTTAAAGTATTTTCGTATGACTACCTGAACTCTGAGGTCTACGAAAGCACAAGCAGCAGCGCCAAAACTGGAAACCTGGACGATTACGGAAAGTTTTCCCTTGACCAATCAGTCCAATTGTTCAGTCAAGAACCCTCGATAGCTACCCGCCAGCTAATTGCTGACCAGCAAGAATTGGATGAGCTGTCTGAAACTAAAAAAACTGCCGTAGCTACTAATTTGGTAATGATGCATGGCACCAGCGATAATCCGTTTTTGAACATAGGCACCATTATTAACATTACAGGTGAGACTGCTAACGAGCAGGATTATGGCGAGTTTATCATTACTTCCCTCTCTTACAACATTGGCAGTTCGCTCGACTATCAGAATAGCTTTACCGCTATTCCAGCCGAATTAGAATCTCCCCCTCCCATTGCAGTCAACCCACCTGTTTGTGAATCTCAGTCGGCTACGGTAATTGATAATGCTGATCCCGATAAATTAGGAAGAGTGAAGGTGACTTTTCCCTGGCAAGACAAAAAATCCAGCGAAAGTACTCCCTGGATTCGAGTAGCTCAAACCTACGGAGGGGGAAAAGGGCATGGCTTCTACTTTATTCCTGAAACCGATACGGAAGTACTAGTTGGGTTTGAACATAATAACCCGGAGAAGCCGTTCGTCATTAATAGTCTGTACCACAAAGACTTAAACCCTTCGGTTTGGGCCAACGACAAGAACTCAATGAAGGTCATCAAGACCCAGAGCGGTAATCAGATTCACTTGATCGATGACGAAGATACCGAGAAGATTCGCATCTTTCATAAAGATGATGATAATCCACATAACGAGATTTGCCTGGAAATGGAAGGCGATGGGAAAATCACCATTACCTCGCAGGGTGATATTGATATTGTCGCGGCAAAATCAATCAAGATGGAAGCCGGCGAAGATATTAATATGACTGCCGGACGAGATTTCTCTATTTCAGTGGGTAATAATATGGCTACTGATGTAACCTCTGAACTAGAACAAACGGCCAACGCCATCACCGTTTCTGCTAATACCGATATTGGTATGAGCGGGGGAATGAATGTAGAGGTAACGGGCGGTGCTGAAGTGAAAGTAGAAGGTGGGGCCAGTGCCACTGTGAAGGGCGGTGCTAACCTCAATTTAGAGGGAGGGGCAGTAGCCAACCTAAAGGGTGGAATTGTAAAAATTAACTAACCTATGCGCCCCTACTACCAGCTACCATTACGTTTTACTGATCTGCTAGAAAAAAAGCGGTTAGTATTATGCAGCCTGGAAGACTCCATTCGGCAGCATATCCACCTGGTCATTAAAACCCACTACCACGAGTACCGCTTCGATACCAACTACGGTTGCTACGTGTGGGACAAGGATTTTGATAATATCCAGAGTGTATCTAAATGGAAAGATGAATTGGAAGATCTAGTGTTACAATCACTGAACGCCTACGAACGGCGGTTATCCAGGATTCAGGTGTCTATCAAGGTAGATGAACCTGAAACCCTTGATCCTAAAACCCAGCAGGTAATCCGTCACCGAAAGCGAATCACCATTCAAACCCAGGGAATTGTAAAAAAAACCAACCAATTGCTCAGCCATACCGAATATATGTTTTTCAGTCCATTATCTTTGGCCTGACCTTGTGAAATTCACTTATGCAACTCTACCGGGAGAACCAATTTCAACGCGATAAAGTAAAGCAACGACTGATCAAAACCGCTGCCGAACTCTGGGATTATGATGAAGCCGAATTAGAAAACCTCGACCCACTGGTAGACCTGCTCTTCGGAGCTTGTGCTGTACAGTTTGAAAAAACCGCTCGTGAGCTGCATCAGTCTAAAACTCGAGTGCTTAAGCAACTAGCCAGCTTGTTGCTACCCAAAGCCCTCACTATTCCGAATCCGGCCCATGCTGTCGTACACGTACGCCCGGTAGAACCATCGCAGATTATCACTACTGAAGAGCAGTTTATTACCTCGCAAGAAGTGGTAAACCCCGATAACTTAGCCAAGCCAGATAAGAAAGATGTTTATTTCTCCCCTGCTCTAAATACTACTTTGGTTGATGGTGATGTACGTTATCTGGCTTACGGGAAAAAATTGGTTCAGACTGCCGGAGTACTGACTCGCGAGGTAGCGCTCAGTGCTACCAGCGGGGCATCGCCGCTACCCACCCAATCGCTATGGTTAGGAGTAGAACTTCCTACCCGACTTAGTAGTGATACCGAGATTTCTTTTTACTTCGATTGGAAGAACCAACCCGATGCCACCTACTACCGTAGCTTGTTGCCATCTACCCAATGGTTGGTCAACGAACAGCCGATCCGCATCCGCTCTGGGTACGCTCCGGTAGAAACTACTCGTGCTATCGAGCCCACCGAGTGGCAGGATCAACTGCCAAATGTGAGCGAGGTACTGGAAAAACAGGCTCAGCAATCTTACCAAGCATCATTCATAACGGTAGAGAATCTCATTAGTCTTTCCACCAAGAAGCTGCCCGCTATTTTTTCATCCGTATTTGATACTGAAGGGTTAGCCGAACTACCCAAAAATCTAACCTGGATTGAGGTTCGCTTTCCGCAGCTAATGCCGACTGATGTGCTTACTAATACCATTTGCGCTATCAACTGTTTTCCGATAATCAACCGACGATTAATCCGCAGCAATCGACCCTATAGAATTGGTAAGCTACTGAATATTATACCGCTAGCTACGGGTGACTATTTTTTAGCGATGCGTAAAGTAACTACCGATCAAGGAGCCGTATACCGAAATGTTCCGTTTCAACGCTTTAAATCGTTAGAGCCTAATACCTACGCAGTGCGGGAAGAAGGAGTGAGTCGCTTTGATCAACGCAATGCCATCGAGTTTTCTAATCATTTGTTGGATCTGATTCGAGACGAAAATGCTGCTTTTGAAGCATTGGGCGGTAGTCGAGTTATTCAGGATGTAAAGGCGATTAAGCAATTGATTGCAAGGCTAGAGCGGCAGGTGGCAGCCAGCACTAAAAACTCGGATATTCACCATTACTTAGCCCTGAATGCCGAGCGGGATGAAAACGTTTGGGTAGAGTTCTGGACGACTCTAGGGACTACCGCCAACCGAATTGCCTCCGGCACTAAGCTACAGCCCTATCAAAATACTGATTATCAGGCCAATGACTTGATATTAGTAACTCCATCCTACGGAGGACGGGATAAACCAACGGATACCGAGAAAATACATTCGTTCCGTAGTGCTCTGCTTTCGCGTGATCGTTTGGTTACCGAAGAAGACATGCGAGCCGCTTGCTACGCCCGCTTGGGTGACTTGATTGACTCGGTTAGGTTTACTAAGGGAGTACGAGTGCTATCACGGTCTAATCAAGCCTTGGAACGCACCCTGGACATTACCATCCGGCTCAAGAGCAAGGCTAAAATGTCGGAAGCTGAGCTAGATAGCACCGAACGGGATTTACAACAATTTATTCACCAACGGTCTTCAACAGTATTGCCCATTCAGGTAATTTTACAAAATTGACAAGGAAAAATTGATAATGAGTGGTGGTAAAAGGCGAACGGTAGAAGGTAAATGGAATTCAGTTACAGTATGGCTTCTAACTCCTAAAACTGCACGGCGGTCGCCCAACTCCCAACCCCTCAAAACTAACGACAAAAACAACCATGCACGAGCAAGATGAACTTCAGGATTTAGCGCAACAACTAGTGACTACATTAAGAAGCGGGAGTGTTGATCTAAAATCAGAAGCTTTACTTGCCAACGCAGTCCGCCACCAAATGGTAAGCTTAGAAGATATATTCGTGCGTTCCGCGAGTACATTCGAGCGACCATATTCTCATGATTTTGCCACTATTGAGAAACGAGAGAGGAAAGCAGGAACACCCTACTATTTTGTTGATGTAAACCGGGAAGGTTTATACGATACCCTTCCCGAAGGTTTGTTTCACCAGACATTACGGAAGGATGCTCAGATTGATACGGAAACGGCGGTTGAAGAGCTAAAGCTACACCGACAGGAGGAAAAAGCTGCCCGACAGTTCTTTCTTCCCCTGGAACAAGAATTTTATCGCTTACAACTACTGGCCGAGTGGCAAGAGAGTCAACTGATGCTTTCTTCACTTGATCGTCAGCAGTACGATTCCCTGATCGATCTCTGGAACCTACCTAAGGAGCTGAGCACCTACCAAACTGTGATGATGCTCCATATTATTCCGCTACTGCATCAGGTAGTGGGGAATCATGAAGCCGTCTCTAACTTACTGAGCTTGGTGATGGAAGTCCCAATTAAAGTACTCGCCAATCAAGTAACTACCTGGGAGGCTAACGAAGTAGCTTTACCCAGTCTGGGTGAGTTTGAACTAGGCCGAGATAGTGTACTTGGGAACTACATTGAGGATTATCACCCTCATTACCAGCTTATTGTAGGTGCCATTGAAAAGAAGTATATTGCAGGCTATCTTCCGGGCGGAAAGGAACGAAAGATACTATTACGCCTTTGTGCATACTTTCTTCCCTGCCAAGCTGATATTTCGATAAAAATTAAGATTCTTCCTGAAGAAGAAACGGGTTTTCTACTAAAAGGAGAACTGCCAGGTGAAGGATACCTGGGATACACTACGCATTTATAACTTATGACGACCGTTATTGTACTCGCTGTACTAGCCCTTATTTCGGGGGCATTGTTTTTTCTAAGCAGTCGCGCCCGCCCTAACCTTGCATTGGGAAAAGTATTGATGTATGCCTCGGCTTTTATTGGCTTTTTTCTGCTTTGTGCTGGCTTGGTAATTTTTGCCAAACTTGCGCCTGCTCTGGCATTCTGGCTAGTGTTAGGACTGAGCTTAGTGGCAGGTATCATCCACACCTGGCTGCTTCACAAGCGGTTTGTCTGGGTGCAAAAAGAATTGTTTTTAACCGAATTGGCACTAACTCTGCTCATCTACGCATTGGGAAGCGCACTATTATGTTTTCTGTATTCAACATTGACTGAGGTAGAATCAGTGTCATTTTTAGCCGGAGCTGCCGCGCTTTTTCTCATTCCGTTTCTATCACATAAGAGCTTTCTACTGTGGCAAACTATTCCGCCACCTTACTACTATAAGTGGTTTTTTCCTACTGAGAAAGAAATACCAACGCTCAAATTCGATAGTACAATTCCTTTACAGTTTACTTTCGAGAAAGAGATCGACCAGCCCGATACCAGCACATTTTCGGTAGTAGCCCCTACGGATATTCATTTGGGTGATTTATTTCACTCGTTTCTGGAAGAATATAATTTGCATAATGCCGACAGTCCGATTCAATCGTACCGTCCGCCTTTTTCCTGGATGTTTTATTGCGACACCGGTAAGTGGTGGCAACCCCGAAAAATAGTTGACCCCAATGTATCTGTCACTGAAAATGAGTTACGGCCTAATGATTTGGTCAATGCGGTAAGGATTAGAAAATGATCAATAATGAGTATTGCAGATCACTACTCATTTATCATTGGTCATTATTCATTATTTTAGCAATTGAACATTCACTCATTCTAGCATTTTACATTTATGCAACCCTACATAAATTACCATACCGTTAATTGGCGCGATGGAATGAAGGTCAACAAAGACCATTTTATCCAGCAGGAAAATGCCATGCTAGACGCTATGCGCGACATGGCAGCCCTGCAAATTACACCTTATAATTACGGACTACTCAATGGTGTTTCTAATCAAGATGCTCTGGAACTTACGGCTGACTTGGCCAGTAGTCGTAAACTTAGTATGCTCCTGACTCGCTGTCGGGCAATTACCCCTGGCGGAGCTCGCATTGAGATAAATAGTACAGTAGGATCAGAAGATGCTGCTCCTATCAAAGCGGAGCATCAAGTGCAGGATGATGACCAGTTGCTTTACGATGTAATCGTAACCGTAAACCCTTTTTCCCGTCAGCCTGTAGGTGCTCCTAATCCAGAGGAAGTGCCGCTTCGGCATCCGTATACTGAGCCTAAGTATCAGCTTCAGATTGTACCTTCTCATCAAATTAATTTGACTGATTTGGGAGCTTATCATCTTACCTTGGCGAAGGTACGAGTGATTGGTAATGAGGTAAAAGTCTCAGATAAATTTATTCCGCCCAGTAGTCGTGTAACGGCACACCCTGCCATTGCTGATTTTTATAATCAGCTGATGGGTAGCATGGTGAAAACCGGGGCTCACTCTCGGCAAGTGATTGTCAAGATGCGTCTCAAAAGTGAACAATCCCAATTAGTGGCAAACCTATTTACACTGTCGCAGGAGGTACTGAACTTTATTGCTAGCCATCTGGATTTTGCCCGACTACGCTTATTACATCTTCCTCCCATTCACCTGCTAGAGCTCTTTACTAAATTTGCCCGCACCGTGCGAGTATGTCTGGACTGTATGAGCGATAACGGTCGGGAAGAGATGCTAAACTATATTCAGGAATGGACAGAAGTGCGCCCGGGTAATCTGGAAAATATAGTAAATGCTCTACTGGAATCTGATTATGATCATCTCGAGCTATATTCACTACTAGACTTATCGGTAAAATTTGCTTCGCTGATGGAAGTGCTGTTCGACAAACTGAGTGAATTAGATTATATTGGTAAGCCTAAAGAACCAGAGCGCCCAAAAAATAATGTGTTTGTGAGGGAAAGTGCACCACCCGTGGATACTAAGAAGAAAGGAAGTTTCTGGAAAATTTGATTATTACGCTATGAGTAAACCTGCTGCCGTTGTTGGCGATATGCACACTTGTCCCATGTCTGATGGTCCTAAACCCCATGTGGGTGGCCCTATTCTTCCGCCCGGTGCCCCCACCGTGCTCATTGGTAATCGCCCGGCAGCTCGCGTGGGCGATCAGGCTACTTGTGTTAGCCCGGCTCCCGATGTTATTTTAATGGGCTCGTTTACCGTGATGATCGGCGGAAAACCGGCGGCTCGGGTAGGCGACCAAACTGCCCACGGTGGCGTCATCGTAGGACCAGGTGTGCCAAATGTATTAATTGGGTAAATAAACTCTATGGAACCCATCAACCAAGCCGAACGAAAGGCTGCTATTGCCAAATTCACAATCTTCCTGGCTTTATCAGTTGTTCTTCTCGTCATTCCTTTTCTTTTTTATTCACTGATCCCGAAAGAGGGCGGGAAAGCTCCTGAGCCTACTACTGTAGTTGAAGAAGAGGTTCCTACTGATCCATCCGAAGTAGCTGCTTTACAGCCAAGACTGGCTCAGCTCGCAGCCCAAATGAAGAAGGTGAATATTACTTTTTTAGTAGATGCTACCCAAGGGATGGAAAAGCACCTTCCGGCAGTAGCCCAGTCAGTAAGTACTATTGAGCAGCAGTACCAAGTTGAAATTGAGGCTGCTTGCTACCGCGATGCTGCCGAAGGGGCCTGGCTATATATGACTAACCAAATGGTGGGCGATGCACCAGCTCCCTGGATTCGATCATTGGATACCGAGACTAAGTACGACCAGGATGAGCCCGAAGCCCTGTACTACGGCCTGAAGAGGGCATTAGAGTCTACTCACCTAACTCCAAACGAAACAAATCTACTAATCTTAGTGGGTGATGCAGGTAACCACGCCCAAGAGGATCTTACCCGAGTTTCTCCTACTGAAATCGTTCAACTATTACAGGCTAAGAACTGCCACTTTGCTGCATTTCAGGCTCGGAACCCCACCAATAGTAGCAGCTACAGTGACTTCTCATCTCAGATGATGAATGATATTCTTACTCCTATAAAAGCCAGTGCAAGCACGAGCTTTCAGGAAAAAGACAGCTTAGATAGTTACGGAGTTTATTACAAACTGGCTGGGAACACATATCATACACTCTATGCTACTAATCCAGCTAAATCATTACCTGATAATGTATTGAGCGAGAAAATCAGTCACTTTGTTGCCCAAGTACTTACCCCCCTTCAACAACATGTCAGTACAATTGAAGCATTAGCCCAGGGAGAGAATGTGGCTTTAGAACCTGCTCTTGCTGATTATCTTCAACAACAGCAATTCACTACCGAAGAAATTGAACTGCTTTCTAACCAGTAGTTTTACTAATCAAATTCGTTAGTCTAAAATTAGAATCCAATCGTGGCCAGTAAAGGTGTCGCCTTGGGAAGGTGGAACAAACGTGTGCGTTGCTTTCTTTCTCATAAACTCTCCTCGCTTATCAATTTCTCCAGTACGGGGATTGAACCAATGAAAGCGAATAGAGCTACTTTTTACGTAATCCAAATTTACATCAAAAGCCATCCCATTGGGATTATAGACTAATACATAACTACTATCAGTAGCCGAGTTAGCTACAATACGATCTAAACCTTCCGTAGAATTATTCACCAGAACATTCTGATTAGGCATTCTCAGCTTCATCGAGTGGCTAGTTAACAGTACGCCTAAGTGCTGAATTTCGGTACCAAAACTCTGCTCAAAAGATTCTGGTATTTGTAACTGGGCAATATCGTTTCTCGCTCCGCAGTGCCAAATATTCCAATTCCCGTAGGACGTTCCGAATCCGCCTTCAAAAACACCCCAATAAATTGTAGTGCGGGTTTCGTTTCGAAGTTCCCCGTTTTTATCGTAAAGAGGCTCAAAATCTACGGTAGGTTTATTTTGCGATGCATAACTTTCACTCATCATTCCTGCCAGATTATTCACATTATGCCCCGACTGAATGGTATTAAAATCCATGAAAGGTTCTGATTCGGGAATGTAATCATTCGTGATTGTAGGCCCATGCGTATGGTACGTCATCATCAAGTTATCGTATTCTTCCTGACCGTTAACCCCAATAGCTACACCCTTGGCCAAAGAGCGATGAATATCCAATTTTTCTTTGGTATCGGGGGCAGCATCTCCACCCATTACCCAGATAATATCCCGATTAAAATGCCGAAAACGAGTGCCGATGAATTTCCCGTAGGCCAAAATATTTTGCTGATTCAGATTGTTCTTCTGGTTCCATTGTTCGCGCCAGGTGGGTAGTAAACAGACGGTTAAATCCCGTTTTATACATTCTTGGATTATAAATTCCACATGATCCCACCAGTCGTATTCTTCCAGATCATCAGGGTTACTCCCTAATGTAACACTAGGGCATAAGAAATTTTCCGCATCAAACGGAACATCGCCATAAACATTAGCTCCCATGTAGTGGGAATGAGCAATCAACTGAATAGCTGTGAATCCTTGCGCCTTACAAATATCCAATACTTCAATAATTTCCTCTCGGTTCAATCTTCGGGCCATGCCCCACAAAGTTTGGGAGAGAAACAAAAACGGCGAGCCATCAGCCAAAATGAGCATTCTCTGGTTGTCGGCTACGGATAATTTAGAATCTGTTGACTGATGATCTTTTACCGTTTTTTGTAGTACCGATTCTGACTGAGGGCAAATAGAAGTTATCTGACTGCCTGATGCTAAAGGTTGATTGATGCTATTATCACCAACGACAGTGATTTCCGTTTGATAACGTTCATTTGCACCAGTAGAAACTGCTGCGATATAAGTCGTTCCCGGATTCACGCCACAAACCACCCCGTTCTCGTAAACCATTGCAATATCCTGATTACCCGATGTCCAGATATACGACTCCGACTGGGGCAAACGTAGCGTATCACAAGCATCTACTTGCAGTTGTAGGGCAGGTGGCAACGACTGGCTTAGTCCAGCAAGATTAGTGATCGTAAGTGCAGCCAGTAGAAATATTATTGATCGATGTTTCAAGGCTAGGTCTAGTTTGTTGCTATACAATTAAAATAACTCTTTCCCATTCATTAGATTGCTCTTTGTAGATCTTCCCCTCTCTGGATAACATTATCCAACAGCTCATTCAGCATGGCTTCGGTAGTGAAGGGGTTCATCAGGGTCACCCGTAGAAAAACTTCTCCTTTAAGCTGGGTTTGTACAATATAAAACTTCCCTTCTTCCAGAATTTGTTGGCGAATTTGGGCGTTCAAATCGCTAAGCTGAGCGGCAGAAGTATTTGCAGGGATGTAACGAAAACAAACAATATTTGCTTGGGGCTCAATAGCCAGTTCTAGCTCTGAGCGTTGTTGGATCATCTTAGCAAATTTGCTAGCTAAATCGTACAAGCAGGTTACATTTTCGTCCCAAAGTTCCCAGCCGTAGGTTCGCAGCAAGGTATACACCTGCACACTCATCATCCGCTTGGTGCACTCTACCGTTCGCTTTCCAGAGTTCGACCAGTCTTCTTCATCTTCATTGAGCAGATAAGAAGCTCGCTGAGAAAATGTATCAAACGAGAGACTTTCGTTCTTGAATAACAATCCGGTAGTGAGTGCCGGGGTCATCAGCATTTTATGAAAATCCAGCGTAATAGAATCAGCTTGGGATAAGCCAGCGACTCGAGAACGATATTTCTCCGAAAATACTGCCGCTGCGCCGTGGGCACCGTCTACGTGCAACCATAGATCATGCTGTTGGCAAAAGTGGGTAATTGCTTCCAGATCATCATAAGAACCCGTAGAAGTTGAGCAAGCTGAAGCTACTACGGCAATCACCTTTTTTCCTCCTTTTTGAGCTTGCTGAAAATGGGGTTCAAGCTGGTCAGTACGTATTTGGTAGTGGTCATTTACTGGAATACGGATGATTCCTGCTTCGCCCCAGCCCATCATTTTCACCGCCCGGTCTACGCAGTAGTGAGCCTCTTCGGAAACCATCAGGGCTAATTGCTCCTGAGTACCTTCTTGCCAAGCTTTTCGGCTCGTTTTGGCCTGACGAGCAGCTAGCAAAGCGGTCAGATTGGCTAGTGTACCGCCCGAAGTCATAATTCCTCCACCCGAACTGTCGTAACCTATTTTACCTGCAATCTGCTTCATTACCAATCGTTCAATAGCCGATGAAACGGGTCCCATTTCGTATACCGCCATACCATTATTTAGGAAAGCGGAAAGTAGTCCGGCCAGAGCAGCAGCCGGAGCTGGAGCAGCTACTTGGTGACCTACGTAGCGTGGATGATGAATATGGATGGATTCCATCAGCACCCGGTCAAAGAATTGATTGATATTTCCCTGGGGAGAATTGTCAAAGTCTGTCTGCCAAGCATACAGTTTATCCTCCGGCGATTGCCAGGGTAATACTGCCAAAGCCGAACCGTGCTGCATTTGAGCGAGATAATCGGCCAGACGGTCAACCAACCGATGCCCCTGCTGGCGAAACTGCTCCGGATCGTAGGCTTGGTGTAGTATATCGTTATTCATACCGCTATTTTTACTGAGAATTGGCTAGAAAGTTAGTAAAACATTTTCCGAAAAGAGTACATGAAGAATGATTTGATTCTTGCCAATGTGGCAAAACATATTACGCTAGATCAAGATGAAGTGCATTATTTCACTTCCCTTTTAAAGTACCGAGAAGTAGAAAAAGGTGCCAGCTTGTTAAAAGAAGAAGACGTTTGTACCACACTAAGCTACGTTCATTCTGGAGCGTTGCGAGCGTATTATCTGGGAAAATATGGTAAAGAGTCAACCATTATGTTTGCTATTGCTGATTGGTGGGTGACTGACATGTACTGTTTCCTCAATTGCCTTCCTGCCATGACGTACATTGAGGCTATTGAAGAAAGCTACATTTGCCAGTTAAGTAAAGAGCACTTTGACCAGCTCTTGGCTGAGGTTCCAAAATTTGAACGGTTTTTCAGAATACTAATGCAGAATGCTTATACCCGCGAGCAACTACGAATTATTCAGAATTTATCGCAATCAGCCGAGGAACGGTATCGTAATTTTTTACAAAAATATCCACTCATCGCCCAGCAAGTAACCCAAAAGCAGATTGCCTCTTACCTGGGCATCACACCCGAATTCTTGAGCAGCATCCGTAAAAACCTAAATTGAGAGATAATTTCTTAAGATACCTTATTTTTTACTGATTGATTCATGGCGTTCTTTACGGCAAAGAAAACCTGATTATTATGCTAATTCTAATCGCCGGTCCGTACCGAAGTGGAACCAACGACGACCCCAAGTTGATACAAAAGAACTTAGAAAAACTAGAGTCCGTAGCCCTGCCGCTTTTTCGTTTAGGGCATGTCCCGATGATTGGTGAGTGGATAGCTTTACCATTATTGAAGCTAGCTGGCTCAGAACGACCTGGCGACGAAGCTTGGGAAGAAATTCAATACCCTGTAGCCCACCGAATTCTTGAAAAATGTGATGCAGTACTTCGCCTGGAAGGCAAATCTACTGGAGCTGATGAAGATGTTCGTATTGCCCAAGAAAGAGGCTTACCTGTTTATTACCGCTTAGAAGATGTGCCCCATGCCAAGTAATGCCTCTATTGTAAAAACTGAAATTCTCTCTGACAACTGGTATACGCTTAAAAAGGTGACGTATAAACTTGTAGGGAAAGATGGTACGGAGCAGACCCAGGTGCGGGAAGCCTACGACCGGGGAAATGGAGCTACTATTTTGCTATACAATCAGCAAAAGCGAACGGTTATTTTAACCCGCCAATTCCGCCTTCCAACTTTTATCAATGGTAACGAAAATGGTATGCTGATTGAAGCTTGTGCGGGGCTTTTGGACAATGATAACCCTGAAGATTGCATTAAGCGGGAAACTGAAGAAGAAACCGGATATAAAATTTCTTCAGTCAAGAAGGTATTTGAGGCGTACATGTCCCCCGGCTCAGTTACTGAGATACTACATTTCTACGTAGCCGAATATACTGATGATCAGAAAGTACACGCTGGAGGAGGCGTAGCCGATGAGCAAGAAGATATTGAGGTACTAGAAATTGATATGCAGCAAGCATATGAGATGATTAATACAGGAGAGATAAAAGATGGGAAAACGATTATGCTACTTCAGTACCTCAAGCTTCAGCAGCTTTCCTAAGCTACTATATCACTGATTTCACTATAATTAATTGCTTTCTCTGGAATTGGGCTTAACTTGGTTGCACAGTCTGCCTTACTATTGCCTAATTGAATAGTACAACAAAAATTTCCTGGAAAACAGCTACCGCTTTGGTAGTAGCCAATATGGTTGGTACTGGAGTTTTTACCAGTTTGGGCTATCAGCTATTGGATGTACAAAGCACTATTAGCATTATTCTACTGTGGTTAATTGGTGGCGCACTAGCACTGTTTGGTGCGTTTAGTTACGCTCAACTGGGCACGCACTTTAAAGAATCAGGGGGAGATTATATCTTTCTGTCGCGGGTATTTCATCCGGTATTAGGCTACTTGACCAGTTGGGCATCATTAGTAGTAGGATTCTCGGCTCCGGTAGCCATTGCGGCTATCGCCATGACGCAGTATCTGGCTCCCTTTGGCATACAGGAGTCTAATGCGCTGGCAATTGGCATTATTGTACTGGTAGGTATTATGCACTCATTTAGCATCAAGCAAAGTGAGCGATTTCAGAATGTAACTACGGTTCTCAAAGTGGCTTTTGTGCTATTGCTTATTGGGATGGGACTAGCTTTCACCACTGAAGTCTCTCCTAATGCTATTGCATTTTCTGATTCGTGGATGCTGGAAATTACCACTCCAGGCTTTGCGGTATCGCTCATTTATGTCACCTACGCCTACACTGGCTGGAATGCGGCAGCCTATATTGTAGAAGAAATTCAGGATGCCCGGAAAAGTCTCCCGAAGGCATTGGTTGCTGGAACCTTGTTTGTCACAGTCGTCTACGTATTGCTGCAACTAGTATTTTTGAAACACGCCTCCTACGATCAACTAGAAGGAAACGTGGAAGTAGCGACCATTGCCTTTTCCAATTTATTTGGGATAGGTGGTAGCCGATGGGTCAGCTTCTTTATTGCCATTCAATTGGTGGCTACCATTAGCGGTTATATCTGGATTGGCTCGAGGGTTACCCATGCTATGGCGAAGGAACATAGTTTATGGCGAGTATTGCGTCCGCTCAACTCCTTGGGTATTCCGGTACGAACGATCTGGGCGCACGTATTCATTAGCATTGCTTTAACGCTGACCGGTACGTTTGAGCAGATTTTACTTTACACTGGATTTGTTTTACAACTAATGAGTACGTTAGCCGTAGCCAGTGTGCTATTTGTGAAAAAAAGTAGTGGATTCCACAGTCCGGGTTATCCCTACGTGCAATACCTCTTCATTGGATTCAGCACCTGGATTCTAGCCTACACCCTCTACGACCGTCCCACCGAAAGCCTCATTGGCCTGGGTATTATCGCCGCTGGATTAGTGACGTATTTTTTTAGCAGGCCTGAGATAAGATCTAAATAACGAAATTCACTCCGCTCTCAACGATTCAGCCGGATTGGTTTTAGCTGTCGCGTAAGTACGGTAACTGACTGTCAGCACCGAAATAAGTAGTAAGATCAGTCCCGGAATTAGCAATAAGTCAAACCCTATCTCGGTTTTGTAAGCGTAGTTTTCTAACCAAGCTCGACCGCCAAGAATCGTAGCTGGGACCGCTAACACGATAGCAATAAGGAGCAATACCAAATACTCACGAGAAAGCAGTAGCATCAAATTACTAACACTAGCTCCTAGTACTTTACGGATGCCAATTTCTTTAATTCGTAGTGTAGCCGAATACGACACTAGGGCGAATAGACCCAGACAGGCAATGAAAATAGCTAGTCCTGAAAACGCTGAAAATAGATTCCCAAACTGAAGATCAGCTTGGTACTGCTGATTGAAGCTCTCGTCTAAAAAGAAGTAGTGAAACGGGTCATTGGGATAGATAGATTGGTAAGTAGATTTGATATAATCGATCGTTTCTGGAATGTTGGATAGATTGATTTTGATAGAAAAGTAGGCTCCGTAATGGTTATCCAACGACAACAGCAAGGGACGTGGTGTTTCTTTCAGTGAACTCCAATGAATATTCGGAACAACTCCTAGTACTTCCAGCGTATCGCCGAAAATCAGTAGTTGTTCGCCTACCGCTTCTTCGGGCGAACCTAGTTTTAGCATCTTCACCGTGGCTTCGTTAATAATCAGCCGTTCGTATTCATTGATCACTGCCGGGAATTCCTTTTTCGCCAGAAACTCAATATCGTAGGTATCGGTAAAGCTGGTATCCGCAAAAATCACGTAGCCCATTTTATTCTTGCTCTTTGGCTCGCCTATCTTTCGAACGTTCCATTCGCCAAGGTAGCCGTGCGCTGGAATTTGACTGGTGAGCGATACGTTAGAGACCGTAGCGTGATTAACCACTTCGTTTCTAAAGGTACCGTATTTAGAAAACAGTACTTCTCGCCCTTCCTCGATTATAACCCGGGGACCGTTTACTACTAAAACCTTCTCAATATCGTAGCCCAAGTGCTGATTCTTCATAAACGTAATTTGCTGGTAGACCAAGTACGTACCAGAAATAAGCAATACTGAAGTCAGAAACTGAAAGGTAATAAGCCCTCGGCGCAAACTAAATCCGCGTTGAGGAGTAATACGAATTGATTTGAGTACTTGGGTAGGACGAAAGGACGACAAAACAAACGCTGGATAAAGTCCTGATAGTAAACTTCCTAACAAAACGATTAGTAAAAATCCAATCCAAAACTCAGTAGTCAGCAAAACGGACAATGAAAGCTGTTGTCCGATAATACCGTTCAGCAGCGGTACAGCCAACCAGGCAATACCTATCGCTAGTAAAGCCGCCAACGTATTCATCAGAAATGATTCAGCTAAAAACTGACCGATGAGCTGAGTTTTGAGGGCACCAATAGATTTACGAACACCTACTTCTTTCGCCCGATGCATAGCCCGAGCGGTAGACAGATTGATATAATTCATCCAGGCAATCAGCAGAATAAAAATAGCAATCAGTGCGAAAAATCGGATATTCTGAATACTTCCCGAATTACTCGTAAGGTCCTTCGGAAAGTCAGACCGTAGATGAATATCGGTAAGCGGTTGCAACCCAATTTCCCAACGAGTGTTTGATTTGGCTAATACTTCGCCGGTATGTTTTACGACTAGCTGGTCAAATTTTTCGTTAACCTTATTTAGGTCGGCTGACTTGTGAAGCTTAACGTAGGTGACGAAAGTTTCCCAATCCCAGCCGGTATCTTTTTTATAAAAGCTCAGGTTCATCTTTACCTCCATAGATAGCAGAAAGTCGAACTGCATGTGACTATTCGGCGGGATTGCTTCTAAGACTCCGGTTACCATAAAATCGCCACTAAGCACTCCTCCACTCACTCGCAGCGATTTTCCCACCGGATTCGAGCTACCAAAATATTTTACTGCCATTGGCTCAGTGAGTACGATATTGGACTTTCGGTTCAGTGCTGATTCACGGTCGCCATACTTTAGCGGAAAATCAAACATTTGTAAAAATGTGCTATCCACGTACCACATTTGGTCTTCTTGATTTCGCTCGTCGTTTTCCGAATTAATAATGATTAAACTAATTTCCTGCGGATGAACTCGTACCACCTGTTCTATTTCTGGAATACTTTCTTTTCCAGTGAGCCCGAAGGCGTAGGTACTGTAAGCACTTTTTCCTATTTCTTCCCCATTTCGAATCACCGTTCGGGTAACTCGATAAATATCCTCCGAATCAGTATGAAATTTATCGTAGCTCAACTCAAAATGAATGTACTGATAAATCAACAAGGCAATTCCCATCCCCACGGCTAGTCCGAGAATATTAATGACGGAGTAAAACTTGTGTCGAAGCAGAACACGAGTGCTGATGTTAAAGTAGTGTCGGAACATAGCTGGATTTAGTAGAAGGAGTTGAGGAAAAGAACGGATCAGACTAGGGCGAAACAAGAATAGCACTTGAAGAAAGTATTGCCACTGAGCGATTTGTTTGCCTCGCTCTGCATTGCGTTGATACAACTCTTCCAGATCGCCCTGAATTTCATCAAAGTAGTCCGGGTGACAATACCATTGGAAAAATCGCTGAGCGAGGCGTTTGATCATGAGTCTGCGTTCAGATTACTGCTATTCGTCCCGGAGGGTTTTGGCGGGATTTAAGATCGCTACTTGATAAACCTGATAGCCGACCGTCATCAGCGCAAAGGCAGCAACAATGCCCAGTGCAACGACCGTCATCCACCAGGGAAAATCAATGCGGTATGCGTAGTTTTCTAGCCAGATATTCATTCCGAAGAAAGTAGCAAGTATCCCTACCAGTCCGGCAATGCCTAGCAGCACCAGAAAGTCTTGGTAGAAGATACCAATAATATTGGGAATGGAAGCACCCAGCACCTTACGGACGCCTACCTCCATGGTGCGCTGCGCGGCCATAAAAGAAGATAAGCCAAACAAACCCAATATGGCAATCAGAATAGCCAGTACCGACAGAGTACCGAATATCTGACCGAAACGACGGTCTTGTTCGTACAAAGCAGCAAAGCGATCATCCAGAAATGTGTAGTCTAGGGGAGTATCCGGGAAAAACGACGCCCAGGTTTCCTGAAGATACGCCAAGCCTTCTTGGTACTGATCGGGGCTAAGCTTTATTACACTAGCGGCCGGAGCGTATTCTGGAAAATACAGCGTGGGTTCCACACTAGATTTAAGCGAAGTACGATTAAAGTCCTTCACTACTCCGATGATCTCATACTTGGAGTTACTCTCATCTTCCCCGAACTGAATAAACTCATTCAGCACAGCCTGCTCATCGGCAATATTAAATCTCCTTAAAAATGCCTGATTCACCATGACCACCAGCGAGTCGGCAACCCGAGTACGGTCAAAATTCCTTCCGTAAAGCAGTTGCATGCTGACAGCATCTAGAAAATGTTCATCATTAAATTGCAGATAGGTGGTACCAATTTGCCGATCAGTTAAACCTACAATACGAAGCTTGCCGGCATTAGAATTAATATCTGACCCATCTCCCCCCGGTAGGTTTGAGGTGCCACCAACTACTTCTATGGCCGAATGCTGGCGTAGCGCGTCTTTAAAAGAAGTTACCTTTGAATTGACTTGCTCATTGGCCTCCTCGTTATTTTCCCCTCGGGGCATTCTAAATCCTACTACATGATCGGTAGAAATACCCAAATCTTTTTCCTGCATGTACTGGAGTTGACGGTTTACAATGAAGGTTCCAGCGATTAACACCACGGAAGCTACGAATTGCACCACCACTAACCCTTTTCGGAGAACTGTACCACTTTTAGTATTGCGATATTTTCCTTTTAACACCGCGACTGGCCGGAAACCCGAAAGCACCAAGGCGGGGTAAAACCCAGAGGCTATTGTTCCTACTCCTAGAAATACCAGCAGGCTAGTCAAGAATGGCGGATAGTTCCATACGTGCTGAAGAAACTCCTTCCCCACTAGTTGGCGAAAATAGGGTAAAGTCAATTCTGAAACCAAGAGGGCGATTAGTGCGGCCAGAAAGTTCACTAGCAATGCTTCAAACAGAAACTGAACCATGAGTTGTACTTTATACGCACCTACTACTTTCCGCAAGCCTACTTCTTTAGCCCGATTAATTGCTCGCGCGGTAGATAAATTGATATAGTTAATCCAGGCGATGAACAGGATAAACAATGCAATGATCTGGGTAAACGCTACTGCTTTTTCGCTACCCGGCGATTCTGCTTCATAGGTATAGTCTGATTTCAGGTGAATATCAGCGATAGGAAAGAGATTAAATCGTAAGGTAGTCTGTTCACCCATATATTTTATTGACAAATCCTCTAACTTACTTTCCACTTCGGTCAGGCTAGCTTGAGGTCTTAACTTTAGGTAGGAATAATAATTAAAGCCATTCCAGTCGTCTTGCTCGTACCGAGCTTTTATGCTCTCATCCGAAATCAGCATATTGAATTTGTAGTTCGTGTTCTCAGGTACATCTTCAATTACACCTGTTACCTTAAAAGTGCGGTTAAACTCTCCCAAGATTTTTAGCGTTTGCCCCAGTGGGTTCTGATCGTCAAAGTAAAACTCTGCTTTGCTTTTAGTAAGCACTAAGGTGTTGGGTTCACTTAACATATCATCAGCTGATCCCTGCAGCACTTCGTAGTCAAAAACATTGAAAAAATTAGCATCAGCGGCAATTACCTCCTTCTCCTGTACCAGATCATTTCCCTGCCGGAAAACCAACTCATTAAATTTGTAAGTGACGGTGTATTCTTCCACCTCTGGCAACTCATCTTGCAAAACTGGAGCTGCCGGATGAAACGTCATTGCATCTTTTACTCCAACCTCTCCGTTTACCACCTGCACCGTAGATAAGCGATATATTCGCTCAGCATCGGTAAAAAAGCGGTCATAGCTCTGTTCAAAGCGGATGTATTCATTGATGAGCAGAAAAGCCGCCAGCCCCAATGCTAACCCCAGAATGTTGATAGCTGAGTACATTTTGTGCTGAAGTAAGTTGCGAAGGCTGATTTTTAAATAATTCTTAAGCATAGCAGGGTGGATTAAAGAGTAAAAAGAATAATGGGAGAAAGAACGCATTAAACTGGGGCGAAACAAAACCAACACCTGCCCCAGATATTTCCACTGTGCCCAACGTTCACTTTTAGACTGATTTCGCCGATAAAACTCCTCTAGGTCACCAGCTATCTCAGCGTAGAAATCTGGGTGACAGAACCAGTGAAAGAAGTGTTGGGCGAGGTGTTTGATCATTCTATTCTTAATGAGTCTACCGGATTTTTATTCGCAGCAGCATAGGTTCGATAACTAACCGTCAATACCGAAATAAGAACTAACATCGAGGCAGGAATTACAAGAAGATCAAGCCCGATATCGGTTTTAAAAGCGTAGTTGTTTAGCCAGGCCTTTCCCACAATGAAAATAGCAGGAATAGCTAGTGTAATGGCAGTTGTTAGTAAAACAAGATATTCTCGAGATAACAAGAGCATAAGATTACTAATACTAGCTCCCAATACTTTCCGGATGCCGATCTCTTTAATTCGGAGGGTAGCGGAGTAGGAAACTAAGGCAAAAAGACCGATGCAGGCAATAAAGATGGCTAATACTGAGAAGGTAAAAAACAAGTTCCCGAACTGCACGTCAGCCTGATACTGGCGATTAAAGTCGCCTTCTATGAAAAAGTACTCAAAGGGGTTACCCGGATAAATAGTATTGTACGTTTCCTCAATGTGCGCCAGAGATTCTTGTATATTAGACAAATTTATCTTGAACGAGATGTAGTTATTTGCTCCGCCATCAAAACGCAATACATATGGCGTGTGTGGGTCTTTTAGTGACTGCCAATGAAAGTTCTTGACTACCCCTACGACTGCTCTAGGAGATGAACCAATCACCATTCTTTTCTGCACAGCATTTTCAGGTGCCCCCAATCCAAAAGTACGGGCAGCTTCTTCGTTGATAACGACAAAATTATCTTCTGACATATCTGGCGTGAACCAACCTCCCGCTATCAGTTCCAAATCGTAAGTTTTGAGAAAATCTAACCCAACTCTGATACACTTTCCGTATTGACCTTGGCTTTCAGGTTCACCCTCTTTTCGGAGATCTTTTCGTAAAATATTATGAACATAACCCGGTATAGCCTGTGAGCCAGCCACAGCAGCAATGGACTGGTGATTAGCCACTTTGTTTATGAAACCCTGAAAGATGGATTGGCTATACGCCTGATAAGCACGAATCTGATTCATATCGGTACCATCAGTTACCTCTGGGGCCCCGGTAGTTATTTCAGGGCCTTTTAATACAAGCACCTTCTCCATATCCATACCCAACTCCTGATTTTTCATGAACGTAATTTGTTGGTAAACCAAATACGTACCCGCTATCAGTGCCAAGGAGATGACAAATTGGAAAGTAATCAACCCTTTTCGCAAAGTAGCATTTCCTACTTGACTCATCTTGTTGGCGCTCAGCATGCTAGTAGGTTTGAAGCCCGACAATACAAACGCCGGGTACAACCCCGAGAGCAGTGAGCCAATCGTGATTATCGCGAAAAACCAGCCCCAAAATAAGGGGATTTGCAACAGGCTTAGCTCTAATTCCTTTCCAATAATCTGCCTAAGAATAGGTAGCAACAAAAAGGCAATACTGATCGCCAGTACGGCGGCTAATAGGTTGATTAAAACAGATTCCAACATAAACTGGCTAACCAACTGCCTCCTAAACGCCCCGATAGATTTTCGGACACCCACTTCTTTAGCTCGCTGCATAGCCCGAGCGGTGGATAAGTTGATATAATTCATCCAGGCGATAAGAAGAATAAATAATGCGATAACAGAGAAAATCTGAACGTCCTGAATACTTCCCGGATTAGTTACAAAATCGGCTTCAGTGTAGGGTACTGATTTCAAGTGAATATCAGCAATAGGCTGAAGCTGGGCTTTCTTCACTACATTATCAGGATCGTAACCCTCCTCCTTATACCTGATAAGTAATTGATCCAGCTTCCTCTGTACTGAGGAGAGGTTGGCTGATTCGTCGATGATAAAATAAGTTACGAAGATCGTGCGCCCCCAACCGCCGTACCGATTGACTGACCCTCCGTTGCCTAGCTCCCAGTAATTTTCCAGGGGTAGTAAAAATTTAAACTGTAAATGACTGTTGACCGGCAAATCCGCTAACACTCCGGTAACAACATACTCTCCGGCTGATGAACCACCACTTATGATTAGTGTTTTACCGATTGGGTTATCCGATCCAAAGTATTTCTCGGCCGTTTCTTCGGTAAGGACAATATTGTACATTCCGTCTAACACTGATTCCCCACTGCCCAGTTTAAGCGGAAAGTTGAATACTTTCAGAAAGGACTTATCCACATAAAACAGATTGGTAGCACCCTCGTTGATCGGCTGGCTATTTTCAGGGTTAGTAATCACCGGATCGTACTCCTCTACGTACATTCTAACGTGTTGCTCAATCTCCGGAATCTCTTCCTCGGCCCGTACTCCCAATGCGTAATCCGAATAAGGGCTCAGCCCTCGATCAGTGTCGTTTCTAATTTCATCAATAATAACCCGATGGGTATTACGATAATTCTCATGAAACTGATCGTAACTCTGTTCAAAATAGACATATTGGCAGATCAATAAAGCAACTCCCGTTCCTACCGCTAGTCCTAGGGTATTAATGGTTGTATACAGTTTCTGCCGAAGCAAAACGCGGGTGCTGATATTAAAATAATGGCGGAACATAGTAGGTTGAGTTAGGTATGATTGGGGAAAAGAACGAATTAAACTAGGTCGAAATAACATCAATACCTGAAGCAGGTATTTCCACTGAGCCACTTGCTTATTCTGCTCTCTATTTCGCTGGTACAACTCTTCCAGATCACCCTGAATTTCATCAAAGTAATTAGGATGACAGAACCAGTAAAGGAAGCGATGGGCGAGGCGTTTGATCGAACTGATTTAAACTTTTGCTAGGTATTTGCACCAGCTACACAGAGCAAAGATAT
>ERZ1740060.76-NODE-76-length-91362-cov-14.355997_pt1 | contig 91362 bp, 98 predicted proteins | sample MGYA00581743_ERZ1740060 | MGnify/ENA primary metagenome ERZ1740060 (study PRJEB43018, sample SAMN04849235) | marine metagenome | isolation source: floating plastic debris | place: Pacific Ocean | collected 2008-08-27 | study: EMG produced TPA metagenomics assembly... | reverse complement strand
CGGTCCACGCAAAGATCGAGGCGATGGAGTTGGTCGATGTTGCCTCCCCCTTCTGGTGCTGGCGGTAGTGGCGGGTGACGGTGCCGTGGGCGGCCTCGGCCTCCACGATCTTGCCATCGGGGGTCATTAATTGCGAGGTCATCAGACCCAGCGAGCCGAAGCCTTGCGCGACCGTGTCGGATTGCACGTCGCCATCGTAATTCTTCGTGGCCCACACAAAGCCACCGTTCCACTTCATTGCGCAGGCCACCATGTCGTCGATCAGGCGGTGCTGGTATTCAATACCGGCCTCTTTGAACTGGGCCTCGAACTCTTCTTCATAGATGCGCTGGAAGATCTGCAGGAACTGGCCGTCATATTGCTTGAGGATCGTGTTCTTGGTCGACAGATACACGGGCCAGCCAAGGTTGAGGCCATAATTCAGGGATGCGCGTGCGAAATCCTCGATGCTTTTGTCGAGGTTATACATACCCATGTAGACGCCAGAGGAGGGCGCATCGAACACCTCATGCTCGATCACTTCGCCGTCCTCGCCCACAAATCTCATCGACAGCTTCCCGGGGCCGGGGAACTTCATGTCGGTGGCGCGGTATTGATCGCCGTAGGCATGCCGCCCGATCACGATGGGGCGGGTCCAGCCGGGCACAAGGCGGGGCACATTCTTGCAGATGATCGGCGCGCGGAAAACGACGCCGCCAAGGATGTTGCGGATCGTGCCGTTGGGCGAGCGCCACATTTGCTTGAGGCCAAACTCCTCGACCCGCTGTTCATCGGGCGTGATCGTGGCGCATTTCACGCCGACGCCGATTTCCTTGATCTTCTCGGCGGCGTCGATAGTGATCTGATCGTTGGTGCGATCACGCTCCTCAATGCCCAGATCGTAGTAGAGCAGGTCAATGTCCAGATAGGGCAGGATCAGTTTGGTCTTGATGAAGTCCCAGATGATGCGGGTCATCTCGTCGCCGTCCAATTCGACAACAGGGTTTTCGACTTTGATCTTGGACATGGGATCTCCGGAATGTTTGGCGTGGCTAAGGCAGCATTAGCGGTTTCAGGAGGTGTTGAAAAGCGTTCTGCATGCAAGTGTATACCGATTTGTATGGTGTTGGGTCGTGCAGAGGTATTTTAGGACAAAAGAAGGTCAGGAAGCCTGTGCGAAATAGGCGCTGATGCGTGTTTTGAGATGGGCCCAAAGCGCTGGGGCGCCGCGCGTGACTTTCGTGCCGACCATCTCATCGACCCGCGCTTCGGTCACGTTATACGCGGCCCAAGTGCCACCGTTTGAGGCGAGGTTCAGAACAGGCGGCTGCACCCGGTCGATGGCTTTCGCAAAGATGGCGTCCGGGGTGCTTGCGGCTTCAAACTCGTCCCAGAGCGCGCGGAAGCTGGCAGCCTGATCCGTGGGCAGCATGCCAAAGAGCCGATCCGCGGCGGCTTGTTCCTGTGCTTCGATATCATTGGTGGCGGCAACGTCGAAGATCGGGTTATCGCCCGCGTCGATCTCGACAATGTCGTGGATCAGCAGCATCTGGATGACCCGGGCGATATCGACGTCCGGCCCCGCTTGATCCGCCAGCACCATCGCGAACAGGGCCACATGCCAGCTATGCTCGCCCGTGTTCTCAGCGCGCGAGCGGTCGGTCAGGATGTTGGCGCGGTTGACGGACTTGAGCTTGTCGACCTCGGTCAGAAAGGCCAGTTGCTGCTCAAGCCGTGCGCTCATCGGGTGTTTTCCGTCAGGCGGCGCTGCACGTAATCGGTCACATTGCCGATCATCGTGTCCATATGTGGGTCTTCAAAGAAGTGCCCGGCACCTTCGAGTTCCTGATGGGTGATCGTGATGCCCTTTTGCTCGTGGAGTTTGTTCACCAGCGTATGGGTGTCGGCGGGGGGGGCGACGCGGTCGCCGGTGCCGTTGATAATCAGGCCAGAGCTGGGGCAGGGCGCCAGAAAGCTGAAATCATACATATTCGCGGGCGGCGAGACCGAGATGAACCCGGTAATCTCGGGCCGGCGCATCAGCAATTGCATGCCGATCCACGCGCCGAACGAAAAGCCTGCGACCCAGCAATGCTTGGAGTTGTTGTTCATCGACTGCAAGTAATCGAGTGCAGAGGCTGCATCGGACAGTTCGCCGACGCCTTGGTCATACTCGCCCTGCGATCGACCCACACCGCGGAAATTAAAGCGCAACACGGTAAAGCCCATATTGTAGAACGCATAATGCAGATTGTAGACGACGCGGTTGTTCATCGTTCCGCCAAATTGCGGATGCGGATGCAGGACGATGGCGATAGGGGCGTCTTTTTCTTTCTGTGGGTGATAACGGCCTTCGAGCCGACCTTCAGGGCCGGGAAAAATCACTTCGGGCATAGGTGTCCCTTGTCGTCTGTTGCGTCTGGCGTCTGATTTGTGACGCTTGACGAGAATTAGCTGTGGACTTAGAATAGTTCTAAGATTTCGGCAGGCAGGCCTTGCGGCGGTGCAGTGCAGTTAATCTGGCAGCTTTGAAACGTCAATGATCTTGCGAGGGCAGGCCTATGAAACTTGGCACGAAAGGGCGCTATGCGGTGGTTGCGCTGACCGATATTGCGCTTCAGCCCGAAGACAAACTGGTGACGCTGGGTGAGATCAGTAAGCGGCAGGATATTTCGTTGCCGTATCTTGAACAGCTTTTCGTAAAATTGCGGCGGTCTGATCTGGTAACGTCTGTGCGTGGGCCAGGGGGTGGATACCGTCTGAGCCGGGATCCATCACAGATCCGGGTTGTCGACATTCTGGCGGCGGTCGATGAAACGGTCAATGCGATGCACAAAGGGGCCGGCGCCTCGGGCGCCTTGTCGGGCAGTCGCGCACAATCGATGTCGAACCGTCTTTGGGAAGGACTTAGTGCGCATGTTTATGTGTTCTTGCACCAGACACGCCTGTCTGACGTGGTCACCAACGAGCTGACACCCTGTCCCGCCGTGCCCAACCTGTTCGAGATCGTCGATCAGTAGCATGAGCCGAATTTATCTGGATCATAACGCAACGGCGCCTCTGCGGCCTGAGGCGCGGGACGCGATGATTGCGGCGATGGATCTGGTGGGCAATCCGTCGAGCGTGCATGCCGAAGGCCGTGCGGCCAAATCCATCGTTGAAAAGGCGCGTGGCCAGATCGCGCAAGCGATGGGGGCGCTTTCTGCGGACATCGTCTTTACCTCAGGCGCGACAGAGGCGGCCGCGTTGGCCTGCGCAGGGCGCGGCCTGCAGGCAGCAGATATCGAGCATGATGCGGTCGCTGCCTGGGTTGATCCGGCGTTGCCGGTTGCCAGGACAGGGGCAGTTTCGGTTGCCGACCCTGCGCAGACCGTCTTGCAGATGGCCAATAGCGAAACCGGAATTCTTCAGGATTTGCCTAGTGGTTTGGCGGTCAGCGACATGACCCAGGCCTTTGGCAAGGTGCCTTTGGCCTTTGATTGGTCGGGTGTCGGCATGGCCCTTGTTTCCGCGCATAAGCTGGGGGGGCCGAAGGGTATCGGTGCGCTTGTCATGCCCCGCGGGACGGATCTTGCCGCGCAGATCAAAGGGGGCGGTCAGGAAATGGGCCGTCGCTCTGGCACTGAAAATGTTGTTGCAATTGCCGGGTTTGGCGCTGCTGCGGCGGCGGCACAACGCGATCTTGACGCCGGGAGATGGGCGCAGATCGAGGAATTTAGAAATATTCTAGAAATAACTCTAGAAGACTCGGCAAAATCGACTATTTTTGTAGGGAAAGCTTCGCGCCGTTTGCCGAATACCACGTGTTTTTCTGTTCCCGGATGGAAAGGGGAAACGCAGGTCATGCAGATGGATCTTGCAGGCGTTGCAGTGTCTGCGGGGTCTGCGTGTTCCAGCGGTAAGGTGCGCGCCAGTCGCGTGTTGCGTGCGATGGGATATGACGAGGCGACCGCCAGCAGTGCGATCCGCGTGTCGCTGGGGGTTGAGACGACCAAGGACGAGGTGGAGCAGTTCTGTGAGATCTGGCTCCGTCATTACGAAAAGTTCTGCGCCCGCGCGGCGTGATAGAGGAGAGATCAGATGGCTGCATTGGACAATGTCGAAGTCAAGGAAGGCGTCGATCAAGAGACTGTCGAGGCCGTCAAGGAGCTTTCGGGCACCTACAAGCACGGCTGGAATACCGAGATCGAGATGGAGTATGCGCCCAAAGGGCTCAACACTGACATCGTCAAGCTGATTTCGGAAAAGAACGACGAGCCGGAGTGGATGACGGAATGGCGTCTGCAGGCGTTCGAGCGCTGGGGCAAGTTGTCCGAGCCGAAATGGGCGATGGTCGACTATCCCGAGATCGATTTTCAGGATCAGTATTACTATGCACGCCCGAAAAGCATGGTCGAGAAGCCGAAATCGCTGGATGAGGTCGATCCCAAGCTGTTGGCGACTTATGAAAAGCTTGGTATTCCGCTGAAAGAGCAGGCTTTGCTTGCTGGGGTCGAGGCTCCTGAGGAAGAGCGCAAGGTGGCTGTGGATGCGGTCTTTGACTCTGTTTCGGTCGGCACGACTTTTCAGGATGAGTTGAAGAAGGCGGGCGTTATCTTCTGTTCGATTTCGGAGGCCATCAAAGAGCATCCGGAACTGGTCAAGAAGTATCTTGGTTCGGTCGTGCCCGTGTCCGACAACTATTATGCGACGCTGAATTCGGCTGTTTTTTCGGACGGGTCGTTCGTTTACGTGCCGCCCGGTGTGCGCTGCCCGATGGAGCTGAGCACGTATTTCCGCATTAACGCCGAAAACACTGGCCAGTTCGAGCGGACATTGATTATCGCCGACAAGGGCTCGTATGTGTCTTATCTGGAAGGCTGCACGGCGCCCCAGCGCGATATCGCACAGCTGCACGCCGCAGTCGTCGAGATCATCATCGAAGAAGATGCTGAGGTGAAGTACTCCACCGTTCAGAACTGGTATCCCGGCGATGAAAACGGCAAGGGCGGTATCTATAACTTTGTCACCAAGCGTGCCGATTGCCGCGGCGACCGTGCTAAGGTCATGTGGACGCAGGTCGAAACCGGCTCTGCCGTGACGTGGAAGTATCCGTCCTGCATCCTGCGTGGCGATGATACCCAAGGCGAGTTCTATTCGATCGCGATTGCCAACAACTATCAGCAGGCCGACACCGGCACGAAGATGGTGCATCTGGGCAAAAACACCAAGTCGCGGATCGTGTCCAAGGGCATCAGTGCGGGCAAAGCGCAGAACACCTATCGTGGCCTCGTGTCGATGCACCCCAAGGCCAAGGAAAGTCGCAACTATACCCAATGCGACAGCCTTTTGATCGGCGATAAATGCGGCGCGCATACGGTGCCTTACATCGAAGTGAAGAATAACTCGTCTCGGGTTGAGCATGAGGCGACCACCTCGAAAGTGGATGACGACCAGATGTTCTATTGCCGCCAACGCGGCATGGACGAAGAAGAGGCTGTCGCCCTCGTCGTCAACGGCTTCTGCAAGGAAGTCCTGCAAGCTCTGCCGATGGAGTTCGCGATGGAAGCCCAAGCGCTTGTTGCGATTTCGCTGGAAGGCTCTGTGGGCTAATGGTCGACGCATTTCGCAATAAGAAATCAAATGTGATCGCGCCGCGTTTCGGGCATCCGTCCCGGATGGATCCTGACACGCGGCAGATCACCATGCTGCTACTTGCGCATTTGATGGTGTTTCTTATTGCGATGGCGCATGACGAAATCGTGGCAGAAATGGTAGCCGAAGGCTGGTTTCTTGCAGGGTTTGCAGAGCGCTGCGAATTGCTGATCGGCTTGGCACTTTTCTTGTGCTGGGGCGCTTTGACGGTTCGGTTGCTTGACGTTGTGAAAGAGGCCGCGCGCCAAACTGATAACGGTGAGACATCGCCATGAAACGCGCGTTGCTTGATGGGCTGACGGCGCCGCTGCGTTACAAGTTGCTTGGCTTAGCCGTTGCGCTGGTTCTGGGCTTTGTGCTGACTGCCGGCGCTGTTCTGATGCAGCTTGTGGAGCAGGTGGGCTTTCTGGCCGCTTGTGTCTTTGGCATCGTGATGGGCGTCTTTGGTCTGATGGTCGCTGGGAGTTTGGTGCGACGCCGCAAGGCTGGGTGAGATGGGGCGCTCGGTCTGGATATCGGCCCTGACAACGGGCGGGTTTTGCGCCGCTTTCGCCTATGGCATCCAGCTTATTGCGATCGAGTTCTCGGAGCTGGCTGTGTTGGCAGTCAGTGGATTATCGGGATTTTTGGGCAGTCTTGTTGCCTCGATCCTTTGGAGTAGAAGATGATTGTAACGACGACAAACAGTGTGGAAGGGCGCCCGATCCAGAGCTATCACGGCGTGGTCGTAGGGGAAGCGATCATGGGCGCCAACGTGGTTCGCGACGTCTTTGCCTCAATCACGGATATCGTTGGCGGACGCTCGGGTGTTTATGAAAGCAAGCTGCAAGACGCCCGTGACACTGCGCTGGCTGAACTTGAAGACCGCGCCCGCGAGAAGGGCGCGAATGCCGTGGTTGGCGTCGATCTGGATTACGAAGTGGTTGGAAACTCGATGTTGATGGTGTCGGCATCCGGCACGGCTGTGACGATCTGATATGTGCTGTTTTTCGAAAAATATCGCTGCTTTGCGCGCACGGAAGGACGGGTGTCATGCCTGCAGATGATGTTAGGACCATGCCGGACCTGAGCCTGGTCGCACCTCATACGGCGTTTCTTTACGATCGTCTGGCCCTGTCGCGGAACACGCGGATCATGGACGTAGGGGCGAACCCCGCAAACGTGCCGGCCTATGCGGGCTTGCGCGACGCCGGTCTGGCAGAGGTGCATGGGTTCGAACCCGGAGAAGAGGCGTTTGGACGGCTTATCGCGAACAAGCGCGAAAACGAAAGCTATCATCCTTACGCAATCGGCAAGAGCAGTTCGCGGACGTTTTACGCCACTGTCGGCGGCTCGATGGCGTCGCTGTTCAAACCTGATCTGCGCCAGATCAAGGCGTTGGGCCATTGGGGCCCGTCCTTGAAGGTGAAAGAAAAGATCAAGATCAAGACCAAGTCGCTGGATTCGATCAAGTCGCTGCCGAAACCTGATATGTTGAAGATGGACACGCAAGGCGCCGAGCTGGCGATCCTTGAAGGGGGTATGAAAACCCTGTCGAGTGCAGTCGTCATCATGCCTGAGGTCCGCTTTTTCAAGCTGTATGAGAACGAGCCGATGCTGGGTCCGGTTGACCAGCAACTGCGGCTGATGGGGTTCATGCTGCACAAGATCCTGCCGGGTGCAAACCTTCGGCTGATTTCATCGCGGATCGAACGCCTGAAACCGGCCTACACGCGTAATCAGATGATTGATGCGGATGCGATTTATGTGCGCGATATCGCGTATCCCGAACGAATGGATGACACACAGATCGCGCATTTGGCGCTGCTTGCCGATAGCGTTTTCAACTCCATTGATCTTGCCCTGCGGTGTCTGGATCTGCTGGTCGAACGCGATGCTTTCGATCCAAACGATATCGACACCTATATTGACAACTTGCCTATCCAAATGCGGCACCGCTGAACCGAGGAGCGAAAGAAATGTTGGAAATCAATAACCTACACGTCAAACTTGAGGAAGAAGACAAGCAGATCCTGAAAGGGGTCGACCTGTCTTTGGAGCCGGGAACCGTACATGCGATCATGGGGCCGAACGGATCGGGCAAATCGACCCTGTCTTACGTGTTGTCAGGGCGTGATGGGTACGAGGTCACCGACGGGGCGGCGACGCTGGAAGGGGAAGATATTCTTGATCTGGACCCCGAAGAGCGTGCGGCCGCAGGTCTTTTTCTTGCGTTTCAATACCCGATCGAGATCCCGGGCGTGGGCAATATGACTTTTCTGCGCACCGCTGTGAATGCACAGCGCAAGGCGCGGGGCGAAGAAGAACTGTCAGCCGGAGATTTCCTTAAGATCGTGCGCGAAAAGGCAAAGAGCCTGAAGATTGATGCGGATATGTTGAAGCGCCCGGTCAATGTCGGCTTTTCAGGCGGTGAGAAAAAGCGCAATGAGATCCTCCAGATGGCGATGCTTGAGCCAAAGATGTGCATTCTGGACGAGACTGACTCGGGCCTGGATGTGGACGCGATGAAGCTGGTCTCGGAAGGCGTGAATGCGCTGCGCAGCGAGGGTCGCGCCTTTTTGGTTATCACGCATTACCAGCGTCTTCTCGATCACATCAAGCCGGATGTTGTGCATATCATGGCGGACGGTCGCATCGTGAAATCAGGTGGCCCTGAGCTGGCGCTGGAAGTTGAAAACAACGGGTATGCCGACATTCTGGCAGAGGTGGCCTAATGGTTTTACCAGCTTTAAACCAAGACGCGACGGACGCGCGATTGGCCAACATGACAATGTCGGATGGTGGCGTCTGGGCGAACACGGCCCGTGAAAGCGCCTTGGCGCGGGTCAAGGCCATGGGCCTGCCCACAGCGCGCGATGAATACTGGAAATACACCAATCCTGCGAACCTGGTGATGGCCAACCCGCCCGAGGCTGCGTTGCATGACAATGATTCAGTGCCGCTTTATGATGGTATTGATCGGCTCAAAGTGGTTTTCGTGGACGGTGTTTTTGATGCCGACGCCAGCGATGATCTGTCGCTTGAGGGGGTCGAGATCGAGCGTCTTGCGGATGTCCTTGAGATGGATATCCACTGGGCGAAAGACCTTTACGGTGTGCTTGAAGCCCGTGGTCAGACCCCGGTGGAACGTCCGCTCGCAGCGCTAAATACGGCATATGCCAGCGACGGTCTTGTCATCCGCGCCACCGGTCAGGCTTCCAAACCCATCGCATTGATCTACAAGCACGAAAGCACGACATCCGATGCGATCCTGCACCACGTGATCCGTGTCGAAGAAGGCGCAGACCTGACAGTTCTGGAAAATGGCCCCGCCGCCGCGCGGTTTAACAAGGCGATGGAAGTCGACGTCGCCGATAAGGGCGCGTTTCATCACGTCCGGGCGCAGGGCCGTGACCATGAACGCCGTGCGAACACGCATATATTCGGGCGTCTGGGCACGGAATCCATTTTCAAAAGCTTCACCTTGACGGCTAATGGCCGCCTGACGCGTAATGAAGTCGTGCTTGAGTTGACCGGCGATGATGCACAGGCCCATGTAGCTGGTGCCGCCCTTGGCGACGGCGATTTTCATCACGACGACACGGTTTTCATCACTCATGATGCGGTGAATTGCGAAAGCCGTCAGGTGTTCAAGAAGGTTCTGCGCAACGGCGCTGTAGGGGTGTTTCAAGGCAAGATCCTTGTGCAGCCCGATGCGCAAAAGACCGATGGCTACCAGATCAGTCAGTCGCTTTTGCTGGACGATGACAGCCAGTTCCTTGCCAAGCCCGAGCTTGAGATTTACGCCGATGACGTGGCGTGCTCACACGGTTCGACCTCCGGCGCGATTGATGAGGATGCGCTGTTTTACCTCCGCTCGCGCGGTGTGCCGGAAGGGCCTGCGACGGATCTGCTGGTCTTGTCCTTTCTCGCCGAGGCCATCGACGAGATCGAGGACGAAGCCATCGCGGATGACATCCTAAGCCGCCTTGAAGGCTGGCTGGCCCGGCGGCGCGGGTAAGTCTTGCCGGTCACCCGCGACATACGTGAAAGCTACCGCAAGCCGGCGCAGGTGATGCGCCGGTTACTGGCAGATGGGCAGCGCGAAGATCGCGCCTTGGCGATCCTGATGGGAGGCGCCTTTCTGGCGTTTCTTTTTCAGCTACCCAAGCTGTCGCGTCAGGCACATTTGCAGGGTGAGGATCTAACCGGTTTGATGGCCAACACCTTGTTTGCGTGTCTCTTTTTCCTGCCGCTTATCTTTTACGGCATTGCTGCAGTGACGCATATCATTGCCCGGATCTTTGGCGGAAAGGGCACCTGGTACGGTGCGCGGCTTGCGCTTTTCTGGTCGTTTCTGGCGGCCAGCCCACTGATGTTGTTGAATGGGTTGGTGGCTGGTTTGGTTGGTGACGGTGTGCAATTGCAGATTGTTGGTCTGCTATGGTTCCTTGTTTTCGGCGCTTTCTGGTTCATCAATCTGCGGGTTGCTGAATCAGCGGTTGAGCCGGACGTGGCGACGCCCTAAGTCTGCCATATGGATTTGTCCCTCAACACACTTTCTGCCTTGCTGCGCCTGACATTTCAGGACGCCCGTGAAGGCGCCCACGCGGTGCTGAGCCTTGGTGTTCCAAGATCAGCGCTCTTTTTGATGGTTGCCACGGTCGCGGTGCTAAGCGCGCTTATGGCGGGCATTTTTCAATTGCTGGTGCCGCAAACCGTGGGGCCGCCGCCCGGTGTGGTGGCCATCACCATCGGTGGTGTCATCCTGGGCACTGCTATCGGTTTGCATTACGCGGGGCGCGCCTTTGGCGGGACAGGAGAGTTGTCGGACGCCATCGTGTTGATGGTCTGGCTGCAGGTTGTTTTGTTGCTGATCCAGGCGATGCAGAACATCGTTCTGTTGGTGGCGCCCGGGGCGGTGGGTATCGTATTCCTGCTGGCCTTTGGCTACACGCTTTGGCTGATGATTAACTTCATCGACGTTCTGCATAACTTCAAATCCCGCGCGCGTGCGGCTGTGTTGCTGCTTTTGACGCTTGTGGGCTTGTCAGTGGGACTTGGGATGATTTTTTCAATTTTGGGCATTTCCGTACCGGGGGCGACCACATGAGCTTTGACGTCAACGCGGTCCGTGCCGATTTTCCAATCCTTTCGCGCGAGGTGAACGGCAAGCCGCTGGTCTATCTCGACAGCGGTGCATCGGCGCAAAAACCACAGGTTGTGATTGATGCAATTAGTCATGCCTACAGCCATGAATATTCTAATGTTCACAGAGGCTTGCATTACCTTTCTAATGTTGCGACTGAAAAGTACGAAAGCGTACGGGGCGTCGTTGCAAAGTTTCTGAATGCGGCCTCCGAGGATGAAATTATCCTGAATTCCGGCACGACCGAGGGGATCAACATGGTCGCCTATGGCTGGGCAATGCCACGATTAGAAGCCGGTGATGAGATCGTTTTGTCGATCATGGAGCATCACGCCAATATCGTGCCATGGCATTTTCTGCGCGAGCGGCAGGGCGTTGTGCTGAAGTGGGTGGATGTGGACGCAAATGGTGATCTGGATCCGCAAAAGGTGATCGACGCGATTGGTCCCAAGACCAAGCTTGTGGCGATTTCCCATCTTTCCAATGTGTTGGGGACCAAAGTTGATGTAAAAACCATCGCTGAAGCGGCCCATAGTAAGGGTGTGCCTGTGCTGGTCGATGGCTCCCAAGCTGCAGTTCATATGCCGGTCGATGTGCAGGATCTGGGCGTCGATTTTTATGCGGTGACCGGACATAAGCTTTATGGGCCCAGCGGGTCGGGCGCCATTTACGTGCGCAAGGAACGCATGGCTGAGATGCAGCCTTTCATCGGTGGCGGTGACATGATCCGCGATGTGCATCGCGACGAGGTTATCTACAACGACGCGCCGATGAAATTTGAAGCGGGAACGCCAGGGATCGTTCAGACGATCGGTCTTGGCGTCGCGCTTGAATATATGATGGGCCTTGGCCTGCAGAATATTGCAGCTTACGAGGACACATTGCGAGACTATGCGCGCAGCAAGCTTGACGGGTTGAATTGGCTATCGGTTCAAGGGCGCAGTGCCGACAAGGCTGCGATCTTTTCCTTTACGCTGGAAGGGGCTGCGCATGCCCATGACATTTCGACTGTGCTTGACAAAAAAGGCGTTGCTGTGCGGGCGGGGCAGCATTGTGCGCAACCTTTGATGGAGCATATGGGCATACCCGCGACCTGCCGTGCATCTTTTGCGATGTACAACACAACCGACGATGTTGACGTATTGGTCGATGCGCTTGAGCTGTGCCACGATCTTTTCTCGTGATTTGTGCGTTGCGGCGTTAAAGCGGCACGGCTATAGAAATTCAGACGGTCCCATAGCTCAGCTGGATAGAGCGCTGCCCTCCGAAGGCGGATGTCAAGTCTGGCGATGGCGAAAGGTGCTGGAAGAAAGAAGTGACTAAACAACGGCTTGAGCGGATATCGGATTCGCTCTTCAAGAAGCCAAAAATCTCGCGTAAGCATGGCGTAAGCATCGCGCGAACGGTATGCACCCGTAGCTCAGCTGGATAGAGTGTCGGCCTCCGAAGCCGAAGGTCACAGGTTCGAATCCTGTCGGGTGCGCCATTTTTTCTAAGAAAGTTAGTGACTTGTAACTTTGGCGTGTTGTTGAATTTGTGCTTACGCGCTGCTTACGCAGAGCGGAATGCGCCTTTCGGTCCTATCTAGGCGTCGCGTTGACACCTTCTTTGCTGCACTGCTGCCAAGGGCGAGCTGTGTAGGATCCGACCATTCTCTTGCAAAATACGCGCATTTCGCCACTGCTCCTTTGCAAAAACAACCCTTTTCACTATATTCACAGAGGAGAATTGTCCGTTCCGCAGCAGTTCTTGAAACCCGACACCCTCACAGACGCTCGTCTGGTTAGAGAAGAACGGAATGCAAACACAACACGCCGAATATGAAAGAGACTATTCAAACTACACCGAATTCTACCAGAATTCGGTGTACGCGGCGTTTCCGCAGGAGCATCGATCATCCGGCTCATTCGGTCTCCACATGGTGCATGTTAATCAAGAGCCGATAGACATTGTTGATGTGGCCGTACCTGACCTCGTTTTCGCGCGTACTGAGCACGATCTAGGCGACGTGCTCTTCGACCTAGGTGACGGGGTCAGCGTATCGCAAGGCCATCGAAAGACGTTGGTGTATTACCCTGCGGACGTCGAGGCGCGCACCCGGGTCGAAGTTCCGCACTGTATTACGATCCTCACGCTTAATCGTAACAAGGTCGCTGACCTGATGGCAGAGGCGGGTGGCAGCCTCTCGTCTCTGGACAGTTATTGCTCGAAGATGTCGGACAATGTCGCGGCGTCCTCTCTCATGGACCGGATATGGCACGCGACTTCGGACGCCGGTCCTGCAGCCAATCTCTATGTCGACGGTTTGGCAATGCAGTTCCTTGCGGTAATGACGCACGCGAGCGGTCTGGCACCGCTTGGCGGCGCACGGCCCGAGGATGAGCGGATTGCGCGGGTGATCGACTATGTGGAGGCACATATTGGTGAACCCTTCGATATTGGCACGCTGGCCGGTATAGCCTGCCTGTCACCAGCGCATTTCTCGCGTATTTTTAAGGCGACGGTAGGCACGCCCGTCTGGGCCTATGTGCAAGAGCGGCGCTGTGTTCGGGTGAAGGAGATGCTGGTCGCCACGCATTTGCCGCTGATCGAGATTGCGTTCCGCTGCGGCTTCTCCAGTCAGGCGCACTTCACCCGAGCGATCTCCAAGCATTTCGGCGCAACACCCGGCCATATCCGCGATGCGAGCCGCTGACACGGCGGGACTGGCGGCCTCATGAACCGCTACCAAAACATATCCCTTCAACGCCGCACATCCGCAGCACCGACTTCGTGCCGCCGATATCCTCGGCCTCGAATATTTCGAGGCCGAACCGGCGAACATGCCCACGCTTGTTTTCGACGAGCACCGCATCCTGTTCGATCTGCGGGACGAGCCACCGCGTCGAAAACTGGCGTGACGGGACACATCGCGACTTCACCTTCCGAAAGAATGAGGTCGTCGTGACGCAACAGGCGTCGAAAGCGGTTGGCGGTGGCACGGCACGTCGCGATGCATCGTCGTTACGATATCGCCAGAAGCGCTTGATCGCTTCAGTAAGCAAGAACTCGAACTTTTGTGGACGGAGAGACAGCTTCGCGACCACCCACAGTTCGAAGATGAAGATCTCACCGCCGCTGCGATGACGCTGCTATGTGTGCTGGAAGATAGCCGACCCGGCTATGAGGTGATGTATGAGTCGCTTGCGCGCGTCTTTGTTGTGAAACTTTTTCAGTCTTATGGCAATGAACTCAGTGCGGCGCGAGACTTTGGAGCGGGATTTACAGCGGGACATTACAGACGGGTGCTCGACTATCTCCCCGCCAACTATGGTAATGCGATTTCTGTAGAGGAGATTGCGCGTCTGGCTGAAATGGGCGCGGCGCACTTCTCGCGGCTGTTCAAGGAAATCATCTGGGAAACGCCACATCAGTATCTGACGAGCTTTAGGATCGAACGCCTCCGGGAGATGCTGTCAATTCCCGACCGGCCGATGATAGACATTGCCCTGGCTTGCGGTTTCGCTGACCAACCGCATTTTTCGCGCACGCTCTTGCGTGTTGCCGGCCAGACTCCGAACGCTTATCGCAAGAGCCTCCAAAAAAGCGCATCCTGAGTTGCCGCGTTCGTTCAAAGATAGCAGGATTGTTCAAAAACATCCGAGGCATCGGCAAGAGCAATCTGCCTCTTTCTCCTAATCTGTTTCAGACAGAAGGAGAGCGATATGTCACTCAAATCCATGTCAGTTGCAGTCGGCGAAATGGCTGTTTCATTAGGCGGAACGGCAGAGGCTGCGGTATCCAAGCGCGTCGTGTTCGAGAGCAGTGGCGACCGTCTCATTGGTGATCTCTATCTGCCCGAAGACTATCAGGACGGGGACAGGCTTCCGGTTGTTATCGTCACTGGCGCCTGGACGACCGTCAAAGAGCAGATGGCGCGCGTCTACGCGGCTGAAATGGCCGACCGCGGCTATGCCGCGATGACGTTCGATTTTCGCGGCTGGGGACAGTCCGAAGGCGAACGGCGACAATATGAGCATCCTGAGCGTAAGACGCAGGACATCGTCGCCGCAGCGGCTTATTTGGCGACGCGCCCCGAAATTGATCCAACGCGCATCGGCGGGCTTGGGATTTGTGCGAGCTCGGGTTACGTGGCCGATGCGACGGCGCGCTCTGTGAATATCCGCTCGCTCGCCCTTGTTGCGCCTTGGCTGCACAGTCGCGAGATCGTTGAGGCGACTTATGGCGGCAGCGATGCGGTTTCACGCCTGATCGCGAGCAGTCGAGATGCAGACACTGCGTTCGAGCAATCGGGCGAGCAGCGGATGGTGCCGGCCGCGAGCGTCACCGATGACACGGCGATCATGTATCAGGCGCCATATTACACAGAGCGCGACCGCGGCCTGATCCCCGAATACATAAATGAGTTCAACCTGGCTTCTTGGGAGCCTTGGCTGACCTATGACGCGATTGCCCTGGCGCCGACGCTGGCCGAAACGCCAGTGCAAATCGTCCATTCGGAGGCTGCAGCCATCCCCGAGGGTGCTCACACCTTCTGCGCGCTGTTGGCTGGCCCTCGAGCCGAACGCTGGCTCGACGACGTCACTCAGTTCGATTTCTACGACGATGCGACGGCGGTCTCGACCGCCAGCGACGCGGTCGCAGAACATTTCGCGAAAACCCTGCAATAGGACCGGTTCGCATGAAAAGCATCTTAGGAGCATTGATGATGACCATCGCCGCCAGCGCCGCATTACCGGCCCAGGCCAGCTCGGCAGACGAAGCCGCAATAGAAACGATTGTCGAGAGCGTCGTCATCCTCGCGGATACGCGTAATTTCGAGGCACTGGAAAGGCTCTATGCGGATGAAGTGATGGTGGACTACTCGTCACTGTCCGGCCAGCCAGCAGAACTCAGGAGCCCTACATCGCTTATGACCGAATGGTCGGCGACGCTCCCTGGGTTCGACCGAACGCGTCATGCCCTGTCGAACGTTGCGGCAAAAGTTTCGGGCGATCACGCCACGGCTCGCGCCGATGTCGTCGCCGGCCATTGGATTGATACCGCCTATTGGGAGGTCAAGGGACACTACGACTACGAACTCATTCGCGACGAAGAAGGTTGGCGCATCACTTCGATGACCTTCACGCTCGAAGAAGAAACCGGCTCGCGGGATGTTTTTGTGCCGGCGATGGCCGCTGCGGCCGCATCTCCACCCTCGTATGTCGCGCGTCAGCGCACGCGTCAGGCGGTGCTCGATTTTCTTGAAGGGCTCGAAGACAAAGACATGGAGCGAGTGAATGGCGTCTGGGCCGAAGATGCGGTGCAGGACATGCCGTTCAACACAGCAGGCACACCGCGCCGCGTCAGTGGTCGTGATGCACTGATCGCACTCTATGCCGCTTGGCCAGACAACGCACGAAATCCGAACTTCACCGATCATCTTGTCTTTTATCCCATGCGTGATCCGCAAACCGTATTCGTTGAGTTTCGTGGGCGCGTCGACATCGTCCCCACGGGTCGGGAGTATCGCCAGATTTACGGTGGTCTCTTTCATGTTAACGAGGCCGGAAAAATCACGTTGTTCCGTGAATACTACGATCCGCGCGCGTTCCAATTCGCGTTTGCTATCGGCGAGGCGGACTGATGGCGTCGGACGCAATCAAAACAGCCCTCGTGACAGGCGCCAATCGGGGCCTGGGATACGAGACGGCCCGGCAACTGATTGAGGAGGGCTGGACAGTCTGGGTGTCTGCCCGCTCTCAGGAGAAGGCCGATGTTGCGAGCCATTCACTCGGCAACATGGCGCGACCGATTGAGATTGACGTCCATTCGTTCGAGAGCGTTGAGGTCGCATTCGAAGATCTGGGCCTTTCCGGAGACGGTTTGTCCGCGCTCATCAACAATGCCGGGGCCGACTATGACAACGACCAGAGGGTTGCGACGGCTGATCTCAATCGCGTGAGAGGTATTTTCGAGACGAACTTTTTCGGTGCCTGGTGTGTGTCAATTGCGGCTGCGCCGCTACTTGCCGAGCAGCAACACTCAACCATCGTAAATGTATCATCCGGCGCGGGGTCAATCTTTGACATGGGCGCAGGAACGCCAGGCTATTCGACGTCAAAAGCTGCACTGAACGCGCTGACACGTCAACTTGCGGCTGATCTCAAACCTCAGGGCACGCTGGTCAATGCCATTTGTCCCGGCTGGGTCGCAACGGACATGGGCGGCGGCGGCAGGCCGGTCGCAGAAGGTGCTGCCGGTATTGTCTGGGCAGCAACGCTTCCCAAAGACGGACCAACTTCAGGCTTCTTTCGGGACGGTAAACCGATCGCTTGGTGAAAACAAAACTCAGAAAGGAAAAGACCATGGTCGATGATAAGGCATCCGTTGAACCAGACAACGAAATCAACACGTCGAGGAGAGCGGTTCTTGGTGGGGCCGCAGCAGTCGGTGCATCAATAACGGCAGGTCTGGTGCCAGGATCAGCGTCGGCGCAGGGCACCGTGGCAGAAGGTCGTTTCGCGCGCCGACATGTGCTGATCACCGGGGCCACGTCGGGCATCGGTGAAGCAACAGCGCGAGCCTTTGCTCGCGAGGGTGCAAACGTGGCCTTCAATGGTCGCCGGGCTGAACTGGGGCGCTCCGTCGAAGCCTCGATCAATTCCGATGAGACCACGCGCGATGCAGGCGGCCGCTCTCTCTATGTTCAGTCCGACGTACGCGAGGAAGAACAGATCATCCGTTTCGTCGCCTCGGCGCGCGAAGCCTTTGGTGACATCCACGTCGCCTTCAATAATGCGGGCGTTGTGTTTGGGCGCGGCTCGCTCACCGGCAATGCGCCGCTTGCGGATATCGAGACAGCGGATTTTGACGATGTATGGGCCACCAATACGCGCGGCCTGTTCCTTTCGATGAAACACGAGCTGCCGTCGATGCTGCAAAACGAGCCGTGGGGCCGCTTTGGCCTGCGCGGCGTGATCGTGAACAATTCGTCGGTCTCAGCCCATGGTGGGTTTGCCGGGATCGGACCCTATTCGGTTAGCAAGCATGGGGTGCTTGGGCTGACACGAGGCGGCGCGAACGACTATGGCAGGCTTGGCATCCGCATCGTTGGCATCGCGCCAGGCGGGGTCGATACGCCGATGCGCCGCGCGTCGATTGAGGCGCAAGGGATGGACCCTGATGCGGCGCAAGCACCGAACATGAGCCATCGCACCAACACGCCTGAAGAGATGGCCGACATGGTCATGTTTTTGGCCACCGACGCGGCATCCTCGCTTCAGGGCACCGACCTCGACGTCACCATGGGCATGTTGACCGGCCCATTCGCGCCGCCTCGCGGCTGAGGGAGCCAAACCAAAGAACAAGAGAAGACAGGAGTACTAGCATGGAAGATCAAGGGAAGAAGAACGAGCCAATCAACGCGTCGCGTCGCGCGGTTCTGACAGCAGGGGCCGCCGTTGCCGCAATGGGGGTGCTTCCCTCGGGAGGTGCACTCGCCCAAAACTCTAGCGCAACTGCGCAGGCAGGGAGCGGCCGAAGGATGCTTGGTGGCCTGGAAGTATCCGCAATCGGACTTGGTGTGCAGAACAACACACGCACCTTCACGACACTCATCCCCAACCGAGCCGCGCAGATCGACCTCATACGCGCAGCCTATGAGGGAGGTGTGACGTTTTTCGACTGTGCCGAATTTTATGGCCCCCACGAGTGCGAACGCATCCTAGGTGAGGCAATGGCCTCTTTTCGGAACGACATCCAGATCACGACGAAATTCGGCTTCGACCTAGACCTGGACACGGGTGAATTCAGGGGCGGTCTCAACAGTCGCCCCGACCACATCAAACGCGCCGTTGAAGGGTCCTTGCGTCGGTTGAATACCGACCGTGTGGACCTGCTTTACCAACACCGTGTCGACCCGGCGGTGCCGATTGAAGATGTCGCTGGCGCAGTCCGCGAATTGATGGACCAAGGCAAGGTGCTGCATTGGGGCCTTTCTGAAATGGGCGTGAGCACCCTGCGACGTGCGCATGCGGAACTCCCCGTCGCAGCGGTACAGAACGAGTATTCGATGCTCTATCGCGGACCTGAGGCGGAAGTGTTGCCTGTCTGTGCCGAGCTCGGCATCGGTTTCGTTCCATTCGCTCCGCTTGGGTATGGCTTCCTGACCGGTGCTATCGACCAGAGCACGACGTTTGCACCGGGAGATTATCGCGCTGGCACGCCTCGGATGGCACCGGAGAACCTCCCAGCAAACATGGCGCTGGTGAGGCTCGTCCAAGACTGGGCGGAGCGCAAAGGCGCACGCCCCGGCCAGATCGCCTTGGCCTGGCTGTCGGCGCAAGCCCCGTGGGTCGTCCCGATCCCGGGGACCACTCAGATGGCGCATCTCGTCGAAAACATTGGCGGTGCAGACGTGTCCTTCACCTCTGGCGAGCTGGAAGAACTGAATGCCACCGTCCGGGGGATCGAAATTCAAGGTGCGCGTATGTCCGACTTTGTGGCCGCGTGGTCGGATGTAGATGCCCCACCGCCAAACTGAGTGGCGCAAAACCCTCACGATCTCAACAGGAAAGGAAACGAGATGATCGACGAAAATTCTCCGCAAGATCCGACAAGACGCGCTGCGCTCGCCGGAGGCGCTGCAATCGCGACTGGCGCTGCTGCCATGAGCTTGGGCGCAACTGCCGCGTCTGCTCAACAAAGCGAAGCCGCCGGGGTGCTTGCCGGTCAAACCGTGTTCATCACAGGTGCCGCGCGGGGCATCGGACGCGCGATTGCTGTTGGAATGGCAGAAGCGGGAGCCAACGTGGTTGCATATGACGTACTGGAAGATTTGCCCGGTTTCCCAATTCCGATGGCGACACCGGCAGACATGGCTGAAACCAGGGCCGGTGTGGAGGCCGCGGGTGTCGGTTTCATGTCCTTTGCGGGAGACATCCGCAGCCTTGAAGCACAACGGGCCGCCGTGGCCGAGGCGGAGGCCGCTCTCGGACCAGTAGGGATCGTGGTTGCAAATGCCGGCGTAAACACAAATGCCGGCTTTCTGACTGAAGATGAGGCGGCATGGGAACAGCACTGGGAAGTGCTGACAGACGTGAATGTGAAAGGCACCGCGGCGACACTGCGGGCGACCGTCCCTGCCATGGCGGAAAGAGGTGCTGGTCGCGTGATCCTGATCAGTTCAACTTTCGGGCGTCAGGGTAATGCGTCCAATCCAGCCTATATCGCGTCAAAGTGGGCCACGATGGGCATGATGAAGTCTCTGGCAATCGAGGTCGGCAAGAGCGGCATCACGGTCAACGCCGTTTCGCCTACAGCCGTTCAAACGGGGTTCGGTGGCCCCAGAACGCAAGAGCAGATCGACGGGTCTAACGAATGGCTAGCTGCGAACTATCACCAGCTCGATGTCGGACTTCTGCAGCCGGAAGATATTGCGGGATCGGCTGTTTTCCTCGCCTCACCGGCCGCAGCGATGATCACAGGTTCCTCAATCGACGTGTCTGCCGGAGCGGCAGCGCGTTACACGGGTTGAGGTAGGACGCCATGCGCCCCTTCCTAGGTCTGGTGTGTCTCTCACTCGGTCTGCTCTTGGATAGTCAGGTCAAGGCTGGCGACGAACCAGCGTTGAGCAGTCCAGCGCCTTCAGCGGTTGTGGTTCATGCGGAGATACCGAGCTTCGGTGAGGGCGTCGCATTCGACCAGCAAGGTCGGCTGTTCTTGTCTCTGCCTTTCGCGGGACAGGTTCTCCTAGTCTCGCCAGACGGAGAGTTCTCGGTCTGGAGTACCTCGATGGTCACACCGAACGGGCACAAGGTTCTGTCCGATGGTCGGCATGTCGTGATGGATCGCGGTCCGACTGATATTGAGGGTGATGTTGGGCCATGCGCGATGGAAATGCGAACTATTCCTTCGCCATTGTACTACGATAAACGGCGCCTGGCCGCGCTCCGCTTACGACCGCACCTCCCGTCGCCATTTCCCTGCAAGCGTCGTGCCCGGTGACGGCATCCAGGGTCTTTGGTTCGAGTTATTGGGTCCGGTGCGCGCCAAGCATTTCTTGTTGACCGGTCAAGTTTTGGGCGCCCGGGATGCGCTGAGGCTCGGTGTCGTTGGCGAGGTCGTGCCCCATGACACAGCGCTCTCGCGCGCCCGCGAACTTGCGGACGATCTCGCAAAGCGTCCCGTGCATGTTCTCCGCTACACCAAGCTCGCATTGAACCAAGCCGTCAGGCGGCGAATGACTGACTTTGCGGAGCTGGGTTTGGCGCTTGAAGGCCATGGCCTCATCGCGCTCGCGGCCCGTTCGAAGCAATCGATAACATGAGCCGCTACTCCGCCATCATCGCTCATTCGTTCGGCGGACCCTCTGATGTCGCGCTTGGAGAATTGGAGAGCAAGCCGTTTGCCAGACATCAATTTCGGATCAAGGTGTATTGTGCGGGCGTCAACGCGGCCAACCGCATGGCGGTGTCGGGGACCCATCAGCGCACGCCGCAGCCCCCTTTTCGTTACGTGCGCGGCAGATCACGGCGCTTTCGCCGAAATCCTTGTCGTCGATGAACACCTGTGGGCACCGATCCCCGCCGCCGAAAGCTATCTGGCCGCCGCCGCGATGCCGATGGCTTTCGGAGCCCCCTTTACGGCGTATCTCCCGTTCATCCTGGTTCATTGGAGACATCCTCCTTCTCAAAATAGAAGATTAATGGATGTGTCCCACAAGGTCCGACATATCTACACCTCCGCCTTAGGTGTATGACGATTGCACTCTCACAACGTTCCTTGAATTCATGTTTTACTAGATCTATCGAAAAAGAGCTCAAAACCAGCCTGAGTATTTCCCTAATGAATAGTGACTTCTGTATCCACCACCTGACGCCGCGTCGTGAAGGATTCGTGCCATGCTGATTGACCTTCAACAATTCGTCTTCCTCGGCTGGTTTGCCCTTGCAGGCGCGTTGCTAAACGCCGTCGGCGATTGGCTGCTTCTCGGCTTCCCGGTTGCCGGGCGTGACATCAAGATGGAGCTGATCGCCCAAAAGCCCGCGCGATCGGTTAGGCTTGGAGTTTACATCGGCATGATCGCGATCCCGATGTGGCTTTGCGTGCTGTTTCCGGTTGCATATTTGCTACGGGACGCGCCCTCTCTTTGGGCCGCGGTCACACTTGTGGGTCTGACTTTGACGATCAGCTACTCGCTTGTGTATCACATCACCTACATCTTCTATGATATCGCCTATCGCCAATTTCCCGACAGCGTCGAAGCGGCCGCCAAGGAAAAGCGCCGCATCCAACTTTTCTTGAACCCGGTGGCGTTGGTGACCAGCATCGCGATCTTCATTGCGGGCATCATTGGCGGTGCCCCGGTCTTTTGGCTGGTAGCAAACCCGATGCTTCTGACGGTGCTGTTTTCAGCGATCGCGCGCTACACGCCGGCACCGTTTGGGGGATATCTGCTGACGGGCGCCGGCAGTCTGGTCTTTGCGCTCTTCACGATCGCGACGATGCTGGCCCTACCGTTGTCGTGACGACTACGCCCTGACTCCACAAAGTCACTCGCTGATCGTCTCCCGGATGATATGATAAAGGGCTGGGCTGAATGTGCTGACCTCGTCATAGAGCGGGACGAGACGCCCGAGCTGACCGTTCTTGAGTGCCGCGGCGTATGTGTCCCGCGACGACCATTCCGCGACATTGACATGGGTGAATGGCGCAGCTTGACCGGGGGCCTGCCGTTCGCTTGCCTTGGCAAGGCGCGCGCTGATGTAGCCAGGGCATGATTGAAAAATCGCGTTGGTTTGATCCCAAAGTCGCAGAAACTCTGGCTCACGGTTTTCAACTACAGTGAACGGATTGATGAGAAGGATCATGGTTTTCTTCAACTAAGTTACAGTTCGAAGGAGCCTTTATGCCATTTGCAATCCGACGAACGAGCAATCGCATCCCCCCGATCGAATGTTGACTTCATAGTCTCCGTTTGAAAACCAACGATCAAGAAGGTTTGGCGACGGTGCCGCAACTGGGTATGTTTTCATCTCGACATGGATGACCCTTCCGCGCGCGCATGTGCAAAGGCCGCCATGGCCACTTGTAGGGTTAGCAGACCGAGAAGTCCCAGAGCGAAGAATGCAAGGCCAAACGCAGGTTCAAGCCATGCCAGTACAAGTGCACCACTTGCTAACAAAAAGTGTTGTCCAGCGGTATTGCGCCTTATGATATTCTGAGGTGAGAGCAATCCGATAAACGTAAGACCCGCCATCGCGGTAGTCGCTGCGATCGCCTGCATCCAGGCCGTTGCTGGGTCCTGATGGGCATGGCCCACCATCGCGATGGTTCCAGCGCTGAGCCCTGCCAAGCCGAGATAGAATGGCAAATGTGCGAAGACCCACCAACGAATGGATTTCTCCTCCCATGCCGCGGCGGTTCGTGCGGAAGCGCTGCGAGCGTGATGGAAGTAGCCGATCCAGAACAGGCAGGCATATCCGGCGCATGCGAGGCTCAGCACGATCGCATTCGTGTTCAAGCCATCGTTGTGGCTCAGCCCATGTAGTGCGGAAGCGAAGGTTTCGCCCAAAAGGATGATCGTGAAGAGACCGAAGCGTTCCGGCAGATGTTCGTGATGAGGTGGGGCACGTCGGCTGTGGTTCGACAATATCAGCGGGACAGCAAAGTCTGTGGCTGCCAGGATCACCCAAGCAACAACAAGAAACGCGTCGGGCAAAAAGGCGGTAACCGCCCAACTCGCGCCTTGCACGGAATAGAACAGACCGAAAGCTGTTCCGACATCTCTTTGGCCTGCGCGAGCCGCGTCCCTGAAATATGCGAGTGCCAGCAAAAACTTGAACGCGGCTGATCCCACGGCAAATGCCACTGCCGCATAAGTGCCGCCCGATACGCCGTAGGCGATGGCTAAGACTGCGAATATCTTCCCAAAGCCGAGCAAATGTTGGTCGATGCGGTCGGCATCGAAGCGGCTGGCCCAGAAAGCGTGAGCCGTCCAAAGGTGCCAAACAATCAGGAATTGGAGCGCGAATTGCAGGGCGCCAGTGACGGTAAAACTGGCCGCATGATCGCGCGCCAGGGCTGCGATTGCCAAGACGAATGCCAGATCAAACAAGAGTTCGAACCAGGTTGCGTGACGCTGCGGTGATGGATCAGGCGGAGACATTCTGGCGAACCTCACCTATGTCAAGGTGATCGTGTTCGGTTCCCAAGCCCATCGGCTCAGAACGATGTTGCGAGATCGAGATCTGTGTCAGCGATGATCTCAAGCTGGCGGGATCGGATCGGTCTGGGTGCGGCCAGAAAGCAGTCGGTCGGCAGCTGTGTCGTTCGACCGGTTGCCTCAGGCACCGACGTGTGCGTTGCAACCCTGTGCCTCATGATTATGCCGCGTGCGCTTCGACGAACCAAAGCGATTTGTCGATGGCGCGCGAGACCCCCGTGAAGACATCTGCAGTGTCTTCGTCGCCGATTTCGGACGCCTCGTCGATGGCTTCTCGCGTTGACTTTGCAAACGAGGCCATCGCCGACGATAGGGCGTCGATGTGTGCCGACCCTTCGTTGATATCGAGCGGGTATTCAGGGAGGGTGGATCGCTCCGCAGCGGTTCTAGCGGTACCATAGGCCTGACCGCCAATGGACACCAAGCGCTCAGCGATCGTATCGACATGCTCTTCCATCTCTCCGTGGATTTGATCGAATAGCTCGTGGAGCGCGATGAAGCTCGGCCCCTTAACATTCCAGTGGGCTTGTTTTGTCTGGGTTGTCAGATCGATGGCGTCGGAGAGGCGCGCTTGCAGGAGTTCTATAGACGCCGCCCGGACGTTATCTGCGAGATCGTTCTTGGTCGGGTGCATGGTGGGTCCTTTCGTCAATCCGCAAAGAGGGGTGGCAGACCCTGCGAAGTCATCGCCTTTTGGACCCCGGGATCGGTCGAGAGGCTTCGCATCAGGCGGTCGAGATTGGGATAGGCCGAGGTTGGCTTGTCGAGTTGATACCCCCAACGCAGCATTGGAAACGCATAGGCATCAATAACGCTCGGCCGATCTCCAATGAAGAATGCACGCTCGCCGAGATCAGCCTCCAATCGGTCAAGAGCGGCGGCTATAAGAATTTCGGCTGCCCGCTTCACGCGCGCTTTCTCAACATTGGTCGTCGCGCCGTAGCGCTCAGGCACGAACCAAGGCCAAAAATGGGGATGTAGAGAGCCGCCCAAGAAAATCACGAGGCGTTCGAAGTGGAAGCGCCGGTCTGTGAGCGTTTCGTCATCAAGACCAAGCAAGGGATAGCGCCGCGCCAAATGCAGCATGATGGCGGACGCCTCTGTGAGAACGCTGTTCTCGAATTCCAGGGTCGGAACAACACCGGCCGGGTTCAGTTTGAGATAGGCTGGCGATGTCAGTTGTGTTCGCCTTACTTCGCGCGTGTCATAAGGCGCGTTACTCCACTCCAGCGCGATGTGCACACCCAACGCACAGGTGCCCGGCATGAAGTGCAGCAATGGCTTGGGTTCGTCTGTGCCGGGAGACACGGGCAAGGGATCGGAGGCAGGAAAGCTCTCGTCAAGCGCTTCGTCGAGCATGTGGTGGGTCTTTGGATCGGGCATTGGACTGCTTCATCCGATCGCTGGAATAACGTCAGAGAAAAGGAGTTGGATGAGCTGTTGCCCTTCCGCCGTGGACCAATCCTGTGCGAGTTCTGCGATCAGCGTATTGGTCGCCGTTAGAACCACGCCCGCTCGTTCCATGCGCCGACGCGACATGTCCTCGGACAAATCGAACGGAGAGCCGGAGGCGTCCATCACGGTTTGAACACCGTAGCCGTCATGAGCAGCATCAATTGCTGGAAAGACCAGACAGACATCGGTCGTTACTCCGGCCATGATCAGGTTTTTCTTGCCCGTCGCTTCGACCGCCTCCTTGAATGGCGCGTACGCCCAAGCATTCACCACGCCGGGCCGCTTGATCCTGGCTGCGAACGCCTTGGGGTGAAGCTCTTCAAGCTCGGATATCAGCGGGCCTTGGACCCGATCCTCCTGGCTCGATGTCAGGATCACCGGCATGTCAAAAATCTGCGCCATCTTCGCCAGCGCGATGGCGTTTCGCTTGGCGTCATCCACAGCGATGTTCTTGATCAGTTGCATCGTGCCAATCTGATGGTCGATCAGAAGCAGCGCGGTGTTTTCTGGCGTAAAGTGCGTTGCCATTGGCATTCCCCTGTCCGGAACAAGACGTTTTTGTCAGGGTGAAGGGGAAATTGGCTCGAGTATTCTGCATTTCGCGGGGAGATTCAGGATTTCGTCTGTGAAATGGAAATTCAGAATCGCGGGGAGATTTCAGAATACACCTGCCGCCGAGGCTATAAGTTGCCCGTTTAAATGTTTCGGTGTGGAGCTCGGCATGGATGTACAGGCAGCCGGAAGTGAGAAAACTAGGTGACATAGAGGTGAGGACCAAGAGTTTCGATACGGAAGGATGGCGTTTCCTGACGTCCAGCTCGGCTGCGGGGCGTTTTCGTGGTCGAAGCGCACTGGGCCGGTGCAGCGGTCTTTCGGAGGGTTCTACAAGTCCAGGAGGGAGCCCATGACTGCGGCGACGCCTCCGGGCGGTCTTCCGTTCAAGCGGTCTCGCGCCATAATGGAAGAACGGTTCGAAAGCGTCTACGAACTCGGATGCTACTATTCTGAACGGTTCGCAGTCACGCGTTTGTTGCAGCGCTTTCCGGAGCGTATGGATATGGAACCGCCTCGCGACCACACTCTAAACATCAGTATGGGCGGGAGTTTCGCTGTCGAAAAGTATCACCATGGCCGTCTCGCAGGCGCGGTCGATCGACCCAACGCGGTGACCGTGATCCAGAGGGGGCAAGAGACGTCCTGGCGCGCCCCCCGATTGGTTGATGTACTTCACATCTATTTTGATAGCGGGAAGCTATCAGAGTTCGTTGAACGCGAGATGGAGATACCATCGTCGTCCGTTTTTATAAACTGCGCACTCGGTCGTGCAGACCCATTTCTGTCGCAAATTGCGCGGGCATTGTTTGAAGAGGTTTGCAGAGCTACTCCAAAGGACTACTTTTTGTTGGATAGTTTCTATCATGTACTCGCGCGTCATTTCGTGCGGACATACACCACAGCGCTTGGCGCTCACCCGGTTTGTTCAAAAAAACCTAGAATTGTGGTAGACAGAGCCTCTGTCAGGAAAGCGAAGGAGTACCTTTTGGGCAACCTGTCGGAGTCCTTGTCTCTCGAAAGCGTCGCCGCGCATGTGGCGATGCCGTCGGTGCGTTTGCGAGACATGTTCAAGGCGGAGACAGGCCACACGCCCTACCAGTTTGTCTTGGTCAATCGCATCGCACGCGCTCAGGAGATACTTGCGGCGGGCGACATATCTCTTGCCGAGGTCGCGTATGCCTGCGGCTTCGCCTCGCAGAGCCACATGACCGGTGTCTTCCGCCAGAAGCTCGGCGTCACACCTGGGCGGTATCGGAAGGAGGTGCAGGGGTGAACGAGACGTACTTGGACTACTTCGATTTTTACACGCGCGGACCCTATGCGCCATTCGCGACGGAAACCCGCTCGGCTGGAACGGAGCCGGTGCGGATGATCCATGCTGCCCAGACGGAGGGCGATTTCTCCGACCCGGCCCATAATGACGTTATGCTTGTACAAATCCTCGGCGCCGAAGCGCCCATAACCCGAGACTATGGGGCAGGCCGCGTGCGGTCGCTCCAAAGGTTCGGTGACTTCGAGGTGCAAGCGCCAAATGTACCAAGTACGATCTTGTCAGAAGGCGATCACGAACTGCGCGTCTTCGTGCTTCCCTTCAGTCGTATTCACGATGTCCTAGAGAGTTCCGGGCATCGTGCTGACGGAGATTTCGGCCAGCTTCATGCCGCGCCGTTCCGTGACTTCTTCCTCGAACAGCTTTGCCAGCGCCTCTGGCTTGAGAGCGAGGCTGGCAACCCGCATGGAGATCTTTTTGCCGACGGTGCACTGATCGGTATCGCCGCAACCCTTCTCCGACTTCAGGGCGCAGCCTTTGCAGCAGCGCCTGCTCCCGCCACCAATCCACTGGTTGATCGGCTGAGGACACAGATCGACCATTACATCGATGCGCATCTCGACCAAAGCTTCGGCATGCGCGATCTTGCCGCCTTAGTCGATCAGCCGGAAGCTGCCTTCGCGCAGGCGTTCAAGGCCGTATATGGCCAAACTCCGCACCAATATGTCTTGGCCCGCCGCATCGCGCGGGCACAGGAGTTGCTCGCCACTGGCGAGTTGCCGCTTGCGGAAGTCGCCTATACCTGCGGCTTCGCCTCGCAGAGCCACATGACAGACGTCTTCCGCCAGAAACTCGGCGTCGCGCCGGGGCGGTATCGGAAGGAGGTGCGGGGATGAACCCAGATCTTTTCGACGCCTTCTCCAAGCGTCCTACGATCACCAACTACCTCTCGAGCCCGATTTGGCGTGTCTATGAGGCGGATGTTGGGGACCTCGGTGAGCATTGGGAAGTTGATTCGGCCTTTGAGTCAGATTTCCTTGTTTTCAACACAGAAGGCGGACGCAGCAATTTTGCACTGAATTCGGACCGCGTCAGTAGTGCGGTTTGGCCCAAGCTGAGTTGGTCGTATCATCCGGCGGGGACCCACATCAGAGAGAACGGTGTCGAGCCAGTCGCGGCCCCCCTCGTCATCGAGTTCTCGAAAGGATTGACCGCACTTTCCCGAGACCACTCGGGACAGACTGGTGCGGAGCACCGATCTCTGGTCGGTTCCGTAGACCCTCGTACGACCTGGGTATTTGGCCAGATCGCCACTCAACTATCCAGGTCAGAAAACAACGCAAAATCCGATAAACTCTTTTTCGAAGGTTTGGTCTTGCTTGTCGCAGGCGTCGTTCTCGAACACCTTGGTCGCACTGAACCAAGAGGCGATATCAGACTGTCGCCATCGCACCTTGAATCCGTCACAGACCTCGTGGAGCAGTCTCTGGACTTAAATTTCAGCACAGAGGATCTCGCCGCGCTGGCTGACATGCCTGCTTCGGCCTTCTTGCGAGCGTTTAGTGTCACGACCGGCCAAACTCCGTACAGATTTGTTCTCTCCCGACGCATCGCGCGGGCTCAAGAACTTCTTGCGGTCGGGACGATGCCCATTGCTGAAATCGCCTATGCCTGCGGCTTCGCCTCGCAGAGCCACATGACCGATGTCTTCCGCCAGAAGCTCGGCGTCACGCCGGGGCGGTATCGGAAGGAGGTGCGGGGATGAGCGATTTGTATGCAGACTTCTTCGATTTCTATACACGCGGTCCCTAAGCTCCATTCGTGACAGAGACCCGCTCTGCTGGGACAGACCCCGTGCGCATGTTTCACGCCGCACAGCCGGAGGGCGATTTCTCTGACCCTGCCCACCCTGATATCGTTCTTACTCAGATTCTCAGCGCTGATGCTCCGATCACGAGAGATCGTGGTGCAGGTCGCCTGCGATCCCATCAACGATTTGGAGAGTTTGAAGTACAGGCGCCGGAGACAACCAGTCATATTTTGGCTGAAGGAAATCATGAACTACGGGCTTCGTTTTGCCGTTCATCTGGATCCGGGATGTATCGGAAGAGGCAGGCTGCCGTATAGACGGTGATTTCGGCCAGCTTTATGCTGGGTCATTTCGTGATTTTTTCTTAGAGCAGCTTTGTCTCCAGCTTTGGCGGGAGAGCGAAGCTGGCAATCCGCACGGAGATCTCTTCGCCGATGGCGCGCTGATCGCCATTGCAGCGACGCTGCTTCGTCTTCGAGACGGGACATCTCCACGCGGGCATGGCGCCGCCAAAAACCCCCTTGTCGATCGGCTGAGGACACAGATCGATGACCACATCGAGGCTCATCTTGATCAGAATCTGGGAATGCGCGATCTCGCAACCCTGGTCGATCAGCCGGAAGCTCCGTTCGCGCAGGCGTTCAAATCCACCTTCGGCCAGACGCCGCATCAGTACGTCCTCTCCCGTCGCATCGCGCGGGCTCAAGAACTTCTCGCGGTCGGGACGATGCCCCTTGCTGAGGTCGCTTATGCGTGCGGCTTCGCCTCGCAAAGCCACATGACCGATGTCTTCCGCCAGAAGCTCGGCGTTACCCCGGGGCGGTATCGGAAAGAAGTGCAAGACTAAAAAGTCTTTTCGCTTTAGTGCTTCTGTTGCCCTTCGGCGGGCAGTAACGCGGACAAGCTAACGCGGCAGTTTTCGTGGCAATCCCGCAAGTGCTGCAGAAGTCGCTGCGAATCCTCATCTTCTTGCAAAGGCAGCGCAGCCTCCAACGTGTCGATATCCGCCAGGATCTGAGCGTGGTCTGCTTCGATCTGCCGGATCATATCCATTTCGGATCGCAGCGCCAGTTCCTGGTTGATCGATGAACTGCCGATCAGGTCGCTGTAACTGGGTGCGAGCTCTCGACCGAGCGCGATGACATGACGTGCGATCTTGTCGGCGGCATCATCCAGATCCCTGTGATCCTGCTTGATAATCGCGCGAACACCCTCACTAACATCGCCATTCACGCGCCAAGAAAGATGCCGCGCCTTGTAGAGCAAAACAAAGGTGTCGGCGAGAAGGCGAAGCAGGCCGCCTGAGATCACCTCTCGCGGTTCCGATGGCATGAGTGCTCCTAGCTTGGGGCAGTACTACACTGTGACCGAAACAGCGGCGGAAGTTATTCTGAATTTCCCATTCGCGTTCTGGATTCTTTCGTCAATTTCAGCATCAGCGCAGCCGAGGTTAACGAATCCAGAATCGCGCAGTGGCAGCCAGAATACGGATCGGCGCAAGTCCCGTAAATCTGGAGAAGGTTCGGAAGCGGGCCTTCTCGCTCCGGGCCAGTTGCATCAACCCGCATCTGGAAGGAGCTGAGATATGAATGTGATAACCCCCATAAAGACAACCTTCGGACCCGCTGAAGCCTTTCTGAAGAAAGACCACCGTCTTTTGATCGACGGCAAATGGGTGAACGCCAAATCAGGCGAGACTTTTGAAACCATCAACCCGGCGAACGAAGAAGCGATCACCTCGGTGGCGCTTGGCGGCGCAGCCGATATCGACGCTGCAGTGGCTGCTGCCCGCAAAGCCTTCGACGAAGGACCTTGGCCACGCATGATGCCTGCGGAACGCCAGCGCATCTTGCAAAAACTCGGCGATCTGATCGAAGAGAACTGCGAAGAACTTGCCTGGATCGAAAGTCTCGACAACGGCAAACCCGTGCAGGTGGCGCAGGTCGCCGACATTCCGCTGACGGCTGATCTGTTTCACTACATGGCCGCCCATGCGCGCACCCGCGAGGGACACGTCGTGCCAACCTCCGATTTCGCAATACCCGGCGCGGAGTTTCACGCCTACACCGTGGAAGAACCCGTTGGCGTGGTCGGCCTTATCACGCCGTGGAACTATCCGCTTCTGATCGCAGCAGGCTGGCAGATGGCTGGCGCGCTTGCGGCGGGCAATACCATTGTCCTCAAACCGTCAGAGGTCACACCCCTGTCGATCACCCGGTTCGGTGAACTGGCGCTCGAAGCAGGTATCCCGCCCGGTGTGGTCAACATCGTTCAAGGGTATGGCGGTGACGCCGGCGCGCGGCTCGTGGAGCATCCGCAAGTCGACAAGATCGGCTTTACCGGCTCGACCCGCACAGGTCGCGGACTGCTCAAGTCGGTTGCGGACTCGAACCTCAAGAAGGTCACGCTTGAGCTTGGCGGGAAGTCCCCCGACATTATCTTCGCCGACGCCGACCTCGACGCCGCCATCGAGGGGGTCGCCATGGGCGTCTTCTTCAACCAGGGCGAATGCTGCTGCGCAGGCACCCGGATTTACGTCGAAGACAAGGTCTATGACCAGGTCGTCGCCGGAATGGTCGCTGCGGCCGAGAAAATCCGTCTTGGATCCGGACAGGACTCTGCCACCGACATGGGACCGCTCGTCTCACAGAACCAGTTCGATACGGTCATGGGCTATGTCGAGGCTGGCAAGTCCGATGGTGCGACCGTCGCCGTCGGTGGCGCGCGGGCTGGCGAAAAAGGCTTCTTCGTGCAGCCGACGCTGTTCACGGATGTCGATCCGGACATGTCTATTGTCCGCGAGGAGATCTTCGGGCCGGTCGCGACGATTGAGCGGTTTTCGGATGTCGATGATGTCATCCGCCGCGCGAACGATACCGATTACGGCCTCGGTTCAGGCATCTGGACGACAGACGTGCGCAAGACCCACCAAGTGGCGTCAGCCATCCGTGCCGGGACGGTGTTTGTGAATTGCTACAACGTCTTCGACGCGGCCATGCCGTTCGGCGGCTACAAGCAGTCCGGCTGGGGGCGCAACCGTGGGCGCCAGGCATTCGAGGCCTTCACCGAGACCAAGGCCGTCTATGTCAAGCTGAACTGATCGGTCCTCCCCGACTGAGGCCGGGCGCATCCTGCCCCAACCGGCGGTGTGGTTTGTCCCCCCAAGTCCACCCGCGACCGCGTCTCTCAATGACGCGGTCCGCCCGGCCTCACTTTTTTTGGATCGCCCGCAACTCAGAGAACAGGAGCTTTATCATGCCCGACTTCTTCTTCCTCCCACCCATGAACATCGCCGGTGACGGCGCCCTTGATGCCGCCGTTGACCAGATGGCGTCCCAAGGGTTTGCCAAAGCGCTCATTGTTACCGACGAGCCGTTGCACAAACAGGTCCACGCAACAAAGCCGCTTCTGGACCGCCTCAACGCCAAAGGGATCGGCTATGTCGTTTACGACAAGGTGACACCGAACCCGACGGTCGCGGAATGCGATGAAGGTGCGGTTCTGTTTGCGGATGAGAACTGCGATTTTCTGATCTCGTTCGGCGGCGGCTCGCCGCATGACTGCTGCAAGGGCATCGGTATCGTCGCCACCAATGGCGGGTCGATCCGTGACTATGCCGGCGTCGACCAGATGAAAGTGAAGATGGCGCCGATGTTCGCCGTCAACACGACGTCTGGGACGGCGAGTGAAATCACCCGTTTCGCGATCATCACCGACGAAGAGGCCCGCTCGAAGTTTCCCGTTGTCGACTGGCGGTGCACGCCAAGCGTCTCGGTCGACGATCCAAAGCTCATGGAAGGCATGCCCCCCGGACTGACAGCGGCCACAGGAATGGATGCTCTAAGCCATGCGCTCGAGGCCTATGTCTCGACGGCTGCAAGCCATCTGACCGATCCGGGAGCCCTTCGAGCCGTGGAACTGATCGACCGGTCCTTGATCAATGCATTTCGCGACGGACATGACGAGGCGGCCAGGTCCGATATGACCTATGCGGAGTTCCTCGCTGGCATGGCCTTCAACAATGCGAGCCTTGGCTATGTGCACGCCATGTCACACCAGGTTGGCGGCATGTATCACAACCTCGCCCATGGCGTGATCAACTCAGTCCTGATGCCGCATGTCATCACCTGGAATGCTGTGACCGCTGGCGAACGATACGCGGAGATTGCGGAGTATCTCGGTGTCAAAACGACCGGGCGTTCCACGGATGCCGTGGTCTCGGCTTTGATCGAGAAGATCCTGCACTTCAACGATGTCCTCGGCGTACCGGCCAATCTCGGCGAGATGGGCGTCAAAGACGAGGACGTGCCGCATCTGGCGGACTATGCATTGGCTGATCCCTGCGCCGCAACGAACCCAAGGGTCGCGACGGTCGAAGAGATGCAGGCGCTGTTCCGGCGGGCGCTTACCGGCGACGGGATCGCAGGCCAGAGCGCTGCCGCCTGACCCGGCATGCGGCGAGCGGGCTCGCCGCTCGCCATTCTCACTGATCGATTGGAAACAAGCCATGACAGAACTCTTCTCACCCTATCATTTGGCAGATCTGGAATTCGCCAACCGCATCGTCATGGCTCCGATGACCCGGACCCGCGCCCAAGACGATGGCGTGCCAACCGATTTGATGGCGGACTACTTCGCACAACGCGCCTCTGCTGGGCTTATCGTCACAGACTGCACCTGGATCAGCGAACAGGGCTGCGGCATTATCCGGTCTCCCGGGATTGCGACGGATGCACATGTCGGTGGTTGGCAACGCGTAACGGACGCAGTCCACGCGGCGGGTGGAAAGATCTTCCTGCAAATCTGGCATTGCGGGCGCGTGGCGCATTCATCGTTTCGCGACGGTGCATTGGCGGTCGCCCCATCCGCGCTGGCTGCCGGCGGGCAGATCTTCACGCCTGATGGTTACGTCGGGTTTGAGACGCCCCGATCGTTGGAGACCTCTGAAGTCCTGCCGATTGCAGCCACGTTCGGACACGCCACCAGAAGGGCGCGAGCGGCCGGGTTCGACGGCGTCGAACTTCATGGCGCGTTCGGCTACCTGATCGATCAATTTCTGCAGGACGTCAGCAATCACCGCGACGATATTTTCGGTGGTTCGGTCCCGAACCGCTGTCGGTTTCTGCTCGAAGCCGTACAAGCGGCGATCGACGCCTGGGAACCGCAGCGGGTCGGTGTGAAGCTGTCACCCGGGAACACTTTCTATGGCATGGGCGATAGCGACGCTGAGAAGCTCTTCGCCTTTGCTTGCGAACGCCTGTCGGATCTGGGGATCGCATACATTCACCTGATGGAGCCACCTGCCGGATCTGAAGACACGGCTCCGATGCAGGCGGTTGCACGAAGCCTTCGCCCTTTCGTCGGGACCAAGCTCATTGCCAATGGCGGTTTGGATCTGGAGGGCGCCCGAGCACTGATCGACGACGGTGTCGCCGATCTTGTGGCGTTCGGCGTGCCGTTCATCGCAAATCCAGATCTCGTGACGCGCCTCCAAAACGGCTGGCCGCTAGCAGAAGTCAGCCATGATCAATGGTATGGCGAAGGCCCGACAAGCTATACTGATTTCCCGGCGTATCGCACTTCGGAAGGCCGGGAGGCGGCGCAATGAGAGCGGTCCGGTTTCATGCCTATGGTGGTCCCGACGTTCTTCGTGTGGAGGAGGTTCAGGCTCCCGCAATTGGCCCAGACGATGTCCTGCTCGATGTTGACGCGGCGGGGGTTAATCCTCTCGACTGGAAAATCCGGTCAGGCGCGTTGGCGCAGCTTATGCCCTTGCCGCTGCCCTTCATACTCGGCTGGGACGTCGCCGGGACCATTGCGTCGGTGGGCGAGAATGTCAGGGGTTTTATGCCCGGCAACGCCGTCTTTGGGATGATCCCCATCGGCGCGACGGGCGCCTATGCGGAGAAAGCCGTCATCCCAGCATCGGCTCTCGCTTCGAAGCCGCAGGCGCTCGCGCCGAACGAAGCCGCCGCGATCCCTGTTGTCGGCCTCGCGGCGTATCAGCTCGTGCGCGGGCAAACCCCTGTGGAGCCCGGTCAGACGGTCCTTGTGCTCGGGGCAGCCGGGAACGTTGGGCGCTTGTGCGTGGCGCTCGCGCAGCACGATGGTGCGCAGGTGATTGCCGCCGGAAAGAAAGCCGATCTGGATCGCGTGGACTGGCCAAGCGAGGTGACGCTGCTTGCCGTCGATAAGGCACCACCCTCGCGAGGGGCGCTTGCGATCGATGTCCTGATCGACACGGTCGGCGGCGAGGTGCTGGAGACTGCGATCACGTTCGTTCGGCCGGGCGGACGCTTAGTCTCGACGGTGCAGCCGCCAGACGTTTCCCGCGCGCAGGAGATCACGGGTGAAATGCTGCAAGTCGTATCCGATGCCGCGGCGCTCAAGGAACTTGGCGATCTGTTCGTTGCCGGCACGTTGCCTATCCCGCGTGTAACACCCTTCGACATGCCGGACGTGGCGCGCGCGCATGCGATAGGTGAAGCCGAACACGCAGGCAAGCTTGTGCTGTCCATGAGGGCAACGTGATGGTCTTGGGATGACGCGATGAGGGAGAGACCGGAACCGAAGAGGGCTGCCACGCCCCTTTTGACAGGGCAGAACGCCTTGCGGAACTGGTCGATCCTGGCTGCAGCTTCGCTCACCGTCATGGCTGGGGCGACGATCGCGCCGGGTCTACCGGACCTGCAAGCGCATTTCGCTAATGTCCCGAACGCGGATGTCCTGTCGCGCGTGCTTTTGACGACCCATGGCCTCGCGATTGCTATTGTGGCCCCACTTGGCGGTCTGCTGATCGACCGTGTGGGCCGCAAACCAATGCTGATTGCCGCGGCCTTGCTCTACGGTCTCGCCGGGACAGCCGGCCTCTGGCTCGACAATTTGGTTGCTTTGCTCGCCAGCCGCGCACTCCTTGGCGCCGCTGTCGCAGTAACTATGACAGTGGCGACAACGCTGGTCGGCGATTTCTTCCGCGGTGAAGAGCGCGATCGCTTTGTCGGGCTACAATCCGCTGCGATGGCCGGAGGTGGCATCGTGTTCATGCTGGGCGGCGGAGTGCTGGCGGAGATTTCCTGGCGAGGTCCGTTTCTTGTCTACGGCCTCGCGTTTCTGGTCGCGCCGCTCGCTTTCATAGCGCTCCCGCGCTCACCATCGTCAGCCTTATCAAGTGAGTATGAAGCCGTTCCGACTCCGATGGAGGCGACGCGGCCGCATGTGATCGTTTTCCTCTACATCGTCGCCTTTCTCAATCAGATAGCCTTCTACATGCTACCGACGCAGCTTCCTTTTGTCGTTGCATCCTCGTTTGAAAGCGGAGCCGCCACATTGACCGGTGCATTGATCGCCACGCAGACGCTTTTTGCTGCTCTCACGGCGTTGAACTTCAGCCGGTTGCGCAAGCGGATGTCGCGCCTCGCCCTGTTTGCCGTCGGATTTGGTGGAACAGGCCTTGCCTATATCCTGCTGTCGCAGATCGAAGGACCGCTGCTCTTCTTCGTGATGGCGTTTGCCGGAATGGCAGGCGGCGTTATGATGCCAAACATTCAATCCTGGATCGTTGGAGCAGTTACCGATGAGGCGCGTGGACGCGTCGTTGGCGGACTCAGTTCGATCACCTTCTTCGGTCAATTCATGTCTCCCATCGTTCTGGCTCCGGTGGTCCTGATTGTCGGACTGAGGGGATCGTTTGTTGTCTCAGCTATTGTTCTGATCGTGCTCGCTGGCGTGCTGTTGGCGGTTGTCGGTGCGCAAGACCGGAAGAGATCGAAGCAGCCTAAAGCCCCACCGGGGGAATGAAGCCGTGGAGAGTCCTAGAACCCGCGCCTTGAGCCAGATCGATGTCAGCGATCTCCAAACCCTGATCGCGGTCGCCGAAGCCAGCAGTTTTCGGAAGGCAAGCGCCCAGATTGATGTCGGTCAGTCAGCGATTTCCAGGCGCATTCGCAAGCTCGAAGATGTCCTCGGCGTCTCGCTTTTTGAACGACGGACGACCGGTGCTCAATTGACGGCTGCCGGACGCGCATTCTTCGCACGTGCGCATACCGTGCTCGATGATCTCACGTCCGCAATTGAGACTGCGCAATCAGCTGGGACTGGCGAAAACGGCCATCTGCGTATCGGTTTGGTCGCGTCGCTCTCCAAAAGATCATTTCGTAAGATCGTTGGAGAATTTAAGCACAAGCATCCGCAGGTGGACGTCTGTTTTGTCGAAGCGCATCTCAGACAGCTATTCACTGAGCTCAACCATCGTCGGCTCGATGCGGTGATCGCAGCAGGTGAACCGCCGCCGGAGATCGGAGACAGCTTCATACTAGCACGCGAACCGATCTTTTTGGCGGTTCCGACGTCGGATGCTTTATCGGAGTCGCTTCGGCTAAGCTGGGCGGAGGTGGCGACCCGGCGGTTCATAGTGAGTGCGCGCGAGCCAGGGCCGGAGATACACGATTACATAATTCGCAAGGTCACGGACCTCGGCCGAACGGCGAACGTGCGGCGCCACCGTCTTGGACGCGAAGGGATCATGACACTTGTCGGTTTGACTCTCGGTGTCAGTCTCGTGGCCGACCATTGGCGCGGCGTACGCTATCCGAATGTGACTTTCGTTCCGGTGGGCGATGCAGACGAGAGAGTCGCGTTCTCGCTGACGTGGCGTGCCGAGAATGACAACCCGGCCCTCAGGCGGTTTCTGAGCCTGGCGCGGATCGAGGCACAGGAGAACGGCGCGCTTTCCTGAGCTTTGCAAACCCGCGATCGGTCTTCATGAACCGCTCCAGCATCGGCGCGATAAGCTTGGCCGGTTCGAGGCTTTGCCCGTTCGTCGCGCCAAGGATTTCCGCATAGGCGGTGAGATCGCGATGCACTTGCGCTGGCAGTTCCACGTTCAACTTGACTGGCTTGTCGTCAAAAATATCGCCCAGCTTCAGCTTGCTCATCGTGCATCTCCCTGCGGTTCGAGTACGAGGTCGCGCGTCACCATCGCGCGCACCGGGAAGCCTGGCCGGATCGTCAGCGTCGGCGGAATCTGAAGCTGGCGCTGGACGATGGCCTCGCCCACGCGGCCGATCGTGTCCTGGGTGCCGTCGCGGATCGCTTCGGCGATCTCGTCACCACCGTCCTCGCCGGTCTCAAGGCCGATATTGAGGATCGTCGCAAGACCAGCGGCGCGGAATAGCTGGCCCCATTGGTTGTCGACGCCGTCTTCGAGCCCGGCATATCCGGCCTGATCGGTTCCGGGCTGACGTTCGAGGACGATGGAGCGGCCATCGGGCAGGATCAGCCGGGTCCACGCCAAGAGGACGCGTCGCTGACCGGTTTCTACGCGGCTGTCGTACTCGCCAAGCAGCCGCGCGCCCTGTGGTATGAGCAGCAACTGCCCAGTGGGGCTGTCATAGACATTGGCGGTGACCTGCGCGGTGATCTGTCCTGGAAGGTCGGAGCGCAGCCCAGTCAGCAGTGCGGCTTCGATCACCGAGCCGGCCTGCAGAACGTAAGGGCTCGGCGGCGCTTGGAGCCGATCCGCGGCGGTGGTCCTTCGGTCGACCTCGCGATCCAAGAATGGCTCCTGTCGTTCTGTCCTATCCGATTGCCCTGTCTGCGCAGCAGAGGCGGGAAACAGACTCTGTAGCCCGGGCGCAGGAGATGTTGCGGGAACGGCCTGTGGGCGCGAACCACTGGCACCGCTCGACCGCGCATCCGCGAAGAGTGCCGCCAATCGCGCCGCTTCAGCTTCCTGCAAGCGAAGTTGTTCCTCCGGATTGGCCGCAGGACCGGTCGCGGGCACAACCGGCACGGGCTCACCCCGCCGCTGCGCAGACAGGACCGGCCGCCCGAGTTCTCCCGGAAGCGGTGGCCCGAGCTGTGGGATCGATGCGTAGTCGCGCGGCAGACCCAAAAGGCCCTCAGCCTGCTGGACGCGTTCGGTCGAAAACAGTTCGGACGGTCCGTCGCTTGGTTCTGATCCTTGCAAGGCGACGATCAGGATCGCCCCGATGCCGAGCCCCCCTGCGACGGCAAGGACCGTTATGGCCTTGTGTGAGAGGCGCATGACGCGCGGCGGGTCGGGCCGCAGGCGGAGTTCTCTGGCGATATCCTGTTCCGAGCGCGGCGCGTCCTCGCGGCGTTCTTCCGGTTGCCGGTCCTCGGTCCCGGTCATGGCTCAGCGGTCCTCATCGGGACGCCAGGTAGAAACCACGCGCTCTTCGCGCTGAGTGCTTCGCCGGACCCCATCCGTCCGCACGATACGAACGACGCGCTGGCGGTCTCCGAGGCGGAGCTCGGCGGCGGCGAAGAGCCGGTCGACGATCATGTAGTTGCGCCGGATGCGGTAATTGACGAGCTGCCCGTCCCCGTCCGGTCCGATCACGAAGAGCGGCGGCATCTCGCCCTGGCCGATCCCGCGCGGGAACTCGATGAAGACCTGCCGCCCGTCGTCGAAGGCGCGGCGCGGCCGCCAGGGCGCGCGGTCGCCGCTGATCCGGTAACGGAAGTTGAGATCGTCGAGATCGACGTTGCGCCTGATAGGCAGGCTAGCCTCCGCGCGATCGTTCTGACGTCGGAGCGCGATGAGCTCGTCTTCGGGATACTGCCAAGAGACGGAGGCCATATAGGCCTGCGGCGTGGCGCGTAGCTCCAGATGATAGGTGCGGCGGTCGGTGTTGATGACGAGATTGGTCACGAGATCGGGACGTGTCGGCTTCACGAGGACATGGATGCGTCGGCTGTCACCGGAGCCACTTTCGGTGTCGCCGATGATCCAGCGTGCGGTATCACCCGCTGCGATCGGTCCGGAGCCGACGAGGCTCTCGCCTGCTTGGAGGGCGATGTCCGTGACCTGGCCTGGCGACGTGTAGATCTGATAAAGCGCACCCGAGCTGTAAGGGTAAAGCTGCACTGCGTTGATGAAGCCATCGCGAACTGGTTCGATCCGGGCCGCCGCGTTGGCGTTGGTCACCCGCTCAGTCGGCTCAGCTGCCTCTGACGGACGATCGTCGGCATCGACCCGCATGAGCTGGCCGGGCAGCGGCAAGGGCTCGGGTGTCTCGACAATCCGAACAGGCCGCGCCGGTTCCGCGATCAGCGTTGCGGCGACCGGGTCGTCATAGCTGATCTCGGGCGGTTTGAAGGTCGCGCACCCGGCCAACATCGAGCCGGCAAGGAGTGTCGTGATGGACAGTCTGGCTGACATGCAGATTTGGCGTGTGATGCAATCATTCATTGGGCGGTCTCCCTTGACCAGTTGATGGCGTGGACGAAGACGCCGAGGGGATTCTTGCGGAGGCGGTCGGCATCGCGGGGTGGTTGAATGACGACGCTGAGGATACCGGTCCAGCGCTCGGTGACGGCGAGCTGTCCGTTGACGTATCGGCGTTCGGTCCAGGCGACGCGAAAGCTGTTGTCTGAGGCGCGAATGACGCTGGAGATTTCGGCGGTGACCTGGACCTCGCCGACGCGGGCGAAGGGGTCATTCTCACGGGCAAAGTCGTTGAGCGCGACGGAGCCACGATCGGTGGTGAAGTCGTAGGCTCTGAGCCAGTTCTCACGAAGCACGATCGGATCGGCGGGAACCTGGCGGACGTTCTCGATGAAGCGCGCGAGGTGGAAGGCGATCTGCGGATCGGTCGGGCGATAATTCGCGGTTGCGGGCGCGACGGCCTGGGCCGCACCAAGCCGGTCAACCTCGACCACATAGGGCACGATGGTGCCCTGGGTGGACTGCCAGACCAGCGCGAGGCCGAAGGTCGCTGTCGTCGCCAGACACCCGATCGCCATGAGCCGCCAGTTACGGGCCTGGACGCGGGCAGAACCCATGCGGTCGTCCCAGACCTGGGCGGCCTTCTGGTAGGGGGTCACCGGTTCAGGGGTCTTGGCGTATCGCACGCTGGGTCGCTTGAATCTCATGATCTCTCCGAAAGGCTGATGGTCGTGCCCGCGCCGCCGCCATCGCCGGAACGGATCGCATGGGCGGCGACGGCGGTGCCGTGTTGCAGGCTCTGCTGGCGTTTCATCCGGCGCGCCCAGGCGGGCGGCCCGTCATTCGCTGGGGTCGGCATGGAAGACGGGGAATTACTGAACTTGCCGCCGGTGGCCTCGAAGGCAGCGCGCGAACCGGAGCGGTAGCTGTCACCGACGGCGCGCTTGAGCGGGCTGATGGCGGCAGATGCGCCCGCTTGGCCTACGGCGGCCATCCCGCTTGCGGCCTTTCCGGCCGTTGTCGATCCGGACGCGGCACCGATCTGGAACGCGGTGGAGGCGCCACCTGCGACGGCAGACCCGCCGCGCAACGTGGCCCCACCAGCAGCCCCGGCCATCTTGGCGCCCGCGAGGCCGCCTGCGACCACGCCGCCAGCCGCGAGACCGGCTCCGACAGCCGCACCTGCGCCAAGCTGCGGTCCGCCCGAGACGATGCCGTTGGCGATGCCGGGGCCGAAGATGCCGAGCGCGAGCAGTGACAAGGCTGCCAGGACCACAGCCATCGCATCCTCGATGGTCGGCTCGCCTGTGAACCCGGCGGTGAACTCGCCGAAGATGGTCGAGCCGATGCCAACGATGACGGCAAGCACGAGCACCTTCACGCCCGAGGAGATCACAAGGCCCAGCACGCGCTCGGCCATGAAGGCGGTCTTGTTGAAGAGCCCGAAGGGCACGAGGATGAAGCCCGCGAGCGTCGCCAGCTTGAACTCGATCAGGGTAACGAAGAGCTGGATCGCGAGGATGAAGAAGGAGAGCAGGACCACGATCCAGGCGAAGAGCAGGATCGAGATCTGGATGAAGTTCTCGAAGAAGGAGACGAAGCCCATCAGATCGGCGATGGATTCGAGGATCGGTTGCCCGGCCTCCAGCCCGACGGCGGCGATGCGGCCAGGCTGCAGGAGCTCGCCCGCGCCGATCGCGCCGCCAGTTGCCACAAGCCCAAGCCCAGCGAAGCTCTCGAAGACGATGCGCGCGAGCGTGTTCCAGTTGCTAATGATGTAGGCGAAGATGCCGACGAAGAGCGTCTTCTTGACGAGCCGTCCGATGATGTCGTCATCCGCGCCCCAGGCCCAGAAGAGCGCTGCCAGCGTGACGTCGATGACGATCAGCGTGGTCGCTAGGAAGGCGACATCGCCGCCGAGCACCCCGAATCCGCTGTCGATATAGGTCGTGAAGACCTCCAGGAACCGATCGATGACGCCGACGCCGTCCATGGCCTACTCCGTGTCCGAATTGTCGGTGGACGTGCCGAAGAACCGGCGGCGGTTCTCTTCCCAGGCGGCCTGACACTGGGTGTCGGCTTCCAGCGCTTCCGAGGTCAGCGAGCGGCAGCGCTGCAAGGTCTCCCGGAGCGGATCGTCCGAGACTACGGCGGAGGGCTCTGCCGAACGCTCATCCTCAAGCGCGCGATGAAGTTCCACCGCCGCCATAAGCGCGGCGATGGTGCCCAAGGCGATGGCGATCCCTTTCAGAATGGTCTCGGCGGTCAGTTTCACCGCGGCCTACCGGAACATCCGCACGGTGGTCGGCTCATAGCTGGAACCGTAGTCGAGGAAGCGGGTGAGGTTCTCGCGCGCTTGCGCTTCGGCCGTCGCGACTCGCGCAGCTTCAAGCGATTGTGCGCGGTTCTGCGCGGCGATCGCGGCCGTCAGGTCCGAAATCTGCTGGCTCTGGAGCGCGAGGAGTTGATTACCGGCCTGGGTCGCCTGTAAGGCGCCGGTCGCGGCCTGGCTGCGGCCGACGAGCGCCTGCATCTCGGCGCGGGCGGTTTCGATATTGCCTACGACGCCGGCCTGAACCTTGAGCGCATCTTCAAACCCAGCAACGGAGGTGCGCCAGCGATCCTGAGCGCCCGCGATCATATCGTCGAAATCGCCCCGCGCGGCGACGGCCCCGTAGTCCTGCGTAAAGGCCTCATCGATCGTCGCCACGTTATGGGCGATCCGCTGCGCTTCGCCCAAGAGCTGCTGGGTCTGCTGCACGGAGGACTGCAGGCGTGAGAGCGAAGAATACGGCAGACTCGCGAGATTGCGGGCTTGGTTGACCAGCATCTGCGCCTCGTTCTGGAGCTGGGCGATCTGGTTGTTGATCTGCTCCAGCGTTCGCGCGGCGGTCAGCAGGTTCTCGGCGTGGTTGGTCGGATCGTAGACGATTCCGCCAAACCCGCCGCCGAAGAGCGCATGGGCAGGCGGGGCGGTTGCCGGTGAAAGCGCGATCGCGCTCGACAGCAGCAAGGCCGCGGCAGCGCGTCCGGCGAGTTTACGTGTCTTGGTTCTGAGCATCAGTCTTCTCCTTGTCGTCGTTTGCTTCAGGGGTTGCGGATGGGGTGGCTTCGATTACGGCATCGGAGGGACCGAGCAGTTCGGTCGCCCAGCCGAGATCACGACGGGCGAGCCAGGCGGCGGCGAAGCCCTGGCGTCCGTGCTTTTCGAGGATTGTATCAATGGCGGCGTGATCAGATTTCGAAGACGCGGCGGTAAAGGCGAGCGCGACCTCGCCGAGACCGAGCGCGAAGAGCCGGTTGCCGCGGCGCGACTGGCAGTAATAGTCGCGTTTGGGCGTCGCCCTTGCGACGATCTCGATCTGCCGGTCGTTGAGCCCGAAGCTGCGGTAGGTGGCGGCGATCTGCGGCTCGAAGGCTCGCTCGTTGGGCAGGAAGATGCGGGTCGGACAGCTCTCGACGATGGCGGGCGCGATGTCCGAGCCGTCGATATCGGCCAGCGATTGGGTGGCGAAGATGACGCTCGCGTTTTTCTTGCGCAGCGTCTTCAGCCATTCGCGCAGCTGCGAGCCGAAGGTGGCGTCGTCGAGTGCGAGCCAGCCCTCGTCGACAATGATGAGGCTCGGCCGCCCGTCGAGGCGCGCCTCGATCCGATGGAAGAGATAGGCGAGAACGGCTGGCGCAGCGGCGGAGCCGATCAGCCCCTCCGTCTCGAAGGCCTGGAAGTCGGCGCTGCCGAGCGCTTCGCTTTCGGCGTCGAGAAGACGTCCGAAGGGTCCGCCGAGACAGAACGGGGCGAGCGCACGTTTGAGATCGTTCGATTGCAGCAGGACTGAAAGGCCCGTCAGCGTGCGTTCTTCGACTGGCGCCGAGGCAAGCGAGGTCAGCGCCGACCAGAGATGGTCCCGCGCTATCGGGTCGACCGTCACCCCTTCACGGGCGAGCAGCCCTGCGAGCCAGTCCTGCGCCCAGCTGCGTTCCGCAGCATCGTGGATCCGCGCGAGCGGCTGCAACTGGACCGCGTCGTCTTCGTCAGACAGCGCGAGACCGAGATCTTCCCAATCCCCGCCGCAGGCCAGCGTCGCGCAGCGGATCGAGCCCCCGAAATCGAAGGCGAAGATCTGTGCGTCGTCATAGCGGCGGAACTGCAGCGCCATGAGCGCCAGCAGCACGGATTTGCCCGCACCGGTTGGGCCGACAACGAGCGTGTGGCCGACATCGCCGACATGGGTCGAGAAGCGGAAGGGCGTCGCGCCTTGGGTCTCGGCATAGAAAAGTGGCGGACCGCCCAGATGTTCGTTGAGCGCTGGTCCGGCCCAGACCGCCGAGATCGGAATCATATGCGCGAGATTGAGCGTCGAGATCGGCGGTTGCCGGACATTCGCGTAGAGATGCCCCGGCAAGGATCCGAGCCAGGCCTCGATGGCGTTGAGCGTTTCCGGGATACAGGTGAAGTCGCGGCCCTGCACAACCTTCTCGGTTAGCTTGATCTTGGCGTCTGCCGCGCGTTCGTCAGCGTCCCAGACCGTGATCGTCGCGGTGACATAGGCCGCGCCGACGATGTCGCTTCCGAGTTCCTGTAGAGCCTCGTCGGCGTCGAGCGCTTTGTTATCGGCGTCGGAATCCAGAAGCGTCGAGGCCTCGTTGGTCATCACCTCCTTCAGGATCGCGGCGACAGATTTGCGCTTCGCGAACCATTGGCGTCGGATGCGTGTGAAGAGCTTGGTCGCGTCGGTCTTGTCGAGGCAGATGGCACGCGTTGCCCAGCGATACTCGAAGGCTTGTGCGTTGAGTTCGTCGAGAAGTCCTGGCCAGGTCGAGGTCGGGAAGCCGACGATGGAGAGCGTGCGCAGATGCGCCTCGCCGAGCTTTGGCGCGAGCCCGGCAACTAGCGGCTCGTCCGCCAGATAGGCGTCGAGATGCATCGGCGTCTCGGGCACGCGGACGGACTGTGCCCGTGTCGAGATCGTCGAATGCAGATAAGACAGCGTCTCCGCGTCATCGAGCCAGGCGGTCTCGGGCATGAAGCCCTCGAAGAGATCGAGCAGGCGGTCCGAGCGTGACCGGAACGCCGCTAGGTGTTCTTTGGGATTGGCACCTTTGCTCGGCGCATCCTCGAACAGCCAGCTACTTGCCCGGTTCGTATCGTCGGCGGGCGGCATCCAGGTCAGCGTCAGGAAATATCGACTCTCATAGTGGGATGAGGCTTCTTCGAATTGCGCGCGCCGCTCCGCGTCGATCAGCGTGGAGATGGGATCGGGAAACTCGGAGAGCGGATAGTCACGCGCCGGGATGCGCTGCGCCTCGACGAAGACCGCCCATCTCGAGCCGAGGCGGCGCAATGCACTGTTGAGCCTCGCGGCTGTCGCGACCAGCTCGGCAGGCGTCGCGGAGTCGAGATCGGGACCGCGGAACCGCGCCGAGCGCTGGAAACTGCCGTCCTTGTTCAGGATCACGCCCTCGCCGATCATTGCGGCCCAGGGCAGGAAATCGGCGAGCAGCGCGGCTTTGGAGCGGTATTCGGCGAGGCGCATCAACGGATCACACCCCCATCCAGGTCGGGTAGCGGAGGTGACGGCGCGCGACATCGGCGATCTGCGGATCGCGCTTGGCGGCGTAGACTGCCAGCATGTGACCGATGGCCCAGAGAGCGAGCCCGACCAGCCAAAGCCGGAGGCCCAGACCCACAGCGGCCGCAATGGTGCCGTTGGCGATTGCGATGGTCCGTGGCGCGCCGCCAAGCAGGATCGGCTCCGTGAGCGCGCGATGCACGGGTGCGGTGAAGCCGGGGATGTCGGTCGGATCGCTCATACCAGTGCGCCGCCGCCGAAGGAGAAGAAGGACAGGAAGAAGCTCGATGCGGCGAAGGCGATCGACAGGCCGAACACAATCTGGACAAGCCGACGCGCGCCACCCGAGGTGTCGCCAAACGCAAGCGTCAGGCCGGTGATGATGATGATCATGACCGCGACGATCTTGGCAACCGGCCCTTCGATCGACTCCAAGATCGCCTGAAGCGGCGCTTCCCAAGGCATGCCGGACCCTGCGGCCTCGGCCTGTCCGGCGGCCAACAGAAAGCCGATCGCGGCGGCGCTGACATAGATGGGCCAGCGGGGATAGAGGAGATTGAGCCTAGTGGTCATGTGGCGGGTCCTTTCGGGTTGGTGAGAAGGGGTTGAAGCGCGTAGTCGCCATCGGCAGTCAGGCCGGTAACGCGCGCGAGGTCGGCGAGGCGACGATCGCTGCCGCGCCCCTGAAGGATCGCGAGCACGTCGATCGTCTCCGCGATCAGGGCGCGCGGGACGGTGACGACGGCTTCCTTGATGAGCTGTTCGAGTCGGCGCAACGCGCCGATAGCGGAGCCCGCGTGGATGGTCCCGATCCCGCCGGGATGTCCCGTGCCCCAGGCTTTGAGGAGATCGAGCGCTTCGGCCCCGCGCACCTCGCCGATCGGGATGCGATCCGGGCGCAGGCGGAGCGATGAGCGGACCAGGTCGGAGAGCGTCGCGACGCCATCCTTGGTGCGCAGCGCGACCAGGTTGGGCGTGGTGCATTGCAGCTCGCGGGTGTCTTCGATGAGGACGACACGGTCGGACGTCTTGGCAATCTCGGCGAGCAGCGCGTTGGTGAGCGTCGTCTTGCCCGTGGATGTACCGCCGGCGACGAGGATGTTGGCACGCGATGCGACCGCCTCACGGAGCGCCTCAGCGGCGGTACCGTCCATGATTCCGGCGCGGACGTAGTCGTCGAGGGTGAAGACGGCGACGGCCGGTTTGCGGATTGCAAAGGTCGGGGCTGCGACGACAGGCGGCAGTAATCCCTCAAAGCGTTCGCCCGTTCCGGGCAACTCGGCGGAGACGCGCGGCGCATCCGCATGGACTTCGGCGCCGACATGATGGGCGACGAGGCGAATGATCCGCTCGCCGTCTTCTGCCGACAGAACGGTCCCCGTATCGCAGAGGCCGTCACCGAGCCGGTCGACCCAGAGGCGGCCGCACGGGTTGAGCATGACTTCGACAACGGCGTCTTCGTCGAGCCACGCCGCGATATCCGCGCCAAGCGCCGTGCGGAGCATGCGGGAACCGCGCTCGATCGCTGCTGATTTGAGTGTGTGGACGGTCATTCGCGGCCCCGCAATTGGTTACGGGGTCGATCAAGAAGACCTTTAATAAGTGATCGGCAACAGGTTTGACGGCGTAGTAGTGTGGTGGCGTGGAAAGGCAGGCGAATGTGCTGGCGGCGCTCTATGCTTTGAAAGGAGAGGTCAGGTTGGCGCACTTTGCCGACTTTGGATTTTGCCGCTTCGCTGACGCAGCATTTCTTCGTGCAGGCCGGACGTTGAGCGCTGCGGCATAGTACAGGTCGTCATTCTGGTCGTTGGCGGCCGTCAATTTTGCTCGCACCGAGATTGTCTCTTCGCCGCATCCTCGTCGGACCATCGAAGTGCGGGACTTTGTTAGCTTTTGCTGCGATCGCTCCAAGGTCAACTTTTGGTCGATTGGGTCGCCCCAATGGCGAGGTCGAACAATTCTGTGATCAATGGACGCCGGTCTGTTGCACGGGTGGCGATTGCGGTCTGCAACGTCAATGCAACGGCGGCCTCGCGCCGCCGGGGCGCATCGGAGATTAAAGGGTGGTCGTAGCCAAGCGGTGTTACAGCTTGTCCGTATCCGGCTCGCGAAAGCGCAATCGCACCCAACACCGTATCCGCAACACTGACGAACTCTTCGCCCGATGCCTCTTCTTCGAGCTGCTCGGCCAAGGCGCTCATCAAAACAGGCGCGTCCGCGTTGGGATAGCCGATCACCGTGTCGTCCACGCCTTCGGGGCAGAGCTGTAGGCGAACACCGGAACACACATGGACCACCTTTTGCCGCAGACCCGTGACCTGAGTTGGCGGATGAAGAAATGCGAGATCCATCGCGCGCGCCTCCAATGCACGTTCGAGCTGTGCACTGGATGCTTCGATGAGCCGCAATCTCACTTTGGGATGATGCAAGCGGATCGCGGAAAGCGGACCAACCAGAACCGTTTGTGCCGCGATCTGCGTGAAACCGACCTTGATGATTTGCCCGCGCCCTTGTGCCGCGTCGCTTGCCGCAAGCTCTGCAGTTTCAGCCGACATCAGGACGTCTTCGGCGGCATCAAACAAGGCAAGACCGACTGCCGTCGGCTCGACCCCTTTGCGGTCTCGTTCAAAAAAGCGCGCGCCAAGGCGATCCTCCATACGTTTCAGCCGGGATGTGAGTGACGGTTGGCTGATACCCAGATGTTCCGCCGCACGACCAAAGTGCCTGTGGGAAAGGATTGCGACGATGGCGCGATAGTCCGCCAAATCCAGTTTACCCACTGATAGCTCCTACCTATCGAACTTATCGTTTCATAGTCTGGAAACTATGCCATATCGCCCGATTTAAACAACGAGATCAATACCGTCAGGCAATCAGAAAGGCATCCTCATGCGCAAAATTCTCTCCACCATCGCCCTCGTCGGGGCAACGGCAACAATAGCATCGGCTGACGCCGACACGACCCGCGAAAGCACCAAAGCTTTCTTTGGGGCATTGGAGCAGGGTGATTTTGAAATTCTCGCGGCACTTATGTCCGATGACGTCGTCAACACGTTGCCTTTTTCGGCGAGCGGATCGACCACACCGGACGCCTTTCGGGTTTTCACCGGCAAGGAAGAGGTGATGGCCTACTTTGAAAGTGCGGGCCAGTTCATTCCGACCGTGTCGTTCGTCGAGGCCGAGATCACCCTGTCCCTTGATGGGGAGACGGCTTTTGTCGAAAATCGAGGTGATATGGTTCTCGCGGACGGACGGCCTTACGGGAACCTCTATGTCTGGCGCTTGGATTTTGAGGACGGTCGCATTGTCGAGATCACCGAGTACTTTAACCCGGTGACGGCAGCGGTTGCGTTTGGTCGACCCCTTGGCCCGGAAGACGCTAACAACTAGGTTGCGCCCAGCGGTCGAAGCAATTGTTTTGCAGGGACACGGAGCTTTCCACGTCCCGGCAGCCCGCCCGCGCAGCGGCCATTCATCCAAGTTGCAGCATCATGCATTTTTGGCTCTTTCGACACCTTCGCCGCACGACGCACGAACGACAGGTCTAGAACCAGCTGCCTTTCGCGGCATCGCGCATCAACTGGAAAGACGCGGGACAATCCCTACCTTCGCTTCGAATACTACAACGGCTGCTTTCTCGGCAAATGGCCGGACTTGACGTCGGCCAATGAAAATTGAAATAGTTGCGAATCATTCGCAACTAGTTCAAAATACGTACCACAGCTAGCTTTCATGCCCGCGACTGAAACCGCAATCAGAAGCGAGATGTGCTATGTTCGGCAAATTCGTTCCCTACGCAATTATGGCTGTTGTCAGCAGCATCGCCCTATGGCGCGAAGCTCCCTACGCGACGATATTGTTCATCGCATTTATGGCCTCTTGGTACACCATCCGGATGTGTCTGACAGACTCTCAACCGCTTGAAGTTACGCAAGAGACAGGTAGAAGCCGTGAGCGTGCACTCGCCTTCGTGGTTGGGATCGGAATGGTTGTCGTTCCACTTCTTGCGCTAGCCACACCATTGCTCGATTTTGCGGCCTATCCGGCTCTGCCAGCACAGTACATTTTTGGTGGCGTTGTATGGATCGCCGGTTCGTTCGTCTTCTATTGCTCTCATCGCGATCTTGGGGCGTTCTGGTCAGCGCATCTGGAGCTACGAAAGGGGCACGCTCTTGTGACGTGCGGCATCTACAGTCATATGCGGCACCCTATGTATTCGGCGATCTTTTTGATCACACTGGCACAGGCGCTACTTTTGACCAACTGGATCGCTGGCCTCATTGGCCTTGTTCTTTTCGCGCTGCTCTATGCGTTGCGGGTTGGAAAGGAGGAGCAAATGATGGCTGATCAATTTGGCTCTGAATGGGACGCTTACGCCAGTCGTACTCCGCGCCTAGTGCCAAGGCTCAGCGCCACCTGATGAAATTGAAAACGGCCATTCGTTCTTATTGCGGCATCTGTCACATCGGGCTCGTTTCCGGTTTCGCTACGCCTCAGCTTAGTGACTGCTTCTCGCGAGCGAATGACTTCACAGTAGCGTCTCAAACCCTTTATATCGGTTGAGAAGGTAATATCGTGAACCAGAGGCCGGAAGGTATCCTTGGAAGTTAGAACGCTTGATGATTCCGATCCATTGCTTGGCAGCTCCAAGTTGCTTGACGCAGTGAGGAAAACGGTTGGTTTCGCTCAGGAAAATGACGGAATCGGCCTGACGAAAGGCAAGGCATTCAACCGAAAGGTTGCAACTTGGGCAGCTGAGAATTTCAACTGGCCTGAATACTCAGCTGAAAAGCTCCTGCGCATCCAAAAGGTACTGAACGAAGAAGACGTCATCCCCGTCTTGGCTTTGCACGAGCTGATGATCTCTATGAGGCTCGGGCGTCATGTCAAAGGCAAGTGGCAATTCAGCAAGAAGGCGGAGGCCTTGGTTCAAACGCCCGGCGTCCTGCAAACTGCACTGACAAAGGGATTTTTGTTCGAGTTCGATCATTGTCGCTTGCAGCGCTTCCCCTTTATTGCCCCAGGTAACTGGGACGTTTGGCTCAACGTCATCAATGTCGAGGCGCACAGCGGAGTAAGCGAAGCAGCACTGCTAAAGACCTTTTATGGCGTTGAATGCTCTGGTGCGGGAGACCGCGAATTTTGGGATCATTGCTCGTTTCTAGTGTGGCACGTGCTGAAACCGCTCAGCTGGCTTGGTTACCTGGAGGCAGCTGAACTCGACGGACGGCATCCATCCTCGGACCGGACGATTTATACAAAAACACCGCTCTGGCAGAAGACATTCAGTCTCGACACGGATGATGAACTACGTCCAGTCGCCGTGCACTGAGCTGAATGTCCGCAATTAGATGCACATCTTTAATTGGGTGTCTGCAAGCGCATCTCTACGGTCATTCCAAGGCTTTCATACTCAGATCTTCCGAGACTTCCTTGGTAAGCGTTTTCCCTTTTGCCAATCGCCGCCCGAGCGCTTCGATAAACCCGTCATAGCGCTCCTTGCCCGATGCCTGTGCAGCCTCGCGCATCTCGTCGGGTAATGGCGGCGTGGTCGTCAGCCAAAACTTCACGAACAGCGCCATCGCTTCGTTGCCGATAGACTGATCTCGTTCCAAGCGCTCGACGGCCCGCGTCAGTCGATCCAGGCGACGAACGATGGCGGCCTCCCGCTGATCGGCGCCATCGGGCGACAGGAATGTGGCGAGCGCCGCTTCCACGATCTGCGATTTGGAGACCTTCCGCCGGGCGGCCAGCGCCTCCAGTTCGCCCGACAGAGCCGGATCGAAATACACGTTTAGGCGCTCTTTCTTCACGGTCGTCTCCTAGAGCTCGATCCCGTCATCGGGATCGAGCGAGGCCTGCCGCGCGACCGTGCCGAACCGGTCGCGCATGGCCTTTGGGCGTTGTGCATCATCGTCCGGTTCGTCGTCGAGATCGGCAAACTCGCTCCGTGCCGGAGCGGGTTCGGGCGCGATGTCTTCATGTTCCGGGAGATCGGGTTGCCGCCGGATGCCGCCATCGGCATCGTCGCTCGATCCCTTCCGTTTTTTGGGCGGGGGCGCGGCGATAGGTCCGCGGTGGCTCCAATCGTCCGTCATGCTGCCGACCACTCCGGCTTGCGCATTATGATGCGGCGGAGGACCAATCCGTGCTTTGAACTGTGGATCGGTGTAGTAGCGCGCCTTCTCCGCGCGGACCGGCGGTGCGCCTGAGACGAGTACAATCTCGTCCGTCGGCGGAAGCTGCATCATCTCGCCGGGTGTCAGCAACGGTCGCGCCGTCTCTTGCCGCGAGACCATAAGATGCCCCAGCCAGGGCGAGAGCCGATGACCGGCATAGTTCTTCATCGCCCGCATCTCGGTTGCCGTGCCGAGCGCGTCGGACACCCGCTTCGCGGTGCGCTCGTCATTCGTCGCGAAGGCGATGCGCACATGGCAATTGTCGAGGATGGCATTGTTCTGCCCGTAGGCCTTCTCGATGTGGTTGAGCGATTGCGCGATCAGGAATGCTTTGATCCCATAGCCGGCCATGAAGGCCAGCTGGCTCTCGAAGAAGTCGAGGCGTCCGAGCGCCGGGAACTCGTCGAGCATGAGCAGCATGCGGTGGCTGCGCTTCGCGTGCAGGTCCTCGGTGAGACGGCGGCCGATTTGATTGAGCACGAGCCGGATAAGCGGCTTGGTCCGCGAGATGTCGGACGGCGGCACCACGAGATAGAGCGTTACTGGTCTGTCGCCTGTCGCCAGATCATCGATCCGCCAATCGCAGCGGCGCGTGACTTTGGCCACGACCGGATCGCGATAGAGCCCGAGGAAACTCATCGCGGTGGAAAGGACTCCCGATCGTTCGTTCTCGGACTTGTTCAGAAGCTCGCGCGCGGCCTGCGCGACGACGGGATGCGGGTGATCGCCGATATGCGGCGTGCGCATCATCGCCGCCAATGTCGACTCGATCGAACGCTTCGGATCGGAGAGAAAGGCCGCGACACCAGCCAGCGTCTTGTCGGCCTCGGCGTAGAGGACGTGCAGGATCGCACCGACCAGCAGCGAGTGGCTCGTCTTCTCCCAATGGTTCCGTCGTTCGAGTAGGCCTTCGGGATCGACCAGGATGTCGGCAACGTTCTGGACGTCGCGCACTTCGCTGTCGCCCCGGCGCACTTCGAGCAGCGGATTGTAGGCGGCCGAGGTCGGATCGGTCGGATCGAAGAGCAGCACGCGGCTGAAGCGCGAACGATAGTTCGCCGTGAGCTGCCAGTTCTCGCCCTTGATGTCGTGGACGATGGCGGAGCCCGGCCAGGTCAGGAGCGACGGGACCACTAACCCGACGCCCTTGCCCGAGCGCGTCGGGGCGAAGCACAGCACGTGCTCGGGTCCGTCGTGGCGGAGATAGCGGGACTGGTAGCGCCCGAGCACGACACCATCGTTCACGAACAATCCGGCGTCGCGTATATCCTTCTCGGTGCCCCACCGGGCGGAGCCATAGGTCGTGACATTGCTCGCTTCGCGGGCGCGCAGGACGGAGAGAAAGATCGCGACGCCAACAGAAGCGATGCCACCCGCGCCGGCGATGATCGCGCCTTCCATGAAGACGCGCGGGGCATAAGCGTCGTACCAGTACCACCAGACGAAGACATTCCAAGGCGCGTAGATCGGTAGACCGAGGATTGTCGTCATCGGCTCGCCGAGCTCGGATTGGAAGCCGAGCCGGAACGCTACCCATTGCGTCGCCGCCCAGACGAAGAGCAGCGCGACCGTCGAGACGATGAAGATCTGGCCCCAGAGGATGGCGGTGGCGGGCGATGCGTGTTTCTTCGAGGTCATCAAATGCTCCGGTGCTCAGATCGAGAGGCCGCGCTTGCGGCCGAGCGACCAGTCGATGCCACCGCCCGCCGTGACCGTTCCCGAGACGGTCTGGCCGAGATGCTTTTCGAGCTGGGGTTTCCAGGGCACGAGTTCGAAGCCCATGCCGTCATCGATCATGGCGAAACGTCCCGAGGCGAGGTCGTGGCGTTGGCGGTAAGTGCCAGCCACGGTCTCGCCGTCTCCGGACTTTCGGAATGGCAGTCCAGTATCGTCTGCGATCTTGCTTGCAGCTCTATCGAGATCGCGCTGGCGCAGCGCTTGCAGGAGATCGCGCGCGAAGGTGACGCGCTGACCTCGGTGCGTCGCGAGACCCTGGCCGACCAGATGCTCTGCACGCTTCTCCAAAGCGTCGCGGACCTCGGCTCCGAACCCGCTCTGCGCCAGCGGCGCGTGTGTCTTGGCGAGCGCCAATCGATCGACCCAGGTCGCACCATCCGCATCCACCTGTTTGTCGAGCGAGATGTCCGACCGCCCGACCAAAGCCAAGCGTCGCGCTCCTCCATCCTTCCCGGCCCAGCTCCGCGTCTCGACGATCCCGCCGACCGGCGTATCGCCGGTGAGATCGAGATCGCGGAAGCGCAGGTGATGGAGGCGCCCATCGACGCCGTCGATGATTGCGTAGGCCTCGCCGGAGAGTTCGTTGTGTAGCCCGCGATCGACGAGCTTGCCGAGGATCGGGCTTTCCGGCTGTCCCTCAATGGCGAAGTCGGATGGCGCGCGGGTGTGGCCGCCCATCGCCCGATGCATCGTTTTGATGATATCGCCGCGCGTGGCCATCTCGCGCAGAGTGTCTTCCATTCCCGGTTTCAGCTGCCAGACAGACGGCACGAGCTTTTCGGCAAGGCCGAACCGTTCCAAGGTCTGCGCACGCCCGATCATTCGACGCTTCAGCTCTTTGTCGTCGAGGTCGGGCGCGCCGGGCCGCAAGTCGGCGACACCGAGCGTGTCATCGGCATAGGACCGCAAGGCCCGATCCAGACCCGTCCAGCGCTCGGCCTTCACCTCTGCATCGAGTCCGGTGGCGATCTCCTTCTCGCTGCGCGGTCCGAGTTCGAGCTCGACGAGCTCTTCGGCGCGTGCGCGCAGACCGCAGCTGATATAGTCGCGCGAGATGACGAGGTCTTTCCCGTCATCCGCCTTGCCGCGCACCAGCACATGGACATGCGGATTGTCGGTGTTCCAATGATCGACTGCGACCCATTCGAGTTCGGTGCCGAGATCGCGCTCGGCCTGAGCTATGAGGTCGCGGATGAAGGCGCGCAGGTCTTCCATCTGCCCGGCGTCTTCCGGCGAGACGATGAAGCGGAAGTGATGCCGGTCGTCTTCGGTGCTGGCGGCGAAGGCGCGGTCGTCGACCTGTTCAAGCTCCTTGTCGAACATGGCCGCATCCCGGCCGTCCCTGGTGACGCCCTCCCGCTTCAGATAGTCGAGATGCTTGGCGAGTGGTGCGGACCGGAACTTCTGGCCGCGATGTCTGACTACTCGGGCCTTGACGACAACACGCCGCCTCGCATTGGACAGGCCCCGTGCAGTACGGACGAATTTCCCGCGCCAGAAGCGCGAGCTGCCCTTGGGTCCGTTGAAGCGATAGCCGGTATGTCCCGCCTTCCGGGAGGCCTGCATAACCTGACCGACGAAGCTTTGCGCGCGCTTGGCCGATGGACCTTTGTCGCGAATGCGCCCGGGCTTGATGCGGATGTCATTCTCGCGCCCGCTCATGTGCAGGCGACCACAAAATCAGGTGTGGCACGGTGAAAGCGGAGCGTAATCAGAGAGATAGCCGTAAGTGTAGCACTGTGACCAAGTGCGCAGCACGCAGAAAACCCAACAACAACAACGCCGTAGACGCCTTGCGCGTCCGGCCTTTTATCTTGCCCTCTCGTCGTTGATATTGGTGGAAATCCACCGTCTGCCGCATTCCATACGAAGCCGCACGACAGAACGGGGCGGAGCCGGATCGCCGCGATCATCGGTCTGGCTCCCCGGTTCTGGTGACGAACAGCGGGTTCGGTTGGCTGTTCTGTGAACCCAGCAGGTTAGGTTCTTTGGTAGTCGGAACACTGGCCGATGTGCGGTCTGGCTCTGCAGTACGCTGCGGTTCACGCGACGCGGAAACAGGCGCAAAGAGTGGCGCGGCTTGCCATCGGGCGGCAGAAATGGTGCGGATCGGCTGCAACGGCACTGCATCCGAAAAACCGAGCTCTTGCGAAAGTGCTGCAACATAGCGGCGCGTTTCACGCGGCAAGCTGCGCCCGGTGCGCAGGTGCTCGGCGTACCGTCCGGGTCCGGCATTGTAGGCAGCCAAAAACCCCGGCGCTCCGAACTGGTCATACATCTGGCGCAGATAGGCCGCGCCCGCGAGGATGTTCTCGCGTCGATCGAACGGGTCCGCGCCAAGGCCATGGGCTGTACGAAGCTCGGTCCAAGTGCCGGGCATGATCTGCATGAGACCCATCGCACCGGCGCTGCTGACGGCGCGCGCATCGCCCGCGCTTTCGGCTTGCATGACGGCGCGTATCCAGCGCTCGGGGATGCGGAAGCGTTGCGCCGCTTCTGCAATGTAAGCGTCGACAACGGACGTCGGCGCGGCGGTCTCTGCTGAGCGCAAGACCGTGTCTTGTGCGTCGGCGGAGGGCGGATTGGCGCAACCGGAAAGCGTGATCAGGATCGCGGACGCGGTGACGAAGCAACGGCCTGAAGTGTGAAGGAAGGCCATCCGATCAGCCCTCCCGTATCCAGATCGGGACGGCGCGGCCAATGATCGTTTTGCGCGGCAGCGGCTCGAAATACCGTCCGTCGAGGCTCGCCCCGGTGTCGGGATTGAGGAAGAATATCTGGTCGTCGGTGAGCCGTAGGCAGCCCTGCCAGACGGGCAGTGGACGGTCGAAGCGGTCGCGCTCTTTTGCGGTCGCGACGGTCTCGCCGTCGATGCTGACCGTGACGCCGACACGGCAGACACGCTGTCCGGGAAGTGCGGCGACGTGTTTGATGAGCGGCACGTCGGCACCGAGGTAGCCGTGCTCCAGGAGCCAGTCGCCGAGCGGTAACGGCGGCTCTAAGACAACGAGATCGCCAACACTTGGCCCGTCGAGCGGCTGCACGGCGTAGAAGCCGATCGGCACGCTGGCGGATGCGTTCCAGACCAAGATCGGGTTGGCGCGGACGATCGCGGAGAACGCGATCAAGGCGATACCGGCGCTGCCGATGAGAAGCGAGGCGCGCGCGCGTTTCATGCCGCCAGCGCCCGACGTTTGAGCCAAGCGTCATGCCGGAAAGGCGTGTAAGGACGCGGCTCGAGATTGCAGCTGATGCGGTTGTGGACGTGCCGCCAGTGGTCGGGACAGACGTCCTCCGGTGCGATGTTTTCGGCCTCGATCTGGTCGATGGCGAGCAGCACAGCCTCGACCTTCGTCCAGCCAGAAAGCCGCAAAAGCGATGCGCCACCGGGCGTGACAAACGGCACCGTCGAATAGCGGTCGCCGGGGCGGACGGCTTGCAGAATGTCGATGCGGCTCTCGACCGTGCCGTAGTCGTTCGCGGCCCAACGGACGAAGGCAAATATGCTGCTGGAATCGACACCGACGACCCGGACGGACCGGCTCAGAATCGTCTCCTGAACAATGCGACCGAAGCGCAGCCAGCGCTCGATGCGGCCTTCGATCCACGTGAGTTCGATGGTCGTGCGCCCCCTCATGAGCGCTTCTCGCCACTATAGGCTGGCGAAATGGCGGCATGCCGTTTGGCGGGAAGCACGGTGTCGCCGGTGTCGTCCGAGGTCGAGTGTTTCTCGCCGCGGCCGACCCAGGCTTGCAAATCATCGACCGCGTAAACGACACGTCCGCCGATCTTGGAATACTTTGGGCCAGTGCCGTAGGTGCGGTGCTTCTCCAGCGTGCGACCGGACAGGCCGAGAAAGCGGGCGGCTTCGGGGGTTCTGAGATAGCGCGGCGGCAGGCCGGCATTGGGATCGGGCATCGGGGGCTCCTCTGGTCATCGCGGGTCCGTCGCGGGATGCGAGGGACGGCTCGCGGCCAGAGAAGCGGAGAAGAGCGCCCGGGAGGGATGACGAAGATTTCGGTAAGAAATCGTCACCCCCATTGAAGTGATGTGAGATGCGCAGGGAAAACGAGAAGATGATGTCAGCGAAGGCGCGGTCGGCTCGCAGTCTCACCGCGCAGGATTTGCCGATACCCGGTGCTGGTCAGGTGCTCGCCATAGCGGGCGAGACGCGCTGTTTGCGCTTTAAGGGCACTTGTTTTCCACGGCTCCTCGGCGACGCGAACCTGCCCGAAATAGACGGTTGCGATGTCGCGTAAGGCGGCCCCGGATCGCCGCGCATCATCGGTCCGAAGCGCTCGCGCGATGCGCGTTCGGCGTTGCTGCGTGAGCCGCCTTTTTGGTTGTTTACAGATCAGGATGTCGCGCAAGTGCTGAGCGGCTTTGAGCCGGACGTGCCAGTCATCGTCGACCGGGATGACAATTGCGATGGCGTGATCGGTGTCTTCGGAGGCTGTCGAGACCGCGACGATGCCGCCAACCAGCACCTGCCATCCGTCCTGGCTCGATTTATCTGGGAGGGCAGATCCGCTGCGCAGGACGGCACTGTCGGTGCGTGCTTCGGCCGGAGGCTCGGTGATGACGGTCGCGACTGCCGGAGCCGCCGCGGGCGTCCAGAGCACCGTCGCGCTGGTCGCGTCGCGCTCTGGATCGACAGGGAAATCGCAACCCCCATGTCAGCGCGCGGCGCCTGGACATCGCCGGATATGCAGCGCGGTAGCGCGCATTGCGTCTCAAGCATTCCCAGGCGAGGCCGCCAAGATCGAGTGTGTCGAAGTAATCGTAGTCGGATTCATTGCGCCAGTTACCAGGCATGATTGCACTCCCACGATAGTCCGGCGCGTGATAGCGACCGGTAACCCGGAAGTATTCTCCCGTTTTGCGGGAATGCGTAGTGGGATCAAAGGCATAGAGCGATGCGTGAAACGCATCACGCATCGAACATGTTTTGGTCAGCCAGCGATGAGGTTGCGGTAGCCGTTTTCGGCCATCCAATGGGCGCGCCCGAGATGTCCAGCATGCAATCTGCGTGCGCGTTCCGGCTCATTCTCGGCGTCGATTCCGAACAGGATCTTGACGATGTCGGCAAGGGGCGCGCCGTCCGCTTCGGCGTCGAGGAGCCGCGCATAGAGCTTCAAATGCTGGCGATCATAGTCAGTCACGAAGTCGTTTTCTGGGGGAACATCGGCAAAGTTTGCGGCAACTTTTTCTGTCATTTGTGTCCCCCCAACGCGTTCCTAGGCAAGAATGGTTAATGCCTCATTCGCGGCCTCGCTGGCAAGCATCCGACAGTTGAACGGTCGATTTTCTGCTGTCAGACGATGCTTGAACGAGCACGACCGCGTATTATAGCGCGTCGCACTAAAATACGCGATAGGCATGTGTTGGCGGATGGATATCCGTCACACATTTGGTAACAATCTCAAGCATTATCGGACCCAAGCGAACATGAGCCAGGCTGCGCTCGCGGTGAAAATGGGCATCGACCGCGCGCATGTGAGCGCGATGGAGCGCGGACAGCAGAACGTCACGATCGTCACGCTCTGGCATGTGGCGCAGGCACTGGATGTACAGCCAGCTGCTCTGTTGGAAGAAAACGTATCGGATTAGAGTTCGCTTGAAATTGCACGTTCGACCGCTTTGCAGCACGACCCTGCCGCTCGCCGGACGTCAGCCTTTACCGTTCGGTCGCCCCTTTGCCGTCGATAATCTTGTCCCGAAACTTCTCGATGCGGTTCATTCTCGTCTCCGGTTTCTTTGCACCGTTGAGATTGATTACGTAGCTTTTCTGCCGCCCGCGCGTCAGGGCGTGGAACGCCTCCGATAGCTCTGGGTCCGCATCAAGCGCTTCGACAAGCTCTTCGGGAAGATCGAGAGCGCCGTCGTCCTTTGGGGGTTTCTTTCCAGCTTCGGCGTAGGACTTCGCTTCCTCCAGATAAGCGAGGATAGCTTTTTCCTTCTCCGCAGGTCCGTCATTAGACATGAAGCGGATCATGTCCGGTTGCTGGGTGTTCGGCCCCTGCTTTTCAAGGATGCCGTTCGGGTCTTTCATGAGTGCCGCGTTGAAGAAGCTGAGACGGAAATTGTCTTTCAGCGCTCCGACAATAACGATGTTGCGGTCTGCGTGCATGTAGCAGGGATGGCCCCATTCGACCGTCTCCACCAAGTCTGTCTGGAGACAGATATTCCGCAGCTTTGACAGACCTTTTTCCCAGGTCTTCGTGGAGCAGTCAGGGGTATTGAAGCGTGCGCACCGCCCGCAGCCTTTTGCGAAGTAGTCTTCGATATCCGAGATCATCATAGCGAAGGTATATCACACGGCACCGTGCCGTGTACTTCGTTACGAAGTCGGCGTCGGCGTCGGCTTTGGTTCAAGTTCGAAGCGCGCGTAAGCCCCGCCCGGTCTCCCGGACGGGGCTGAAGTCGCGGACTCAGTCGCCGTTCTTGCGGCGCGCCCGGGACCAGATGAGGCTGAAGGTCTCTTCGCCGCCTTCGACGACGGTGTCATCGAAGAGGTTGGCGTAGATCGGCTGGGTGAAGCTCGGATCGTCCAGCTTGAGGCTCAGATAGTCGCGGCTCTCGTTCGAGGTCTTGGACCAGGCGGCGCCGATTTCGGCGCGGCCGACGAAGACCCGGTGGGAGGGAGCGTTCTCGCCGGAGGTGCTGTCCTCGGGAACGATGCGGACGTTCTGCGCCTGCACGTTGAGGGTGACGATTTCTCCGACGTATTCGTTGCCGGTCTTCTTGAAGGTTCCGATGGTGGCCATGTCATTTCTCCTTTGGCTTTCGATCCCGCGCCCGTCGCGGTCTCGATGGCGATCGTCAGGACAGGGACGATCCGCCGACGCAGCCCTTGGCCCGAAGCGCCAGCGGAGGACGCCGGGGGCGGACTTTCTTGGACCCTTAAGGGTCGTCCCGCGAGGAATGGGCGAAGCCCAGGGGAAGAAAGTCCGAACCCGGCGTTGCGGCTGAGGCGGTCGAGGCGCCAGCCGATCCCGGTCAGATCAGCCCAATGAGAGGCCGTGACGGATGCGGGTGACGAGGGCACGGAACGAGAGATGACCGCTACAGTCGGCCCGGGCAATCCACTGGCAATGTCGATCGGAGAAAGACAGGCTCGGGCGTGCGGAAGGCGCAGAGCGGGGTCGTCGTCAAGCATTCCCGACAATGCGAGAATGCTTCCTCCCGACGAGTCTTGTTAGCGTTCGATATGTCCTGCGCTCGATCCAGGCCCTCGAACGGGATCAGACTTTCCATGCCGAATGCTCGTATTCGAGCCTCAACCCGCTTCGCTCCATTTGGTGATGCTGCATCGTGGTAGGCGGAGAGGTTTCAGCGATCACTTGTAAATGGGCGTGCCCGCATGGCGTCTTTGTGCTGCACTTGATCCTCACCGATGGGACCGGCCAGGCTTGCGATCCGCGCCAATGGGTTGAGCGAATGGCAGTAGCGAGCCCAACCCGGCCATCGCGATTTCTCGCTGCGTGCGCTCGCAGCACGGCAATCGCCGCAGATGCTCGGTACAGGGCGCTGCGTGGCGGCAGGGATTGCTGTCATTCGTTCGCCGGGCAGCGAGGATTTTCAGGACAAATTAGAGATCGCTTCGGCCTCACCGCCGTCCAGATCGGCTATGTCTTCACGCTGATTAAGGTCGCTACGGCAGCGGTACAAGCCGCCATCGGGCCACTGGCAAAGGCATTTGGGGAGCGTAGCGTGTTGCTTGTCGGTCTTGTCTTTGTCGGCGCTGGTACTGCTGCGCTGCCATTTGTGCCAGTGCAGATGATCTTGTGGATTGGTCTGCCCGCCCTGGTCATCTACGCCTTCGGACATGCGTCCGTCTATGCACCAAAAGCCGCCTTTCATATTCGTTGTGACGGCTCAAAACAGCGGTAGAGCACATCGTTCTCAAATGTTGAGGTACAGCCTAAGGAAGCTGCCATGAACTGGATGTTATGATTACTAAAGGGAGCTCATATATGCACATTTGCCCCGCCGTAGTTTTTTAGCGAATATGCTATCGGCTTTTATATTTGACAGTTGAGCCATTTTGAGATGGCAAACTCAATGAAGCGAAGCTGAGCCTAGTCTTAGCGCACGACCATCTCCATAAGATCTCTGAACCACAGTGACAACGGTGAGCGCGCCGCGCCGCGGCCCCAAATAAGTTTTGCCTGAATGGACGGTACCTCCAAAGGCAAATCAAATTTAGCGACCAGTCCTTCTTTTGTTCCGATTTCGGCAAGGCGCCTCGGAACCACAGAAATGAAATCAGTCATTGACACTAAAGGCGGCACCGAGGCGAGGTTAGACACGCTTACGGCAATGTCTAATTTCTTATCTATATCGCTTAGGGCCGACTCGATGACCCCGGTGGCTCCGAACCGATGGCAGACGGTAACGTGTCTAAACGAAAAGAACGTTTCTTGTGTTATTGCTGCGGAAAGGATCGGGTGCCCGAAGCGGGCTATTCCGTCGAACGCTTCGTCAAAGAGGTCATAGAAGTCGAACCGCTTTGGTACGTTGGCAGGTGCTGCAATGGCAAAATCGGCAAGGCCAGCGTCGAGGTCGTGCTCGAAAGCTTCCTTCAGAAGGGGCCGCGTGCGCAATCGTAGTTTTGGTGCTTCCTGAGCAAGAGCTTTGACGATTGCTGGTAGAATCGTAAACTCGATCAGGTCGTTCGTCAGGAGAGTGATGGTGCCTTCGGCGTTTTGTGGCGCAAAAAGCGCGCCGTTAACAGACAGCGCCTCTTCCGCGGCAAAGATTGATGCCTTGACGTGTTCGGACGCCTGCAGCGCTACGGGGGTCGGGATCATGCCCTCGGGAGTCCGAACAAAAAGCTCATCACCAAAAAGGGCGCGAAGACGTGACAGCGCGTTGCTCATTGAGGGCTGGGTAAGCCCAATTCGTTCGCCAGCGCGTGTCACACTCCTCTCGGCCATGATGGCCTCAAAAACTAGGAGTAGGTTCAGATCGGCCGCGCGTACATTTCTCATGTCCATGATCAATATTAAAAATATCAATTTGAGCAATACACAAGCAATTGACTACATTGGCCGCAACCGCAGTAAGTCAAGGATTTGCTATGATCAGACCCAGCAAATTTTCAACGCGCGTTATAACGCGCGTTATCAAGAGCACCGCTGTGTTCATGATCGCAGGCATCGTTCACACAGGAGCCGCCGCAGCGGAGGATGCCTTTCCCGCGTGGGAAGAGTTTTCCTATCAGCCGTATCCTCTCGCAAGAATCTCAGAAGATGTGGAACGCTATCCCGAGGCGGCTCCAAAGACAGTCAAAGTCAGCCACCACGGCGAGGTTGAATACCTGGGCATGGGCGTCTTTGGCACCCATTGGTTCGTAGATGCCGACGGCCCCGTTTGGCACTTTGTGACGGCGGGCGATCCGTCAGACGATGTCGTCTTGATGGTCCATGGCTATCCGGACACCTGGTGGGCCAATGCCGAAGTGATGGCCCTGTTGGCGGATGATTACTACGTCATTGCGGTGGACGTCTTGGGCTATGGACAATCGGACAAGGGCCCTGAGATTGACGTGAGTTATGCCGGAGCCGCCGCCAGCTTGGTGACGCTGTTGGAAAAGATTGGTGTCTCCGAGTTCAACCTGATCAGCCATGATCGCGGGAGCATTGTCAGCGAAAAGCTGTTGACGAATGCAGGCATCAGCGCGCGCGTATCCGCTTGGGTGCGGATGCAGCAATCCTTCGACCAGCCCCATGGGTTGCCCCGCCCTCCCCATGAAGCGATGGCTTCGGTCCAATTCCAGAGCCAGGAAAATCTCGCAAGCACCGCTTACAACAGCAATTATGGGTCAGTGCATTTTCCCGAGCGTTTTCTAAGACGCCTTGACTGGGAGTTTAGCTTTCCAGGCATACCAGAGGCGGCCGCACGGACGTTCCAGGGGACAAGCTTTGACATCGAGTTGGAGTTTCGCATGGAGCATGTGATCAAGGAAATGACCATGCCTGTGCTTTTTATCCAAGGCACGCATGACCCTGGCCAGAAACCGGAGGAATACATGACCTCCGCCGACATTCTTCCAGATGCGCGTGTTGCCCTTGTGGGTGCCAACCACTTTCTGCACGCGGAGGACCCGCACATGGTCGCCGATCTAGCGCGAGAGCTGTTTGAAAACGGACATAAGAACAGGCCCAACACCGTGTTCTGGCATCCGGTCAACTATCAGTTCCCCGCCAAGAACTAAACCTCAAATCTGATGGTCGGCCGCAAAGGTCGACACGCCTTCAAACTCAAATGCCGCCCTACCAGGAAACCGACACAGCAGTCGGTTTCGCAGGTACCGCTTTGCCTTTTGCCAAGTCAGGAGAACAAGATGCTGCTCACAAGACTAAGTCCATCCCAAATGTCATGTGCCGCCCTTACGACGCTTATGCTGGTCTCGGCCGCACCAGCCTTTGCCCAAGACAGTAATCCGTTCGCACCGCCCACCCGAGCTTGGGAGCAGGGCGCGATCTATCAAAACACGGTTCCCACGAATTTTGAGACTCACATACTTGCCGAAACCGAGGCAGAGCTCGAGATCGTGCAACGCGTGATCGATATCTATGAGATTTTCGAGGCCGGCGCCACGAACGAGAACCTCGCGCCCTACATCTCGGATGAGTACATCCAACACAGCATTTTTCTGCCGAATGGCCGGGCGCCCTTGGCGGCGCTCTTTGGCGGATCGGTCGAAGAACGTGATATCTCCATCGACATCCACCGGATCATTGTCTCGGGCAATTATGCTTTTGCCCATGTGAATTTCCGCAACCTAGATCACGACGACCCCCGTGATCTCGGCATCGCAGCGGTCGATATGTACCGATTTGATGCAAAGACCGGGCTCTTGGAAGAGCACTGGGACGTCCTCCAGAACGTGCCGTCCCATTCGCCAAATCCGAACACGATGTTCCTGCTCGCCAAATAAGGAGACCCTGTCCATGCGCCTCAAACCCTTCTTGACGAGCACGGCAATTTTGACCGTGACGCTCGCGTCTTCCTTTGCTCTCGCCGATGTCGCGCCCGCGCCGCCTGCATCGGACACTGCGATGCCATTTTACGACCGCGACAAGATCGACATCAGCAATCTGCGGGACTTCTACGAGGGTCTCATGACAGCCGATGCGATGATCCATCGCGACGCCTTCTTCGACAGCACCACAAAATGGATGCTGACGCTGCGCCAGATGCTCCTATCAGAAAGCTGGCACCACACGGCGCGCAGCGCCTACCAGCTCTCGCTCATGGACGTGCCTCTGCAGGATATCCAGGCAGTCTTTGACCCGGACTACGTCGACAAGCTGGACGACCCGCGCCTGAAAGCGGCCTTCACCTATATCGATGTCATGGGTCGATACCCCATTACATCCTCAGCCGATGTCCATGCGCTCTTGCGCAGGAACTACACCGACCGAGCGATTGCCGAATTGATGCAACTGGGGGCAATCAACCACGCATCGGCGACCCATGACGCCGTCTTGCCGATCGTTACCGACCAAGAGACCGTGGATTGGGCAACTAAGAACCTTTCGTCAGTCGGATGGGAGATCGGCCACAATGCACCGAGCTCCGACACAGAACAGCGCGCAAATCCCTTCGTAGGAGAAGCGCTGACTAGCTTCGTCGCTGAGATCGACGCGTCTTGGGTGCGGGATGACTACGGCGCTGTAGATCCAGTTCTTGAGACAGATTGGCTCAATTTCGTGACCGGTTATGATGTGCCCATCGTCACATTCGATGGGGATGGCGACGGGATAGAACAGCCTTTTGACGCTTTCCCAAGTACACTCTTGAAGTGGCAGGCTGACGAAGCAGTTGCGGCCAACCTCCCGTCGGAAAGCACACCTGCCTTTGACGTGGCAGCCTATGACTACGACTACTACACCGGTCCGCCAGAAGTGACATCGACTGTACCTTACAGCGCCCGCAATATGTTCGACACGTTCTGGGACCGCGGCGCTGCCTTTGGCACCTTGGCTATGGACGAGTATCTCCTCCAAAGAGAACGCTCGATGGACTTCCCCGAGATCTGGTCGCTCTTCTTCGTATACCAGCTCGCCTCCGGATGTGTTCACTGTCAGGCCCACGGCGCCTTCGGCATCTGGGACTACACCGAAGCAGACAACTTCAGGGCAGAAATCCCCGAGGAAGAAAAAGCGCCTCTCATCGCGTACATTAGGTCGCTCATGGATTTCGAACGCTCCGAATTTCTGGCCGATGAACCAGGCCTTAAGGCCGCAATGCGGTTTGTGCGAGATGCCGGACGTTTACCGACGCGGGTCACCGCCGCCCATATCGAAGAACTGAGGCGCCACTATTCGGACCGTCAGGTGCAAGAGATTATCGCGATCCCTGTGGTGACCTCCTGGCTCTCCGGCTCCATGCAGTCCGTCGCTGTCGTGACAGACCAACTCAGCATGTCCTGGACTCTTCGAACCCTCGGCCCCCTTGGTTGGAAGCCCGGTGTGCACCTTGGTCTTCCCAGCGAACAGCGGCCTTATCATATGAGCGAACTGGCGAGTTTGCTATTTTCTGAGATAAACACCGGAAAGGTTCCGGATGCTGCATCGGAATGGAACGGCGTATTCACACCACCTGCCATCGATACCGACGGTGACGGTGTCGAAGATCATTTCGACGGCTTCCCAGATGACCCGAGCCGGTGGGCGGATACAGATCGCGACGGCATTGAAGACGCGCTCGACAGCGACATCGATGGCGATGGAATGGACAACGCGACGGAATTGGCCGGTGGCACTTTCCCCTACAAGGCGGACTCTGACGGGGATGGCATAGACGATATGGCCGAAAAAGAAGCGGCCACCGACCCCCTTGATCCTCAAAGCTACTAAGCCTTTTGCCCGCTTTTTTCGAAATGCGGGCGAACCTCAAACCAGTCGGTTTCACAAGAACGGAATGAAAATGTTTTACGCGTCGTTAGCGCTGCGAGTATTGCTCTCAATAGTTTTTCTGGCGGCAGGCAGCGCCAAGCTTTTTGGCGTTGCAATGATGGTTGAGACCTTTGAAGCGATAGGTTGGGGCCAATGGTTTCGCTATGTCACTGCGGTGGTGGAAATCGGATCGGCTGCATTGCTGTGGGTCCAGGACATGCAAGTCGTTGGCGCAGGCCTCTTGTTTGCTACGATGATCTGTGGGGCGCTTTTCCACGTGTTTGTCATCGGCCCCTCTGCGGTACCCGCGCTGGTTCTAGCGGCGTTGTGTGCCGTGTTGATATGGCTTGACCGCAAGCGCATCCGAACAATCCTCGCCCACTTTGGCTCTGCTTGATCCCACAAACGCCACACGCCTCAACCTATAGCAACCGAAATTCTGCGTTACCTGATGATCCATCAAAGGAAACAACATATGACCGCACTCAAACCACTTGCAGTCCTTGGCGCCATTGCCCTGTCTACAGGATCTGCAGCCGCCGACATGCCGCAATCCTTTGGGATTTTGGAATTTGGCCCCGACAACACGTTGTTTGTCGCGGACTCTACCGCTGGCGCGATCCATGCTTACACGCTTCCTGCGGACGGCACCGCTCCTGAACAGGATGCTGCATTCAATCTACTAGATGTGGATCAGCTCGTAGCGGATGCGTTAGGTGCGACGGGGCGGCTCGTCTACAGCGACTTGGCTGTGCATCCCGTAACGCGAGAAGCCTATGCCTCTGTGACGGCGACAGCTGACAGCGCGGACGTGGGCGCAGTGGTTGCCGTTTCGCGGGACGGCACCGCACGTGTTCTCGATCTTGAGGAAATGCCGTCAACAAAGTTCATGTTGGATGCCCCTGCGGACGCCAGCGTTACGTTTTGGCGCGACATCCCGGCACCGTCTTTGACAATCACGGATCTGGATTTCGCAAATGGTGAGCTGTTTGTCTCAGGCGTCTCAACAGGCGAATTCGCATCGACGCTGCGCCGAGTACCGTATCCCTTTGCTGATGCGTCGACATCCACAAGCATTGAGATCTATCACGCAGCCCACAATCAGAACGAAACACGCGCGCCAATCCGTGCGATGGCAGTGGTCGACATTGACGGTACGGCCACGGCGGTCGCGGCATATACTTGTACCCCCCTGGTCACCATCCCAGTGGATGCATTGGAGGACGGTGCCCACGTGACAGGCAAGACCATCGCAGAGCTTGGCTATGGTAACACACCGCTGGATGTTATCTCCTTCCAAGCGGCCAATTTTCAGGGCGAAGTGTCCAGCTATGTGCTTGTCGTCAATCGGGAAATGGACGCTGATCTGATCTCAATGGAAAACCTGACCAGTGCGGCTGCTGGACCGGGGCTCTCTGAACCTGTTCCTTATCTGGGTGCGACGTCCGGGGTGCAAACCGTTCCGCTGCCTTTGTCCGGCGTTGTCCACATAGCAGACCAAGATGGGCAATTTTTGCTAGCGCTGCGCCGCGATCTAGACACAGGCGCGATGGAGCTTGTGTCGTTCCGCAAGGGGTCGTTTTTCCGCCTCAGCGATTTCATCAGCGAATACAACTTCCCAGACTACGCCTATGCGGATGATGAAATGTCGACCGGCACACGCATGTTCCAGAACCTGCTGAAGGCGGACGAAGGTTTCCCAGGACAAATTCGCCAATGATGTTGCGCGCTCTCGCGGTCGTCGCCTCACTCAGCGGGGCGACGGCAACCTTTGCATCATGCCCTGCGCCCGAGCTTGGGCATGTCGATATCTATCCAACTGCAAACGTCTTGCCTGAGAACCTGCTGCGGATTTACGTGTATTACCCCCGCCCGATGGCTTTTGGCGAGGGGTTTGCAAATGTGCGTTTGTTGGACGCGGAGGGAGTGGTTGTTGAAGGTGCATTTCTCCCAACGCGAGAGGAACTTTGGTCACCGGACCGCCGCCGGCTAACACTGCTGTTGGATCCTGGCCGTATCAAAACCGGTTTAATCGCAAGTGAGACTCTCGGTCCGGTTTTGATGGTTGGTCAAGCGTACACCTTTGAGGTACCAGCACTTGCGGTAGATAGAAATGACTGCCCACTCGGTACGACGACCACGTTTCAGTTCACCGTCGGTCATGCTGACGTCACGCCACCTAACCCGAGTGAATGGACGCTTAACGGACCCACCGCAGGCACGCGTGAACCCTTGGACGTCGGTCTTGGAACAGCACATGACCACCTGTCTCTCGCGTTCCGTTTGCGGGTGATAGATGCGGATGGCGAGCTAGTACCCGGACGCATCGATCTTGGCGCAGCTGAGGCAAACTGGATCTTCACTCCGCACCTGCCTTGGACGGCGCGGCCTTACACCCTGAACGTCGAAGAAACGCTCGAAGACTTGGCAGGCAACCGTCCGGGGGTCCTTTTTGATCGGCCCGCCGTACAAAGCGCTATTCCTTGGCAGGATAAGCTCCCTTTCACCCCAAGATCATGACCAACTCACCCCATAAAGGACCACCGATGAAAGTTCTGGCGTTCGCAGCCTCAAACCACAGTAAATCGATCAACCGCATGTTGGTTGGTTATGCGGCAGTACAGCTGCAACGGCTAAATCCCGATGTACAAATCGAGTTTGTCGACATCAATGATTACGAGATGCCAATTTACTCTCCCGATCGCCAAAATGCCGATGGCATTCACCAGCTGGCGCAAGATTTCTACGCCAAAATTGGTGATGCAGACGCCTTGATCGTCTCTTTCGCCGAATACAACGGCTTCGTCACCGCAGCGTGGAAGAACATCTACGATTGGATGAGCCGGATCGACCAGAAGGTATGGCAAGACAAACCTTTCGTTCTTTTGGCAGCTAGCCCCGGAAGGCGAGCCGGTGCGAACGTCCTACAAACCCAAGAACAAACCGCACCCTTCTTTGGCATGAATATCAAAGGCAAATATGGCGTGGGCTCATGGTCCGATGCCTGGGACGGCGACACGTTAGTCAAAGCTGAAGACATTGAAGGCATCGAGGCTGCAGTCAAAGGCCTGTTGGCCTAAGTCAGAAAACCATTGGAAAAGAAAATGCAAAAACGGAAAATCGCAGTGATTACCGGTTCCACAGGAGGGATCGGCAGCGCCATCGCGGATCAATTGGCAATGGCCGGATGGGACCTCGTTTTGGTCAATCGCAATGAAAAAAAGGCCAGTCAGCAAAAGGCAGCTCTCAGAGCGGCGCATCCAGACGCGGTCGTCGACTTGGTTCAGGCGGACTTGATGGACATCCCGCAGATCAAGGCCGCCGCGCAAACAATTATCGCGCAGCACCCGCAAATCGACGCGCTCTATAACAACTCCGGTGTTTTGACGTCCGAACGTGTGATGAGCGTTCAAGTTCATGAGTCGAACTACGCGGTTAATACCTTGGCAGCGTATGTCATGGCCCAAGCACTGCGTCCTGCCCTTCGGCGCGACGACAATGATACCAATACTATGATCGTCAACACGACATCATCTGCACACAACTCTGCAAAGTCGCTGGACACCGAAACGCTGTCCGCCCCCAAAGTCATCGGCGGCCTTACCGGCGCGTATGCAACGACAAAACTGGCCCTCACAACTATGGGTACGGCAATGGCCGACATGTTGCAGGGAGAAGGCATCATGGTGCGGTCCGTGTGTCCCGGCGCAGTTGTGACCCCGATGACAAAAACCAGCAACGCGATGCCCGGCATCCTCAAACTGCTTGTTCCGCTTTTCTTTAACGCCCCGGAAAAGCAGGCCGCAAAAATGATCCATGCCGCAAAAATCGACAGTTTTGGGGGTCGGACTGGCATCTATATCACCAACGGAAAGGAAAAGCCGTTGCCGAAGTTGGCGCTGGATCAGGACGTACAGGCCCGTCTCATGGCGAAGCTTGCATTAGACGCAGCGCTCTAGGAGCGCAGTGCACCCCCCAACAATTCTAGCGACAAGGAAACGTGAATGACCAATACAGCTTTGAAAGCCCCCCTCAAGATTGGCATGAGCGCGATCACCGTGTTCTACGGCTTTGTTCCAGCGATTGCTGACCTGAACGAGACCCATTTGTTCAATCCACTTTGGAGCGAGCACGCACGATTTCACGGCGCGTGGTCCTTAGCCTTTGCCGCCGGGATCGCCCTTTTCCTCGTTTGGGTGCGGGATGATGTATTTCTTCCAATCGCCTTTGGCCTCGTATTCGCTGCAGGCTTTTGGGTTGCGACACTATTTCGCTCGGCCTACGGCGGCGCACTTGTTGATAGCAACGGCCACACACACACGATTGCTGGAATTGAATCCAACATGTTCCTGTTTTCGGTCGTGAGCATATTACTTATGATCGCGTTGGCCGTCGCCTCAAAAGTCTATGGCGAAGACCGTACACGTGACTAAGGGGCTATCCTTATGGGCTTTGATTGCCGCGTTTGCGTTCCTTTGGGTCCCGCTCGGACAGCATGAGTTCCTGCTGCAGCATTGGATGAAGGTCGGTACATTCATGGCGCCGTTTTTGGTCCTGGTTGCGTTCAGCGTCTCCGCATCTGAAAAGCCAATAAATGCGCGGTCGATCTCCCTAGCGCTACTTGTGGCCTACATCCTGCATCAGTTTGAAGAACACTGGGTGGACATTTATGGACACGGCTACGCCTTCAAACCCTACTTGAACGAGTTTCTCTCGGGCCTCTTGGGTTACGCGCAGGTGCAAGAGCTTATGTCGGATATGTCCGTTTTTGTGATCAACACGTCGCTCGTTTGGCTCGTCGGCGCATTAGCAGTTTGGCGTGGTGACGGGCATACTTTCGCAGCGCTTTGCATGGCAGCAATCGTTATTGTGAACGCCGTGAGCCATATCGGGGCCGGCCTGATGTCAGGAAGCTATAATCCAGGCTTGTTAACTGCCGTTCTTGTTTTTCTACCGGTCGGGATTGGATCCTATGTCTTGCTGGCAAGAAATGAGGCCGCAACCGTTGGCCTCGTTTCTGCAAGCCTGATCTGGGGCTTAGCCGCGCATCTTATCATGGTTGGCGGGATCCTTGCGATGAGCCAGATGAGCGACCCACCTGAGACCGTCTTTTTCGCAGGTCTGATTGCTTGGTCCATACTGCCCGCATTCATATTCCCCAATAGAGCCCGAAACGTAGTGGTGCGATGACGACATCCGCGTTTGTCCACCGAACCATCAAATGTCCAAGCAGAACCAACCATCAAATACGCAAGGGTGAACGCCTTCGCAAAAAGGAAGCAACACATGGAAACTCTTGCAATCGATATCGAGGCAACACCCCGCACGCCTCTTGAGCCAGAACATGTCAAAGCGATCCGCAAAATTGCAAACACCCGTAGGTATGCCAAGGGCGATATTGTACTGAAGCCAGGTCAGCCGATGGATGAATTCATTTATGTCGAAAGCGGTGAGATCGAGGTCTTAAACCCTCTGACGGGTCAGCGGTCTCTGCAATACACGATAGGTGCAGGTCAATTCCTTGGTGAAATCGCGTTCCTAAACGGAGGAACTTGTACCGCCACATTTGGATCAGCGTGCGATTGCGAAGTTCTCGTCGCGCCGCGCAGAGAGATGCTTGACCTCATGGCGCGGATCCCCGAGATGTCGGACCTCATTGTCACGGTTTTTGCGGGTCGGCGTCGTCGCGTTCTTGAGGACGGAAAAAGTGACCTTGTACTGATCGGCACCGAAGAAGATCGTGAGCTGCGCATTCTTGAATCCTTTGCCGCGCGAAATCGCATTCCGGTCGCCAAATTCGATCTGTCCTCAACCGAAGCAGACGACGCGCTCAGCGGCGTTAATCTACCTGCCGATCAGCCCGCAGCATTGTTTGCGGGCAAAGCTCTTATGGAAAAGACGCCAAGAGCAGTGGCGCGTTTGCTTGGTTTGGACCTTTCCCTGGCGCATGAGCAAACGTTTGATACCGTGATCGTCGGCGGAGGACCCGGTGGGATCGCAGCGGCAGTCTATGCGGGCGCAGAAGGTTTGCGTGGATTGGTGATCGAGAACGAAGTGATTGGCGGGCAGGCCGGCTCATCCTCGCGCATAGAAAACTACATGGGATTTCCGACCGGCATATCTGGTGGAGACCTATGCTGGCGCGGGCAGATTCAGGCAATGCGCCTTGGGACACAGTTCATCATGCCACGCGCGGTGGAAAAAGTGACGAAATTATCCGAAGAAGACCCGGACGTGAATGGGGAAACCGGTATCTGGGATCTTCTCTTGGATGATGGGGAATGCGTCCGCACCCGTTCAATCATTGTTGCGACGGGGGTTCAGTATAGACGTCTGCCGATTGATCGGCTGGAAGTCTTTGAGGGGGCAGGCGTATACTACGCAGCGACCGATATCGAAGCGCGTTTTTGCCGGGGCAAGGAAACAATCATTGTTGGTGGTGGAAATTCGGCTGGTCAGGCTGCGATGTTCCTCGCGCGACAAACCAAGCACGTTCATATTCTGATCCGGCAGGACAACTTGCACGAAACGATGTCGGCTTATCTTTCTTCGCGGATCAAGCAAGATCCGAATATCACAGTACATCCTTACACTGAGGTTTGCGAACTACATGGTGATGAGACACTTGCTGAGGTTTCAGTTAAGAACAACAGTTCCGGCGAGGTCACCAAAATGGATGTGCACGGCCTTTTCATCATGATCGGCTCGGCACCAAACACTGGCTGGCTGGACGGTGTTGTGGAACTGAATGACAAGGGGTTTGTACCAACAGGCGAGGCTGTTGGGGGGAAATCGGATTATGAAACGTCGACAACCGGTATTTATGCAGTAGGAGACGTCAGGTTGGGTTCTGTCAAACGCGTGGCATCCAGCGTCGGTGAAGGTTCAGTTGTAATTTCGCATGTCTGGCAGCATGTAAACGGCGGCGAGACCCCGTAGAGTGAGATGCATTTTCGGTATCGGTGACGTAATCAGCAGAAAAAACTGATCACTCGTGTGGAGCGCCGCATAAACAGGAAGGGCGTACTGGAGACCTTTCGCACCTTAGTGCCGCCCAGAGTTTTCATATTTGCCACCTTGCGTCCGAATGAGATCGGGCTTTTCCAACTCGGAGCTAAAGTGCGGCGTTACGGCTTGTAGAAGTCTTGGGCGTACTTGAAGAACGTCTCGACAGCGGCGGTGTTGTAACAATTACCGTTGCCACTCATCGATACTTTGGCAATGGCTGTTTTGTTCCGCGTGTCGCTTATCCATCCTCGGTGCAGCAAAAGTCCGGTCTTGGTTCAAGCGCAATCGATCACCTCGAACGACCGGTTTGACGACTTGCGCCGCGCCGCAACAACACACGTGCCGCAGCCGCAAAACGATGCTGCGCCAGCGAAGGTCGAGAATCCAAGGTCGGGTTTGTCCCGCTTACCGGTCATTTGCGAATGAGCTCGCCTTCATCGCGTCTATGCTCTGCACATCATCCTCGCCGATCGGACCGGCGAGGCTTGCGACCCGTACCCAGGCGGTTCCGGCGGTGACGATCCCGCCGATGATGGCGAAGGCGAGCGTCCAGCCTTCGGAAGCGCCGCCGATCTCCGATAGCCCCGTGATCGCAGAGAACCCGGCCACACCTGCGGGTGCGGCGAATAGCGCGCCGATGGCGAGGCGGATAGGGATGGACTGGACCTTGGCGAAGATGATCTGGCCGATCAGATAGGTGAAGACGGCGGCGAACATACCAGCAACCAATGCCGCGATCACGCCCGCTTCGGTGTCATAGACATACATCCCGACGCTCACCCCGACGAAGGCGGGCAGCGCATAGACGGCCAATGCGAACAGCACCCAGACGATGAAGCCGAGGCCGATGACACTCAGGAAGGCTGATACGAACATGGGCGGTCTCCTCTCAGGGGCTGCGCCTCCACCACCGCCACGGCACTGGTAGAGCATAGCACATCGGCGGTGTTCACGGAATATTCCCGCTGAGCGCAACGCGATGCGATCTGCGCATCACGGGTCATGACGACCCGCCGTTCTTCGTGCGGAAATCATAAAGCGGGATGCCGAGCACCTTGGCCTTGTCGGCAAGATTGTCCGTGATGCCGGAGCCCGGGAAGACGATCAGACCGATCGGCAGCGTCTCCAAGAGTAGATCGTTGCGCTTGAACGGTGCGGCCTTGCCGTGGCGGGTCCAGTCCGGCTTGAAGACGATCTGCTGGCATTTGCCATTGTCGGCCCAGCAGGCCGCGATGCGTTCCGCACCTTTGGGTGATCCGCCATGCAGGAGCACCATGTCGTCATGCTTGGCGCGCACCTTGTCGAGGGCAGCCCAGATGCCTGCCGTATCGCTCACGTCCTGCCCGCCGGTGAAGGCAATCTTTGTTCCCGTTGGGATGAGTGGTTCGAGTTCGGTCTTGCGCTTGGTGTCGAGGTAGTCGCGGCTGTCGATCATGGCGGCGGTCATGTGCTTGCGATTGACGTGGCTGCCCGAGCGCGGATGCCAGGTCTGGCCGAGATGGGCCTCGAAGTGCTCGGCGGCGAGGTCGCGCATGCACTCATAGGCGTTGCGCTGTTCGGTGAGGGTTAGCCCTTCGGCGATGAGGCGTTCCAGCTCGACCGAACGGACCTCGGAGCCGTCCTGGCTGCGCTGCGCACGCCGCTGCGCCTGTTCGTTGTCGTCGAGCTTGCGGTCGATGCGGGTCGCTATGCGGTGGAAGACATTGGTGGCCGACCAGAGCAGGTCTTCGAGGTCGGGTTCGAGCCTTGTGTCGCCCAGAGCCACGACAAGCGCGTCGAAGATGTCGGCGATCGCGCCTTCGACGGTGCTGGCGTCTGGCAGCGGCCGCGGATCGGGCTCGTCGGCAAAGGGTCGGTGTCCGAAGAGTTGCAACTCTTCGAGGACGAGCGCTGTGGCGGATCGGGTGTCGGGTTCGTGCTGGGTCATGGGCGTTTTGCCTCCTTGCCGCTGACCGCGCCTCGCGCGGCCTTCATGGGCGACGGAAAGCGGGGCGCGACCGGGCCTGCACCGACGCAATTCCCCACGAAGTGGTGCTTCGCGGGGACCCCATGGTTGCGTCGGCCGGAGCGTCAGCGGAGGATGGCGAAGGCGGCGCCGTTTTGGATCGCGATGCAAAGCCGAGCTTCGCTCGGCGGCGGAAAACGGTGTCGCCGCAGCCATTGCGGGACAGGGCGGGTTCCGCTCCGGCTCGCCCCTCTCGGGAAGGCCGTCGGGCGCGGCTCTGTTGCGTGAGGTTCATTCCGCCTGTCCGGCGGACGAGACCGGTTCTCTGCTTCAGTCGGTCTCGGCTGCGAGCAAATTCGGAACATCGACCGGCAAGAGCTGGGGACGCAAATGGCTGCGCATCTCGTCGATGCCGCGTCTCCGGAGATCGCCGTTGAAATCGTCCAGCATCGGACGCAATGGCACGAGGTGCAGGTCACTGTCCTCCAAGCGATGGATCAGTGTGCCGAACGCCGCCTGTCCGGCATCGTCATTATCGATGGCGACGTAGAGGCGCCGCACATCTGCGGGTGGATCGAACGCTGCGAGATGATTGCCGGACAGCGCCGCTGCAATCGGAAGACCGGCAAGTGCCAGCCTGACCGAGAGCATCGTCTCCAAACCTTCGCCGACGGCGAGGATTTCGGGTTGTGATCCGATCCTGACGGCGTAGCCGAGCAGATTGCCCATCGCCTTGCGGTTGGGATCGAGCGGAGCTTTCTTGGCTGTTTGCGGGTCAAGCCAGGTTCGATGAACGCCGGTGAGGGTGCCGGTACTGTCGGTGACCTTCGCGAGCAATGCCGGCCAGGCTTCGGGCGGCTCGTTCGCGTCCGAGTCCTCTCGCCAATAGTAACAATTCGGATGGAAACGTAGGGCGCTCACGCTTCCGAGGCCTTCCAATCCTCGTGCAGAGAGATAGCGCTCCGCCAACGTCCTCGCGATCGGTCGACCCATCGCCCATAGGCGTCGGGCCGCTTCGGGTGATCCTTGCGGAGCCGGTTCTTGTCGCTGTCGCGCAGGCGGTTCGGGACGTGGACGGCTCAAAAAGCGTCGTGCCTCTTCGAGCGTGTCGCGCAGCGTCGAGAGGTTGAGATTGGCCGCGATGAGATCCAGCAGATCGCCGTGTTTGCCCGTGGCGGCGTCGGTCCATTTGCCCGCCGCACCCTTGCCGCGGGTCGGCCCGGTGAGCCGGACATAGAGGCTGCTACCAGGAGTGTTATCGACATCGCCGACGACCCAGTAGTTGCCGTGCTTGCGTCCATTGAAGAGGTATTTGCGACACACAGCCTCGGCCTTGCGGCTGAGCTTCTGTGATAGGTCTGCGGCGGGGCTGTCCATAGCGGTCTCCTGAATGATGCGCAGAAAAAAGGGCCTGCCGCGTCCGACAGGCCCCAGGTCGAGGGAGTTAGGGGGAAGGTCTCCCTCGGTTGGTGGTCGCTTGCCTGTGGGTGGCGAAGGCGGCGACAGTCAGATCATCGCGCTATGTTGCTGGATCGACCATCGACCGTGCGCCGCCCTTCACCTGCCTTTGCGCGATCACTCCGCGGCTTCGAGAACCGCGGGATCGTCTGCGCCTTCTTCAACGGGTTCCGGCTCGGCATCGCCCTCGTCGATGATCTCGAACTCCGGCTCGTCAGGTGCATCCGCCAGCGGAGCCGTGCGCAGCGGCTGCGGGAGCCAACCCGTGCCCGCTAGCAGTTCTTCCGCTGCTTCGACCATGTCGGGCTTCTTGAACCCGGCGATCCGGTCGGCGTCCTTGTCGCCGTTCGCCTCGCGCACGGCGGCGAGGATCTGCGCCTTGGTAACGCGGCCAAGGTAGCTGTTCGCCGTCGGTGTCCAGCCCGCCTTCATCATGTCGAGACCCAGCGTCGATGCGAGGATATTGGCATGCGCGATTTGGCGCGGCTTGCGATAGTGCGGCTCCTGCACGGCGTTCACGGTCATTGCCACACAATGGGCGAAGAGCGCGTCGCGGCTGTCCGAGTCCCATTCCACCAAGGCGGCCCAGAGGTCCTCGGCCGCCTTCGGCAGATTGGCCGCCCAGGTCTCGTGGCGCTTGTCGATGGACTGCGCGTAGGCGGTGTCGCCGAGACCCGGTGCCTGCGCGCCGAAGTGCATCGATTTGGGCGTGATCTCGACGCAGCTGTCCTGGCCGTAGTGGTAGAAGAGCTGCAGGACCATCGCATGCAGGCAGGCGAGCATCGCCAGCTGCGGATCGCCCGCGAGCGCGTCCCGCAGCGCCATCGTGCGATGGACGGTCAGTTCGCAGATGAGTCGGTCCGACAGCGGTTTGGTGCCATCGTCATCCTCTTCCTCGTCCTGATCCGTCGCCACATCGGATTCGTCAGCGATTGCATCATCCGTATCGGGATCGACGTGCTTGCCGTCGTGATTGTCGGTTTCTTCGACTGCCGGCTCGTCTTCTGGCCGCACATAGCCACGTTCGACGCGAAGGCCCCCGGAGCCGTCGATACTGACGAAAGCGCCCGCAATGGCGTAGTGCTCCGCTTCGAACCGGATCGGACGGTTCTGGAGCGCCTCCATTGCGGTCTCGATTTGGCCCAGCCGTTCGTCAAAGTCTTCGGGGAGTTCATCCGCCTCGGCGTAGTCATCTTCGAGTTTGTCGTACTCGGCCTTAAGCGCCTCGTAGGTCTTCTCTTCCTCCTCGCTCATCGGTTCGGCCTCGCCGCGAATGCGCCGCAGGTCGTAGGTGTGGCCATAGGGGAAGTCGATGCCGACCTCGATCCAGTGCCAGCCTTCGGCGCGGATGGCCTCCGCTTCCTCGTTCAGCTTCTCGGTGACCATGGTCTCGAGCAGGGCCGCATCTTGCAGCCAGCCGCCATCGTCGGTTTGGAACAGATCGCGCAGCACTTCACTGCCCGCTTCGACATAGTTGTCGAGGCCCACGAATTGCGCCCGCCGGTCGGAGGCGCGCACGGCGCCTTCGGTCAGCATGCGGCGGATTTCGTAGGGCTGCTTCGAATAGTGCTGCTTGAGCGCGTCCCAGACCTGTTCCTGGCGCTCATGGTCGGGATTGACCGTGAAGGCCATGAGTTGGTCGAGGGTCATCTCCTCCTCCGCATAGGCGTCGAGCAGTGTCGCCGAGACGGCGGCCAGCTTGAGGCGCTGCTTGACCACGCCCACCGAGACGAAGAAGGCCGCGGCGATCTCCTCCTCGGACTTGCCCTTCTCGCGCATCGCCTGGAAGGCGCGAAACTGGTCGAGCGGATGCAACGGCGCGCGCTGCATGTTCTCTGCAAGGCTGTCCTCCTCGGCGAGGCCGTCGGTGCGCACGATGCACGGTACGGGCGCGGTCTTGTTGAGTCGGCGCTGTTTGACGAGCAGTTCGAGCGCACGGTAGCGGCGGCCGCCAGCCGGGATCTCGAACATCCCGGTTTCTGCACCATCATTATCGATGACAGGCCGGACCGTGATCGAGGACAGGAGCGTGCGCCGGGCGATGTCCTCGGCGAGCTCGTCGATCGAGACACCGGCTTTGACCTTTCGGACATTGGACTGGCTCAGCACGAGCTTGTTGAAGGGGATGTCGCGCGAGGCGCTGAGGGTGATCTTCTGAGACTTCGTCATGGGATTTCTCCGCGACGGGCGGTCGCGAGACTCTCTCTGACCTCCAGACCCGTCACGAAAATCCCGGCCCACCTCTTCCTCTGAGGAAGCGATGGACCGTGGACGGACGGCTGAGACCGAAGCGGAACGACGACGCCTAGGCGGCGGCCTCCAGCAGCTTCTTGGCGCGGGTCTCCATGATGAGCCGCGCATCCTGCTGCGGCTTCGACCGCGCGACGGCGGTGATGCCCTGCACGAAGTCGAACACGCTCTCGGGCGGTCGGCCTTCTTCAGCAAGAACCGTCGTGACGATCTTGCCGGTCTCGGCCTTCGAGAAGCCGCGTTTGCGCAGGAAGTCGGTGCGGTCCTCGTCGCTGCGTGCGACGATCCGCTCGCGTGCGGACCGGATGCCCTGAATGAAGGGTTGCGGTGAAGAGTCGGCGAAATTCGCCAGCGCTGGTGCTGCCTCGTGCGCGAAGCGGTTCGCAGCGTATTTGGAATGCCGGATCGTGATCTCCTGGAAGTCCTCCACGCCCCAGAGATTGCGGTTCTGGCAGACGGCGCGGAGATAGAAACTCGCGATGCCGAGCGTCTTGGCCCCGACCTCGGAGTTCCAGCAATAGAAGCCTCGGAAGAAGAGATCGGGGGAGCCGTCCGGCAGCGTGCCTGCTTCGATCGGGTTCCTGTCGTCGACCAGGAAGAGGAAGACGTCGCGATCGGAAGCGTAGAGCGTGGTGGTGTCCTTGGTGACGTCGACCATCGGGTTGTAGACACCGGTCGACCAATCGAGCACGCCCGGCACCTTCCAGCGGGTGTCCCCGACGCCATCGCCCGCGATCCGCTGCACGGCGGAGACCAGTTCGTGGTCGTAGATGCGGCCATAGTCCGGGCCGGTGACGGCGCGCAGTTCCGTGCGCCCATCCGCGACCTCCATCGTCTTCACCTGCTCGGCGCGGTGGTTGGTGAGGCCGTATTGCAGGTTGATGCCGGCGAGCGGAGCCGGGAGCTGGCGCAGATAGGCCGCTGGGGCGCCGACGAGGCTCGCAAGCTGGCCGAAGCTCCAATGGGTTGGCGCGACCGGCGCGTCCGCATCCGCCAAGACGAGCGCCAGCTTCTCGGGATCATCGCGATGAGCCTCGACCCGGATCGTGGCGCTCTCGACCGTCCGTGTCTGGCTCCGCTCAGCGCGGCCTTTCACTGACGCGTAGAGCTCCGAGAGGGAGAGATACTTCTCGTCGTCGGGCCGTGAAAACCATTCGGACGACACGCGCCCATTGTGCCCGCCGCGGGACACATCCACCTTGTAGCCGCCGCTCTCGGGGCGGCCGTTCATGATCTCTATCGCTGTCATGGCTGATCTCCAGGACGGGCGGTCCGAGAGCCTCTCTCTCGACCTCCAAACCCGTCACGGCGACAGCCGCACCACTCTCACTCTACGGGGGCGTTGCGGGGCCTCCCCGCAGAAGGGGTCGGACGAGACTACAGGCTCGGCCGCAGGGGAAGGCTTTCCCCTCTTGGACTACGGGTATCTCTCGAAATCGTGGAACCGCCTGTCAGACTGATTCCGGACCGGCAATCCTCTCGACACCAACCTTGCCGATCAGATCATCGACATAAGAGAGACGGGTCCCTCGGCTTCTGCAGGAGGTGAAAAACACGCGTTGCATAGCGCGCGTGAAAGCCACGAAAAACGCCCGCATTTCTTCGCTGTCCTCCGGCTCGAACGCCCACCAAGTCTTGCTGTCGAGCCCGAAAAAGATGACGGTGTGAAACTCCAACCCTTTGCTTTTGTGAATGCTCATAAGCGGAACCTGACCAACGCCATCGAAGTTGTTGGCGACACCCGCCCAATCAGTTTCGCCCTTTGCGGACTCTTTCAGCAAGCATGTCAGTCCGTCACGAGCACGACGATAGTCCTTGTCACGGCGATAGGACGGGACAGTGGCTCGCAGTTCGGTCTCGCCAATAAACTCTAGGATCGATTGGACGAGGGTTGAGCATGATGCGTCGGACGGCGCATTTGCCGCCATATAGTCCCGCAACTCAGCGAGCTTGGCTCCAAGTTGGTCTTGTAAAGCCTCCTGATCGGCCTCGCTGTCTGGGTCCAAACCCCAAATGATGGACAGTCGCTCGGCGCTCGCGTGCCAGTCCTCGGGGGCTTTTTGGAACGCGCCAAGTCGGGTCAGCGCCATTACGCACTGTGTAACATCCTCGGTGAGAACTTCTTGAATTGCGATACTGGCGCCCTCGGGATTGCGGGCGATGTTTCGAAGACGCACTCCATGTGACGCGAGTGATGGTCCGAGTTCGTCCTCAAGCTCATAGGGTTTGAAACGGACCAGGACGGCGCAGTCTTCAGGGGCCATCTCACCGGAATCAATAGCGGTGGCGATCCAGTTCGCGACGCCGCCACACTCTGACGCTCGATCATCATACGCCCAGATTGCGCAGACGTCGCCGTCGACATCCTTGACGCGCTTGGCCTCGGGTTTCGCAGAGGCGGCTTCGAGCGATACCGCGATTGCATGCTGAATCTCCACCAGTTCTGGATGAGAGCGCCAATTCGAGATGAGCGTTTCCTGCTTGGCGCTGAAATCGGCCGCAAATGTCGTGAACGCATTCGGCATTGCGCCTGCCCAAACCATGATCCGCTGCTTGTTGTCTCCAACGGCCGTGAGGCGAGCGTCGCAGTTCAAGAACAAAAGTTTGAGTAAGCCATATTGACCAAAGGTGGTGTCTTGAAACTCGTCAAGAAAGACGAATGGATAGGTCGCTTGCAGGCCAGCAACCAGGCGCGGGTCATGCGACAGAACGAAGTCGACGAGCCGGTTGATCATCGGGAAGGTCAGCTGCGTCAGGTTCTCGTCTCGGTAATACTCAGTCCAAAATCGCGTGAGGACGTCCTTCCACTCTGGGTTCTTGGGGTTCAAGGTTGCGATCGGAAGCTTGCAGCGTGCAACGGCTTGTTCGAGCGTTTTGCCGGACAGATGCTGATACCCGTGCCGCGTCAGGAAATCGTTCCAATCCCGAAAACCGGGAAAGGCAATCTCGTAGTCAGGGGACGGCGTGTACGGAGCCGGGACAAGAGCGCCGAAGCGATCAACAAGGCCTTTTGAAAAGGCATCGAAGGTCAAAGAATCGAACCTGCCTGATAGTTCTGGCCCACAGCGTTGCCGCACGCGATCTTTGAGGTTCTTGGCCGCATCGCTCTTGAAACTGATAGCCAGAATTCTGTGCGGTGCGCGGCAAATGCCCGTGGACAGTAGGTAGTCTGCCTTCTGTGCGAGAAATTCGGTTTTCCCTGCGCCTGCGCTAGCTACGACACACAAATTGTGGTGGTTTTCGCGAATGGCGTGGAGCGCCGCGGGTTCAAGGGAGGCGACGCCCTTTGGTTTCCATTGTCCTGATTTGATGATCGCCATGCGTCAGCCGAGATGCTTCTCGATCCGGTCAAGCAAAGCGTTAAGCTCTTCCGGCGGTGATTTCAGATCTTTCCTCTTGAGACGCTTCAATGCGGTCAGATGCGCGACTGGTTTGCTCTTTGATAGGAAGAGATAGGGATACCAACGAAAAAGATCGTTCCAAGACTCGTCATAGTAGTCGGGATGATCAGTTTTTTTGAGCGTGGTTTTCTTTCGCTTTACGGCAACATCTTCGGATTTTCCCGGTCCGTGGCCCCCAGGTGTGGGCTGCGCATAGACATCATGAAATTTCCAAAGCATCGAAAAATCGATGTCGATCGGTTCTGAGAAGAAGACGTTGCGTGCCCTAAGCGTTTCCAGCCAAAACCTACCTTTAGTTTTGCCGGCCTTGTCGTCGTATTCGATGTCGATATCGTCATCAGTTAATTCATCAATGTCGTCCGGATTGATCTCGCCGCTTGCAACATGTTTGCAGTCACTGAACTCGACCCCGAACCCGAGCAGCTTTTCGACAATGCTGCGAATCGCGGCAGCGCCGCCATGCTGTCGCCCGTAATCAAGATCGAGCAAAGTGATGTGTGGGATGGAAAGGTCTTTGAGCAAACGCCAGAAATGTTCGACATGGCGCCCACCCAAGGGAACGATCGGACAGAAGGCCTTGTCGAGATGAAGGCCGCGCGCTGCAGCAAGTTTCGGCAACACAATCTGCTCGGAGTCGCCTTCGCCGAGCACGACGAGCTTCGCGAAGTAAAGCTCCGGATACGCCCGCACGGCTTGCCGTAAATACTTGCCGGCTTCTTCGGTCGCAGGCGGCAGTGTGAGTGCTCTGATCGAGCTTTGTCCGGTCTTCGTGTCGAGGCGGCAATAGCGAAGCGTTTCAGGCTTTACGCGGGATAGGATCGACGCGCTGTGGCTGGACAGCATGACCTGCGCCGTATCCATCTCGGCGATGTCCTCGCAAAGGTCCATGATGCGGGACAGGAAAAACGGCGAGAGCGAGTTTTCCGGTTCTTCGATCAGGAGCAGTGTTAGAGGAACGTGTTTTAGCTGCGTGTGCTCAAAGGGCGACTTTTCATCAGAAAGGCCCAAGGCGTCCTGTTCGATCTCGAGCAGAGCCGCTGTCAGAGCGATCTGGAACAATGATTTCTGTCCATCGCTTAGCCGCTCAAGCGGGCGGTCTGCACCGGATGCGTCCGGCGTGAATTTCACATCAGCATGCCGAATAATTGCTTCGAAGCGATCCTCGGTGAGTTTCAGGATTGGCTGGGTGTGCGTTCCAGCTTCGTTGACCTGTCGCCATCGTTGGGACAACCGTTTGCTGATAAACTTCAAAGGCGGTTCCTTCTGAAACGCATCCTGAAGCTGTTCCGCGTTTTCTTCGGTTTTCTCTTGCAGCGCCTCTGACCAACGGGCGGCGCGCCAGAGACGCCCTCGGAGCAAGGCCTTCACCTGAGAGAGAGAGCCGCGATTGGCCGGGACATAGACAACTTGGATGGCGGATCGCTGAGCGGCAGTCAGCGGCTTGCAGGCGTCCCACTCATAGTCGTCGTCCGTGCGCGTGATCCATCGAATGCTGGATTCCACGACACCGTCGGGCGTCCCGTCGTCGACCCAAACAGCTTTCAGAACAATCCTTGCCTTCAGCGGATCATTGGGTCCACTGGCTGACATCTGCGTCCAGAATTCAGCAACAGCAGCGCCGGCCCCATCATCGTCAAGTTCCGGGAAAGAGAAGACCGCTTCCAGATGAAGTTCACACTCATTCTCAACATCGTCCGCGTCGACGGGGAGGTGAAAATCAGATTTTTCGATCTTTCGTGCTGAGCCGCCGAGCCCAAACAACCGGCTGAGCGCTTGGAAGACAGCCGTTTTTCCTGAGCCATTCGCGCCAATCATCGTCGCTACTGGATCGGTCATGTTCAGTGCAATTCCGTCCGGACCGAAGCACTGGAAATTTTTGACGATCAGTGTGTCTAGCTGCATGGTTTGAGTAGTCCTTCGGAGCACTGAGGCTTCTTGTCGAGTTAGGTTTTGGCGTTTGATCTATTACGCGAGCATCATGAGTGTTCCATGATACTCAAGCTTTAAAACCACCGCCTTGATCTTCCGACCACTATCCTTCTGCATCATACGCTGCCTTTAGGATCGTATACCAATCTCCGCGTTTCGCGCGGAGTTTGCTATATTGAACTTGCTTGCACTCCATTATCATATTAGAAAGTCGGCTGGTAGAGCGGATTTTGAAATATGATACCCGAGCGCATCACCAGTTTGGCAGGCTATGTTGAAGAGCTGGCGTCGAGCGGGCGGACCACCTTCACGCGCGAGGATGCGATGGCGGCTTTAGGGATTAGCCACGGAGCTTTCCTAGACGCAGCCGCGCGCCTGAAGAAGCGGGGTCATGTCTTCGCACCGCGCCGAGGTTTCTACGTCATCACGCCAACACGGTATCTAAAGTGGGGAGCGCCTCCGCCGAGCTGGTACATTGATGCCATGATGAAGGATGCGGGGCGGCCGTACTACGTGGCGCTCCTGAAGGCCGCAGAAATCCAAGGAGCGGCGCACCAGGCAGTCATGGAATTTCAGGTCGTTACGGACCGGCAATGGAAGCCTATTCGTGCCGGGCGTTCCAAGCTCACCTTTTACTTCCGCAAAGACATGGAAAGCATCGAACAGGGGGTTGAGCGAAGAAAGACTGATACCGGTTCAATGCGAATGTCGTCGCCAGCGCTAACGGCACTGGATCTGGTGCGCTATCCGCATGCGAGCGGCGGCATCAGCCATGCCGCGAGTGTGCTAAACGAGCTTGGCGCCCAGATTGATCCGACGCGTCTCGACGCGCTGGTGCCGAAATTCGAACGGTCGGTTGTCCAGCGCCTCGGTTACCTGCTCGACTTGTTGGGCCAAGAAGAGCTTGCAGCCTGTTTGGAGAGACACCTCCATAATGGCAATGTGCCATGGGTGGAGCTTGAGCCGCGCGAGGGTAGCGTCATTGCTGCCAGCGAAGAGCGGCAACGCAGCTCACGCTGGCACATCGTCGTCCGCCGTCCAATCGAGGTCGATGACCAATGATCCCTGAGACGAACATCACGGCTTGGAGCATTACGGCTCCATGGGCTGAACCGAGGCAGATCGAACAGGACCTGATCATCTCGCGCGCGCTGGTCGAGATCTTCAATCACGACCTCCTAAGTACCGAGCTGAGATTCCGCGGCGGCACTGCGCTCAATAAGGTCATCTTCCCGGAACCTTTGCGATACTCAGAAGACATCGATCTGGTACGGACGACCGCAGGCCCGATCGGCCCGCTTCTCGATGCAATGCGAGCGGTATTGGAGCCGTGGCTGGGACAAGCCAATTATGCCGCAAGTCCGGTCGCGCCGAAGCTGCGCTTTCGTGTGCCGGCCGAGGATGATCCCGACGCGCAGCTCCGGCTGAAGGTCGAGATCAATATCGCAGAGATCGAAGCGTTCGATCCGCCGGTCTCAATTCCTTACGCTGTCGAAAATCCATGGTTCACAGGTAAGACGACCATAGTGTCCTTCTCTCCCGAAGAACTATTGGCGACCAAGCTAAGGGCTTTGCTACAGCGCGATAAAGGGCGCGATCTTTTTGATCTTGACCATGCGCTCGATGCGCTTCCGGATATCAATCTCCACCGGGTCGTGGAGTTGTTCGTCCGATATCTCGGTCAACAGGGTCAGGCTATTTCGCGGGCGGAAGCTGAGCAGCGGATGCTGGCGAAGTTTGCTCGACCTGACCTGCTGGGTGATATTCGTGCATTGCTGACCCCTGACCGTGCGGATTCGCTGGATGCCGCTACCGGTCGAGCGGCGTTCCTTAGGGTATTCACAAATATGATCGCTCTGATTCCCGGGGATCGGTGGGCGCGTACTGATGAACTGGCTGAAACCTTGGGTTTGCCCGAAATCATTGGGGTGAGCTGATGTCCGTGCGTGTCTATGTTTACTTCGATAATGTATTGGGCAGGATATTATGAACCAAGCAGAGTTTGCGCGAATATTTTGCGAGCGCCCCGAAAGCTTCGCATGGTTCCTTGGGGCAGGCGCATCGCGCAATGCTAATCTTCCGACTGCGGAAGATATCGTCACAGACTTGAAGCGACGGTATTATTGCAGTGAAGAGAACCAAAACTTCTCGACAAAAGATCTACAGAACGACGCGGTAAGGGCGCAAATTGAAGGCTACTTGCGTTCACGCGGATTTCCAGAGCGCTGGTCTTCCGAGGAATACACGACGTATTTTGAGACGATTTTCGGCGAAGATCGCGAGCGTCAACGGAACTACATCTCGAGTATTCTGTCAGAAGACCGTGTCAGGTTAGCAGTAGGAAACCGCGTATTTGGCGCTTTGTTGGCGGGCGGATTGTGCCGCATGGCGCTCACGACCAATTTTGACCCGGTTGTCGAGAAGGCCGTTGCGGAAATATCTGGGAAGCCTTTGTCAGCCTATCACCTTGAGGGCGCTCACAACGTTGTATCGGCGCTCAACAACGAACAGTTCCCAATCTACTGTAAACTGCATGGAGACTTTCAATACGACAGCATCAAGAATCTGTCGTCAGATTTGGCAACGCAGAACACTCAGCTATCACAATGCATGACAATGGCTGGGGCGCGGTTTGGCTTTGTGGTCGCCGGATACTCGGGCCGAGACGAGAGCGTGATGGCTCTGTTCGACGCCATATTGAAAGCGCCAAACCCGTTTCCGCACGGACTCTATTGGATGAAGATGCGAGGCTCGACGCCGATTGACAGCGTCGCATCGCTAATGGAAGGCGCGAAGGCTGCCGGGGTTCGCGCTGAATTCGTGAACATTGAGACTTACGACACAGTTATGCTTCGGCTGTGGCGTAATCTTCCCAATCAGCCAGATAGCTTGGATGCGAAGGTACGCAAAGGTCGAGCGGGAACTGTTCAGATCGCGGTGCCGGAACCGAAGGGTACCAAGCCGCTTCTGCGGTTCAACGGTCTACCAGTGACCAAGGTCCCCACGACATGTGCCGAGGTAAAGTTGAAGACCACCTCAAGCTGGGAAGCGATTGCTGACCTCAAGCGACAGCCGGAAACGAGTGCGGTTCTCACCTTTGATGGCAAGGTCCTAGCCTGGGGTGGGCAGCAGGAAATAGAAGACACATTTGGTGCAGATTTCCTTGAGAAGAGTGAAATAACGTTCGATCCCGACTGGCGAGCGGGCTCACGGCTTCATATTAAGAACGTTCTCGAAGAGGGACTGGCGCGGGCGATCTGCCGGGTGCGGCCGCTCCTCCAGCGGCGGCATGGGTCGGGGGTCTCTTTGATCGTTGATCATAAAGCGCTGGATGTTGGCATCCTGGAGGATTTGCACCGCGAGACCGGGAAAGTGACCGGATCCGTGCCGGGTCTGTCCCTACCGGCTACTGAGGAGCATGAAGCAGTTCACCAACTTTACTTCGCTGAGGCGGTGCATATGTCGCTTGGCTATGCGGACAATCGGCTTTGGCTACTTCTGAAACCTGATGTCTGGATATGGCCAAGATTTGCGCGGCAGCATGCAACGAACTTTTTGGACAGGCGTAAGGCTGACCGACGCAATGACAAACATGATCGGTTGCTTTCGGCTTGGATCGGAATCTTATCGGACCATGCGGGCAGAGATGTCGAAGTGACCTTCTCGCCGTTTGACGGCGATACGGGATTTGCAAACCCAGTATTCGGATTGTCGACGCAGACAGGTTTTGCGATGAAGAGGGGCAGGACATGACTGATGCGCTTCCGGCATATTCAATCGCTCCAGAACCAGAGCTAATTTTTCATGGTGGAAGGACGGACCGGCATCCTCTGCGCGGTCTCATCAATCACGGCCCATTCAGTCTCAGATTCGGGGCACCTTCGGTGGTTCGGTTCGCTGTTGTTGCTCCACAAGCCGACTTAGCGCGGATCGATGGGTTGGTCCGGGAACTGGGCTCATCGGCGAAGCCGAAAGAGGCGCCGGCCTATTATCCTGAGTATCCAGGTTTCGAAGAGCTCATGCGCACGCCGATTGCTGATGTTGATGACGCGATGCGTTTTGCGCTGCCCGATGAGTTGGATCGGCTTGCGGCGGCGCGTGACAAGATGGGCTTGGCTCGGGCATTGCTGAACGAGGTGATAAAGCTTCGTGCAGTGCGTCATAGGTTCGATGTCGCCTTGGTGTACCTGCCGCGCGCCTGGAGTGATTGCTTTGAAGGCGAAAGCTTCAATCTGCACCACTTTATCAAGGCCTACTGCGCGCCAACTGGAATTCCGATCCAAATATTGAACCAAGATAGTTTCGATCGATCATGCAGGGCCAACGTGATGTGGGGTTTGTCTGTTGCCCTATTTGCCAAAGCCCGTGGCGAGCCGTGGAAACTTACCGGCCTTGATCCGCAGGAAGCCTTTATTGGCATCAGTTACGCAACACGTCGAAAAAAAGACGGCAGCGGTCAAGAATATACGACCTGTTGCAGTCAGGTGTTTGATCCTGACGGGACGGGATTTCAATTTGTGGCCTATGACGCCAAGGAGTTCACTGAGGATCGCCGTCACAATCCGTATCTTTCGTATTTCGAGATGCAGTCGGTTTTGGCGAAGAGCCTGAATGTCTATCAATCGGGCCATGTCGGTAGGAAGCCGAAGAAAATTACGATTCATAAGAACACCGAATTCAAAGAGGAGGAGATTGAAGCGGCGCTCGATAGCTTCAACGACGGAACGGAGGTCGAACTTGTACAGATTGTCCAATCCACTGATTGGACAGGTCTGCGATATACCTCTGGAAAGACGGCGCAGTACGGCAATCCGGCTGAGAAGCCCAAACCCTACAATTACCCCGTCGAACGCGGCACCTACGTGCCAGTCTCGTCATCTGAGGCACTTGCTTGGTCGCAAGGCAGTGTCCTAGGCGTCCAACTGCAAAATCCACGCTACAACGTCTACAAGGAGGGTGCCCTCAAACCGACGCCGTCGCCGCTCTTGCTGCGACGTTTCTCTGGAGATAGCGGTTGGCATGAAACTGTCAGCGGGATCCTCGCCCTGACCAAAATGGATTGGAACAACAACACCCTTTACAAGAAGCTTCCGGTAACGATGGTTTACTCGGGCCGCTTTGCAGAGATCATTCAGCAAAATCCGGAGCTCGTGGACCAAGTGTTTGATTTCCGGTGCTTCATGTGAAGGATATTTTGTCGGGCTATGCGCTCGATTGGGCAATGAATCTGGAAAGAGCTTCGCGCCGCGCAGTCCGATCAAGCGCATAGGCAGTTCGTTCAAATTGGGCACCGTCAAGCAGTCCTTGAATGTATCCAGCCACGGTGTCGGCCGCCATGATGAGCACGCTATCAAGGGAGTGGATATACTTGCTCGTGATCGAGTGGGTCGCATGACCGAGAAGCGTGGCGATCGTGCTCTCGGTGAATCCTAGGTCGTTCGCGATGCTCGCAAAGCTGTGTCTCAGAACGTGTGCGGTGAGGTCCGAAAGCTCGGAGTCACCGAACACTTTTCGCCATTGCCTGGGCAGACCGCCATAGGTGTTCGCCCCGCGCTTGCCCGGAAAGACGAATTCGCTCGTCGCCGTCTCGCGAAGCGCCTCCAGTAACTCGATGGCTGGCAGCCCAATCGGTCGGATCGAAGCTCCTTCTTTCGAGTCCTCCAAGCGCAGGCAGCTGTTCTCGAAATCCACTTCGCTCCATTTCAGCGAGATGACTTCACCACGGCGACAGCCGGTTAAAGACAAGAGGCGGGTGATGCCGACAGTCCATGCCAGGTCGGCGTCTTCTTCCGCTATCTTCAGCATACGTCCAAGCTCGCGAAACTCGTCCTCGCTCAACCTGCGATCTCGTACTTGATCCTTGGGCTTCCTTATTCCGTGAGCAACATTGTGTTCGATGATTCCCATGCTGATGGCATAGGTGAGCATCGAGCCGGTGAGGCCTACACATTTGCTGGCCGTGCCTCGGCCGCCGCGCAGGATGGATCTACCCCGCTTCTTTGTTTTCTTCACCGCCTTCGTTTTCCCGGCGATGACGTCGTTCATCATTTTCGTCACATCGGCCTTTGTCAGATCCTGGACACGGCGTTGTCCGATCAAGGGTATGATGTGGCCCCGCAACTGGCCCTTGTTCACGTAGATCGTTGATGGTCGCTTTGGGCGACCGCCTTTGCCCATGATGAGGCCAGCGTCCATCGCCTCGATATAGCGGTCGGCAAGCTCACTGACCGTCATCGCGTTGCGGTCAGCCTGCCTGGCTTCGGCTGGGTTCTCGCCTTGTGCGATCTTGCCGAGTTGAACTCTTGCTTCCTTCCGCGCCGTGTCCGGCGTCCAGATACCATGAAGGCCGATACTGTAACGACGCGATCGACCGGCAGCCCGGTATTGAAGAACGTAGCTGCGTTTTCCTGACTTGAATACGCGTAGCCCGAACCCGGGCAGTTCGTCGTCCCAGATGACGTAGTCTTTTTGTCTGACTTCGGCGGCGTCGACGACGCGCTTGGTGAGTTTTGGCATGAGAAGTCGTACCTTTCCGGTCGGTCCCGCGTAAGCACTGCGTAAGCAGTAGGGCGGAAATCGCGACCTGCGTTTGGATAGAGACTTCGGCGGAGCGCTTTAGAAAAACAATGTTTTTCAACGCTTTATCGTATAAAGACGTGCTCTATCGCATGTTTCGGAAAGGTCGTAGTAGCGCCTCCGAAGGCAGAGGCCAGAGGTTCGAATCCTCTTGGGACCGCCATTTTCCTAC